>PPYE01337914.1_pt1 | contig 109049 bp, 102 predicted proteins | sample 1559881 | NCBI WGS metagenome assembly PPYE01 (sample SAMN08240022, study PRJNA423297) | Human gut metagenome, whole genome shotgun sequencing project.
AAATCGGTGGAGCTGCATGACAAAGTCATCGGGCATTATCTGAACATAAAACACTATCAATAAGTTGGAATCATTACCAGCATCGGGTAATTAATATTCTGATGACGATCGCCGCTGCAACCGCGCTGTGGTTCTGCTTTGCTGGCGACCTGCAAAATGCGGCTATCGTGGCGGTCCTCGGCCTGATATGTGCGTTTATTTTCATTAGCTTTATGGTGCAAAGCAGCGGGAAGCGCTGGCCGACGGGCGTCATGCTGATGGTGGTCGTACTCTTCGCCTTCCTGTACTCGTGGCCGATTCAGGCACTGTTGCCAACCTATCTGAAAACCGAACTGCTGTACGATCCTTCCACGGTGGCCAGAGTGCTCTTCTTTAGCGGTTTTGGTGCGGCGGTCGGTTGTTGCGTCGGCGGTTTTCTTGGCGACTGGCTGGGCACGCGTAAAGCCTATGTCTGCAGTTTGCTGGCCTCGCAGTTGCTGATTATTCCGGTGTTTGCGATAGGCGGTTCAAACGTCTGGGTACTGGGTTTGCTGCTGTTTTTCCAGCAAATGCTCGGCCAGGGGATCTCCGGGATCTTACCAAAATTGATTGGCGGCTATTTCGATACCGACCAGCGTGCGGCGGGCCTGGGCTTCACCTACAACGTGGGCGCGCTGGGCGGGGCGTTGGCGCCGATCATCGGTGCGCTGATTGCCCAACGTCTGGATCTGGGCACCGCGCTGGGATCGCTCTCTTTCGGCCTGACATTTGTGGTGATCTTGCTGATTGGTCTCGATATGCCGTCCCGCGTACAGCGCTGGCTGCGTCCTGAAGCGTTACGTACGCATGATGCCATTGATGGTCGACCGTTTAGCGGGGCTGTACCGTTTGGCGGTGACAAAAGCACCATGGTGAAATCCAAAAGTTAATCCCATTGCCCGGTGTTGAACCGGGCAATTAGCGTAAGGGAAGAAGTATGTCGTTACTTGAGCAACGGGATAAAAAACGTATCACCGCGATGCAGAAGGCGGTGTCATGACCACATTGGCAATTGATATCGGCGGTACCAAACTGGCTGCCGCGCTGGTGGACAGCAATCAGCGAATCCGCGAACGGCGTGAATTGCCAACGCCTGCCAGCAAAACGCCGGAGGCGCTGCGCGCTGCGCTGCAAGCACTGGTTGCGCCGCTACAGGGGCAGGCGAAGCGGGTGGCGATCGCCTCGACGGGGATTATCCGTGAGGGGGCTTTACTGGCGCTGAATCCGCATAACCTTGGCGGGTTGATGCATTTTCCGCTAACACAAACGCTGGAACAAATCACCGGCCTGCCGACGCTGGCGGTCAATGACGCACAGGCAGCGGCCTGGGCGGAATACCACGCTATGGCGGATGAGATAAGCGACATGGTGTTTATCACCGTGTCGACAGGCGTCGGCGGCGGCGTGATCAGCAACGGCAAGTTACTCACCGGGTCTGGTGGTCTGGTTGGGCACTTAGGACATACGCTGGCGGATCCCAATGGACCGGCCTGTGGCTGCGGGCGGGTGGGCTGCGTTGAGGCGATAGCATCCGGTCGTGGGATCGCTGCGGCTGCCGAAGGCGCGCTTGCCGGATGCGACGCCAAAACCATTTTTAGCCGCGCCGGGCAGGGGGATGAGCAGGCAAGCCGGTTGATCCACCGTTCGGCGCGTACTTTGGCAAGGCTTGTTGCCGATGTGAAGGCCATGACCGATTGCCAGATTGTGGTGATTGGCGGCAGCGTGGGATTGGCTGAAGGATATCTGTCGCTGGTGAAACATTATCTGGCACAAGAGCCTTTGGCCTATCACGTGGAATTACTGGCGGCGCATTACCGCCATGACGCTGGATTACTGGGGGCCGCGCTGTTGGCCCAGGGAGAATGATGATGATATCAGATGAGTTGCGTTCACTGCCTTCTGCCGGATTACATCCGGTCTTACAGCAGGCATTAACGCTTGCCATTGCGGCGAATCCGCAGGAGAAAACGCCAGGGCGCTACGCGTTGCAGGGCGATACTATTTTTATGAATGTCATGCAGTTTGCGACGCAGAGCCCAGAGCAAAAGAAAGCGGAACTGCATCAGCAGTACATTGATATTCAGGTGCTGTTGTCCGGCGAAGAACGCATTCTGTTCGGGATGACCGATTCTGCTCGCCAGTGCGATGAGATGCATGTTGAGGATGACTATCAGCTGTGCAGCGAGATTGCCGATGAGCAGGCGCTCGTACTGAAGCCGGGAAGATTTGCGATTTTTATGCCGGGCGAGCCGCATAAACCGGGCTGTATGGTGGGGGGGCCGGGGGAAATCAAAAAGGTCGTGATCAAGGTGCGCGCCAGCTTATTACAAGCCTGACGATGAGAGACCGTGTCGGATGGCAAGGCTTGCGCCATCCGACACTGGATAGAACAACTTAGCGCTTAAACGTCACCGCTTCCGGCTGCGCCAGATGCAGCGTGGTCTGGCTTGGCACTGTCTCAGCAATGACTCGCCCGTGACGAATGGAATAACGTGCAGGTGTCTGGCGACGAACCGCATCAAACCCATTTTCTGCCGCTAAAATCACCAGATTTCCGGAGTTCCCCACGTTCAGACCGTAATCCTGCAGGTGCAGGGTTTTCGCGCTGTGGGTAGTGATCAGGTTCAGCCCATCGTTGATCTGCCCGTATCCCATCAGTTGACACACATGTAATCCCATATGCAGTACCTGCAGCATATTGGCGGTGCCCAGCGGATACCACGGATCGAAAACGTCATCATGGCCGAAGCAGACGTTGATCTCCGCTTCCAGCATCTCTTTGACGCGCGTTACGCCGCGACGTTTAGGATAGGTATCAAAGCGCCCTTGCAGGTGAATATTCACCAGTGGATTGGCGACAAAGTTAATGCCGGACATTTTCAACAGGCGAAAGAGGCGGGAAGCATACGCGCCGTTATAGGAATGCATTGCCGTGGTATGGCTGGCGGTCACGCGTTCGCCCATATTGTCGCGATGCGCCAGTGCCGCGACGGTTTCAACAAAGCGTGATTGCTCATCGTCAATTTCGTCGCAGTGCACATCGATAAGCCGGTCGTATTTCTGCGCCAGAGCGAAAATTTTGTGCAGCGACTCAACGCCATATTCACGCGTAAATTCAAAGTGGGGGATCGCGCCAATGACGTCTGCACCCAAACGCACGGCTTCCTCTAATAGCGCTTCACCGTTGGGGTAAGAAAGAATGCCCTCTTGCGGGAAGGCGACAATTTGCAGCTCTACCCACGGCGCGACTTCTTGCTTCACCTCCAGCATGGCTTTCAGTGCCGTCAGCGTCGGATCGGAAACGTCAACGTGCGTGCGGACATACTGGATGCCGTTGGCCATCTGCCACTTCAGCGTCTGCATGGCGCGCGCTTTGACGTCTTCGTGCGTGAGCATTGCCTTACGTTCGGCCCAGCGCTCAATGCCTTCAAATAACGTACCAGACTGGTTCCAGCTCGGCTCGCCTGCGGTTTGCGTGGTGTCCAGATGGATATGTGGCTCAACGAACGGTGGAATGGCCAGGCCGCCTTCGGCATCAAGCACTTCGCCCTGCGGTAACGTGGCGGTGTCCTGTGGCTCAATCCGGCTGAAGCGCCCGTTTTCAATCGTGAGCTGCCACAATCCTTCGCGTCCCTGTAAACGTGCCTGACGAAGGGTGATGTTATTATTCTGCATGGCTGACCTCTGGTGATTTAGCAAGGCTGCGATTGAAAAGTGGATTCAGCAGGATATAGCTGAAAACGCCGCCGAGTACGGCGTTGACGGGCACAATACCGGGAATATAGTGACCGGCGGCGATGCCCAATGCAACGGACAGGATCGCTATCCAGTTAACGGAAATAAATTGCGCTTTGCTGAAGTCGGCATAGCGGCGATGGTTCAGCAGATAGTCGGCGATGATCACCCCGCCAATCGGGGGAATTGCTGCCGACAGAAAAGTCAGCCAGCCGACAAAGTTATTGTAAAGCCATAGCGCGCACAATGTGCCGATAATACCGTTAGCCACCGACAGCGTACGGCTGGAAAGGCCGGTAATATTGGCAAATCCCAGACCTGAGGCATACAGCGCATTGTCGTTAGTCGTCCAGATGTTCAGACCGAGCACTACAATCGCGGGCAGCAGCAGTCCCTGGGCAATCATCACGTCGGAGATATCCGCCTGTCCAACCGCAGCCGCGCCCGCAGCGCCGAAGATGAACATCAAGGAGTTGCCAAGGAAAAACGCCACCATGGCAATCAGCACCGCGCCTTTGGCGTTGCGACCAAAGCGCACGAAGTCGGCGGTTAATGTTCCTGCGCTGACAAACGAACCGACCACCAGCGCCAGGGCGGTGGAGAAATTCAGCGGCGTCTGTGGCACTATCGCTTTTAAATGGTCTAAACCGCCGACATCACTCACCGCCAGCCAGACGGAGTAACTGCCAAGAACGACGATGGCGGGGACGGCGATAATAGATAAAATGGTCAGCGCCGAGATGCCAAAAAAGATGGTCAAGGTCATCAACAGACCGGAAACCGCAATCAGGATATTGACGTCAATTCCCGTCGCTTTGCCCACCGGGATAGCAAACATAGCCACACCCACGCCAAACCAGCCCACCTGCGTACCGCCCAGGAGCAGTGAGGGAAGCCATGAACCTTTCAAACCAAATGAGTAACGCGCCAGAAGGTGGGTTGAGAGCCCTGTTTTTGCGCCGATAAAACCGAGAAATGCAGTGTAAATACCGAGGAGAAGATTACCGAAGAGAACTGCCAGGAAGAAATCATTATAGGAAAGACCGGTACCGAGTGTGCCACCGGTCCACATACTTGCGGAAAAAAATGTAAGCCCCAACATGACAAATGTTAGTGGAACCACGCCTTTCCGCGCCGCCAGAGGGACGGGGCCCTGGCTATAATTGTTGTCCTGCGACACAACGCCTCCATGAATTTTGCCCAAAAAATCCGCCGCATAATATACAGTTCTCAGAATAAAGCAAACGATTACGTATAATCTTTACATGGTTATTATTTATGGTGTTGATGGTTGCGTTGATTTTCCTTGGTCGACAGTTAATCCGCGTCTGTGAGTTGAGTTCCCAGCATGGTTTGTGAACGAATGAGCTCGTCTGCAAGTAATTTTTCATCAGGTAGCTGTACTTTGTATTCGCTCGCCTGGATGGTATTCGGTAGGCCGTTCAACGCGTAGTGAGCTTCCCCCGCACCTTTTCCTGCGCACAGAATCAGCCCGACTGGCGGATTTTCCCCCGGCATCGTCCAATGTTCTTTGGCGTAGTTCAGATACATATTCATCTGCCCGGCATCCGCATAGCTGAATTTGCCTACTTTTAGATCAACGAGCAACAGGCAGCGTAAACGACGATGAAAGAACAGCAGATCGACGCGGAACCAGTTATCGTCAATGCGCAATCGACGCTGGCGGCCAACAAAAGCAAAATCGTCGCCGAGCTCCAGCATAAAGTCCATTAGGTGATTGATCAGCGCCTCTTCAAGATCCGATTCTGAATACTCATCCTTGAGGCCAAGAAACTCCAGAATGAACGGATCGCGGATGGCTTTTTCCGGCAAGACTTCAGGCTCCGTCGGGACTGCCTTCTGCAACATGGCGGATTTGTCGCGGGACAACAGCGTCCGCTCATAAAACTGAGTGGCAATTTGTCGATTGAGCTGCCGTACTGACCAGCCGTTACGGAGTGTCTCTTTCTCATAAAAAGTGCGGGCATCGGCATTTTTAACAGACAAGAGGCGGACGTACGGCGACCAGGGTAGTGGGAATGTTTTGGCGAGTTGTATGAGATTTTGAGATTCACCAGACAGTGTCTGCCGAATCTCAATCTGTTGAAAATAAAGATAAAACATACGCATTTGCCGTATGTTTACCATGGAAAATCCCCGTTTATAGCGTTGGCTTAGATCCACTGACAGCCGTTCAATAAGCTGCGTGCCATAGGCTGCCCGGGATTCACCACCTTGCTCAAATTCAACAATTCGTCGACCAATTTCCCAGTAGGTCGCCGTCATTAGCGCATTGATACTACGGACAGTTTCTGTCCGCGCGGTGTCCAGTAGTCGAACAATTCCGTTATGGACTTGCTGATAGTCATCCGCATCATGAAGTGACGTCGGCGTGGTCATACTTCATCCCTTTCGTGAAAGTTACGGTGTAAAAATATGCCGCGATCAATACGCCCGGGTGCTGAAGTGGTCAATCCACGTTCTACTAATTACAAAGACTTGCAGTCTTAATTGCGAGTAGCTTTCAAAGAATGGTGGAGAAATACGGAGAAAAAAAGCCCCTGTCGACAAACGTGAACAGGGGCCAGAGAAGGCTCTTTTACACTTCCAGGTAATTCAGAATCCCGTCTGCCGCTTTACGACCTTCGGCAATCGCGGTGACCACCAGATCCGAACCGCGTACGATGTCGCCGCCTGCGAAGATTTTCGGGTTGCTGGTCTGGAAAGCGTTGTCGCTACGTTCCGGGGCAATAATGCGCCCCTGTGAATCCAGCTCGACGCTGTGCTCTTTCAACCATTCCATGCTGTGTGGGCGGAAACCAAACGCCAGGACCACCGCATCAGCCGGAACAACGTGCTCGGAGCCAGCGACGATCTCCGCACGGCGACGCCCCTTCGCATCCGGTTCGCCCATTTCAGTGCGCGCCATTTTCACGCCGCACACTTTCCCGTTGGCATTCACTTCCACACCTAAAGGCTGGACGTTGAACTGGAACTCGACGCCTTCTTCACGCGCGTTTTTCACTTCGCGTTTCGAACCCGGCATGTTCTCTTCGTCGCGACGATAGGCGCAAATGACGTGTGCAGCATTCTGGCGAACCGAAGTGCGCACGCAGTCCATCGCGGTATCGCCACCGCCGAGCACGACGACGCGTTTGCCTTCCATGCTGATGTATGGCTCGTCGCTGCTTTCGCCAAAGCCCATCAATTGCTTGGTATTAGCAATCAGGAACGGCAGGGCATCAAACACGCCCTCAGCGTCTTCGTTTTCCAGCCCGCCGCGCATCGACTGATAGGTTCCTACGCCAAGGAACACGGCGTCGTAATCCTTCAGCAAATCGTTGAGCTGTACGTCACGGCCCACTTCCACGTTCAGTTTGAACTCAATGCCCATGCCGGTGAAGATTTCACGGCGACGGGTCATGACCTCTTTTTCCAGCTTGAAGGCTGGGATACCGAAGGTCAGCAAGCCGCCGATTTCCGGGTGACGGTCAAATACCACCGCCTTTACGCCGTTGCGGGTCAGCACATCAGCACAGGCCAGGCCCGCAGGCCCCGCACCGATAATCGCCACGCGCTTGTCCGTCTGGCGAACGCCGGTCATATCCGGACGCCAGCCCATCTCGAACGCTTTGTCGTTGATATAGCGTTCAATATTGCCGATGGTCACCGCGCCGAACTCATCGTTGAGCGTACAGGAACCCTCACACAGACGGTCCTGCGGACACACGCGCCCGCAGACTTCCGGCAGGGTGTTGGTCTGATGTGACAGCTCAGCCGCTTCAAAAATACGTCCCTCATTCGCCAACTTCAGCCAGTTCGGGATGTAGTTATGCACCGGGCACTTCCACTCGCAGTACGGGTTACCGCAGGACAGGCAGCGATCTGCCTGTGCTTTGGCTTGGCCTTCGGAAAACGGCTCGTAGATCTCGATAAATTCGATCTTACGGATCTTCAGCGGCTTCTTCGGCGGATCAACACGCTGCAGGTCGATAAATTGGTATACGTTCTGACTCATTGCTGCTACCCCTTACTGCGCCTGCACACGCAGCTCTGCTGCGCTACGACTACGGTGACCCAACAGTGCTTTCACATCACTGGATTTTGGTTTTACCAGCGCGAATTTCGCCGAGAATGCTGGCCAGTTCGCCAGGATCTCTTCGCCGTGTGAAGAGCCGGTATGCTGTACGTGCTCGGTAATCAGGCCGCGCAGGTGCTCTTCGTGGATCGCCAGCGAGTCCACGCTCAGCACTTCGACCAGTTCCGGGTTTACGCGTTTGCGGAATTCACCGTCTTCGTCGAGCACGTAGGCGAATCCGCCGGTCATGCCTGCGCCAAAGTTAACGCCAGTTTTGCCGAGAATACAGACGATGCCGCCGGTCATGTATTCACAGCCGTTGTCGCCAATACCTTCAACCACGGTGATTGCGCCGGAGTTACGTACTGCAAAGCGCTCACCCGCACGACCCGCAGCAAACAGGCGACCACCGGTGGCGCCATACAGGCAGGTGTTACCGATGATGCTCGCTTCATGGCTACGGAAAGCAGAGCCAACCGGAGGACGCACTGCCAGCAGACCACCCGCCATGCCTTTACCGACATAGTCGTTGGCATCGCCGGTCAGATACAGCTCCACGCCGCCCGCGTTCCACACGCCAAAGCTCTGGCCTGCAGTACCGCTGAAGTGCGCTTTGATCGGGTCAGACGCCAGCCCCTGATCGCCATGCGTCTGAGCGATATAGCCCGACAGCGATGCGCCGACGGAACGGTCGGTGTTGCGGATATCGAACCAGAAGGTTTTGCTCTGGCGCTCGTCGACGAACGGCTTCGCCTGCTGTAACAACTGGGCGTTCAGCACGCCATTATCAAACGGCGGGTTGTTCTCGGTGCAATGCAGCGCTTTACCAGGATGCGGTTCGGCTGTTTCCAGCAGACGAGACAGCTCCAGCTTTTGCTGCTTGGCGGTAAACCCTTCCAGCTCTTTGAGCAGGTCGGTGCGACCAATCAGATCCACCAGGCGGGTAACGCCCAGCGAGGCCATCAGTTCGCGCACTTCACGGGCGATAAACTCAAAGTAGTTGGTCACTTTGAACGGCAGGCCGTGATAGTGGTTCTTACGCAGTTTGTCATCCTGAGTCGCCACGCCGGTTGCACAGTTATTCAGATGGCAAATACGCAGGTATTTACAGCCCAGCGCGACCATTGGGCCGGTACCGAAACCGAAGCTCTCTGCACCCAGAATCGCCGCTTTAATGATATCGACGCCGGTTTTCAAACCGCCATCGACCTGCAGACGAATCTTGTGACGCAGACCGTTAGCCACCAGCGCCTGCTGGGTTTCCACCAGACCGAGTTCCCACGGACAGCCCGCATATTTCACGGAGGAGAGCGGGCTTGCACCGGTACCACCGTCGTAGCCGGCGATGGTGATCAGATCCGCATAGGCTTTCGCCACACCGGTGGCGATAGTGCCGACGCCTGGTTCGGAAACCAGCTTCACCGAGATCATCGCCTTCGGGTTGACCTGTTTGAGGTCGAAAATCAGCTGCGCTAAGTCCTCGATAGAGTAGATATCGTGGTGCGGCGGCGGGGAGATCAGCGTCACGCCCGGCACTGAATAGCGCAGTTTGGCGATGTACGGGGTGACTTTGTCGCCCGGTAATTGACCGCCTTCGCCAGGTTTCGCGCCCTGAGCGACTTTAATCTGAATCACGTCGGCATTGACCAGGTATGCCGGGGTCACGCCGAAGCGACCAGAAGCCACCTGCTTAATGCGTGACACTTTGTTGGTGCCATAGCGCGCTGGGTCTTCGCCGCCTTCGCCGGAGTTCGAGTTCCCGCCGATGCTGTTCATGGCTTCGGCCAACGCTTCGTGTGCTTCCGGGCTTAATGCGCCGATGGACATAGCCGCGGTATCAAAGCGTTTAAACAGTTCGGTCGCGGGTTCTACTTCGCTAATGCTTACGGCTTCATCGCCAGGCGTAATCGCCAGCAGATCGCGCAGCGTGGCCGCCGGACGCTCATTAACCAGCTTGGCGTATTCCTGATAGTCGCTGTACTCGCCGCTTTGTACCGCCTGCTGCAGCGTGCGCACCACGTCCGGGTTGTAGGCGTGGTATTCGCCGCCGTGGACGTACTTCAGCAGGCCGCCCTGGCTGATGGGCTTACGCGCCAGCCATGCATGTTTGGAGAGGTTCAGCAGATCCTGCTGGAAGTCGGTAAACCCTGCGCCGCTAATACGGCTGACCACGCCCTGGAAGCACAGCGCCACGACATCATCGTGCAGACCAACGGCTTCAAACAGCTTCGAGCAGCGGTAGGAGGCAATGGTCGAGATGCCCATTTTGGACATGATTTTGTACAGACCTTTGTTGATGCCGTTACGGTAGTTCAGCATCACGGTCCGGTAATCTTTGGCAATCGCCTGAGTGTCGATCAGCCGTCCCAGCGTTTCATACGCAAGGTATGGATAAATGGCCGTCGCGCCAAAGCCGAGCAGGACAGCAAAATGGTGCGGGTCACGGGCACTGGCTGTTTCAACGATAATGTTGGCGTCGCAGCGCAGGCTTTGTTCTACCAGACGCGTTTGCACTGCGCCCACGGCCATCGGCGCCGGAACCGGCAGACGATTTTTGGCGATGTTGCGGTCAGAGAGTACCAGCAGTACCGTGCCGTTGCGCACCATCTGTTCCGCCTTATCGCACAATGCTTTGACGGTCTCTTCGAGCGTAGTTTCGGTCGCGTCGAAGGTGATATCCAGACGGTCAGCGCGATAATGCTCCTCTTTCATGGTGGTGAGCTGGGTGAAATCGGAGTACAGCAGGATCGGCGATTTAAAGCTCAGGCGGTGTGCCTGACCTTCGGCTTCGCAGAAGACGTTCATCTCACGACCGATGCTGGTGGCCAGCGACATGACGTGCGCTTCACGCAGCGGATCGATCGGCGGGTTGGTGACCTGCGCGAACTGCTGGCGGAAGTAGTCATAGATGATGCGCGGCTGGCTGGAGAGCACGGCAAACGGGGTATCGTCACCCATTGAACCGACCGCTTCCTGGCCATTTTCGCCGAGCACGCGGATCACGGAATCCAGCTCTTCAGCGCTGTAGTTAAACTGTTTCTGATAGCTGGCGAGGGTGTCATCGTCCAGTTCACGGCTGCCGACCTGATCGTCAGCCAGGTCTTCGAACGGTACCAGGCGGCGGACGTTTTTCTCCATCCACTCTTTGTATGGGTGACGGCTTTTCAGGTCATCATCGGTTTCGGCGGAGTGCAGAATGCGCCCGCTGCGGGTATCGATAACCATCAGCTCGCCAGGGCCGACGCGGCCTTTCTCTACCACTTCATCCGGCTGATAATCCCAGATCCCGACTTCAGAGGCGCAGGTAATAAGCTTGTCTTTGGTGATGACGTAGCGTGCCGGACGCAAGCCGTTACGGTCAAGGTTACAGGCGGCAAAGCGGCCGTCGGACATGACGATGCCCGCTGGGCCGTCCCACGGTTCCATGTGCATGGAGTTAAAGTCAAAGAACGCGCGCAGCTCCGGATCCATATCCGGATTGTTCTGCCATGCCGGTGGAACCAGTAAGCGCATGGCACGGATGATGTCCATCCCGCCTGCCAGCAGCAGTTCCAGCATGTTATCCATCGAACTGGAGTCTGAGCCGGTTTCGTTAACAAACGGCGCGGCGTCGTGCAGATCCGGGATCAACGGGGTCTGGAACTTATAGGTACGGGCGCGCGCCCACTGGCGGTTGCCGGTGATGGTGTTGATTTCACCGTTGTGCGCCAGATAGCGGAACGGCTGCGCCAGCGGCCAACGCGGTACGGTGTTGGTGGAGAAGCGCTGGTGGAACAGGCAGATGGCCGATTCCAGACGCAGGTCTGCCAGGTCCAGGTAGAAGCGCGGCAGATCCGCCGGCATACACAGACCTTTATAGATATTGACCAGATTCGACAAGCTACAGACGTAGAAATCTTTGTCTTGCAGGAGGCGTTTTTCGATACGACGACGTGCGATGAACAGGCGACGCTCCATATCACGCGGACGCCAGCCCGCAGGGGCGTTAACAAAAATTTGCTCGATACGAGGCAGGGAGGAGAGCGCAATTTCACCGAGAACACCTTCGTTGGTCGGCACGTCGCGCCAGCCGACAATCGACAGGGTCTCCTGCTGTAATTCTTCTTCAACAATGCGACGAGAAGTCGCAGCCAGCTCAGGGTCTTTATTTAAAAAGATCATGCCGACGGCGTAGTTTTTGGCTAAACGCCAGCCGCGCTCTTGCGCCACGATGCGGAAAAAGCGGTCAGGTTTTTGTAACAGCAGGCCGCAACCATCGCCGGTTTTTCCATCGGCAAGAATTGCGCCACGGTGCTGCATACGGGCCAGTGCGTGTATGGCGGTACGCACTACCTTGTGGCTAGGTTCGCCTTCTATGTGGGCGATCAGGCCGAAACCACAGTTATCCCTCTCAAGGGATTTATCGTACAACATATCAGTGAACCTCCCCAGGCTCTGAGGGATTCCCATCTGGACCGTTGCGCACGGGCACACCAAGAGCATGGCGACGGGGTTTGCGTGTCATACGCTTACCTCGCATTCGCCCTCTTTATCCTTTTCGCACAGGTCAAACAAGTTTGAGGACTTGCTTCAGAGGGAATCTCAATTACTGCATAAATATGATGAGCAGACTGCTCATCCAGAAAGCTTCCAGCGGATTTCCAAGTTATCGGGAATCCACACACAGGTCAAATGGCAATCTTATTTATGCAAAAATGTGCTATAGGGCAATTAACTTTATGAAAATGTTGAAATAAAAGGATTTTTTACATTGATTTAACCTGAGAGGAATCCCCCTGGAAGTGTGATCTGTCTCACTGTCAGAAAGGCCTGATATCCCTCGTCCTCCCTTTATTTATCGAGATGACTGGCATTTTATGCTGGTTTTTAGAGTTCAGGCGTCTTAAAGATACTGTTTTTACGCTGAGAGTATAAGAAGATAAAAAAAACCGCTGAATATAAGGAAAAGTAATTAGATTTTGAGTGAATGAAATTTCAATTATTTTGATTTATTATGCAATAAATAAAGGCTCGCCAGGGCGATTGATCCAGGTCATCGCCGACTGGGGCAAAAAATGGCAGGCTTTGGCCTCTTTTCAAGGCGCGGTCTACCAGATTATGCAGTTACAGAAATTAGTCAATATGTTTGGTGGGGATCTTTCTCGCCGTTATGGGCAAAAGGTTCATAAACTCACGCTGCACGGCGGCTTTAGCTGTCCAAATCGTGATGGCACCATCGGACGTGGCGGATGTACTTTCTGTAATGTCGCCTCGTTTGCCGATGAAACTCAGCAGCATCATTCCATTGCCGAGCAGCTTGAGCATCAGGCGCAGTTGGTCAATCGTGCCAGACGCTATCTGGCCTATTTCCAGGCCTATACCAGCACCTTTGCTGAAGTACAGGTGCTGCGTTCGATGTATCAGCAGGCCGTCAGCCAGGCCAGCATCGTCGGGTTATGCGTTGGGACGCGCCCCGACTGCGTGCCGGATGCGGTACTCGATCTGCTTTGCGAGTATAAAGACCTGGGTTATGAGGTATGGCTGGAGCTTGGTCTGCAAACCGCACATGACAAAACCCTGCACCGTATTAACCGCGGTCATGATTTTGCCTGCTACCAGAACACCACGCGACTGGCGCGTGAACGCGGGCTGAAAGTCTGTTCGCACCTGATTGTCGGTCTGCCGGGAGAAGGGCAGGCAGAATGCCTGCAAACCATGGAACGTGTGGTGGAGACGGGTGTCGACGGTATTAAGCTGCATCCGCTACATATTGTGAAAGGCAGTACGATGGCGAAAGCCTGGGAAGCCGGGCGGCTGAACGGCATTGAACTGGACGATTACACGGTTACCGCCGGGGAGATGATCCGCCATACGCCGCCAGAGGTGATTTATCATCGCATTTCCGCCAGCGCGCGTCGCCCAACGCTGTTAGCACCGCTATGGTGTGAAAATCGCTGGACTGGGATGGTTGAACTGGATAAGTACCTTAACGAACACGGCGTGCAAGGCTCGGCGCTGGGTACGCCATGGGTGCCGCCGGGGATCTAACCCTCCGTAGGTCGTAGTCATGTAGGCTTGAAAGCTGCGCGCCATCAGGCGGCCCGGCGCACATTGCCGGATGGTGGCTATGTCTTATCCGGCCTACCGCCTACCCAGTCATTTCACTGATAACCTCCGCATTTCTTGCACATTCTCAAACGTCACGCCAAGAATTGAGTATTATTGTGCCAAGTTGTCGCGAAGGAACCCTCTATGAAGCAAATCCGTATGCTGGCGCAATATTACGTCGACCTAATGATGAAGTTGGGTCTGGTGCGCTTTTCGCTGCTATTAGCGCTGGCTCTGGTCGTGTTGGCAATTGTGGTGCAGATGGCTGTCACCATGGTGCTGCATGGCCAGGTAGAAAGCATTGATGTTATCCGTTCTATCTTTTTTGGTCTGTTAATTACCCCTTGGGCTGTCTATTTCCTGTCAGTGGTGGTGGAGCAACTGGAAGAGTCCCGGCAACGCCTGTCACGACTGGTACAAAAGCTGGAAGAGATGCGCGAGCGCGATCTCAAGCTCAATGTGCAATTGAAAGATAATATAGCCCAGCTCAATCAGGAAATTGTTGAGCGCGAAAAAGCCGAAGCGGAGCGCCAGGAAACGTTCGAGCAACTGAAGGTTGAAATCAAAGAGCGCGAAGAAGCGCAGATCCAGCTCGAGCAACAGTCTTCCTTTTTACGCTCTTTCCTTGATGCTTCGCCGGATCTGGTTTTTTATCGCAATGAAGATAAAGAATTTTCCGGCTGTAACCGTGCCATGGAGCTGCTGACTGGCAAAAGCGAAAAGCAGCTGGTGAACTTAAAACCGGCTGACGTTTACTCTCCTGAAGCGGCTGAAAAGGTAATTGAAACCGACGAGAAGGTATTCCGTCATAACGTCTCACTCACCTACGAACAGTGGCTGGACTACCCGGACGGGCGCAAAGCCTGCTTTGAAATTCGTAAAGTGCCGTACTATGACCGCGTAGGTAAGCGACATGGCCTGATGGGCTTTGGGCGCGATATTACCGAGCGTAAGCGCTATCAGGACGCGCTTGAACGTGCCAGCCGTGATAAGACCACCTTCATTTCCACCATCAGCCACGAGCTGCGCACTCCGCTTAACGGCATTGTCGGCTTAAGCCGGATCCTGTTGGATACGGACCTGACCGCTGAGCAGGAAAAATACCTGAAAACCATCCATGTCTCTGCCGTGACGCTGGGGAATATTTTCAACGATATCATCGATATGGATAAGATGGAGCGGCGTAAAGTCCAGCTCGATAACCAGCCCGTTGATTTCACCAGTTTTATGGCGGATCTGGAAAACCTTTCTGGCCTGCAGGCGCAGCAAAAAGGGCTGCGTTTTGTACTTGAGCCAACGTTACCACTACCGCATAAGGTCATTACCGACGGCACGCGTTTGCGCCAGATTCTGTGGAATCTGATCAGCAACGCCGTGAAGTTCACTCAGCAGGGACAGGTGACCGTGCGGGCGCGCTATGACCAGGGCGATATGCTGCATTTCGAGGTTGAAGATTCTGGGATCGGCATTCCGCAGGATGAGCAGGATAAAATCTTCGCCATGTATTATCAGGTGAAGGACAGCAACGGCGGTAAACCGGCCACAGGAACCGGGATTGGTTTGGCCGTGTCGAAGCGTCTGGCGAAAAACATGGGCGGCGATATTACGGTTTCCAGCCAGGCAGGTAAAGGCTCCATCTTTACGCTGACCGTACATGCCCCTGCGGTAGCGGAAGAGATTGAAGACGCCTTTGAAGACGATGACATGCCGCTGCCAGCCCTGAATGTGCTGCTGGTGGAAGACATTGAACTGAACGTTATTGTTGCACGTTCCGTGCTGGAAAAATTAGGCAACAGCGTGGATGTCGCGATGACCGGGAAAGCCGCGCTGGAAATGTTTACGCCGGGTGAATATGACCTGGTGCTGCTGGATATTCAGCTACCGGATATGACCGGTCTGGATATCTCTAGGGAGCTCACGCAAAAATACGCTCGTGAGGACCTTCCACCGCTGGTTGCACTCACCGCCAACGTACTGAAAGATAAAAAAGAGTATCTGGACGCGGGAATGGATGACGTGCTGAGTAAGCCGCTGTCGGTTCCGGCGCTAACCGCCATGATCAAAAAATACTGGGATACCCGAAACGAAGAGGAGAGCACTGTGACATCTGAAGAAAGCAGTAAATCGCAAGCGCTGTTAGATATTCCTATGTTGGAACAATACCTCGAGCTGGTGGGACCGAAGTTAATTACCGACGGGCTGGCGGTGTTTGAGAAGATGATGCCGGGATATTTGAGCGTGCTGGAGTCCAACTTGACCGCACGGGATAAAAAAGGCGTGGTTGAGGAAGGTCATAAAATTAAAGGCGCAGCAGGTTCAGTGGGGCTGCGTCACCTGCAACAGTTAGGTCAGCAAATCCAGTCGCCAGATCTTCCTGCTTGGGAAGATAACGTTGCTGAATGGATTGAAGAGATGAAGCAGGAGTGGCAGCACGACGTGGCGGTATTAAAAGCCTGGGTGGCGAGCGTGGAAAAAAAATGACCCCGGCTTGACCGGGGTGCGCGAATACTGCGCCAACACCAGGGAAATCGTGGCTGCGCCGTAAATTATTATCATTGTTTACAAGGGCGCAGCCCTAATTTTCAGGCCGCACGCAGTTAAGATAGCAAATCTTAAATAATTTGTTACATGAATCAGTTAAATGTGTGAAGCGTAGCATTTAAATCATAATAACTAATATGTTTCAGCCAGTTGAGAAAGGAGTATCACGATGAAAAAAGTGGGTGTAGTGCTCAGCGGATGCGGCGTGTATGACGGTGCAGAGATCCATGAAACTGTTCTCACGCTTCTGGCCATTGCCCGCAACGGCGCTCAGGCCGTCTGTTTCGCACCAGATAAACAACAAGCGGATGTGATTAATCATCTGACCGGCGAGCCGATGCTGGAAACGCGTAATGTACTGATTGAAGCCGCACGTATAACACGCGGTGAAATTCGCCCGCTCGCTCAGGCAGTCTCAGCGGAACTGGATGCGTTGATCGTGCCGGGTGGGTTTGGTGCGGCCAAAAATCTGAGCAATTTTGCCAGTCAGGGCAGCGAATGCCGGGTTGACAGCGACTTAGCCGCGCTGGCGGTGGCCATGCATCAGGCGGGTAAGCCGTTGGGATTTATGTGCATTGCGCCCGCTATGTTACCTAAAATTTTTGACTTCCCGCTGCGTCTGACCATCGGTACTGATATCGATACGGCAGAAGTGCTGGAAGAGATGGGCGCTGAGCATGTGCCTTGTCCGGTTGATGACATTGTCGTCGATGAAGACAATAAAATCGTCACCACGCCCGCCTATATGCTGGCGCAGGACATCGCTCAGGCTGCGAGTGGCATCGATAAACTGGTATCGCGTGTGCTGGTGCTGGCTGAATGAGAACAGGAGTTACCGCCTTTCTGCGACGTATCTTTCTGCGGGCGGTCATTGTCCTCGGCGTATTCTGGGGCGGGGGCATCGCACTTTTCAGCGTGATGCCTGTACCTTTCTCTGCGGTGATGGTTGAACGGCAACTGGGCGCATGGCTGTCCGGTGATTTTGGTTATGTGGCGCACTCAGACTGGGTGAGCATGGACGAGATCTCACCGTGGATGGGACTGGCCGTCATTGCCGCGGAGGACCAGAAGTTTCCCGAGCACTGGGGATTCGATGTCTCCGCCATAGAGAAAGCGCTGGCGCACAATGAACGCAATGAAAACCGTATTCGCGGGGCGTCGACGTTATCGCAACAGACGGCGAAAAACCTCTTTCTGTGGGATGGACGTAGCTGGGTACGTAAAGGTCTTGAAGCCGGGCTAACGCTGGGTATGGAAACCGTCTGGAGCAAGAAGCGTATTCTGACCGTTTACCTGAATATCGCTGAGTTTGGCGATGGGGTTTTTGGCGTGGAGGCGGCGGCGCAGCGCTATTTCCATAAGCCTGCCAGTCGTTTGAGTCTGTCTGAAGCGGCCTTGCTGGCGGCGGTGTTACCCAATCCTTTGCGTTTTAAGGCGAATGCGCCTTCTGGTTATGTGCGTAGCCGCCAGGCGTGGATCATGCGTCAAATGCGCCAGTTAGGCGGTGAGTCATTTATGCGGGAAAATAAGTTGTATTAGTCGCTGCTGTCGCTGTTTTTGTAGGCCTGATTTAAGTGCAATGCATCAGGCAGAATACGACACAATGGCATTGCCGGATGCGGCGTAAACGCCTTATCCGACCTACTGGCTACGTGTTAAAAAGGTAGCTCTGCACTTGACTAATCTTCATCAAAACCTGAATTAAACAGGGCAACCACTGCGGCAAGGGCTTCAACTTCCTGCGGACCCGTGGCTTCAACTTCTATCTGACGCCCTTTGGCTGAATCCAGCATCAGCAGAGCGATAACGCTGTTGGCCTCGGCTTCCGTACCTTCATCATTACGCAGCAAAACTTCTGCTTCGAAACCCTGCATCAATTCAAACAGTTTCATAGCTGGACGGGCATGCATGCCCAGCTTATTAGTGATTTCAACGGTTTGCTTCACGGTCATGATTTACGTTTTTCCAGCGTGCGATGGCGTGACTGCACGTTTTTACCGCGTGAGCGGAAGTAGTCTGCCAGCTGCTCTGCAATATACACCGAACGGTGCTTCCCGCCGGTACAACCGATGGCTACGGTGAGGTAGCTGCGGTTGTTGGTCTCCAGCATGGGTAACCATAGCTCAAGATAGCTGCGCGTCTGGTAGATAAAATTGTGTACTTCTGTGTGCCTGTCGAGAAAGGCGGCGACGGGGCGGTCAAGACCGGTCATTGGGCGCAGCTTCGGATCCCAGTGCGGGTTAGGTAGGAAGCGCACGTCAAAGACGTAATCCGCATCAATCGGGATACCGTGTTTGAAACCAAAGGATTCGAAAACCATCGTCAATTCACGTTCACGTTTGCCCAACAGTCGGGTACGCAACATTTCCGCTAGTTCGTGCACGGACATTTCGGAGGTATCAACGATCAGGTCAGCGCGAGAGCGCAAAGGCTCAAGCAAATCGCTTTCCTTATCGATAGCGCTTTCCAGAGACAAGTTCTTGCTGGAGAGTGGGTGTAAACGACGCGTGTCACTGTAGCGACGAATCAGCGTGTTACGGTCAGCATCAAGGAACAGCAGCTGTGGTGAGAAGCCTTCAGGCAGATTGTTCATTGCCTGCTCGAAAATCTCCGGGGACTCAGGCATGTTACGCACATCAATGCTGACGGCCGCAGAAATCTGGCGATCGGCCAGAGTACGAGCCAGATCGGGCAACAGCACTACGGGAAGGTTATCCACGCAGTAAAAACCCATATCTTCCAGCGCACGCAGGGCGACAGATTTGCCTGACCCCGAACGACCGCTGACGATCATCAGTACCATGTACTGTTTCTCCTCACAACGACAAAAAAGGATGCCATTGGGTTGTTATGCTTCATCCTGTCCACCTTCGGTGTCCGTGATGATTTGATACAACTCCTGGTCACTCTGCGCGGCGCGCAGACGACGACAGATGGTTTTATCCGCCAGACGTTTTGCGACCAGTGACAACGTATGCAAATGCGTCTTGGTTTGGTCCGCCGGAACTAGCAGGGCGAACAGCAGATCGACTGGCTGATTATCAATAGCGTCGAAGGCGATAGGCGTTTCAAGTTGCACAAACACACCAACCGCGCGCATCGTGTCTTCTTCCAGCTTTCCGTGCGGGATAGCAATACCATTACCGATGCCGGTACTGCCCATTTTTTCACGCGTCAGAATGGCCTCAAATACCACCTGAGAAGGCAAGCTGAGCTGTTTTGCCGCCAGTTCACTGATGATTTCCAGTGCGCGTTTCTTGCTTTGGCAGTGAACGCCTGCGCGTGTACATTCCTGGTTAAGAACAGTGCTCAGTTGTAGAGTCGTATCGTTATTTGTCATAATTTCACCTAAGCGCTAACTGTACAAATGGCCCGTTGTGCTACACAACAGGCCGTCCTGCACCCGCTAACTGCCCGGACAAGTTAGTGCTGTTTCAGTTTATCTTTATGTTTTGTTAACTGCCGAGCCAGTTTATCAATTAAACCGTCAATGGCGGCGTACATATCCTGACCTTCCGCGCTGGCATGAATTTCGCCACCGTTCACATGCAGCGTTGCATCCGAGATATGTGTAACTTTCTCCACTTTCAACACAATATAGACCTGATTAATCCGGTCGAAATATTGTTCGAGCTTGGCAAATTTTGTATTAACAAAATCGCGCAGGGCTTCAGTGATTTCGACGTTGTTTCCAGTGATGTTGAGCTGCATAGTGTCTTCCTTATCGGTTGGGTCAGACCAGCTGTTTGCGCTGGTTAGACGGCGGAATGGATAAAGACTCTCGGTACTTCGCAACGGTGCGGCGTGCCACCATGATACCCTGTTCTGACAGCATAGAGGTTAACTTGCTGTCACTCAGTGGTTTCGCGGGGTTTTCCGCAGCAATTAATTTCTTCACCAGCGCACGGATCGCCGTGGATGAGGCTTCGCCTCCGCCTTCAGTGTTAACGTGACTGGAAAAGAAATACTTCAATTCAAAAATGCCGCGCGGACTGTGCAGATACTTTTGCGTGGTCACACGGGAAATGGTCGATTCGTGCATCTCGACGGCCTGGGCGATATCCGCCAGCACCATCGGTTTCATAAACTCTTCACCTTGCTCAAAGAAGGCTTGCTGTTGTTCAACGATGCAACGACTTACGCGCAGCAACGTATCATTGCGGCTTTCCAGGCTTTTAATCAGCCACTTCGCATCCTGTAGATTGCTACGGATAAACTGACTGTCGGCATCGTTGCGCGCGCTATTGCACATAGCGGCGTAGTGCTGGTTAATCTGCAGTCGTGGGATACTGTCGCTGTTGAGTTCGACCACCCAGCGATCGTTATGCTTACGCACCAGCACATCCGGAATAACGTATTCTGGTTCGCCAGTCTGGATCGACTGCCCAGGCCTTGGATCCAGTGACTGAATAAGATTGACGGCTTCTTTTAGCACGTCTTCTTTCAGTCGGGTCACGCGCATCAGCGTGCGGAAGTCATGGTTGGCTAACAGATCGAGATGATCGCTGATGATCAGACGCGCTTCTTCCAGCCACGGTGTGGCTTTATCAAACTGTGAAAGTTGGATCAGTAAGCAGTCGCGGAGATCCTTGGCGGCCACGCCGACGGGATCAAAGCGCTGAACGCGTTTAAGCACGGCTTCGATTTCGTCCATACCGACGTCGTCATCGCCCATGCTTTCGAGAATATCGTCCAGTGTCACGGTGAGATAACCGGTTTCGTCTACCGCATCCACAATGGATGTCGCAATGGCGCGATCGGTATCCGAGAACGGGGTCAGTTCCACTTGCCACATCAGGTAATCCTGTAGTGATTGCGTGGTCTCACCCTGATACACAGGCAGCTCGTCGTCGATGTAATCTCCGCTGGTGCCCGAAGGCGTCCCGGCGGTGTAAATTTCATCCCAACTGGCATCAAGCGGCAGCTCCTCAGGCATCTCTTTTTGTTCGAGAGCATCGGCGGTATCGAGGGTTTCGCTGTCCTGTTTTTCCTGGGTATCAATTTCGTCGTGAAGATCGGTTTGCTCGAGCAGTGGGTTACTTTCCAGCGCTTGCTGAAGTTCTTGCTGAAGTTCCAGCGTGGACAGCTGCAACAGACGGATAGCCTGTTGTAGCTGAGGCGTCATCGCCAGTTGTTGGCTAAGCCTGAGTTGCAAACCTTGCTTCATGTTCAGAGTTGTTTTCTCCTGCGGTGACGTGAAGTCTTCTACCCTATCAGAGTCTGAAGTCTTCCCCAAGGTATACGCGCTTAACGTGCTCATCCTGCAGTATTTCTGTTGGCGTGCCGTGCGCGATCAGGTGCCCCTGACTCACGATATAGGCGCGCTCACACACTGCCAGCGTTTCGCGGACGTTATGGTCGGTAATCAGCACGCCAAGGCCGCTGTCGCGCAGGTGTTCGATGATCCGTTTGATATCAATAACGGAAATCGGGTCAACACCGGCAAACGGTTCATCCAGCAGGATAAATTTCGGATTAGCGGCCAGTGCGCGAGCGATCTCCACGCGGCGTCGTTCACCACCGGAGAGCGACTGCCCCATACTGTCACGCAGGTGTTCGATGTGGAATTCTTCCATCAGCTCGTTGGCGCGATCTTCCCGCTGCTCGCTGGTCAGATCGTCACGAATTTGCAGTACCGCCATCAGGTTATCAAACACGCTCAGGCGACGGAAAATCGATGCTTCCTGCGGTAAGTAGCCGATGCCGCGACGCGCGCGCGCATGCAGAGGCAGCAGGCTGATGTCTTCGTCATCAATGATAATGTTACCCGCATCGCGCGGGACAATGCCGACCACCATGTAAAAGGTTGTTGTCTTGCCTGCACCGTTAGGACCGAGCAGACCGACGATCTCCCCGGAGTTGACGGTCAGACTGACATCTTCCACCACGCGGCGGCCTTTATAGGCTTTTGCAAGGTTCTTTGCAGTTAATGTTGCCATAACGAATCAGTTACCTTTTTTCTCTGCCGGAGCCTTGTTTTTGTCCTGCAACTGCGACGGAACCAGAACGGTGGTTACGCGTTTGCCTTTATCGCTGAAGGCCTGCATTTTCTGCTCTTTTACCAGATAGGTGATCTTATCGCCCGTGATGTTGCTATCGAGCTGTTCCAGATACGCCTTGCCGGTTAGCACGACAAAGTCTTTCGCCAGTTCATAGTGCATCTGCGAGGCGCGACCTTTAACCGGTTTACCGTTGTCCTGCATCTGGTAAAACGTCGCTGGATTGCCATAGCCGTCAATCACTTCTTTGCCGTCTTCGCCGCCAGGACGGGTCACGACGACTTTATCGGCGTTAATTTTGATGGTGCCCTGAGTCACAATCACGTTGCCAGTAAACGTCACCACGTTGCCCTGCATATCCAGGGACTGCTGGTCCGACTCAATGTGAATCGGCTGCTCGGTATCGCCGGTGACGGCAAATGCCGGAATGCTGGCGGCCAGAAGTGAGCTGGCAAGTACAAGATTAAGGCTGAGTTTGTTTGTTTTGGATTTCATATGAGGTTCTAACCTTTTCAATCAGCTCGGCGTTCTTGCTGCGTAAGTTGCCGCGCATCTTCAGTCCGCTGGAGTTAAATGTTGTGCCATACAACGTCACCAGATCATCGGAAGTGACATCTTGTGTCACCAGGTTAATCTGCGCGTTATCGGTCGTAATTCTGCGTAGTTGAGAGTCAGGCACCAGGGCGTTAACCTCAACATGGCCGTACAGATACAGCATCCGATCGTTGGTCAATTTGGCTTTATCGGCCTTGATCGTCCAGGTCGGTACTTTATCCTTATCAAATGTGGTTAATATCGGTTGAGTAAACCACGAAACCGCTTGTTCCGAATAATATTCAACGTGTTGTGCGATCAAGTGATAGCTCAGCGCGCCTTCCGGACTATACACGACGGTATCAGTATGTTCGCTCTTATAGGTTGGCTCGTTGTTATTGACGACGACCTGAGCGGTGTCCTCTTTGTCTGCCAGATTAATACCAATCATCACAAGGACAGCCAGCGACAGTAGAATGATAACCCAACGTCTGGTTTTGCTCATATCGATTGCCCTTTGGCCTCGTCCAGTTTGCCCTGCGCCAGGAGTAATAAATCGCAGACTTCACGCACAGCGCCACGTCCCCCATTAATACGGGTGACATAATCGGCTCGCGGGATCAGCAAAGGGTGGGCATCTGCCACCGCGACGCTCAATCCCACTTGTGCCATCACCGGCCAGTCGATCAGGTCATCGCCAACGTAGGCGACATTCTCCGGCGCGATCGCCAGTTTGCTAAGGAGATCGCCAAAAGCAACCAGTTTGTCTGACTGCCCCTGATACAGGTGGGTGATCCCCAAAGTGGCACAGCGATCTTCTACAAGTTTAGCCTTTCGTCCGGTAATAATGGCAACCTCAATACCGGAAGTGAGCGCACAGCGAATTCCGTAACCATCACGGACGTTAAAAGCCTTCAGCTCTTCACCGTTGTTGCCCATATAAATCAGACCATCAGACAGTACGCCATCCACATCCAGGATCAGCAAACGGATGTTTTCTGCCCGGGTGATAACGTCTGCGCTGACGGGTCCATAACAGGTCGCAAGCGACGCACCTGCTTTACTCATTTTCGTTATCCTTGAGTTTCTTACACTACACCTGCACGTAGCAGATCATGCATATGTAACACACCGAGTAACTGGTCGCCATCAGCAACCATTACCGAGGTGATATGGCGGGACTGCATTAAGTTCAGGGCATCGACGGCAAGAATACCCGGACGCACACGAATGCCTCCAGGAGTCATCACATCGGCAATGCCTAACTGGCGTACATCAACGCCCATATCGAAGACACGACGTAAATCACCATCGGTGAAAATACCGTCAATCTTCATGGCATCATCGCAAATGACGGTCATGCCGAGATTTTTACGCGTGATCTCAATTAAGGCGTCACGCAGGCTGGCGTTTTTGGTTACATGCGGGATCTCGTCGCCCGTATGCATAATATCGTTAACGCGCAGTAAAAGCTTACGGCCCAGTGCGCCACCGGGATGAGACAACGCAAAATCTTCCGCGGTAAAGCCGCGCGCTTTTAATAATGCCACCGCAAGGGCATCGCCCATCACCAGTGTTGCTGTCGTGCTGCTGGTCGGCGCCAGGCCTAACGGACAAGCTTCCTTGGGCACTTTAACACACAGATGCACATCTGCCGCACGCGCCATACTGCTTTCCGGACGACCGGTCATGCAGATAAGCGGTACATGAAGACGTTTTAATACCGGGATCAGCGCCGCTATCTCATTGGATTCACCGGAGTTAGAGATGGCGATGACCACATCCTGCGGCGAGACCATACCCAGATCGCCATGTGCGGCTTCGCCTGGGTGTACAAAAAATGAGGGGGTGCCGGTGCTGGCAAATGTGGCTGCCATTTTCCGCCCGATATGGCCGGATTTCCCCATTCCCATCACCACGACTTTGCCCGGGCAACTGAATATTTTCTCGCATGCCAGGGTAAAATTTTGGTTGATGTACTGATCAAGCTCCGCCAGGCCTTCACGTTCAATTGCCAGGACTTCCTTGCCTGCTTGCTGAAAGTCAAAACCCGGTTGCAACTCTAAGTGCGACATAATGCGTTTCCAGTTATCCAACGAGAAGTGGCGATAACCAATACAGCATCGCCAGCCATATGATAAAACCGCCGGTCAGCAGCGCGCCCGCGCCGCGACCAATCTGGCGCGGACGTCGCCAGCAGAGTAATGCAAAAATAACGCTCACCAGCAGCATGACGCTGTAGTCCCGGACGAAGACCATCGGATTGACTTCGCCCGGCGTAATCAACGCCGGTAGCCCGAGGACGATAACAATATTAAAAATGTTCGCGCCGATAATGTTACCGACGGCAATATCGTTTTCACCTTTACGCAGACCCGCAATCGCCGTTGCCAGTTCCGGCAGGCTGGTACCAATGGCGACCACCGTCAACCCGATGGTGAGTTCGCTCATGGCGAAATAGTTCGCCAGTACGGTAGCGTTATCTACCACCATACGCGTAGCCATAGGCATAATAATCAGCGCAATACCCAACCACAAAAATGCGACGGGTAACCCGCCTTCGCGCGGCAGCTCAGCTATCTGCTCGCGTGTCAGGCTGTCATTGCCTTGTCGCTCGGCCAGACGAGCAATTTTAACAATGAATAGCAGCCATAGCACGGCCAGGAGCAGAAGAAAGAAACCGTCGCTGCGGCTCAACTGCCCGTCATACAGTACGGATGCAGCTAAAATACTTACCAGCAACATTAGCGGTAATTCACGACGCAGAACATCAGAATGCACGGTAAAAGGATGAATCAGCGCTGACAGGCCTAAAATAAGCAGAATGTTGGTGATGTTAGAACCTATGGCGGTCCCGACAGCCAGATCGAGTTGCCCATTCATCGATGCGGCAACGGAGACAATGATCTCGGGTAACGACGTACCAATGCTGACCACGGTCATTCCGATGATAATGGGGGGAATACCGACATTTCGACATAAAATGGATGCGGCAAATACCAGACGGTCGGCACCGTAGACCACCAGAAGTAAACCAATTATTAACAGCGCCGTCGCTAAAAGCATCTAAAGTCCTTTCTTCAGGTATACTCGCCGGTCCACTTGAAGGATCTTCTGGAAGCCGTAACGAAGTCTTAATTTTGACTTTATGCGGCTAAAAAGTAAAACAAATGCCAGCTTTCGCTAACCAGGACAGGCAATAATCTGTAAATATGTTGAGTTCAGGGCTAAATTGAGCGCCAAACTCTTCGATCAACGAGGCAATAGTAAAGGATGAATCAATGGGGCAGTCTGTGGCGAATCTAGTCGATATGCGCGATGTCAGCTTTTCCCGGGGCGACCGCTGCATCTTTGATAATATTTCCCTGACGGTACCGCGCGGTAAGGTGACGGCAATCATGGGGCCATCAGGCATCGGCAAAACGACGCTGTTGCGTCTGATTGGCGGACAGATCTCACCGGATAAGGGCGAGATTCTGTTTGACGGTGAGAACGTCCCGGCCATGTCCCGTTCGCGTTTATTTACCGTGCGTAAGCGCATGAGTATGCTGTTTCAGTCAGGTGCGCTATTTACCGACATGAATGTGTTTGACAACGTTGCGTACCCTCTGCGCGAGCATACGACGTTGCCAGCGCCGTTGCTGAAGAGCACGGTGATGATGAAGCTCGAGGCGGTCGGCCTGCGGGGTGCGGCCAAATTAATGCCTTCTGAATTATCCGGTGGGATGGCGCGTCGCGCTGCGTTAGCGCGTGCTATCGCGCTGGAGCCTGACCTCATTATGTTTGATGAGCCGTTCGTCGGTCAGGATCCCATCACCATGGGCGTGCTGGTGAAGTTGATTTCAGAACTGAACAGCGCGCTGGGTGTCACCTGTGTGGTGGTATCCCATGATGTGCCTGAAGTACTGAGTATTGCGGATTACGCCTATATAATGGCGGACAAAAAAATAGTGGCCTACGGTAGTGCTCAGGCGCTACAAGAAAATGCCGATCCGCGCGTACGCCAGTTCCTTGACGGCATTGCCGATGGACCGGTTCCGTTCCGTTACCCGGCGGGTGACTACCATATCGATTTACTCTAAACAGGGAGTTAAGCCACCCATGTTGTTAAATGCGCTGGCATCACTCGGACATCGAGGAATAAAAACCCTCAGGACGTTCGGGCGAGCCGGATTAATGTTGTTCAATGCGGTTGTCGGCAAACCGGAGTTTCGCAAACATGCGCCGCTGCTGATACGCCAGCTTTATAATGTCGGTGTCTTATCGATGCTGATCATTATTGTGTCAGGCGTATTCATCGGTATGGTGTTGGGATTGCAGGGATACCTGGTGCTGACGACCTACAGTGCGGAAACCAGCCTCGGTATGCTGGTGGCGCTGTCATTGTTACGTGAGCTGGGGCCGGTTGTTGCGGCACTGCTGTTTGCCGGGCGGGCCGGATCGGCCTTAACTGCAGAGATTGGTCTGATGAGAGCGACCGAGCAGCTTTCCAGCCTGGAAATGATGGCCGTCGATCCACTGCGCCGGGTGATCTCTCCGCGTTTTTGGGCCGGTGTCATTTCATTGCCGCTGCTAACGATTATATTTGTCGCCGTGGGGATCTGGGGTGGTTCACTGGTTGGCGTAAGCTGGAAGGGTATTGATGCGGGCTTTTTCTGGTCGGCTATGCAAAATGCCGTCGACTGGCGTCTGGACCTGGTCAACTGTCTGATTAAGAGCGTGGTGTTCGCCATTACGGTCACCTGGATTGCATTGTTCAATGGTTATGATGCGATCCCGACCTCTGCCGGGATTAGCCGGGCAACGACACGCACCGTTGTGCACGCCTCTCTTGCCGTTCTGGGGCTGGATTTTGTGCTGACCGCACTGATGTTTGGGAATTGAGTTCATGCAAACGAAAAAAAATGAAATTTGGGTCGGGTTATTCCTGCTGGTTGCGCTGCTGGCTGCGCTGTTTGTCTGCCTGAAGGCGGCGAACGTTACCTCAATGCGTACTGAGCCGACTTACACGATTTATGCGACCTTTGATAATATCGGCGGCCTGAGAGAGCGTTCTCCGGTGCGGATTGGCGGGGTGGTAGTTGGACGCGTATCGGACATCTCGTTAGATCCGAAAACGTACCTGCCGCGCGTGACGCTGGAAATCGAATCGCGTTTTAACCATATTCCTGACACCAGTTCTCTGAGCATCCGTACTTCCGGTCTGCTGGGCGAACAGTATCTGGCATTGAACGTGGGTTTTGAAGATCCTGAGCTGGGAACGTCTATCCTCAAAGATGGCGGTACGATTCAGGACACGAAATCCGCGATGGTGCTGGAAGATATGATTGGTCAGTTCCTTTACAACAGCAACAGCAAAGGTGATGACAATAAGAATTCTGGCGATGCGCCAGCCGCAACTGAAGGCAATAATGAAGCCACTACGCCTGCGGGCGCAACGAAATAATATCAGGAGAATCGACGTATGTTTAAACGATTGATGATGGTGGCTATGCTGGTGATTGCTCCACTTAGCGCGGCAACCGCAGCAGACCAGACTAACCCGTACAAACTGATGGATGAGGCGGCGCAAAAGACCTTTGACCGTCTAAAAAACGAGCAACCAAAAATCCGTTCCAACCCCGATTACCTGCGTCAGGTCGTCGATCAGGAACTGCTGCCTTATGTGCAGGTTAAGTATGCCGGTGCGCTGGTGCTGGGCCGTTACTACAAAGATGCGACTCCTGCCCAACGTGAAGCCTATTTTGCTGCATTCCGTGAATATCTGAAGCAGGCTTACGGCCAGGCACTGGCGATGTACCACGGCCAGACCTATCAGATTGCCCCTGAGCAGCCGTTGGGTGATGCGACCATCGTACCTATCCGCGTAACCATCATCGATCCAAACGGTCGTCCTCCGGTACGTCTGGATTTCCAGTGGCGTAAAAACTCCCAGACCGGTAACTGGCAGGCGTATGACATGATCGCCGAAGGCGTAAGTATGATCACCACTAAACAAAATGAGTGGAGCGACCTGCTGCGTACCAAAGGTATTGATGGCCTGACGGCACAGCTGAAATCTATTTCTCAGCAGAAAATCACGCTGGAAGAGAAAAAATAATGACGCAGTCACTCACCTGGACGCGCGAAGGCGACAAGCTGGTGCTGGTGGGAGAGCTGGATCAGGACGTGTTAAATCCCTTATGGGATGCGCGAATTGAGGCGATGAAAGGGGTATCCTGCATCGATCTGAACCAGGTATCCCGGGTAGATACCGGCGGTCTGGCGTTACTGTTGCATCTGATTAATCAAGGCAAGCAGCAGGGAAACAGCGTTTCGCTCACTGGTGTTAACGATAAAGTGTACACGCTGGCGCAGCTTTACAATCTGCCTGACGACGTCCTTCCGCGTTAATTTTTCCAGGCCGGATAAGGTCTTGTGCCGCTATCCGGCAAAACCCCTGAGGGGGATCTGCCACTAAAGCCTTGTCTGATTTATCAGCGAGGCTTTTTGCTTATTTATGACAGCGCCACTTTGCTCTAAGATGTTGGGCTGTTTTCACTATCTGACGAATGAAGAACCCATGGAAAATAATGAAATTCAGAGCGTGCTGATGAATGCACTCTCCCTCCAGGAAGTCCACGTTTCTGGCGACGGCAGTCACTTTCAGGTTATTGCCGTGGGTGAGATGTTTGAAGGCATGAGCCGGGTCAAGAAGCAGCAATCGGTCTATGGCCCGTTGATGGAGTACATTGCGGACAACCGCATTCATGCCGTGTCGATTAAGGCGTTTACCCCAGCGGAATGGGCGCGCGATCGCAAACTTAACGGTTTTTGAGCTACGGGTGATGTGCCGGTAGCGAAGATAAATTCTTAACAGAGAACAGAATAATGGATAAATTTCGTGTTCAGGGGCCAACCAAGCTCCAGGGCGAAGTCACAATTTCAGGCGCTAAAAACGCCGCACTGCCGATCCTGTTTGCGGCGCTGCTGGCTGAAGAACCTGTAGAGATCCAAAACGTCCCGAAACTGAAGGACGTTGACACATCAATGAAGCTGTTGAGCCAGCTGGGTGCGAAAGTTGAGCGTAATGGTTCCGTGCACATTGATGCGCGTGGTGTGAACGTCTTCTGTGCGCCGTACGATCTGGTGAAAACCATGCGTGCATCCATTTGGGCGCTCGGGCCGCTGGTTGCCCGCTTTGGTCAGGGCCAGGTTTCACTGCCGGGCGGCTGCACCATCGGCGCGCGTCCGGTTGACCTGCACATTACCGGTCTGGAGCAGTTAGGCGCGACTATCAAGCTGGAAGAAGGCTATGTGAAAGCGTCCGTTGATGGCCGTCTGAAAGGCGCGCATATTGTCATGGACAAAGTGAGCGTCGGTGCGACTGTCACCATCATGTGTGCAGCAACGCTTGCCGAAGGCACCACCATCATCGAAAACGCCGCGCGCGAGCCGGAGATTGTGGATACCGCGAACTTCCTGATTGCGCTGGGCGCGAAGATCACTGGCCAGGGCACCGATCGTATTACGATCGAAGGCGTTGAGCGTCTCGGCGGCGGTGTGTATCGCGTTCTGCCAGACCGCATCGAAACCGGTACCTTCCTGGTGGCGGCGGCAATTTCTCGTGGCAAAATTATCTGCCGTAATGCACAACCGGACACACTGGATGCCGTTCTGGCGAAACTGCGTGATGCGGGTGCGGATATCGAAGTCGGCGACGACTGGATCAGCCTTGATATGCACGGCAAACGTCCGAAAGCGGTCAATGTGCGTACTGCGCCGCATCCGGCGTTCCCTACCGATATGCAGGCCCAGTTCACGCTGCTGAACCTGGTGGCAGAAGGGACCGGCTTCATCACGGAAACCGTGTTTGAGAACCGCTTTATGCACGTGCCTGAGCTGAGCCGTATGGGCGCTCACGCAGAAATCGAAAGCAATACCGTGATTTGCCACGGCGTGGAAACACTCTCAGGCGCACAGGTTATGGCGACCGATCTGCGTGCATCTGCAAGTTTAGTGCTGGCAGGTTGTATTGCTGAAGGTACAACAGTGGTCGATCGTATTTATCACATCGATCGCGGCTATGAGCGCATCGAAGATAAACTGCGTGCGCTGGGCGCAAACATTGAGCGCGTGAAAGGCGAGTAATCGTCAACGTCTCTTGTAACCCCCAGTTCAGTTGGCCGGGGGTTACAGCTCAATGTTCATTCCGGATTCTTTTTCTCTCTGCGACTCCTCATCATCCGCGTTCTGTCGATGAACTCATGCGTTTTGGCATCGTGATAGCGTGACGGCCAAATCACCCAGGGATCAGTTCCCAGTGCCCGGGCGATAATCAACTCACCTTTTGGCCATGGTCTCGTTAACGCATTTGCCAGCGTTGATGAACTCAATCCATTTTTACGTGATTCAGCGGCCATTGAGGTCCCTTTCTTGCGCAGTCCGGCGATGATGTCGGCCGGATGCCAGTCAATCAGCTTGCTTTCCATAAATTCATCTCTCCTTTGGTTAACGACTTACAGTTCCACGATCGGTTGTGGCGACACTATAACGCCCGAAGAACGAATGTTCTAAAATGTTCATGTAAAGTGTGTATATATTCAGAATATGCCAAGGTTCTGCTTGATTATCCGGAGGAGGGTGGGGGGATTACTAGAACTTATAAAAAAATCCCGTGCAGAGCACGGGATGAGGGAGGATGCTGTAGGGAATTAACGGTCGCGCTGTACGGCGATATGTGCCAGACCAATCAGCGCTTCTCTCCACGGCGTATCAGGCAGCACCTGCAACGCAGCGATGGCCTTATCTGCCTCTTCTTCTGCACGTTGGCGCGTCCACTCCAGGGAACCACAGGCGTTCATCGCTTCCAGAACCGGCTCCAGAAGGTGACGACCATTACCTTGCTCAATGGCCTGGCGGATCATTTGCGCTTGTTCTGGAGTACCGTGGCGCATGGCATGCAGCAGCGGCAGCGTAGGTTTACCCTCGTTGAGGTCATCACCGACGTTTTTACCCAACTGCTCGCCATCTGCGCTGTAATCCAGCAAATCGTCAATTAACTGGAAAGCTGTGCCGAGATAACGGCCATAATCCTGCAACCCTTTTTCTTGTTCTTCGCTACAGCCAGCCAGAATGCCTGAACATTGGGCTGCCGCTTCAAACAACCGCGCCGTTTTACTGTAGATGACGCGCATATAGTTTTCTTCGGTGATGTCTGGGTCGTTGACGTTCATCAGCTGCAAGACTTCACCTTCGGCGATGACGTTGACTGCTTTCGACATGACTTCCAGCACTTTCAACGAGCCAAGGCTGGTCATCATCTGAAATGCGCGGGTATAGATAAAATCGCCAACCAGCACGCTGGCCGCATTACCAAACGCCGCATTTGCCGTAGCTTTCCCACGGCGCATGTCTGACTCATCCACAACATCATCGTGCAGCAGGGTCGCTGTGTGGATAAACTCGATGAGGGCCGCGATCGTAACGTGCGCATTTTCCTGGTAACCAACGGCCCGCGCTGCGAGGACGGCGATCATTGGGCGAATGCGTTTTCCGCCGCCGCTAACGATGTAGTACCCCAGTTGATTGATCAACTGAACGTCAGAATTGAGCTGTTCAAGGATTGTCGCATTGACCCCCGCCATATCTTGCGCGGTTAACTCATTGATTTTTTCTAAATTCATCGCAAAAGCCGGGCTTCTCGCCCCGATTACCTTACTGTGTGAGAAGGTAACGTCGGGTTTAGGGTTATAAATATATGCTGATTGTACTGAAAAAACGCCGTAGATAAACGTTACCGTACGTGTTGTGTTTTTTTTCTTCATGTATTGACGGTAGCACTTGTCAAAGGCTCGCGTTTTGCGTAATATTCGCGCCCTATTGTGAATATTTATAGCGCACTCTGAATCATCAAAAAGGTGTGCGCGGAAGCGGAGTTTTTTATGTACGCGGTTTTCCAAAGTGGTGGTAAACAACACCGAGTAAGCGAAGGTCAGACCGTTCGCCTGGAAAAGCTGGACATCGCAACTGGCGAATCTGTTGAATTCGCAGAAGTTCTGATGATCGCAAACGGTGAAGAAGTCAAAATCGGCGTTCCTTTCGTTGATGGCGGCGTTATCAAAGCTGAAGTTGTTGCTCACGGTCGTGGCGAGAAAGTTAAAATTGTTAAGTTTCGTCGTCGTAAACACTACCGTAAGCAGCAGGGCCATCGTCAGTGGTTCACTGATGTGAAAATCACTGGCATCAGCGCTTAAGTTAAGGGGAGCAGATTAAATGGCACATAAAAAGGCTGGCGGCTCGACTCGTAACGGTCGCGATTCAGAAGCTAAACGTCTGGGCGTAAAACGCTTCGGCGGTGAAACAGTTCTGGCTGGTAGCATCATCGTTCGTCAACGTGGTACTAAATTCCACGCTGGCTCCAACGTTGGTTGCGGCAAAGACCACACTCTGTTTGCTAAAGCAGACGGTAAAGTGAAATTTGAAGTGAAAGGCCCGAAAAACCGTAAATTCATCAGCATCGTTGCTGAATAAGTTTTTCGCGTCCCGGTAACGGATAAAAGCCCCGCAACACGTTGCGGGGCTTTTTACATTCGACGGCCGGTAAATACGCTCGTCACGCCGTGACAACCCGGAAACGAGCCCTTGCAGGGAATACGGCATGAAGCAACAGGCAGGCATTGGTATTCTGTTAGCACTCACAACGGCAGTATGTTGGGGGGCTTTGCCAATAGCAATGAAGCAAGTGCTGGAGGTGATGGAGCCTCCTACCGTGGTGTTCTACCGTTTTTTAATGGCAAGCATTGGCCTTGGCGCTATTCTTGCGGTTAAAAAAAAGCTCCCTCCGTTGCGTATTTTTCGCAAAGCGCGTTGGCTGGTGTTGCTGGCTATCGCAACCGGTGGGCTGTTCGGTAACTTCATTCTGTTTAGTTCATCCTTGCAGTATTTGAGCCCAACGGCTTCGCAGGTTATCGGTCAGCTGTCACCGGTTGGTATGATGATCGCCAGCGTCTTTATCCTGAAAGAAAAGATGCGCGGCACGCAGGTGATTGGCGCCATTATGCTTCTGAGCGGCCTGGTCCTGTTTTTTAATACCAGTCTGATCGAAATTTTTACCCGACTCACCGATTACACCTGGGGCGTTATCTTTGGTGTCGGTGCGGCGATGGTTTGGGTGAGCTATGGGGTCGCGCAAAAGGTGTTATTGCGCCGCCTGGCATCACCGCAGATCCTGTTTTTACTGTACACTTTATGTACGATTGCGTTGTTGCCGCTGGCTAAACCCGGTGTCATCACGCAGCTCAGCGACTGGCAGCTGGCATGCCTGGTATTCTGCGGCCTGAATACGCTGGTAGGATACGGCGCTCTTGCGGAAGCGATGGCGCGTTGGCAGGCGGCGCAGGTGAGCGCTATTATCACGCTCACACCGCTGTTTACGTTGTTATTTTCAGATTTATTATCACTGGCCTGGCCCGATTTCTTCGCCAGACCGATGCTAAACCTATTAGGTTATCTCGGTGCGTTTATCGTGGTTGCGGGCGCGATGTATTCCGCCATTGGTCATCGAATTTGGGGCGGTTTACGTAAGCATGAAACGGTGGTTTCGCAACCCCGCTCAGGCGAATGATTTACGGAGAGTAAAATGAAGTTTGTTGATGAAGCATCGATTCTGGTCGTTGCAGGTGATGGCGGTAATGGTTGCGTCAGCTTCCGCCGCGAAAAGTACATCCCAAAAGGCGGTCCGGACGGTGGTGATGGTGGTGACGGTGGTGACGTTTGGCTGGAAGCCGACGAAAACTTGAACACACTAATCGATTACCGTTTTGAAAAATCATTCCGTGCGGAACGTGGTCAGAATGGCGCGAGCCGTGATTGCACCGGTAAGCGTGGCAAAGACGTTACGATTAAAGTGCCTGTTGGTACGCGTGTTATCGATCAGGGCACGGGCGAAACCATGGGCGACATGACTAAACATGGTCAGCGTCTGATGGTCGCTAAAGGCGGCTGGCATGGTCTGGGCAACACCCGTTTCAAATCATCGGTTAACCGTACTCCGCGTCAGAAAACAATGGGGACGCCGGGTGATAAGCGCGATCTGATGCTGGAGCTGATGCTGCTGGCAGACGTGGGTATGCTGGGTATGCCAAACGCCGGTAAATCGACGTTTATCCGTGCAGTATCCGCGGCGAAGCCGAAAGTTGCTGATTATCCGTTCACCACCCTGGTGCCGAGCCTGGGCGTGGTGCGTATGGACAACGAAAAGAGCTTCGTGGTTGCCGATATTCCGGGTCTGATTGAAGGCGCGGCTGAAGGCGCAGGCCTGGGTATTCGCTTCCTGAAACATCTGGAACGTTGCCGCGTGTTGCTGCACCTCATCGATATCGATCCGATTGACGGTTCCGATCCGGTAGAAAACGCCCGTATCATTATTGGCGAACTGGAAAAATACAGTCAGGATCTGGCATCTAAACCGCGCTGGTTAGTGTTCAACAAAATTGATTTGATGGACAAGGCTGAAGCGGAAGAGAAAGCGAAAGCGATCGCCGAAGCGCTGGGCTGGGAAGGTAAATATTACCTGATCTCTGCCGCCAGCCAGCTGGGTGTGAAGGATCTTTGCTGGGATGTGATGACCTTTATCATCGAGAACCCGATTGTTCAGGCTGAAGAAGCGAAACAGCCAGAGAAAGTTGAGTTCATGTGGGATGATTATCACCGCCAGCAGCTCGCTGAAGTCGAAGACGAAGCGGAAGATGACTGGGATGACGATTGGGACGAAGACGACGAAGAAGGCGTCGAGTTCATCTATAAGCGTTAATCGCATGAAAAACCCCGGCCATGTTGCCGGGGTTGTTGTTTTCAGGTCTCTCTGTAGACCGGATAAGGTACGTTAGTGCCGCCATCCGGCAATCAAACTACCCATCTAATTGTTCTGATAAATATCCTTGTACAACCGGCTCTCGAAGCGCACCAACGGAATACGGCGATTACGCTGGTCAGCCGGCTCTACCGCATAACCAGACAAATACTGCACGAATGCCATGCGTTGGCCGCTTGCCGTGGTGATGAAACCAGCAAGGTTATAGACTCCTTGCAGCGAGCCTGTCTTCGCCGATACTTTGCCATCCACACCAGCCTGATGCAGACCCGCACGGTATTGCAGGGAGCCGTCGTGCCCCGCCAGAGGCAGCATAGTGATAAAGTTCAGCTCGTTATCGTGTTGAGCGATATATTGCAGCACCTGCATCATGGTCGCCGGAGAAATCAGGTTATGCCGGGAGAGGCCTGAACCGTCGGCAATAATGGTGTTGCCGATATCAACGCCCGCCTGCTGACGCAAAATCTGGCGTACGGCATCAGAACCCGCCCGCCAGGTGCCTGGCACGTTAAATCGGGCATGACCAATCATACGGAAAACGGTATCGGCAATCATGTTGTCCGATTTTTTCAGCATAATCTTAAGCAGGTCATGCAGTGGCGCTGACTGCTTACTGGCGACCACCGTTCCCGGCTCGTTGACCAGCGTCTGGCGCAGCAGCGTACCGCTGTAGGTGATACCTGCTTGTTTTAGCTCATCTTTGATAATCGCCCCGGCATAGCTGGCTCCGTCCTGAATGGCGAACGCCAGCGGCAGCGGATCGGCTCGTTGGGGCAGGCATCCGGTCAGCGTATAGCGGTTGAGATCGCCGGGAACCACATCCAGTTCACAATATTGCGCTTCCGCAGAACCTCGGGCGAGAGTACGCACCTGACTGAACATGGTGACCGGGTAATAAGATGCCACGCGAATAAAGGCGAGATCGTTGGGTTTTTGCGCGCTGTAGAGTGAAACCGAGAAACAGTTTCTATCGACAATAGCCGCTGCGGGCGGTGCGCTAAAACACTGCGTCATGTCGTTCCAGGGCCAACCGGGCGCTTTATCATGACTGGCGAAAATAGAGGTATCGATCAGGACATTTCCGGCAATTTGCGTCACGCCTGATTTTTTCAGGGTTGCCACCATATTGCGAATATCCTGGCGTTTTAGCGTCGGATCAGCACCAAATCGTGCCACTAAGTCACCTTTCAATACGCCGCCTTCCACGTTGCCTTTCGTCTCAAGCGTGGTGGTAAAACGAAAGTCCGGCCCGAGCTGAATCAGTGCCGCCAGCGCGGTGATCACTTTCTGGGTACTGGCGGGAAGCGCCATCTGCTGGCTATGAAAATCAATAGCAGGAGCAGGTGCGCCAACCTTCTGTACCATAAGGGCGAGGTTGGCCCCGGCAGGGAGCTGATTGATATACTCGTCGACGTTCGCAGCCTGAACGCTGAACGCTATACTGGCAGTCAATCCGATGGTAAATCTGGAAAATCGCATAATCTCGCGCTAACAACCTGGAAACAGGCCGTCATACTACGGCGCAACGCCCCAAAAAGTAAACGATGACCCATAAGGAACTCCAGGGTAAAATGATCATCAAATAGAGAATTGTAGCTGACCTGGGACCTTGAGCCCCGGGTCGGTATTTTTTTGCTTCTGACTCTGGCATGACATTCGCCAGGGTGGGCTTAGCAGCCGGGGTGAGAGCAACCGCCCCCTACAGGAATGTTCAAGAGGTATAACAAATGCAAGCTATCCCGATGACCTTACGTGGTGCTGAAAAACTGCGCGAAGAGCTGGATTTTCTGAAATCTGTGCGCCGTCCTGAAATTATTGCTGCTATCGCTGAAGCGCGTGAGCACGGTGACCTGAAAGAGAACGCGGAGTATCACGCGGCGCGCGAACAGCAGGGTTTCTGCGAAGGACGCATTAAAGATATCGAGGCTAAACTGTCCAACGCGCAGGTAATCGACGTTACTAAAATGCCGAACAATGGCCGCGTTGTTTTCGGCGCGACGGTTACCGTGTTGAATCTCGATAACGATGAAGAGCAGACCTGGCGTATTGTCGGTGATGATGAAGCCGATTTTAAACAGAACCTGATTTCAGTGAACTCGCCTATCGCTCGTGGCCTTATCGGTAAAGAGCAGGATGACGTCGTGGTTATCAAAACGCCGGGCGGCGAAGTGGAATATGAAGTGACGAAGGTAGAATACCTGTAATTCGCATCTTGGTTAAGATGTTGATACATTGTAAAGAAAGGAAAAAGGCCGCATAGCGGCCTTTTATCAACGAAGAGAGCGTGGCATTTTGCTCTCCTGCTAGCGGAAAACCCCGCGTTTTACACAAACTTCGTGTGCAACTTTGGGATATTCTTAGCGTGGCAGCGAGATTTTACGTTCTTTAGTCGGGCGATACAGTACCAGCGTTTTGCCGATGACCTGCACATTACAGGCGCCGGTTTCGCGTACGATAGCTTCCACGATCAAGGTTTTAGTATCGCGATCTTCCGAGGCGATTTTCACCTTGATAAGTTCATGGTGCTCTAACGCTTGTTCAATCTCGGCCAGTACCCCTTCGGTCAAACCATTGTTGCCAAGCATAACTACAGGCTTGAGCGGATGTGCCAGACCTTTCAGGTGCTGTTTTTGTTTAGTACTCAGATTCATCGTATATTTTTGCTTACGTTGGGATTGAAAACGGGTCATTCTACCGCCATCTCCCATATATCACCAAATAGCTGTGTAGAAATTTACACCATTGGTTACGATGAACTGCCCTTTGGGAATGTGAAATGACAGGTAAAAAGCGTTCTGCCAGCTCGAGTCGCTGGCTTCAGGAACACTTTAGCGATAAATATGTTCAACAGGCGCAGAAAAAGGGGTTACGTTCCCGTGCCTGGTTTAAACTTGATGAAATACAGCAAAGTGACAAAATTTTTAAACCGGGGATGACGATAGTTGATCTCGGTGCTGCACCCGGTGGCTGGTCGCAATATGCGGTTACGCAGATCGGCAACACCGGCCGCATTATCGCTTGCGATCTTTTACCTATGGATCCAATCGTTGGTGTGGACTTCCTTCAGGGCGACTTTCGTGATGAATTAGTCCTGAAAGCGTTACTTGAACGCGTAGGTGACAGTAAAGTACAAGTTGTCATGTCTGATATGGCGCCAAATATGTGTGGAACACCGGCGGTGGATATTCCCCGGGCCATGTATCTGGTAGAGCTGGCGCTTGGAATGGCTCGTGATGTATTAGCGCCAGGTGGTAGTTTTGTAGTGAAGGTGTTCCAGGGCGAAGGCTTCGATGAGTATCTAAGAGAGATTCGCTCCCTGTTTACGAAGGTCAAAGTTCGTAAGCCGGACTCTTCTCGCGCCCGTTCGCGTGAAGTGTATATTGTAGCGACCGGGCGTAAACCATAACCGGCAGATTTCAAACGAAAGTTTGAAAGAAACTGGATATAGAGTATCCTGACGCTGTTTTTAACACAGTTGTAATATGAGGTTAATCCCTTGAGTGACATGGCGAAAAACCTAATTCTCTGGCTGGTCATTGCCGTTGTGCTGATGTCAGTATTCCAGAGCTTTGGGCCCAGCGAGTCTAATGGCCGTAAGGTTGATTACTCTACCTTCCTGCAAGAGGTCAATCAGGACCAGGTTCGTGAAGCGAAGATCAACGGACGTGAGATTAACGTTACCAAGAAAGATAGTAACCGTTACACGACCTACATCCCGGTTAACGATCCGAAGCTGCTTGATAACCTGCTGACCAAAAACGTCAAGGTTGTTGGCGAACCACCTGAAGAGCCGAGCCTGCTGGCTTCTATCTTCATTTCCTGGTTCCCAATGCTGCTGCTGATTGGTGTCTGGATCTTCTTCATGCGTCAGATGCAGGGCGGTGGTGGCAAAGGTGCCATGTCGTTCGGCAAGAGCAAAGCGCGCATGCTGACGGAAGATCAGATCAAAACGACTTTTGCTGACGTTGCGGGTTGTGACGAAGCAAAAGAAGAAGTCGCTGAGCTGGTTGAGTATCTGCGCGAACCGAGCCGTTTCCAGAAACTGGGCGGTAAAATCCCGAAAGGCGTCCTGATGGTCGGTCCTCCGGGTACGGGTAAAACCCTGCTGGCGAAAGCTATCGCAGGTGAAGCGAAGGTTCCATTCTTCACAATTTCCGGTTCTGATTTCGTGGAAATGTTCGTGGGTGTCGGTGCATCTCGTGTGCGTGACATGTTCGAACAAGCCAAAAAAGCGGCACCGTGCATCATCTTCATCGATGAAATCGACGCCGTAGGCCGCCAGCGTGGCGCAGGTCTGGGCGGTGGTCACGATGAACGTGAACAGACGCTGAACCAGATGCTGGTTGAGATGGACGGCTTCGAAGGTAACGAAGGTATTATCGTTATCGCAGCGACTAACCGTCCGGACGTTCTTGACCCTGCGCTGCTGCGTCCAGGCCGTTTCGACCGTCAGGTTGTGGTTGGTCTGCCGGACGTTCGCGGTCGTGAACAGATCCTGAAAGTGCATATGCGTCGCGTGCCGCTGTCTCCGGATATCGATGCGGCAATCATTGCACGTGGTACGCCTGGCTTCTCCGGTGCGGACCTCGCGAACCTGGTCAACGAAGCGGCACTGTTTGCTGCTCGTGGCAACAAGCGCGTAGTGTCGATGGTTGAGTTCGAAAAAGCGAAAGACAAAATCATGATGGGTGCGGAACGTCGCTCCATGGTGATGACGGAAGCGCAGAAAGAATCTACCGCGTATCACGAAGCAGGCCACGCGATTATCGGTCGCCTGGTGCCGGAACACGATCCGGTGCACAAAGTGACGATTATCCCGCGCGGTCGTGCGCTGGGTGTGACATTCTTCCTGCCTGAAGGCGATGCAATCAGCGCCAGCCGTCAGAAACTGGAAAGTCAGATCTCCACATTGTACGGTGGCCGTCTGGCGGAAGAGATCATCTACGGTGCTGAACATGTTTCTACCGGTGCGTCGAACGACATTAAAGTCGCGACTAACCTGGCGCGTAACATGGTTACTCAGTGGGGCTTCTCCGATAAACTCGGTCCGTTGCTGTACGCTGAAGAAGAAGGCGAAGTGTTCCTGGGACGTTCTGTAGCGAAAGCGAAACACATGTCCGATGAAACCGCTCGCATTATCGATCAGGAAGTTAAACTGCTGATTGAGCGTAACTATGACCGTGCACGTCGTTTGCTGAACGAAAACATGGACATTCTGCACTCAATGAAAGATGCGCTCATGAAATATGAGACTATCGATGCGCCGCAGATTGACGATCTGATGGCTCGCCGCGATGTGCGTCCGCCTGCGGGTTGGGAAGAACCGGGTTCTTCTAACAACAACTCTGGCAGCACCGGCAAGCCGAGTGCACCGCGTCCGGTTGATGAACCGCGTGCGCCGGACTCTGGCACTATGTCAGAGCAGCTGGGCGACAAATAAGTTATCGTTGATGATGACCGTGTTTTAATTGAAAACCCTGGGGCTTGCTCCGGGGTTTTTCTTATCTGCATATTCAAGATTTTACCAGGGATAAAACTATGAAACTCTTTGCTCAGGGTTCTTCACTGGATCTCAGCCATCCGCACGTCATGGGGATTTTGAACGTCACGCCAGACTCATTTTCCGATGGTGGAGCGCACAACTCTTTGGTTGAGGCAGTAAAACACGCAAACCTGATGATTAACGCCGGGGCGACTATCATTGATGTGGGTGGTGAGTCCACGCGTCCGGGCGCGGCTGATGTGAGTGTGGAAGAAGAGTTGCAGCGAGTGATCCCTGTGGTGGAGGCGATTGCTCAGCGTTTTGAAGTGTGGATTTCGGTTGATACCTCAAAGCCCGAAGTGATCCGCGAATGCGCCAGAGTTGGCGCGCATATCATCAATGACATTCGCTCACTCTCGGAGCCTGGAGCGTTGGAAGCCGCAGCGGAGACCGGATTGCCGGTTTGCCTGATGCATATGCAGGGGCAGCCGAAAACCATGCAGGAAGCGCCAAAGTATGAGGATGTTTTTGCTGAGGTAGATCGTTACTTTGTTGAGCAAATAGCACGTTGCGAGCGGGCTGGAATCACAAAAGATAAATTGTTGCTCGACCCCGGGTTCGGATTCGGTAAAAATCTCACTCACAACTACACATTACTGGCACGTCTGGCGGAGTTTCATCATTTTAATCTGCCGCTGCTGGTTGGGATGTCACGAAAATCAATGGTTGGCCAGTTGCTGAATGTGGGGCCATCCGAACGCCTGAGTGGCAGTCTGGCGTGCGCGGTGATTGCCGCAATGCAGGGGGCGCAGATCGTTCGTGTCCATGACGTCAAAGAAACCGTAGAAGCGATGCGTGTGGTGGAAGCCACATTGTCTGCAAAGGAAAAAAAACGCTATGAGTAATCGTAAATATTTTGGCACTGATGGGATCCGCGGTCGCGTAGGTGATGCCCCAATTACTCCTGACTTTGTGCTCAAGCTGGGCTGGGCTGCAGGGAAAGTGCTGGCTCGTCATGGTTCACGTAAAATTATTATCGGTAAAGATACGCGTATTTCCGGCTATATGCTGGAGTCCGCGCTGGAAGCGGGCCTGGCAGCCGCCGGACTCTCAGCCTCATTCACAGGGCCAATGCCAACACCTGCCGTTGCTTATTTGACGCGTGCTTTCCGTGCTGAGGCCGGGATTGTTATCTCCGCTTCGCACAACCCATTCTATGACAATGGGATTAAATTCTTCTCCATCGATGGGACCAAACTGCCGGATGCGGTTGAAGAAGCTATCGAAGCCGAAATGGAAAAAGCGATCACCTGCGTGGACTCGGCTGAACTGGGTAAAGCTACCCGTATCGTTGATGCTGCCGGTCGCTATATCGAGTTTTGCAAAGGCACCTTCCCGAACGAACTGAGTCTGAGTGAGCTTAAAATTGTGGTGGATTGCGCTAACGGTGCAACGTACCACATTGCACCAAATGTACTGCGTGAGCTGGGTGCAAACGTGATTGCCATTGGCTGTGAGCCAAACGGTGTGAACATCAATGAAGAAGTCGGCGCCACTGACGTCCGTGCCCTGCAGGCGCGCGTGATTGCGGAAAAAGCCGATCTGGGTATTGCGCTGGACGGCGATGGCGACCGCGTCATTATGGTTGACCACGAAGGCAATAAGGTCGATGGCGATCAGATCATGTACATCATCGCCCGTGAAGCCCTGCGTCAGGGACAGCTGCGTGGTGGTGCGGTAGGTACGCTGATGAGCAACATGGGCCTCGAGCTGGCGCTGAAACAGCTGGGTATTCCTTTTGCTCGGGCGAAAGTTGGCGACCGCTATGTGCTGGAAAAAATGCAGGAAAAAGGCTGGCGTATCGGTGCCGAAAACTCTGGTCATGTGATCCTGCTGGACAAAACCACCACTGGTGACGGCATCGTGGCGGGCCTGCAGGTGCTGGCGGCGATGGTGCGTAACCATATGAGTTTGCACGACCTGTGCAGCGGCATGAAAATGTTCCCACAGCTGCTGGTTAACGTACGTTACACCGCAGGTAGCGGCGATCCGCTGGAACATGAAAATGTGAAAGCGGTGATGGCGGAAGTGGAAGCGGCACTGGGTAACCGTGGACGCGTCCTGCTGCGTAAGTCTGGTACCGAACCGTTAATTCGTGTGATGGTTGAAGGTGAAGACGAAGCGCAGGTGACTGAATTCGCCCACCGTATTGCCGATGCTGTGAAAGCGGCGTAATCCCGAAGAAAGTGAGAGCCGGAGTCTGAGACTCCGGCTTTTTTTTACTGTACGGCAAGCGGCTGTTTACGTCGGCGCTGCCAGAAGTAACCACCGACCATCAGTAGTACAAAGACTGCCAGCCACGGCAGAACCGCCAGCAAATGCCCAGACCGGGCAAAGGTTAGCGCAATCATCAGTAGCCAACCGCCCAGCATCGGAATCGCGGTGCGCTTAACAATATCCACAGGCGAGACGCCTGCAATCCCTGCGATAGCAATGATGACGCCGGCAATCGGCGATAACGTACGACCAATACCCGCCGATATCTGGATAGGCAACATCATGACTGCGATATCGCTACCGATATGACGGCTGATGTCCGGCACCATGGGTGCGAAGGAGAAAAATGCCGCATTCCCGGAGCCCATCAGCGCTGAAATTGCGAAGGTGATTAGGGTCATCAGCAGGATAATAGAGGCGGCGCTGAGGCCAAATTCGCCAGAAAGCGACAGCAGCGCGTCGACGGCGCCAATGGCTTTCAGCCCGGCGGAAAAAACTTCACCGGCGATAATCAGCGTCACGACGGTGGCAAAAACGCTGCCCATGCTGTCGAAAACCTTTTGTACGCCAGCCATCACCTCGCGCGCTTTGCGATGACGGCAGTACTCACAAACCAGCGTAATAGCGAGGCTTATCAGTACGGCGGTATCCAGCGTAATCTTAAGCGAGCTAAATACTAAATCGCTGCACACCAACATCAATACCAGCGGCAGCATGGGCAGAAACAGCCAGGCGATAGGTGCGTCGGCTTCATCAGTTGCCGTTAATGTCTGCATCTGCTGAGCTGCATTGTCGCCACTTTCCCGACGGTCAAAAAAGCGTTGCACAACAATATGCAACAGGGCGATGAAAAGGATGACGGGCACAACGATCGGCAACTGATCCTGCACAAAATAGTTCACCACCTCAATACCTGCGGTTTTGGCGGCGAGAACCGAGTTGCCGGAACCTGGGCCAAACTCAACCGCACAGGTACTGGCGATAACTGCGGCAACTGCGGCGCGGCTACAGCCAAGACGGGTAAGCAATGGGTAAAGCGTCGCCATCAACAGCAGACCCAATCCGGTGGCGCTGCTGATAAACAGCGACAGGAATTGGCCTAATAGCAGTGCCAGTCCCAGCAGCAGATAAGGCGAGTTTAGCCGTTGTAAAGGACGAGATGTTACCCGAACCAGTACCTGGCTTGCGCCAATGGCTGACATGTACGTGGCGAAACCACCAATCAGCATAATTTGCAGCCCGAGGCCGCCGAGACGCACGCTCAGGGTATCGCGGATAAACTCAAAGGCGTCAAAGGGGCCAAATCCAGTGCTCTTTTTCACCAGGCCACTGAGTGAGGTCATTCCGCTAAAATGCGCGATAAGCAACAGCACAATCCCGGTCAATAACAGTACCGACTGGGGGTGATATTTTTTGAGGATCAGACGTCCGGCAAAAATGATGGCGATTAGCGCCAGTAGTAATGACATTCTTGCCCCCTTACTCGAAGTTGCCGGTAACCAGGCACTCGCCATCCCGCAGCAACGGTTTACCCGCGGCAAACAGATGGGCCAGCGAGAGGTCATCATTGAGTACACAGATATCGGCACGTTCTCCGGCGCAGAGCACGCCCCCGGAAATACCCAGCGAGCGTGCAACGTTTGCCGTCAGCATTGCGATGGCCTGCGGCACCGGAATACCGACATCAATCAGGCGAGGAAGTAGGTTAAGATTGCCTGCGACCGGTGCCGCGCTTAAACCTTCAACGATACCCTGAGCGTTAAAGCGCGGAACGCTGCCATTGCCGTCAGAACTGATCGTGATGCGCTCCGCCGGAACCTGTGCTTCGAGTGCGTGGAGAATCGCTTGCTCCTGAGGCATAAAACGACTGCCACCAGACGTAACATCGATATGGCCGCCACGATGGGCGAAAGCAATAGCCTGTTCGAACAAGGGCTCTGTTCTTGCAACATGGGTCGGTGAAATATGGTGAATCGGAATACCTGCATCACACAACTCAATAAGTTGCGACATCCCTTCCGGCAGATTCCCCAGGTGCACATGCAGCAAGCCTTTTTTCCCTGCCAGCAGGGAAGCGACGCGAATATCGCTCACTATCCTCAGCAACTCCTGGAAAGAGGGGTAAGAGCCGCGGTGATCGGCGAGGGCGATTTTTACACCAAGAATTGCCGGAATGAAGGCCATATCATCGCGGATGGATCGCGTAATGGTTGGGCTGGGAACGGCGTAGGCTCCCGTATGCATAAACGCGCGTAATCCCTCAAGGTTGAGAGACTGCATTTTAGCGTAGAGATCTTTGGGCGAACGAGAAATGGCATCGGTGCCTAACACGCCAACCACCGTGGTAATACCCGCCTGAATCAGATCGCGCAGCTTGACGGCGGGTGTCCGGCTGGCAAATCCGGCTTCGCCACCGCCACCGGTAAGATGAACATGCTGATCGATGATGCCAGGGATAACCCATTTACCCCGACAATCGATGACCTCGTTGACGCCATCAAACAATGAAATATCTTTTTCTACCGCCACAATTCGGTCGGCATGAATGAGCAGGGAGCAGAGGCCTAAATCCTCAGGAGAAAAAACACGGGCATTGGTCAATAAAGTAAACATAGCGGTCCTGTCAAACGTCGAAGGTGAGAGTCGGCAGGTGAAACGGAATATTGTTGTTATGATGCCCACCATAAAGCCATTACTATAACTATGACTATTACCGATTTGTTATTGGAGGATGCGGTTATGGCATGGCGGAGAGCACAACGTGGATTGTAAGTGGCTGGAAGATTTTCTGGCCTTGAGCCAGCATGGAAACTACTCTCAGGCCGCGGCGCAGCGGCATATTACTCAACCTGCGCTGAGTCGGCGTATAAAGGCGCTGGAAGAGGTGCTGGGCGTGCCTTTGTTTGATCGGACAACGACCCCCGTCACGCTGACGCGCTATGGTGAACGCTTTGAACCTTATGCCCGGCACGTCCTCAGTACGTTAACAGAGGCACGCCATGAGCTGTCGGCGATGACGCCAGCAACGGATAACACGCTGGTGATGGTCAGCCTGCATACGCTGTCGGTGAATATCCTGCCGGATATGATCAACTACCTGCGACAGAGTGAGCCGCAGTTAAACTTTACGGTAAACGCCAGTATCCAGGGGATAGACAACCACTTCAATGCCCTGATAAACCGGCAAATTGATATGCTGGTGACTTACGATTTACCCTCTTCACAACCAGGGCTGGAGATTGCCGGAGGGTTAAAACGTTCACTATGGCGGTATGAGCGATTTATTCCTGTGATTTCTGCACAGTTGGTGGATACGCTTGACGATCCGCATACCCCGATCCCCTGGCTATGTTACAGCGACTATACCTTTGTCAGACGTATTATTGATCTTGCAGAACAACGAGTGCGACCACGGTTGAAAAAAGTGTTTGAGAGTGGTTTAAGCGAAACGATACGAGAAATGGTGTTGCGCCATATGGGAATGGCCTGGTTACCTGAATCGATGGTGGCGGAAGAGTTGGTGAATCAGCAAATTATTCACTGCTGGCCACAAAATGCAGATCTGATTTGTGAAATCCCCGTTGTGGTATGGGCGAATCTTGACGATCAACGCGCCGTCATGCAGAGATGCTGGGAGAAGTTGCTGCGTTTTTGATTGATATGGCGATTTTTTCCGCAGTTGATACAATGCTAACAAATTGCCCTTGCGAAGGTTATTCGCTTTGGTTAGTATTCACACCCGCTTCAGTGGGAAACAGTAAATATTCCCGCTTTAATGGTCGAAGCATTGTACGCGGCAACTCCGCAAGGAACAGGTTGATTATGCACGAAGCTCTTTTAGTAGTTTTCCTTATTGTGGCAATTGGTCTGGTAGGCTTGATCATGCTGCAGCAAGGCAAAGGCGCTGATATGGGAGCCTCTTTTGGCGCAGGCGCTTCTGGTACTCTGTTTGGTTCAAGTGGTTCTGGTAACTTCATGACCCGTATGACAGCTGTATTGGGAACCTTGTTCTTCATCATCAGTCTGGTGCTGGGTAACATGAACAGCAATAAGACCAATAAAGGAAGTGAGTGGGAAAATCTGAGTGCACCGGCGAAAACCGAGCAAACTCAGCCAGCTGCTCCGGCTCAGCCGACCAGCGATATCCCACGCTAAGTATTCTGTACCGAGGTGGTGGAATTGGTAGACACGCTACCTTGAGGTGGTAGTGCCCTAACGGGCTTGTGGGTTCGAGTCCCATCCTCGGTACCAAATTCCAAAAAAAAGACGCTGCAAAGCGTCTTTTTTTTCGTCTGTTATTTTTGGCTGTCCTGTAGGTCGGATAAGCATAGCGCCATCAGGCGTTGTAATAATGTCGGATGGCGGCGTAAACGCCTTATCCGACCTACAGGGCCGCAGAGCTATATTCCGCACATAAAAAAGGCCGCTTTCGCGGCCTTAAGATGGTGTATCTTTACTTCGCCTTATTTTCCAGATTCTCAACCTGCGGCAGGCCGGTTGTGGAAGAAGCGGTCAGCAGACCAGACTGCGCATAGCCGAACAGCTTCTCGCGGGTATCGGTGATATCCAGATTACGCATGGTCAACTGACCGATACGGTCGTCCGGAGAGAATACGGAATCGCCTTTTTCCATCGTCAGACGTTCTGGTTTATAAGTCAGATTGTCAGATACGGTGTTGAGGATCGAGTAGTCATTACCACGGCGCAGTTCCAGCGTCACTTCACCGGTAATCTGGCTGGCAACCCAACGCTGCAGACCGTCACGCAGCATCAGCGCCTGAGAGTCGAACCAGCGACCCTGATACAGCAGACGACCAAGCTGGCGACCATGTGCGTGATACTGCTCGATGGTATCCTCGTTGTGAATACCGGTCAGCAAACGCTCGTATGCGATATGTAACAATGCCATCCCCGGGGCTTCGTAGATGCCACGGCTCTTCGCTTCAATGATGCGGTTTTCAATCTGATCGCTCATACCCAGACCGTGACGGCCGCCGATACGGTTGGCTTCCAGCATCATCTCAACGTCGTCGCTGAAGGTTTTACCGTTCAGTGCAACCGGATGACCCTGTTCAAAACGCACGGTCACTTCTTCTGCCGGGATCTTCACGCTCTCATCCCAGAACTTCACACCCATAATTGGGTTGACGATTTTGACGCTTGAGTTCAGGAATTCCAGATCTTTTGCTTCGTGGGTCGCCCCGAGCATATTGGAGTCTGTTGAGTACGCTTTCTCAACGGACATCTTGTAGTCGAAACCACAGGCAATCATAAATTCGGACATCTCATGGCGACCGCCGAGTTCATCGATAAAATCGGTATCCAGCCATGGTTTATAAATCTGCAGTTCGGCGTTGGTCAGCAGACCGTAACGATAGAAACGTTCAATATCGTTACCTTTATAGGTGCTACCGTCACCCCAGATATTTACGCCATCTTCTTTCATGGCGGCAACCAGCATGGTGCCGGTCACGGCACGGCCCAGCGGGGTGGTATTGAAGTAGGTCAGTCCGCCAGTGGTGTTGTGGAATGCACCGCACTGAATGGCAGCGATCCCTTCGGCAACGAGCTGCTTACGGCAATCTACCAGGCGAGCATTCTCAGCACCATATTCCATTGCACGGCGAGGAATGGCGTCATAGTCATCCTCATCCGGCTGGCCCAAATTCGCAGTATATGCATATGGGACAGCCCCTTTTTGTCGCATCCACAGCAGTGCTGCACTGGTGTCCAGGCCGCCGGAAAAAGCGATACCAATACGTTGACCTACCGGGAGATGCTTGAGAATCGTCGTCATAAAATAAAACCCTGCTTGATAGACTGGTGAAGAGGTCGCTTATTATGCTAATTGCATTTTTATGCAAAATAAATGAGTTTTCATTTAATCATCTTTTCTGGATGACAGGAAGAGTTTAGTGATAATTTCGTTAAATAACGGCGTGGGTGGCATATTTATCTTGCTGGGCTAGCGCTGGGCAGCATTCATTGATTTGCATAGTCGTAACAAGGTTGACATAACGCATAGTGAATCAATATACTGTGCGCAGATTTTACGTCCCGTCCTCGGTACCAAATCCCAGCAGTATTTGCATTTTTTACCCAAAACGAGTAAAATTTGCCACGTTTCAGGCGCGGGGTGGAGCAGCCTGGTAGCTCGTCGGGCTCATAACCCGAAGGTCGTCGGTTCAAATCCGGCCCCCGCAACCACTTTCCCTTAGAGTTCTTTTTCAAATATACTGTGAAGACTTAGGCCTTCGTAGCTGGATTTGAAAAAAATTCTTTCGGAAGGTTCTCCGAACCGCAGGTGCGGTTATAGGGTTCAGTTATCTAAAGCCCCGATTTATCGGGGTTTTTTGTTATCTGACTACAGAATAACTGGGCTTTAGGCCCTTTTTTTATGTCTTGGGGGTGGGCTTGTCCACATTAGAGCAAAAATTAACAGAGATGATTACAGCGCCAGTTGAAGCCTTGGGCTACGAACTGGTCGGCATCGAATTTATTCGTGGTCGCACATCCACACTGCGCATCTATATTGATAGTGAAGATGGCATCAATGTTGATGATTGTGCTGATGTGAGCCATCAGGTAAGCGCCGTGATGGATGTCGAAGACCCAATCACCGTTGCCTATAACCTGGAAGTCTCCTCTCCGGGTCTCGACCGTCCTCTGTTCACAGCTGAACACTACGTGCGTTTCCTGGGTGAAGAAGTCACGCTGGTTCTTCGTATGGCGGTACAAAACCGTCGTAAATGGCAGGGCGTTATCAAAGCGGTGGACGGTGAGATGATCACGGTCACAGTCGAAGGCAAAGATGAAGTGTTCGCGCTGAGTAATATCCAGAAGGCGAACCTGGTTCCCCACTTTTAACAGTCTGGATTGAGGTGAAAAGCCCGCGATGAACAAAGAAATTTTGGCTGTTGTTGAAGCCGTATCCAACGAAAAAGCGCTGCCACGCGAGAAAATTTTTGAAGCACTGGAAAGTGCGCTGGCTACAGCAACAAAGAAAAAATATGAGCAAGAGATCGACGTTCGCGTAGAAATCGATCGTAAAAGCGGTGATTTCGATACCTTCCGTCGTTGGGTAATCGTAGAAGAAGTTACTCAGCCGACCAAAGAAATTACGCTGGAAGCGGCACGCTTCGAAGACGAAAGTCTGAACGTGGGCGAATATGTTGAAGATCAGATTGAATCTGTCACCTTTGACCGTATCACCACCCAGACCGCGAAACAGGTTATCGTACAGAAAGTACGTGAAGCTGAACGCGCAATGGTTGTCGATCAGTTCCGCGAACACGAAGGCGAAATCGTCACCGGTGTGGTAAAGAAAGTAAACCGCGACAACATTTCTCTGGATCTGGGCAGCAATGCTGAAGCTGTTATCCTGCGTGAAGACATGCTCCCGCGTGAAAACTTCCGCCCAGGTGACCGTATTCGTGGCGTTCTGTACTCTGTACGCCCGGAAGCGCGCGGTGCGCAGCTGTTTGTAACCCGTTCCAAACCGGAAATGCTGATTGAGCTGTTCCGCATTGAAGTACCGGAAATTGGCGAAGAAGTTATCGAAATTAAAGCGGCTGCCCGTGATCCGGGATCGCGTGCGAAAATCGCCGTTAAGACCAACGACAAGCGTATTGATCCGGTCGGCGCCTGTGTTGGTATGCGCGGTGCGCGCGTTCAGGCGGTTTCTACCGAACTGGGCGGCGAGCGTATCGATATCGTCCTGTGGGATGATAACCCGGCGCAGTTCGTGATTAACGCAATGGCGCCAGCAGACGTTGCTTCTATCGTGGTGGATGAAGACAAGCACACCATGGATATCGCGGTTGAAGCCGGTAACCTGGCTCAGGCGATTGGACGTAATGGTCAGAACGTCCGCCTGGCTTCACAACTGAGCGGTTGGGAACTCAACGTGATGACCGTTGATGACCTGCAGGCGAAGCATCAGGCTGAAGCACATGCAGCCATCGATACCTTCACCAAATATCTCGATATCGATGAAGATTTCGCGACCGTTCTGGTGGAAGAAGGTTTTGCGACGCTGGAAGAACTGGCCTACGTGCCAATGAAAGAGCTGCTGGAAATTGACGGCCTGGATGAACAGACCGTTGAAGCGCTGCGCGAGCGTGCTAAAAACGCACTGACCACTCTGGCACTGGCCCAGGAAGAAAGCCTCGGTGATAACAAACCGGCTGACGATCTGCTGAATCTGGAAGGATTGGATCGTGAGATGGCCTTCAAACTGGCGGCCCGTGGTGTTTGTACGCTGGAAGATCTCGCTGAACAGGGCATTGATGATCTGGCTGATATCGAAGGGTTGACCGACGAAAAAGCCGGTGAGCTGATTATGGCTGCCCGTAATATTTGCTGGTTCGGCGACGAAGCGTAATAAACTGTAGCAGGAAGGAACAGTATGACAGATGTAACCGTAAAAACGCTGGCTGCAGAGATACAGACTTCCGTGGATCGCCTGGTACAGCAATTTGCTGATGCCGGTATCCCGAAGTCTGCTGACGACTCTGTGTCCGCACAAGAGAAACAAACCTTACTGGCGCATTTGAACCGTGAAAACGGCTCAGCGCCGGATAAGTTGACATTGCAGCGTAAAACGCGCAGTACTCTCAATATTCCAGGTACCGGTGGAAAAAGCAAATCGGTACAAATCGAAGTCCGCAAGACACGCACCTTTGTGAAACGCGATCCGCAAGAGGCTGAACGCCTTGCCGCGGAAGAGCAGGCGCAGCGTGAAGCGGAAGAGCAAGCCCGTCGTGAGGCAGAAGAAGCTGCCAAACGCGAGGCGCAACAAAAAGCCGAACGTGAGGCCGCAGAACAAGCTAAGCGTGAAGCCGCTGATAAAGCGAAACGTGAAGCTGCGGAAAAAGACAAAGTGAGCAATCAACAGACCGACGATATGACTAAAACCGCCCAGGCCGAAAAAGCCCGCCGTGAAAATGAAGCCGCAGAACTGAAGCGTAAAGCGGAAGAAGAAGCACGTCGTAAGCTTGAAGAAGAAGCGCGCCGCGTAGCGGAAGAAGCTCGCCGTATGGCGGAAGAAAACGAGAAAAATGGTGTGAATAACGCTGAACCTGTTGAAGATACCAGCGATTATCACGTCACCACTTCCCAGCATGCTCGCCAGGCTGAAGACGAAAACGATCGTGAAGTCGAAGGCGGCCGTGGTCGTACTCGCAGCACGAAAGCCGCGCGTCCGGCGAAGAAAGGCAACAAACACGCTGAATCTAAAGCTGACCGTGAAGAAGCGCGTGCAGCGGTTCGCGGCGGCAAAGGCGGTAAGCAGCGTAAAGGTTCCGCTCTGCAGCAGGGCTTCCAGAAGCCAGCTCAGGCCGTTAACCGTGACGTTGTGATCGGCGAAACCATCACCGTTGGCGATCTGGCGAACAAAATGGCGGTCAAAGGCTCTCAGGTCATCAAAGCGATGATGAAGCTGGGCGCAATGGCTACCATTAACCAGGTCATCGACCAGGAAACCGCACAGCTGGTTGCCGAAGAGATGGGCCACAAAGTTATCCTGCGTCGTGAAAACGAGCTGGAAGAAGCGGTAATGAGCGACCGTGACACCGGTGCTGCGGCTGAACCGCGCGCACCAGTTGTGACCATCATGGGTCACGTTGACCACGGTAAAACCTCCCTGCTGGACTACATTCGTTCCACGAAAGTGGCTTCTGGTGAAGCGGGCGGCATTACTCAGCACATCGGTGCGTACCACGTTGAAACTGACAACGGTATGATCACCTTCCTGGATACCCCGGGTCACGCCGCGTTTACCTCCATGCGTGCTCGTGGTGCTCAGGCAACGGATATCGTTGTTCTGGTTGTTGCAGCAGACGACGGCGTGATGCCACAGACCATCGAAGCTATCCAGCACGCGAAAGCGGCGGGTGTGCCGGTGGTGGTTGCAGTCAACAAAATCGATAAGCCGGAAGCGGATCCGGATCGCGTTAAAAACGAACTGTCCCAGTACGGCATCATGCCGGAAGAGTGGGGCGGCGAGAGCCAATTCGTTCACGTTTCTGCGAAAGCGGGTACCGGTATCGACGAGCTGCTGGACGCTATCCTGCTGCAGGCCGAAGTACTGGAACTGAAAGCTGTGCGTAAAGGTATGGCGAGCGGTGCGGTTATCGAATCCTTCCTGGATAAAGGTCGTGGTCCGGTTGCTACCGTACTGGTGCGTGAAGGTACGCTGCACAAAGGCGACATCGTACTGTGTGGCTTCGAATACGGTCGCGTTCGTGCTATGCGTAACGAACTGGGTCAGGAAGTACTGGAAGCAGGTCCGTCCATTCCGGTGGAAATCCTCGGTCTGTCCGGTGTTCCGGCTGCAGGTGACGAAGTTACTGTCGTTCGTGACGAGAAGAAAGCCCGTGAAGTTGCACTGTATCGTCAGGGCAAATTCCGTGAAGTTAAACTGGCTCGTCAGCAGAAATCTAAACTCGAGAATATGTTCGCTAACATGACCGAAGGCGAAGTTCACGAAGTGAACGTCGTCCTGAAGGCTGACGTTCAGGGTTCTGTAGAAGCGATTTCCGACTCTTTACTGAAACTGTCTACCGACGAAGTCAAAGTGAAGATCATCGGTTCTGGCGTAGGTGGTATCACCGAAACCGACGCGACCCTGGCTGCGGCATCCAACGCGATTCTGGTTGGCTTCAACGTCCGTGCTGATGCCTCTGCACGTAAAGTTATCGAATCTGAAAGCCTGGATCTGCGTTACTACTCCGTCATCTATCATCTGATCGACGAAGTGAAAGCAGCGATGAGCGGCATGCTGTCTCCGGAGCTGAAACAGCAGATCATTGGTCTGGCTGAAGTTCGTGATGTGTTCAAATCACCGAAATTCGGCGCTATCGCAGGCTGTATGGTTACCGAAGGCACGATTAAACGTCACAACCCAATCCGCGTTCTGCGCGACAACGTGGTTATCTATGAAGGCGAGCTGGAATCCCTGCGTCGCTTCAAAGATGACGTTAACGAAGTCCGTAACGGCATGGAATGTGGTATCGGCGTTAAGAACTACAACGACGTTCGCGTTGGCGATATGATCGAAGTGTTCGAGATTATCGAGATCCAACGTACTATCGCTTAATCTTCGTCGTCTTTTGGGCCGCAATTTGCAGCCCAAAATCCTTAGAAGATGATTAGGTGTAGGCCGGGTAAGCGAAGCGCCACCCGGCAAGAAATTTAAAAAGGGGCTTATGGCCCCTTTTTTGTCTTTATTCTGGAGAATTTATTATGGCGAAAGAATTTGGTCGCCCGCAGCGTGTCGCGCAAGAGATGCAGAAAGAGATCGCACTCATCCTGCAACGCGAAATCAAAGACCCGCGTGTTGGTATGATGACCACCGTATCGGGCGTTGAGATGTCTCGTGATCTGGCATATGCCAAAGTATTCGTGACTTTCCTCAACGATCAGGACGAAGCTGCTGTGAAAAACGGCATCAAAGCACTGCAGGAAGCCTCTGGTTTTATCCGCTCTCTGCTGGGTAAAGCAATGCGTCTGCGTATCGTGCCTGAGCTGACCTTCTTCTACGACAACTCGTTGGTTGAAGGGATGCGCATGTCCAACCTGGTGACCAGCGTGGTGAAACATGACGATGAGCGTCGTGTGAACCCAGCGGACGACAGCAAGGAGGACTGATGAGTCGTCCTCGTCGTCGTGGTCGCGACATTCACGGTGTCCTGCTGCTGGATAAGCCGCAGGGCATGTCCAGCAATGATGTACTGCAAAAAGTAAAACGCATCTACAATGCCAATCGCGCGGGACATACCGGCGCACTGGATCCGCTGGCGACAGGCATGCTGCCAATTTGCCTCGGTGAAGCGACTAAGTTTTCACAGTATTTGCTGGATTCTGACAAACGCTATCGTGTGGTTGCCCGTCTGGGCCAGCGTACAGACACTTCCGATGCCGATGGGCAAATCGTGCAGGAACGTCCGGTAACCTTCACCGCAGAACAACTGGCGAGCGCGCTGGAAACTTTCCGCGGCGATATCGAGCAGATCCCGTCAATGTATTCGGCGCTGAAGTATCAGGGTAAGAAGCTGTACGAATATGCGCGTCAGGGTATTGAAGTGCCGCGTGAAGCGCGACCGATTACCGTCTATGAGCTGCTGTTTATCCGTCACGAAGGTAACGAACTGGAGCTGGAAGTTCACTGTTCCAAAGGCACCTATATTCGCACCATTGTTGACGATCTCGGTGAGAAGTTGGGCTGCGGCGCGCACGTCACGTATCTGCGTCGTTTGACGGTCAGCAAGTATCCGGTGGATCGAATGGTGACGCTGGAACATCTGCGTGAGCTGGTTGAACAGGCCGAGCAGCAGAACATTCCGGCGGCACAGCTGCTTGATCCTTTGCTGATGCCAATGGACAGTCCAGCATCGGACTATCCTGTTGTTAATTTGCCTTTAACATCCTCGGTTTACTTTAAAAATGGTAACCCGGTACGGACGTCAGGCGCGCCGCTGGAAGGGCTGGTCCGCGTGACGGAAGGCGATGACGGCAAGTTTATTGGCATGGGGGAGATGGACGATGAAGGTCGTGTCGCCCCCCGTCGCCTGGTGGTTGAGTATCCTGCATAGCGCTCTCTGTCTTGCGATAAAAGGGCGCTGCGAGTAGAATACTGCCGCTTAACGTCGCGTAAATTGTTTAACAATCTACGCGACGTATACACAAAATCATTCGAGCTGCATCAAGGCGGCAAGTCTGAGAATCCTCAGGAGCTTACTTAAGTAAGTGACTGAGGTGAGCGGACGCAGCCAACGCAGAGTCAGTTTGAAGGATAAAGTGTATACACTGGGATAGCTGAATTAGAGATCGGCATCCTTTCATTCTTATCACTTTGGAGTTTTAAAATGTCTCTAAGTACTGAAGCTACCGCTAAAATCGTTTCTGAGTTTGGTCGTGATGCAAACGACACCGGTTCTACCGATGTTCAGGTTGCTCTGTTGACTGCACAGATTAACCACCTGCAGGGTCACTTTGCAGAGCACAAAAAAGATCACCACAGCCGTCGTGGTCTGCTGCGCATGGTTTCTCAGCGTCGTAAACTGCTCGACTACCTGAAACGTAAAGATGTTGCACGTTACACCGCGCTGATCGAGCGTCTGGGTCTGCGTCGCTAATTCTTTCGAGTTTCAGAAAGAGGGGGCCTTCATGGCCCCTTTTTTCCAGCAGATGGCAGCAATTCGCTGGAAACTAATGTATTGTTGCTAAGAATGATCTTCCGTTGCAGAGGTTCGCGCGGCTAATGAGAGGCTTTACTCATGCTTATGGGTTAGGGTTGTCATTAGTCGCGAGGATGCGCAGAAGATCGGGTATTAACGATGGCGCAAAATGTGCCGTCAAAAAAATAGAGAAAGGATATTATTTTGCTTAATCCGATCGTTCGTAAATTCCAGTACGGTCAGCATACCGTTACGCTGGAAACCGGCATGATGGCGCGTCAGGCGACTGCCGCTGTTATGGTTAGCATGGATGACACCGCGGTATTCGTTACCGTTGTTGGCCAGAAAAAAGCGAAACCAGGCCAGGACTTTTTCCCGCTGACCGTTAACTATCAGGAGCGTACCTACGCTGCTGGCCGTATCCCGGGTAGCTTCTTCCGTCGTGAAGGCCGTCCGAGCGAAGGCGAAACCCTGATCGCGCGTCTGATTGACCGCCCGGTTCGCCCGCTGTTCCCGGAAGGCTTCGTTAACGAAGTTCAGGTTATCGCGACCGTTGTTTCCGTTAACCCGCAGGTTAACCCGGACATCGTGGCAATGATTGGTGCATCTGCTGCGCTGACTCTGTCTGGTATTCCATTCAACGGCCCGATCGGTGCTGCACGTGTTGGTTACATCAATGACCAGTACGTACTGAACCCGACTCAGGACGAACTGAAAGAAAGCAAGCTGGACCTGGTTGTTGCGGGTACTGAAGCAGCCGTACTGATGGTTGAATCCGAAGCTGAACTGCTGAGCGAAGATCAGATGCTGGGTGCTGTTGTGTTCGGTCACGAACAGCAGCAGGTTGTGATTCAGGCTATCAACGAGCTGGCGAAAGAAGCTGGCAAACCGCGTTGGGACTGGCAGCCAGAAGCCGTCAACGAAGCGCTGAACGCACGCGTTGCCGCACTGGCAGAAGCTCGCCTGAGCGATGCTTACCGCATCACCGACAAACAAGAGCGTTATGCTCAGGTTGACGTAATCAAATCTGAAACCATCGCGACTCTGGTGGCTGAAGACGAAACCCTGGACGCTAACGAACTGGGTGAAATTCTGCACGCTATCGAGAAAAACGTTGTTCGTAGCCGCGTACTGGCAGGCGAGCCGCGCATCGATGGTCGTGAAAAAGACATGATCCGTGGTCTGGACGTGCGTACTGGCGTTCTGCCGCGTACCCACGGTTCCGCACTGTTCACCCGTGGCGAAACTCAGGCGCTGGTTACTGCGACCCTGGGCACTACTCGTGATGCGCAGAACCTTGACGAACTGATGGGCGAGCGCACCGACAACTTCCTGTTCCACTACAACTTCCCTCCGTACTGCGTAGGTGAAACCGGTATGGTCGGTTCTCCGAAGCGTCGTGAGATTGGTCACGGCCGTCTGGCGAAACGTGGCGTACTGGCAGTAATGCCGGAACTGGATAAATTCCCGTACACCGTGCGTGTGGTTTCTGAAATCACCGAATCTAACGGTTCTTCTTCCATGGCTTCCGTATGTGGTGCTTCCCTGGCGCTGATGGACGCAGGTGTGCCGATCAAAGCCGCCGTTGCGGGTATCGCGATGGGTCTGGTGAAAGAAGGCGACAACTTTGTTGTTCTGTCTGACATCCTGGGCGACGAAGACCACCTGGGCGATATGGACTTCAAAGTGGCGGGTTCCCGCGACGGTATCTCTGCACTGCAGATGGATATCAAAATTGAAGGTATCACCAAAGAGATCATGCAGGTTGCTCTGAACCAGGCTAAAGGTGCGCGTCTGCACATCCTGGGTGTGATGGAACAAGCGATCAACGCACCGCGTGGCGATATCTCTGAATTTGCTCCGCGTATCCACACCATCAAGATCAGCCCGGACAAGATCAAAGACGTTATCGGTAAAGGCGGTTCTGTTATCCGTGCTCTGACCGAAGAAACCGGCACCACCATTGAAATCGAAGATGATGGTACCGTGAAGATTGCTGCGACCGACGGCGAAAAAGCGAAATATGCTATCCGTCGTATCGAAGAGATCACCGCAGAGATCGAAGTAGGCCGTATCTACAATGGTAAAGTGACCCGTATCGTTGACTTTGGCGCATTCGTTGCCATCGGTGGCGGTAAAGAAGGTCTGGTACACATCTCTCAGATCGCTGATAAGCGCGTTGAGAAAGTGACCGACTACCTGCAGATGGGCCAGGAAGTACCGGTCAAAGTTCTGGAAGTTGATCGCCAGGGCCGTGTACGTCTGAGCATTAAAGAAGCAACTGAGCAGTCTCAGCCTGCAGGCGAACCGGAAGCTCCGGCAAGCCAGGGCGAGTAAGGTTGCCATTGCCCTCCGTGAAAGCGGAGGGCCTTTAACCCGGCAGGATGCCTTGTTAGCAACCGGGGAACCTGGACGTTCATTCAATCGTTGTCTTCGGGAGTGGGAAATGAAGCCTTTTTTGCGCTGGTGTTTCGTTGCGACAGCACTCACGCTGGCTGGATGCAGTAATTCCGCCTGGCGAAAGAGTGAAGTCCTCGCAGTACCATTGCAACCGACTTTGCAGCAGGAAGTGATTCTGGCACGTATGGAACAAATTCTTGCCAGTCGGGCTTTAACCGATGACGAACGCGCACAGCTTTTATATGAGCGCGGAGTGTTGTATGATAGTCTCGGTCTGAGGGCACTGGCGCGAAATGATTTTTCACAAGCGCTGGCAATCCGACCAGATATGCCTGAAGTATTCAATTACTTAGGTATATATTTAACGCAGGCAGGCAATTTTGATGCTGCCTATGAAGCGTTTGATTCTGTACTTGAGCTTGATCCAACTTACAACTACGCGCACTTAAATCGCGGTATCGCATTGTATTACGGCGGTCGCGACAAGTTAGCGCAAGATGATCTGCTAGCGTTTTATCAAGACGATCCCAATGATCCTTTCCGTAGTCTGTGGCTTTATCTTGCCGAGCAGAAGCTCGATGAGAAGCAGGCTAAAGAAGCGTTGAAGCAACGCTTTGAGAAATCGGATAAAGAGCAATGGGGATGGAACATTGTCGAGTTCTACCTGGGCAACATTAGCGAAGCAACGCTGATGGAACGCCTGAAGGCGGACGCAACGGATAACACCTCGCTCGCTGAGCATCTCAGTGAAACCAACTTCTATTTAGGTAAGTACTACCTAAGTCTGGGGGATTTGGACAACGCTACGGCATTGTTCAAACTGGCGGTGGCTAACAACGTTCATAACTTTGTTGAGCACCGATACGCATTGTTGGAATTATCGCTCCTGGGCCAGGACCAAGATGACCTGGCAGAATCGGACCAGCAATAGCTGACGTACACATCAGCCCGTAATCTTTTTTGATTGCCATCACCTTCACGGGTGAGGGCGTTGTTGTTCGTTAATACACCTACTTTGAGCCGGTTCACACTTTTCAATGAAAATTGCAGATCAATTTCATGATGAGTTATGTAGACTGGCCGCCATTAATTTTGAGGCACACGTACTACATGGCTGAATTCGAAACCACTTTTGCAGATCTGGGCCTGAAGGCTCCTATCCTTGAAGCCCTTAACGATCTGGGTTACGAAAAACCATCTCCAATCCAGGCAGAGTGCATTCCGCATCTGCTGGGCGGCCGCGATGTTCTGGGTATGGCCCAGACAGGTAGCGGCAAAACTGCAGCGTTCTCTTTACCGCTGCTCAACAATCTTGATCCTGAGCTGAAGGCACCTCAGATTCTGGTGCTGGCACCGACCCGCGAACTGGCGGTTCAGGTAGCAGAAGCCATGACGGATTTCTCTAAACACATGCGCGGCGTGAACGTGGTTGCCCTGTACGGCGGCCAGCGTTATGACGTGCAATTACGTGCCCTGCGTCAGGGACCACAGATCGTCGTCGGTACGCCGGGCCGTCTGCTGGATCACCTGAAGCGCGGTACTCTGGACCTCTCCAAACTGAGCGGTCTGGTGCTGGACGAAGCTGACGAAATGCTGCGTATGGGCTTCATCGAAGACGTTGAAACCATCATGGCGCAGATCCCGGAAGGTCATCAGACCGCTCTGTTCTCTGCAACCATGCCGGAAGCGATTCGTCGTATTACCCGTCGCTTTATGAAAGAGCCGCAGGAAGTACGCATTCAGTCCAGCGTTACCACGCGTCCTGACATCAGCCAGAGCTACTGGACTGTCTGGGGCATGCGTAAAAATGAAGCGCTGGTGCGTTTCCTGGAAGCAGAAGATTTTGATGCGGCGATTATCTTCGTTCGTACCAAAAATGCGACCCTGGAAGTGGCAGAAGCGCTGGAGCGTAGCGGTTATAGCAGCGCTGCACTGAACGGTGACATGAACCAGTCCCTGCGTGAGCAGACTCTGGAACGTCTGAAAGATGGCCGCCTGGATATCCTGATTGCTACCGACGTTGCGGCCCGTGGCCTGGACGTTGAGCGTATCAGCCTGGTTGTTAACTACGACATCCCGATGGATTCCGAGTCTTACGTTCACCGTATCGGCCGTACCGGTCGTGCGGGTCGTGCGGGTCGTGCGCTGCTGTTCGTTGAGAACCGCGAGCGTCGTCTGCTGCGTAACATCGAACGCACCATGAAGCTGACTATTCCGGAAGTAGAACTGCCGAACGCAGACCTGCTGAGCAAACGCCGTCTGGAAAAATTCGCCGCTAAAGTACAGCAGCAGCTGGAAAGCAGCGATCTGGATCAGTACCGTGCTCTGCTGGCGAAAATGCAGCCGGAAGAAGAGCTGGATATCGAAACGCTGGCAGCAGCACTGCTGAAAATGGCTCAGGGCGAACGTCCGCTGATCCTGCCGCCAGATGCGCCGATGCGTCCGAAACGCGAATTCCGCGATCGTGATGACCGTGGTCCGCGCGATCGTAACGATCGTGGCCCTCGTGACCGTAATGACCGTGGTGGTGAAGATCGTCCGCGTCGTGAACGTCGTGACGTTGGTGACATGCAGCTGTACCGCATTGAAGTGGGCCGTGATGACGGTGTTGAAGTTCGTCATATCGTTGGCGCGATTGCTAACGAAGGCGATATCAGCAGCCGTTACATCGGTAACATCAAGCTGTTTGCTTCCCACTCCACCATCGAGCTGCCGAAAGGTATGCCGGGCGACGTGCTGCAGCACTTTACCCGTACTCGCATCCTGAACAAGCCGATGAACATGCAGTTGGTTGGCGATGCAGTTCCGCACACCGGTGGTGAGCGTCGTGGCGGTGGCCGTTTCAGCGGTGAGCGTCGTGAAGGCGGTCGCGGTGAAGGTCGTGGCTTTAGCGGTGAACGTCGTGAAGGCGGTCGTGGCGATGGTCGTCGTTTCAGCGGCGAACGTCGTGAAGGCAACCGTGGTCCGCGTCGTGACGATTCTTCTGCTCCGCGTCGTGATGACTCCGCTGGTCGTCGTCGTTTCGGCGGTGACGCATAAGCCTCACGGTATAAAAGCGTAAAGTAATATATACAGCCCCGATCTCAACAATCGGGGCTTTTTTTATTTCATTTGTACTCGTGTACTGGTACAGTGCAGCACATTGAGATGTAGTCACAATATAAATGACTGGAGAGATGGCTAAATGGCAACACTAACCACCACCCAAACGTCACCTTCGCTGCTCGGCGGCGTGGTGATTATCGGCGGCACCATTATTGGCGCGGGGATGTTTTCTCTGCCAGTGGTCATGTCCGGGGCGTGGTTTTTCTGGTCAATGGCGGCGCTGATCTTCACCTGGTTCTGCATGCTGCATTCCGGACTGATGATCCTCGAAGCTAACCTCAATTACCGCATTGGTTCCAGCTTTGACACCATCACGAAAGATCTGCTGGGTAAAGGCTGGAACGTAGTGAACGGCATCTCGATCGCCTTCGTTCTCTATATCCTGACCTACGCCTATATCTCAGCGAGCGGGTCGATTCTGCATCACACTTTCTCCGAGATGTCGCTGAATGTTCCGGCGCGCGCGGCAGGTCTTGGCTTTGCGCTGCTGGTGGCATTTGTGGTGTGGTTAAGCACCAAAGCGGTTAGCCGCATGACGGCGATTGTGCTGGGCGCAAAGGTGATTACCTTTTTCCTGACCTTCGGCAGTCTGCTGGGGCACGTGCAGCCCGCAACACTGTTTAACGTGGCGCAGAGCAACGCTTCGTATACGCCGTACCTGCTGATGACGCTGCCGTTTTGTCTGGCTTCATTCGGCTATCACGGCAACGTCCCGAGCCTGATGAAGTACTACGGCAAAGATCCGAAGACCATCGTTAAGTGTCTGGTGTACGGCACACTGCTGGCGCTGGTGCTGTATACCGTATGGTTGCTGGGAACGATGGGCAACATCCCGCGTCCAGAGTTTATCGGTATTGCGCAGCAGGGCGGTAACATCGATGTGCTGGTACAGGCGCTGAGCGGCGTACTAAACAGCCGCAGTCTGGATCTGCTGCTGGTGGTGTTCTCCAACTTTGCGGTGGCGAGTTCATTCCTCGGCGTTACGCTCGGTCTGTTTGACTATCTGGCGGATCTGTTTGGCTTTGATGACTCGGCAATGGGGCGTTTCAAAACGGCATTGCTGACGTTTGTCCCGCCAATTATCGGTGGCCTGCTGTGGCCGAACGGTTTCCTGTACGCCATTGGCTATGCAGGACTCGCGGCAACCATCTGGGCTGCCATTGTTCCGGCGCTGCTGGCCCGTAAATCTCGCGAGCGTTTCGGTAGCCCGAAATTCCGTGTCTGGGGCGGTAAGCCGATGATTGCGCTGATCCTGGTATTCGGTATCGGCAACGCGGTTATCCATATTCTGTCGAGCGTTAATTTGTTGCCTGTTTACCAGTAAAACCGTTGCCCGGTGGCGCTGCGCTTACCGGGCCTACAGTTCCGTGTAAGCCGGATAAGGCGTAGCCGCCATCCGGCACAAACCGCGCTACCCCAACAATTCCTGCTTCACATCCATCGCCAAATCAAACGAATGAAGACGTGCCTGATGATCAAAAATCTGGCCGTTAACCATAATTTCATCGGCCTGGGTTTCACGCAAAATGGCATCAAGACCGTGACGCACTTTTGCCTTATCACCAACCAGCGACATGCTCAGCGCCTGTTGTACGCCGTACTGTTCAGAAGCGGACCACAGCTGATGCATATTCTCTACCGGCGGTGGTAGCTGGCCGGTTTCGCCACGACGCAGTTTCACAAACGCCTGCTGCATGGAGGTGAAAAGAAACTCGGCGTCGCGATTGCTGTCAGCGGCAATGATGTTGATGCACACCATCGCATACGGCTTTGCCAGGCGCGCTGAGGGTTTGAACTGGGTGCGATACAGATGCAGCGCCTGATGCAGCATATCCGGAGCAAAATGCGAGGCGAAGGCAAACGGCAGGCCGAGCTGGGCTGCCAGCTGCGCGCTGTACAGGCTGGAGCCTAATAACCAGACCGGGATCTGCTCGCCGTAGCCGGGAACCGGGCGTACATGGGGATTAGGATCGCGGGCGTCGAACCAGTCCACCAGTTCAGCGACGTCGCGTGGGAAGTTATCGATATCACCGCTCATATGGCGGCGCAGTGCGCGCATCGTTGGCTGATCGCTCCCCGGCGCGCGGCCAAGCCCAAGATCGATGCGTCCCGGATACAGTGTATTCAGGGTACCGAACTGCTCGGCGATCACCAGCGGCGAATGGTTGGGCAGCATCACGCCGCCAGACCCGAGATGCAGCGTGGTGGTATTAGCAGCCAGATAGCCAATCAGCACTGAGGTTGCGGCGCTGGCGATGCCGGTCATGTTGTGATGCTCCGCCAGCCAGTAGCGGTGGTAGCCGCGCTTTTCGGCCAGTCGGGCGAGATCAAGCGAGTGCGTGAAGGCCTCTTTTGCCGAAGACCCTTCAGGGATTGGCGCCAGATCCAGCACCGAGAACGGAATAGTTTTGTCAGTCATAACGGCTCACTTTGTTACCGGTTAATCTTTTAATACTGCATTAAAATTTGATTACCGTTGTTAACAAAGTGAGCTTTTTTACGCCTGCAGCTCCAGACCAGCCAGTCGCTTCCAGTAGCCGTTGCAGTCACTGTGGGCGGCAAGCGGTAATGGAGCACTGCCATTTTCATTGGCGCGGAACGCATCAAGCATGGCGAATGTTTCGCTGCCCGAGGGGGACAGGCGCACAATATCAACCAGACCCTGCATCGATGTCAGCTCGTTACCGAGGTTGTAAACATAGCCGCTCATGGTCTGGATCCCGTTGAGCACAAAGACCTGCTGATTCTCCTGCGACAGCACATCGCGTCCGTTCGGGTATTTGATGCAGCAGGTTTCACATTCGTCTTTTGGACGATCTTCAGAGCGTGCGGTAAAGCAGCGGGCGGAGTATGCCAGCGGCAGATGCCCGTAGCTCAGCACCTCTACTTCAAACTGATTGCGAATACCCAGCTCATCACACTGATTGAGCAGGTTTACCAGCCAGTCGCGGGACAACTCTACTGGCATACACCAGCGCACCATGCCCTGCTTGAGCAGTAAACGCAGGGTTACCGCGTTGTAGCAGTTGAGCGCATGCCCGGCGACAAACGGCAGCTTACGTTCGGCGCACATGTTTACCACGCCGAGATCGCTGGCTTCCAGCAGGAAGTCGCCATTTTCAACATAGCGCTTCAGCTCTCCCAGTTCAGAAGAGGCTTGCACCAGCGCCAGCGTCGACAGCACCACCTGTTTACCGCTGCCAGCGAGTGATTTCGCCATATCCAGCCAGTCGCCCACCTTGGTGGCGCGGCGTTTACTGCATACCGCTTCGCCAAGATAGATAACGTCGGCCTGGCTTACGGCGGCCTGCTGATAAAAATCTTCCAGCGTTTCTTTCGGCCAGTACCACAGCACCGGCCCTAAGGAATATTTCATTGCTTCTCTCACTGCCATTTACGGTGATACGCGCCAAGCGTGGTCTGCGTGCCTTCGGACATTGAACCGAGCGTCTCCATCCACGCGGCCTGCGGGGCGTAGTTTTGCGGGTCGGCTATACAGCGGTCGATCGCCTGGCGCCACACTTTCGCCACCTGGCTGACATAGGCCGGGCTGCGCTGACGTCCCTCGATTTTCACCGAGGCAATATTGGCTGCCAGCAGTTCCGGCAGTAGCTCCAGCGTATTCAGGCTGGTGGGTTCTTCCAGCGCATGGTAGCGCTCGCCATCAACCAGATAGCGACCTTTGCATAACGTCGGATAACCGGCGTTTTCTCCATCCTGATAGCGGTCGATCAGCACTTCATTAAGACGGGATTCCAGCCCTTGTTGGGTCTGCTGCCAGCGAACAAAACGAGCAGGAGAGCAGGCACCAACCGTGTTAGGAGACTCGCCTGTCAGATAGGACGAAAGATAGCAACGGCCTTCCGCCATAATGCACAGGCTGCCAAAGGCGAACACTTCCAGGGGAACTGGTGTGACGCGAGCGAGCTGCTTCACCTGATGAATAGACAGCACGCGAGGCAGCACTACGCGGGCGACGTCAAAGTTGCGATGGTAAAAATTAATCGCCTCTTCATTGGTTGCAGATGCCTGAACAGAGACATGGCGCTCAATATGCGGGTAGCGCTCTGCGGCATACTCAAGCATGGCGAGGTCGGCGAGGATCAGCGCGTCTGCACCCAGTTGCGCTGCCATATCAACGGCACGCTGCCAGCGCGCGTAACCATCCGGGTGCGCAAAGGTGTTAATCGCAATGTGCAGCTTACGGCGATGTTGATGAACGAAACTCACCGCTTCCTGCAATTTTTTCTCGGTAAAATTAAGGCCGGCGAAATGACGGGCGTTGGTATCATCTTTCAGCCCGATGTAGACAGCATCAGCGCCGTTCTCGATGGCCGCCTTAAGCGCCGGGAGGTTTCCGGCAGGGCAGAGCAGCTCCATAATTTATCCTGAACGTTGCGCCATGTAGGGCGCAGAAATGTTAACGAAGAGGGATTTTAGTTAACCTTGCTGAGACAATTTTTGATTTGAGGCAGTTAAAGTCGTATTGGTGACACCAATAAAGAGGTAACAATTTCGTAGCGAATTGTTGATTTATGCCGCTATGTCGTTTATTTGATATGGCAAAATAGCAGGACTATTGAAACAGGGAGTAAAGCTCGTGTTGGATAAACTGCGTTCACGCTTAGTACATTTAGGTCCTTCTCTGATGAGTGTACCGGTTAAACTGACGCCCTTTGCGCTGAAGCGCCAGGTTCTGGAGCAGGTCCTGAGCTGGCAGTTTAGTCAGGCGCTGGCCGATGGGGAGCTGGAGTTTCTCGAAGGTCGCTGGCTGAGCATTCATGTGCGTGACATTGACCTCAAATGGTATACCTCTGTTGAGAACGATAAACTTATCGTCAGCCAGAATGCAGATGCGGATGTGAGTTTTAGCGCCGATGCCAGCGATCTCCTGATGATCGTGGCCCGCAAGCAGGATCCGGATACGCTTTTCTTCCAGCGTCGCCTGGTGATTGAAGGTGATACAGAATTAGGGCTATACGTAAAAAATCTGATGGATGCCATCGAACTGGAGCAGATGCCTAAAGCGTTGCGCGTCATGCTGATGCAGTTGGCGGATTTTGTTGAGGCGGGGATGAAAACGTCGCCAGAAACCAAACAGACCTCGGTAGGTGAGCCATGCTGATTCGAGTTGAGATTCCCATTGATGCCCCTGGTATTGATGCATTGCTGCGCCGTTCATTTGAGAGCGATGCGGAAGCAAAATTAGTCCACGACCTGCGTGAAGATGGTTTCTTAACGCTGGGTTTGGTTGCTACCGATGATGAAGGTCAGGTAGTGGGTTACGTCGCGTTCAGCCCTGTCGATGTTCAGGGTGAAGATCTGCAATGGGTCGGCATGGCGCCGCTCGCGGTGGATGAAAACTACCGGGGACAGGGCCTGGCGCGTCAACTGGTCTATGAAGGACTCGATTCCCTGAACGAGTTTGGCTACGCCGCGGTGGTTACGCTGGGCGATCCGGCACTGTACAGCCGCTTTGGCTTTGAGCTGGCAGCGCATCATGACCTGCGTTGTCGCTGGCCGGGCACCGAAAGCGCGTTCCAGGTTCATCGCCTGGCGGATGATGCGCTGGAGGGCGTGACGGGCCTGGTGGAATACCACGACCACTTCAATCGTTTTTAACATCCGGGGCTTGCAGGCTGCTCAGTAGAGCCTCAAGCCCTTCGCCTTCTACAAGGCGCTCTTTCTGACGCTTTGTGAGCTGTTTGACGCGATACTCTATGCGCAGGGCCAGCGAACGGTCGCCAACCTGCGCCGCAAATGCCAACGTGAGTTCCCCCTTTCCACGTAGCGCCTTCGCGCCTTTCCCACTTTGATGCTGCTTATAGCGGCGCTGCACATCGGTGGTTATTCCGGTGTATAAGGCGTTGTCAGCGGTACGGATCAGGTACAGATACCAGGGTGTCATTGTCACCATCGACGTGATAATTTTCAGGCCTACAGTATAAAAGAGAACAGAAATGGAAACACTGACTGCGGTGTCTCGCTGGCTGGCAAAACAGCACGTCGTGACCTGGTGCGTACACCACGAAGGTGAATTGTGGTGCGCCAATGCGTTTTACCTGTTTGATGCGCAGAAGATGGCATTCTATGTGCTGACCGAAGATAAAACGCGCCATGCGCAGATGTCGGGACCGTGTGCACCGATTGCCGGCACGGTAAATGGTCAGCCCAAAACGGTCGCCCTGATTCGTGGCGTGCAGTTTAAGGGGGAGATTCGCCGTCTTGAAGGGCAGGAGAGTGAAGCCGCGCGTAACGCCTACAACCGCCGTTTCCCCGTCGCCAGAATGTTGCCAGCGCCCGTGTGGGAGATTCGACTGGATGAAGTCAAATTCACGGACAACACGCTGGGCTTCGGTAAAAAGATGCACTGGCTACGTGATCTATAGTTAAAAGAGTGATTGAAGCGTCAGGGGAAAATAAACGATGAGTCAGGTGTTAATAACCGGTGCAACGGGTCTTGTGGGTGGACATTTATTGCGGATGCTACTGAATGAACCCCGGATCAATGCCATTACGGCGCCGACGCGTCGACCGCTGGCTGATACGGTTGGCATCTATAATCCCCACGATCCGCAGCTAACCGATGCTCTGGCGCAGGTTACCGATCCGGTCGATATTGTCTTTTGTTGTCTGGGAACGACCCGACGTGAAGCGGGCAGCAAAGAAGCATTTATCCACGCTGACTATACGCTGGTAGTGGATACAGCTCTGACGGGGCGTCGGCTGGGGGCACAGCATATGCTGGTGGTGAGTTCGATGGGCGCTAATGCCAATTCACCGTTTTTTTATAACCGGGTGAAAGGTGAAATGGAGCAGGCGCTGATCGCGCAGAATTGGCCTCGGCTGACCATTGCCCGGCCTTCAATGCTACTGGGTGATAGGGACAAACAGCGGGCGAATGAGATGTTTTTAGCGCCGTTGTTCAGGCTGCTGCCGGGTAACTGGAAGTCGATTGAAGCGCGCGATGTTGCGCGGGCAATGTTGGCAGAAGCGCTGGCGCCTGGGCATGAAGGGGTTTCGATCCTGACCTCTTCCGAGTTACGCGAAAGGGCCAAATAAAATGCCGGATGGCGCTGACGCTTATCCGACCTACAAACGATAACGTCCTGTAGGCCGGATGAGACGCTCAGGCGTCGCTATCCGGCATCAGTATTACTTAATAAACGTAAAGGCCGTCGTGACGCGTTTCACGCCGCTTACCCGGCTGGCGATGTCTGCCGCCGCCTTCGCTTCGCGTTCGGTCACCAGACCTAACAGGAACACTTCTCCATTCTCGGTCGTGACTTTCACGTTAGAGGATTTCACCTGATCGCTGGTCAGTAACTGGGAACGTACTTTGGTGGTTATCCAGGTATCGTTGGACGCATCGCCCAGACCGATTGGCTGGCCCTGACGGATCTCATTAAAGACCTCAGTCGTACCTTCTACGCCCATCGCAATCTGTTTTGCTCGTGCAGACAGTTCGCTATTTGGCGACTGACCGACCAGCAGCACTTTACCCTGATATGCGCTCACGTTGATTCGCGCTTCTTTCTTGATCTGGGCATCTTTCGACAACGCCGTATTGACGCGTAATTCCAGGGTTCCATCATCTACCTGGGTGCCGACGCTGCGAGGATCCGTCGCGGCTTTGGTGCCGACAGCAGCAGTTCCGACAACGGCAGCAGCGACACAGCCTTGCAGCAGCAGTGCAGCGATAATCACAGCAAGCGGCGAAAATGCCTTCATGTGTACTCCTTAATCATCCTGGTGAGGGAAAAGCGTGTTATCGATGAGATCGCAAAGGCAGTTGACCGTCAGCATGTGCATTTCCTGAACGCGGGCGCTGTGGTGTGAGGGGATACGGATTTCAACATCCTGCGGCCCCAGTAATCCGGCCAGTTCCCCTCCGTCATACCCGGTCAGCGCGACGATTGTCATGTCGCGTGTCACGGCGGCTTCAACGGCTTTTACGATATCGCGGCTATTACCACGCGTAGAGATTGCCAGCAGAACATCTCCTGCATGTCCCAGCGCACGGACTTGTTTTGCATAAACTTCGTCGTGCAGGCGATCGTTGGCAATCGCAGTTAAGACCACATTATCAGTGTTTAGTGCAATCGCAGGTAAACTTGGGCGTTCTGTTTCAAAACGATTGATCATGCTGGCAGCAAAATGCTGTGCGTTGGCAGCGGACGTCCCATTACCACAACAGAGAATTTTGTTGCCATTGAGCAGGGACTGAACCAGCGTCATGGCGGCACGGGAGATCGCATCCGGAAGTGCTTCAGCCGCAGCTATCTGAGTTTGAATGCTTTCTGTAAAGCAGACTTTAATTCTATCTAACACGCTAATCCTTAAGAACCAGGCTCTGAATCTTCAACTATGAGCGGTCGTTGAACGCGTCCTTAAACCACTCAACATCATTTCCGGTGAAGGCTAACACATCGAACCGGCAATCCACAGTATCAAAACTCCCATTGTGGCGCGCAAGCCACAAGCGGGCGGTCTGTAATAATTTGTGTTGTTTGCTCCGGGTCACACTCGCCGCTGCGCCGCCAAACTGGGCCGAGCGTCGATAGCGGACTTCAACAAAGACGGTGGTGCTGCCTTCACGCATTATCAGGTCGATTTCGCCGCCACGTTCACGCACGTTGGCGGCGATAAAATGCAGTCCCTTGCTTTGCAGCCAGTCACGCGCGGTGGATTCCCACGCGTCACCGGTCTGTTTACTCGTTAACTGGCGGGGACGACTTGTCCTTGCTGGTATTTGAGCCATGATAACTTCCTGTTAATCACACAATCCGGCGTTGCGGTTAAGGCCCCGGTGTTGCCGTTAATTTCGAAACCCTGTACCTGACGCATTTGCGAGAAGTGGTTGGCAAGTGACCAGGCATCGACGCCCATCGCATACATACGTGCCAGTGAGTAGTCGTTACGAACCGCGCCAAGCGCCTGCTGCATGAGAGGAGCGTTAGCACCTGCCAGCATCGGTATTTCGCTGTACTGCAAGCCTTCCATCTCCAGACGGAAATCCGGGCCAGCAGTTCCCTGCGCGCTACGGGAGCTGGCGTACAGCGTTGCGCCGCTCTGGCTGCCGTTGCGCATAGCGATCATCGGCTTAATAAAGGCAATTTCTTCCGGCGTCGCCAGAATATACACGGCATCAACACGGCCGCTGCCGCCGGTGATCTGCGCATCGGTGGGCGCAGCCGGAATCGTCAGGCCGCCAATCGTCACGCCAGGTTGCGCAGGTACAGAGGAGGCCACCGGGCTGCCCGTCAGGGAAATTCCCGAGCCGCCGTTGACGCCCATTTTCAGCTCGGCGGTGGAGCCAAACTTCTGCTGCAACACTACGCCGCCGCCCAGCTTTTGCCATTCCTGTGCAAAGGCGTTGGCAACGCGATCGCCTAATGAACTCCGAGGGATCAACAACAGCGGCGTCTGTTTTCCTTGATCGCGGATGTGACGCGCGGCGTCGCGCGCTTCATCTTCTGGCGACAAAGCGAAGTAGCAGACGTTCGGCAGGTTTTTCACCGACTCCGGCTGATTAAGTGCCAGCACGTTTAATGGCGTATTGCTTTTCATCAGCTCTTCAACATTGTTCTTCAGCAGTGGGCCAACCACGATGCTGGCGCCATCCTGTTGAACCTGAGTCAGAATTTGGTTCAGAGGCTGTGATGAAGTGTCGTAGATTTTCAGCTCTGCTGATGGATTCGCCGGTGCGCTGGTGGTTGTTGGCTGAGCGGGTGCTGTGGGCTGCGCAGCAGGTTTTTCTGGCTGAGCTGGCGTCTCGTTGGTCAGATCGCTTACTGACGCCTGAGAAGGGCTGGCAACGCCGTCAGTCGTTTGCGGCTGTTCTGTGGTCGTCGCAGCTGTAGTATCCGCAGCAGGCACAGCTACCGCAGGGGCCGCTACGGGTTGAGTACCCATATTTTTCGCCGCTTCAAAGCCTTGCTGAATAGTCCGGCCAAATACAGCGGCCTGACCGTTCAGCGGCAGCAGCAGCGCAATTTTGCTGGTGGAGGCGGGCTTAAAGCTCTGGACGTTAACCAACTGCGTTGGCAGTATTTTTGCGCCCGGGTTTTGCGGATAACGTTTCTGCCAGTCCGCAATACCGGCTTTCATCATGTCTGGATCGTTACGGTTATCGAACCAGACGCGCTGGAGATCCAACCAGCCTTGCAGCACGTTTTCATCCGCATTGATGACCAGTGCCTGTGCTTGCTCCTGGGTCATGGATGACAGCGCCTGCCAGGTGGCATCGATGTTTTTCTGCTTAGCATTCGCGGCCAGCAGCGGTTCCTGGGAGATCAGGGCGCGCAGTAGTGTCAACGATGGACGACCCTGGTTGACGTCGATTTGCGCCTGCCAGTATCTGGCCTGCTGGTTTTGATCGAAATCGGCAGGAGTGAGTTTATCCAGCAGGGCCTGAGCGCCAGCGATATCTTTCTGTGCGAGCTTGATCTCGACGGCCAGCAGAGACTGCTCACGACGCTGAGTGTCGTTTAGTTTCTGCGGCAGCTGGTTGAACAGCTCGCTAGCCTGCTGGCTCTTGCCTTCTTTCAGCAGTGCACGAATGGCGAGTAATTGCCAGTTGGTCTTGCTATCATCTGAGCTTTGCTGCATTTGTTGCAGATAAAAGCCGGAATCAGCCTGCGCAGTGCCCTGCATATGGGCTGCACTCTGGTCTGGCGCCTGGGTGCCACAGCCTGCGAAAATCAGTGCTGCCAGAATGACTGGTAGCGCGCGCGCGGCTTTCAAACGAGAAAATGTTGAGGGTACCATACTGTATCCAGTGATATTTTTTTACTCAATGCTCAATATTAAATCGGCAATACGGACGACACAATGAAACAACACGAATCGGCGGATAATTCTCAAGGCCAACTCTTTATTGTACCTACTCCTATAGGAAATTTGGCTGATATTACCCAACGAGCGCTCGAAGTTTTACAAGCCGTTGATTTGATTGCCGCTGAAGACACTCGTCATACAGGATTATTGTTACAACATTTCGCGATTAACGCCCGTTTGTTCGCGTTACACGATCACAATGAGCAACAAAAAGCGGAAACGCTGGTGGCGAAGCTCAAAGAAGGGCAAAACATTGCGCTGGTTTCCGATGCCGGAACGCCGCTGATTAACGATCCTGGCTACCATCTGGTGCGCACCTGTCGCGAAGCGGGGATCCGCGTTGTTCCCCTGCCTGGTCCTTGTGCGGCGATTGCTGCCCTGAGCGCTGCTGGTCTGCCTTCAGACCGTTTTTGCTACGAAGGCTTCCTGCCTGCGAAATCGAAAGGGCGTCGTGATGCGATGAAAGCCATTGAGGCAGAGCCGCGTACGCTTATTTTTTATGAATCTACCCATCGCTTGCTGGATAGCCTGGAAGATATGGTCGCCGTCTGGGGCGAATCCCGCTACGTGGTGCTGGCGCGTGAACTGACGAAAACCTGGGAAACCATTCACGGCGCGCCGGTCGGCGAGCTGCTGGCGTGGGTCAAGGAAGATGAAAACCGTCGCAAAGGCGAAATGGTGCTGATTGTTGAAGGGCATAAAGCGCAAGAAGACGATCTGCCTGCTGATGCGTTGCGGACCCTGGCGCTGTTGCAAGCCGAACTGCCGCTGAAAAAGGCCGCCGCGCTGGCCGCTGAAATCCACGGCGTGAAAAAGAATGCGCTGTATAAGCACGCGCTGGAACAGCAGGGGGAGTAAACGTGAGCACCTATCAACCGCCTTTTACCGTTACGCCATTGATCCTCAATCAAGTTATTGAGATTGGTGAACTGATGGGGCATTGGGCGGTGATGGCGGGCAGGGCATCTCCTCTTTTGCGTAAAGAGAATCGTATTCGCACTATTCAGGCCTCTTTAGCGATTGAGCATAATTCGTTGACGACGGATCAGGTTACAGCCCTGATGGACGGTAAGCGTATTTTGGCTCCGGCTAAAGATATACAGGAAGTCAGAAATGCGATTCTGGCATATGAAAAAATGTCGGAGTGGAAAAGTGAAAAACTCTCCGATCTTTTACAGGCACATCAAGTCCTGATGATGGGGCTTGTCGATAACCCGGGCCAATTGCGATCTGGCAATGTCGGTGTTTACAGGGAAAAACAGCTGATTCATATGGCCCCGCCGGTCTCACAAGTTCTTCGCTTGATGAATGACTTACTGGACTGGTTAAAAACGACAGAACTTCACCCGCTTATCGCTGGTGCTGTATTCCATTATGAGTTCGAATTTATTCATCCTTTTGCCGACGGCAATGGACGGATGGGGCGATTGTGGCAGACATTAATCCTGAGTGAGTGGCGTTCAGAATTAGCCTGGTTGCCGGTGGAAACGCTGATCCACTACCAGCAGGATCGCTATTACCAGGTGCTAGGAGTGTGCGATCGGCAAAGCAGCTGCACGCCATTTATAGAATTTATTCTGGAAAACATTATCTCTGCTTTGCAAGAGGGATTAGGACAATCATCGACCCTGTCGGAAGAAATGTCGGAAGAAATGTCGGAAGAAATGCCGTCTGATTTACTGGATATGGAAAAGCGCATTCTACGAATCTTGTCGAATCAGCCTGGTAGAACTGCCAAAAGTATCGCTGATGAGTGTGAAATTTCACCCCGAACAGTTGAACGCTATCTGAAAGCGTTGCAGCTAAAAGGCAAACTGCAACGCGTTGGCTCGACGAAAGGAGGGATGTGGCGGGTGCTGTAAATTTTATTTATCAGAGTATTGTGAGCCGTCAATCAGGCAACCCACATTGCTGTGTAGCCATAAAAATGAAGCAGGAATCGCTGTTGTAACGGTGGCGGCCAGGTATTTTTCTACCGCATCATGCTTCCCTTCACCTGCTATCAGCAACAAGATCTCTTTTGCATTCAGAATGTCCTTCAGCCCGAGCGTAATGCCGCGAGTTACAGGATTAGTGGCCGTTTTTAACATGTCATGATGGCGCGTTTTCTCATCAAGTACGCTGATATGGCAAAACGGTTCCAGTAACTCCGCGGGTTCATTCAACCCCAAATGGCCATTTTTGCCGATTCCGAGCAGACATAAATCGAGGCCGCCCCGGCTGGCAATAATCTCTGTAATGCGTTCGCATTCCTGCTCGTTAACATTTTCAGATTGAAAACCGACCAGCTGTTCTGCTCGTAAACCCAATGGTTGAACGATGTGTTGTTGCAGGAAATATTCGCACGTTGCTGGAGAGTTCAGGGGAATGCCAACCCACTCATCCAGTTTTACGAAAACTACCCGCTCAATATTGATCTGACGCTGGTTAATTTTCTCGACAAAGTAGCGATAGGTGAGAAGCGGCGTGCCTCCTGTTGCCAGACAGATGGTGGCATCAGGCTTCTTTTGTATCAGCGTAATTAACTGCTCGCTGGCGCGATCGCTCAATACGTCATAATTGTCGCAGTACTGGGTATATTGCATTTTTCGAGTCCTTTTGAAGGAGGATGTTGCAGGCCGCTTCATCCTCTTTTCGTTTAAAGAATGCCAAGTGCTGACGAGATAATTGACAGTACAAACGTTACGCCGATTAACAATACAGGATGCGCTTTTTTCACCCGCAAAAGGTAGTACATCAGCAGCGTGTAGCCCATCGGTAAAATATTCGGGAATACTTTATCGAAAAAATCCTGTTGTAACGCCACGCTATGGGTACTGTCGATCGCGAAGGAAGTTACAACATTGATATGCACATAGGAGGCGATGAGCCCACCGATAACGGTTATCCCGAGGATCGTTGCTGAGCGGGCGATCATCTGCGAGTTTTCCCGCACTTTATCGATAGCCTTAACCCCGACCGAATAATCAACGTGCGTCCAGCCGACACGCAGAAAAAAGATCATCAAATAAACGGCGAAAAACAGAATTGGCCCCAGGATGTTTCCCTGACTGGCGAAAGAGGAGCAGATCCCCGCCATAATGGGCAGCAAGGTGAACCAGAAAATGGCATCGCCGATCCCGGCGATGGGTCCGAACAACGCCACTTTCAAGCCCTTAATCGTGTCGCGATTTTCTCCCTTCTCTTCCATTGAGATTAGTAGTCCCATCAGGAAGCCAACCAGGTTTGGGTGGGTATTGATAAATTCCAAATGATCTTTCATCGCCGCGCTCAGACCGGCTTTATCATCTTTATAGATTTTTCTCAGGATCGGGAGCATCGCCCAGGTAAAACCTCCCGCCTGCATCCTCTCATAGTTAAAGCTGGCCTGAAGAAGGGATGATCGAAACCCCAGGCGAGTAATGTCTTTTTTACTGATTTCAGATCCCATTGCTGTAGTCCTCTTCTTCATTGTTCTTATTGGCGACAGGCTGAGGTTGAGCCTGCTGTTTGGCTTTCGCATTGAAAAACTCATATACGGCGAAGCCTGCGCCTAATACGGCGACGGGCAGAAGGTTATTAACCTGGATGTAGCAAACGAAAAGGAAGCCAGCAATCAGGTATGGAATGTACTGTGCTCTGAACATCACGCGGAGCAACAAACCAAAACCGACTGCGGGCAAAATGCCCCCGGCCACTTCAAATCCATGTGTTAACCAGGCGGGCATGGCTTTTACCAGCGACTGCATAGCGCCTTGTGCCAGATACGTACACAGGAAGGCGATGATGGCGTAAGAAGAAGCAACAATCAGCGTTGTCAGCCAGTTCAGACGCGTAAATGCGCCTGTGTTTGCTTCTTTCGCACAATTATCGGCTTTTGCCATGAACAATGAGAAGGCTGAGTAAAAGAACAATATGACGTACTGCATCAAGAGGCTGAAAGGTAAGCCAAGACCGATAGCTGTTTTAGCATCCACACCGGTAGACCATGCGATTACCGTGGTCATTAAACCAGCCATGATTGGATTAGGGGGCTGTACACCACCTGCAGGTGTCAAACCGGCAAAAGCCAGTTCTGTCAGACCACCTGTTATCAGGCCAATATGAATATCGCCGAGAATAGCGCCGGTTAGCGTACATACAATGATTGGCCGGAATAAAAACAAGGCTTCCAGCCAAAAATCTATTCCAAGGAAGAAGACTAATGCAGCCAGGGATATACCCTGAAGTAGTGTTATTTCATGCATGTCGGATACCTCAAATAAATCCTTTTATTATGAAAAATCTGATTTATTCCTTACTCAGGAATCTGTTCTTTTTGATCACCAGGGACATCCTGAATAAAAATATTAACGCCTTGTTTCTTAATAAACTGAAGATTTTCAAGATCCTGATCGTTAACATAAACTTTGCTACTGATTTGTTTTTTGCCATCAGAAAAATGCATATTGCCTACGTTGATGTCGTTCAGTTTAATACCGCCTTCAAGCAATCTTCTTACCGTTTGTGGCGTCCGGCAAATCAGGAAGATTTTCTGATGTGGTGCGGCCTTACCGATAACGTTGATGGTTTTTTCTATGGAAAAAAAGCGGATGCCAAAACCGTAGGTTTCGGCAGTGATACCCATTAATTTTTGCTGAATCTCATCCTGAGCAACGTCATCATCAACAACGACTAACAAGTTAGCACCAATTGTTGATGTCCATGTCACGCCAACCTGCCCATGGACTAATCTGTTATCAATGCGGGTTAATAGAATATTTGGACTGCTCATATTTAAATCCTCACCATAAAAAGATTGAATGACATAGATTATTGAAATATATTATTGTTGCACCATCAAATTCATAAATTTATTCAGCGTGATTTAGAAATCATACATCTATTTTATTTGAACAATGAGCACTACCTGATATTACGCAGATAGCACTCGTGAATAAAAATTGAAATCTAACGACGGTCACGATAATTCGCAGGTAGCCACCAATTTGTTTGCTGACCCGCATACAGTGATTTTGCTACGCACCACTTCTTTCATCGCATCCATACCGACCCGCATGTAATAGCGAGGATCGTTGCCCTGCGGATTTTCCGCAAACCACGCTTTGACCGCATCGGCAAAAGCGATTTTCAGTTCAGTAGCGACGTTAACTTTGCACACGCCAAGCTCGATCGTACGGCGGACGTATTCGTCAGGAACATCGCTTGCGCCATGTAGTACCAGCGGAATATCCACCACTTCACGAATTTCACCCAGCCGTTGGAAATCGATTTTGGGCGTTTTGGTATACAACCCGTGTGCAGTGCCGATAGCTACGGCAAGGCTGTCTACGCCGGTACGCTCAACAAACTGTTTGGCTTCTTGTGGATCGGTAAGGAAGGCGCTTTCCGCATCCACGCTCATATCATCTTCTACGCCACCGAGGCGGCCCAGCTCAGCTTCCACGCTGCAATCTTTGGCATGGCAAAAATCCACAACGGATTTCACCAGCTTCACGTTTTCTTCAAACGGAAAGTGACTGCCGTCGATCATTGCGCTGCGCACTCCTGCATTCACTTTACGACGGATATCGTCCAGCGACTCATGGTGATCGAGGTGCAGCGCCAGCGGTATACCGTAGCTGGTGGAATAAGCGCTGCACAGCGCGTAGATCTCTTCCAGCGCGATATGCTTAAAGGTGCCTGGTGTTCCGGCAAGGATCACTGGCGATTGCATTTCATAGCACACCTCAAGGATCGCCTGGATCGTCTCGGCGTTATGAATGTTAAAGGCGGGTACGGCATAACCCTTTTTTTGGGCATCCAGCAGGAGGTATTTCGTGGAAATAATGCTCATAAAACGATCCTTTTAGGCGTTCCAGGGATGAATAACAACGCCCTGTACAACGCGGTTCACAGTGCCGCTGGCAGAAGGCGTATCCGGTGTATTGCCGATATTGATGGATTGCGTCAAAGCAAAGACCTGGGCGTAGATCAGGAAGCAGAATGCCAATTCCATATCGATGAAAGAGCGTGCTGGTGGCAGCAGAATATGTGGGCCAGCTTCAATCGCCTCATGGGTTTGTGCGGCAATCGCGACAACCCGCAATGCCTGCCGATCGCGGCGTAACTCTGCCAGCAGATCGAGATCGTATTGACGTGTATAGGGATGGCTGGAAACAAAGACTACTACCAGCGTTTCATTATCAACCAGCGACTTTGGACCGTGACGAAAGCCTGTAGGGGAGTCATAGAATGCGGCCAGTTTGCCTGCTGTCAGTTCCAGGACTTTCAGTGCCGACTCCCGCGCAGCTCCCTGTAATCCACCGCTACCGAGGTAAACGATCCGTTTCCAGGGTTCATTGCCAAATACGCCGTCGCTGAAATCACCCAGTGAAGTCAGAATCGCCTGGCACCGATCGGCCACGTCGCGGAAGGTCTGACTGTTGATTTTTTCCGGGGCGAATACTGCCAGGCAGCTGGCCATCATGGTGGTAATGCTGCTGGTCATGGCGAAACCACGGTCATGTGTCTCTGCGGGCATCAACAGAGCAAAGGCATTGTCGCTTGCGACTGCGTTTTGATAGAGGCTACCTGCTTCGTTGCAGGTGATTGGCAGGTGATAGCACTCAGGTACAAACTGATTAGCCAGTTCCACTGCCGCAACGCTTTCAGGGCTGTTTCCTGAGCGAGCGAAAGAAATGAGCAGCAGCGGATGTGCGGGATTCAGGTAATCCATCGGATTAGTGACCAGATCGGTGGTTGGCACAGCGCTGATGTTTTTACCGGTATAGCTTGCCAGCCAGGGGGCGATGATGTCGCCAATGAATGCTGATGTTCCGGCCCCAGTCAGTATGATCCGCAGATCGTTTTTGCGCAGTAATGGTGCGAGAAAGCTGTCAATGGCAGAGCGAATGTTGTCGATATTCGTAAGGGAACGGATCCAACTGGCAGGTTGTTGACGGATCTCTTCTTCGGTCCAGGTGCCCGTTACCGCGGTAACAGGGGTATAGGTTTCTGGCATAACTTAAGTCCTTAGTCTTGTAAATTCCACATAAGACGCTGGCGAGAATGTCGCTATCTTTCGTTTCGTTTCACTTGTTCATCTTGTCGATTAATTAAAATCTATAGGAAAGAAATCGAAAGAGCAATGATCCAAAATGAAATAAAACGAAATTTGTGATCGTGAGAACGAAAGGTTTGGTTATCTTATTGATCTATAAGAAGTACGCTTGTTGTAGGATGGTTAGGTATTTACTCAAGCGAAAGGAAAAGAAAGGCCTTGCGATCGAAGATCGCAGGCCAACACGAGACAAAATGAAAGGTCAAAGGGGGAGAGCCTGACCCTGAATCCAGATCTGTTGTAAATGCAGCCCGCTATTAAGCGCGATCGCGTCGGCACGTTTTCCCACTGCTAACGATCCCAGGTGGCGATCGATACCCAACAGACGTGCGGGGTGGAGAGAGGCCATATGAATTGCCTCTTCTGCCGTTATCCCGGTGAGCTCGACCATATTACGTACGGCGGCATCAACCGAGAGCGTGCTACCAGCCAGACCACCGGAAGCGGTACGCACGATACCACTGTGCATTTCCACTTCCTCACCGCAGAGCGTATAGCGCCCGTCTGGCATTCCTGCAGCCTGCATGGCATCGGTGATCAGCACCAGCCTGTCTTTGGCGCAACAGCAGCAGAGCTTCATGGCCGCTGGGTGGACATGGTGTCCGTCAGCGATAAGTTCCAGCCAGGCGCGAGGGTCGGTTAACCCTGCGCCAACCATTCCTGGATCCCGATGATGTAAGCCGGTCATACCGTTATAGCAGTGCACCAGTCCGTCAGCACCGGCGTCAAAGGCCGCGCGGGTTTGTTCCCAGGTAGCAGCGCTGTGTCCCAGCATCACCCGTACGTTGCGCTGCTTCAGATGTTCGATGGCCTGTAATGCACCGGGTTTTTCTGGTGCCAGCGCAACGACGCGCAATGTTTGCTGGGAAATCGCAATCAGTTCATCCAGTTCACTGAGTTCCAGTTCCCTGAAAAGCTCAGGCGGGTGCGCCCCTTTGTTCTGCGGCGTAAAGTACGGGCCTTCAAGATAACTGCCCAGCACCTGTGCGCCGGGCCCTCCGGAATGGTAACGATGGGCGATACGCTCAAGCGCCTTGCGAATATCTGGTAGTGGAGCGGTGACGGTAGTGGGTAGCCAGTTGGCTACCCCTTCACGTGCTTTGTGCATCGCCAGTTTGTCGAGCGTATCCGGTGCTTCATCCATCACATCGACGCCCGCACCGCCGTGCACGTGGATATCAATGTAAGCCGGACAAAGCAGCTCTGCGTCGCGGACCATAACGCCGGAAGGAATTGGCTCTATTGCCGCAATGATACCGTCTTCAACATGCAGTTGATGATCGTCCAGCCAGCCCCGTTCGGTGAGTAGACGTCTGGCGCGCAGTAGCTGTGTCATATCCCTTCCTCAACGGGTTTTTCCTCACGACAGCGTCCCAGTTCGTCCACCAGGCTGGTTAAACCCCGATGCCCGCACTCCAGCGCCTGCAAGCGAAATGCTTCGCTGCTCAGGCCATCGCGCTCCAGCACCATTTCCAGCAGTAGTTGCAGATTGGTGCCAGTTATCACCTCGGTGCCTTGCCTTTGCATGGCTAGGGTGGAAGCGACGCGAAATGGTGTCCCGCCTAGCAGGTCTGTCAGAAACACGATGTCTTGCTGCGCATCCAGTTCACTCACCGCCTGTTCAAGTTGTGAGGTGAGTAAGGCGGTGGTTGAGGTTTCCGGAAAGTCGATGGCGATGAACTGTGATTGTTCACCCAGAATCTGTTTCATCGCCTTTTCCATTCCGCTGGCAAATCCACCATGGCCCGTCAAAATAATACCTAACATCTACAACCCCTCGTATTTACAGGAAGTGACAGAACTTGCCCACGACGCCGAGCACCACGGTAATGGCGATAAGGCGCAGAGGACTCCAGCCACGGCGGACCAGCCAGAACATGGTTAATGTGTAGACCAGCGGTAAAAAAGCAGGCATCAGCTTGTCTATCACATCTGTTTGCAGTTTCACCACTGCATCGCCAGCAGTGATTTCCAGCGTAGTGCTCAGGCGAACATAGGTCGCTACCAGCGCGCCGATCACCGTCATCCCAACGATGGATGCCGCATGTCCAACTTTTTTGGTGTTAGCTTTAATCAGCGGGATGGCAGCAACGCCCATTCGATAAGCATAGTGTGCCAGCCCAAAGCGCAGACCAAGATGAACCACGTTGAACATAACAATAAAGACAACAGCGCCAAGAATAGAGCCTTGCAGCGCCAGGCTGGCCCCGATACCGCCGCAAATAGGCAGTAACGTTAACCAGAACATGGCATCACCGATACCGCCAAGTGGCGCACCCACGGCAATCTTGGTGCTTTGAATACTGTTCACATCCTGCTTGGAGCGTTCCATCGCCAGGATAATCCCGATAACAAACGTGACCAGGAATGGGTGCGTGTTGAAGAAGCCCATATGGCCTTTCATCGAACGCGCCAGATCGCGCTTATTGGTGTGGATCTTTTTCAGAGCAGGTAACAGGCCGTACAGCCATCCTGATGCCTGCATACGTTCGTAGTTAAAAGAGGCCTGCAACAGCATTGAACGCCAGGCAACACGGTTGATATCTTTTTTCGTCAGCTCGGCACCGATATTCTGGTCTTCGTAGACGTTTTCATTGGTGCCGGACAGCAGCGTTTCTTCGGTTTCGGAAACGTTCGGCAGAGCCGTTTGATTAGATGCCATCTTCGAATTCCTCTTTTTGTGCTGCGGGAGCTGTAGGTTCAGGTGATTTACGCAGAAAATCGATCAGCGCCATTGCCAGTGCTGCGGCGGCGATTGCCAGCACAGGGAGTTTGAGCCAGGCTGCGGCGACAAAACCCAGGATGAAGTAGGGGATATAGACGTTTTTCATCATGATTTTCAGCAGTACGGCGAAGCCGATAGCTGGCATGATGCCGCCTGCCACGCCGAGGCCGTCAATCAGACGCGTCGGCAGAACATCTATCGCGGTTTTGGCATGTTCCGCGCCAAAGTAAATTGGCAGGAACGCGCATAAAAAGTAGAAGGTCCCCAGCGCGAGCAACGCCAGATAGTTGACTCGCTCAATCCCGGCTGTATCGGCATTCGCTGCCATGCGATCGCAGCGAGCCATCACCCCGGACATCACAGAGAACAGGAAGGTAATCCCCATCTGTACTGCTACGGCGAACGGTACCGCCACACCTACGGCAACTTCAGGTTTCACTCCGGTCGTTATGGCAAACGTGGTTCCCACGATAGTGCCGATAATCACGTTTGGCGGCTGAGCTCCTGCCAGTGGGGCCAGACCCATCCACACCAGTTCCAGCGTACCACCTGTTAAAATACCGGTATGCAGATCGCCCAGAATCAGGCCGACCAGCGGCCCGAGAACAACCGGGCGGTGCATGTGCGTTAACCCGTTGAACATATCCAGGCCTGCAATAAAGGCGAGAATACCCAACGCAAAAGCCTGCAACAGACTGATTTCCATTGTGAATCCCTCAGAGGAGTTTATAGAGGTCCTGGGCGGGTTCTGTTGGAACGCCCTGAACGAAGCATTCCACTCCAGCGGCTTTGAGCCCGTTGAACGCCGTAATATCGGCAGCGTCTACAGAAACCGTTTTGGCGATTTGTTGTTTGCCGTTGGCGTAGTGCATATTGCCAACGTTGATACGGTTAACAGGAACACCGCCTTCGACCAGACGGAAGAAATCCGCAGGCGATTTGCAGACCAGCAGAATTTTCTGGCGATCGGCGGCACGGTGAATATTGTCGATCACTTTTTGTAGTGACCAGAAGCGTACGGCGATCCCTTCTGCCAGTACCATTTCCATCAGGTTTTGCTGCACTGGATCTTCAGCCACCTCATCATTAGCGACCAGCACCAGGTTTGCCCCCGCAAACCCGACCCATTGCACACCAACCTGACCGTGAATCAGACGTTCATCAATGCGACTTAATACAATGTTTGGCATGGTATTTTTCTCTTTTTTGTTATGCGTTACGAGCTGGAGCACCCAGGCAGGCGCAGTGATATTGCTGCAGTATGTCCTGAATATGGTTAATGATGAGTTCTCGCGGCGTGGCGCTGAGATCTCCCTCGCGCACTTTTACGTACTGCAAGGGTAAATACTGGCTAATCAGCGGCAGTGGAATGGGCTCATCCGCCAGGTTACGTACCAGACGTTCGAATGCCTCATCAATCTGGCTGTCCGGCCAGTAGTAACGAACCCGATCGGAGTAGCTATACCCGCGAGCCAAACGGCGTGCATTACCATCGCCGTGATAGTGGCTCTGCCAGTACTCTGGTCGATCAAGCATTACGCTCTCCAGCACATGTCGCAGGCCCGAGCTGGCTTTTGCAGGCAGCAATTCTTCTTCAATGGCGGCTAATGAAAACAGCGCTTCACGCAGGGCGAAGGTCAGTGCGGGTCCTACTTTCAGGATAGCGAAGTGATCTATAACCAGTTGGCGCAAGGACTGTGGCGTTTGGTAATCGGTAGAATGCGCTTCAAAAACCAGCGTGTCGTAGTCTTCCACCATTTTGCTGAGCGCCACGGCTTTCTGCGGTTGATAATCAATGATGTGCGTGTGGTCGAATTCAACGCCAGGTTGCACCACCAGGGCGATAATACGCGGCCAGATACCTTCCAGCCCGCGCTTTTCAAAGGCGTGATAGTGGGCCTGAAGCGTTGCGCGTGCGGCATCGGGCGTTGTTACCGCCAGTTCGGTTAACGCTTCATGGGCACCACCTGGAACCGGCACTTCTGTGCCAATCACATAGACCAGGTCAGACTCGCCAAAATGTGCCATACAGGTTTCTTCGGCGACTTTTGCCAGGCGTGCGGCGCGCTCAGCGACAATTTCATCCGTCAGTGGAACCGGGTCGTTAGCACAAGACATGCTGCAATCGAGGTGGATTTTTTTAAAGCCTGCGGCGACATAGCTCTTGATCAGATCGTCTGCATTGGCCATTGCCTGTTCCGCAGGCAGATTTTGCCAACGGTTTGGCCCGAGATGGTCTCCGCCGAGAATCAGCATATCCTGAGAAAAATCAAGCGAGTCGGCTAAACGGCAGACAAAACTGCGAAAATCGGCTGGTGTCATACCCGTATAGCCGCCAAACTGGTCAACCTGATTAGAGGTTGCTTCGATCAACAGCGGTGTATGGTTTGCATGGGCGTAGCGTATTGCGGCTTCCAGTACGATTGGATGCGCGGAACAAACGGCATAAATCCCGTTTGCCTTCCCCCGTTTGTGCTGCTCGACCATTTTAGTTAGATGTTTCACTTTCCTCTCCAGGTCAGATTACTGCGACATCAATCTTTCGTTTTGTTTCATTTAATACTGCATCATGGTGTTATAAAAATAAAACGAAAGATAATAGTTTTCCGATCTGTTTCACAAAAGAAACGCAATGAAAGGTTTCAGCGTAAGTTCGTCCGGCTCTTACCCGTTTGCGGGGCTTGCATTCGCGTAAAAGAAAGGCGTTAATAGGGAAAACGAAATAAAACGAAAGATTCAACTAAAGGATTTCTTATGAGTAACACCGAGTCTTCTGCAGACAAGCGCGTTATTGGCACCAGCGAAAGACGTGAGCAGATCATCCAGCGGTTACGGCAGCAGGGAAGCGTTCAGGTTAACGATCTTTCCTTATTTTTTGGCGTCTCCACGGTCACTATTCGTAACGACCTCGCTTTTCTGGAAAAGCAAGGGATTGCGGTACGCGCCTATGGTGGAGCGCTGATTTGCGAAGGCAATGCGCCTGCTGTGGAGCCTTCTGTAGAAGATAAGAGTTCACTTAACACGGCGGTAAAACGCAGTATTGCCAGGGCCGCCGCAGAGTTGATCAAACCGGGGCACCGCGTGATCCTTGACTCCGGCACCACGACCTATGAAATTGCCCGCCTGATGCGCCAGCATACTAATGTCATTGCTATGACCAACGGTATGAATGTCGCCAATGCGTTATTGGAAGCCGAAGGGGTTGAGCTGCTGATGACCGGCGGTCATTTGCGTCGTCAGTCACAATCGTTTTATGGCGATCAGGCTGAGCAGTCGCTACAAAATTATCACTTCGACATGCTGTTTCTTGGCGTTGATGCGATTGATTTAGAGCGTGGTGTTAGCACGCACAACGAAGATGAGGCGCGTCTCAACCGCCGGATGTGTGAAGTGGCTGAACGTATCATTGTCGTTACCGACTCGACGAAGTTTAACCGCTCCAGCCTGCATAAGATCATTGATACCCAGAGGATCCATACCATCATTGTTGATGAAGGCATCCCAGAGGAGAGCTTGCAGGAACTACGCCGCAGCGGTGTTGAAGTGATCATTGTTGAGTAGTCCCGCTCTAAAATTCAAAAATGTGATCCCTTTCAATTAAACAAAAACAAACCATAAGCGAGCTTTTTTAGTAGCTCGCTTTCGTTTTTTCGCATGCTTCCCGCCTCTTTCTCGCATCTTACCCATTTTGAGTCTTTTCATTTTTTCGGTTTTCTTCGTTTCGATTTGCTAAAACGAAAGAAAATAGTCAATTTTTGTTAAATTCAACGCTGGGCCAGTGCGCACAAATTCACCTTATTGCTTCTGATGTAATATATTCAAAAGAAAACGAAAGTGCTAAAGCGCTAAAACAAAACAACATGAATATTTGATGGAGCAATAGAAATGCTGGATAACTTAAGACGTCGCGAGCAAATAATTGATCTGCTATGCGATCAGGGTAGCGTTCGTGTCGAGCCACTGAGCGTCCATTTTGGTGTGTCATCGGTTACGATCCGCAACGACTTACGTTATCTGGAACAGAAGGGATGTGTCATGCGCTCCTACGGCGGGGCGGTTCTCAATCAGCACTTTGCCCTTGACCGGCCTTTGCAGGATAAGGACCGGCTGAATCGCGATGTGAAAACGCGTATTGCCGAAAAAGCGGCCAGCTTTGTGAAAGATGGTGACACGTTAATCCTCGATTCCGGTTCGACCACCACGCTCATTCCTCCCATGTTAAAAAATCGCCGCGATCTGGTGGTGATGACCAATGCGCTCAACATTGCATGGGAACTGGCGAATTTTGAGCGCGTAGACGTCATGATTCTGGGAGGGAATGTCAGGCAAAGCGTCTATTCATTGTATGGCCCTTCAGCAGAACACCAGCTTAGACAATACCGGTTTGATAAGCTTTTCTTAGGCGTTGACGGATTCTGCCTGGAAGCGGGAATTACCACGCCACATCCGGGAGAAGCACATCTGAATCAGGTAATGTGTGAAGTTGCGCAGGAGGTCACGGTGGTCGCTGACTCCAGCAAGTTTGGCCGCAAAAGTTTCTGTATGATTAGCGAAATCAGCGGGATTGACCGGGTGATTACCGACAGCGGGATCCCAGAAAATTATCACCGGACGTTAATCCAGCTTGGGGTGGATGTGGTGATTGCGGATGAATAACTGAAATTGCTGGCGAGATTCCCCCGCCAGCAGTTTTTTAGTGGGTCTGCGTACCCTGTTCAACCAGCAGCAATGCGGCACCGCGAACCCCGCTGGATGCGCCATGGATGGCCGGGAATACGCGGGCAGGTTCTAATCCCGGGAACAAATAACGTGACATGGCCTGCGGCAGCAACGTATAAATTTCTTCGATGTTGGAAACCCCACCGCCGAGAACAAAAGCATCGACATCCAGAATCAACTGCAATTGCGCCAGCGTACAACCCAACATATCAATCCATGCTTCTATGGTAGTAACGGCGCTGGCATTGCCATGACGATAATGCTCCAGCAGGGTCTCCATTTTGAGTTGTTCTCCACTGAAGTGTTTGTGGAGCCACAGTAAACCGGGGCCTGATTGATAGCGTTCCAGACACCCTTGTAAGCCACAGCCGCACTTCAGTTCCGGTAAATGATAACGACGCATAAACGTTGCCGGAAGCGGTAAATGGCCAAACTCACTGGCCATTCGGTTGCGACCCCGATACAGCTGACCGTCAATGACTAACCCTCCACCCATGCCGGTGCCAATAATGGCACCAAAAATTCTGGAGAACTGGCGAGCCTGCTGGGTATGGGCTTCCGAGAGTGCAAAACAGCAGCAGTCATTGTCCAGTTCAACCGAACGATTGAGGCGGTTAGCTAAATCGTTCATCACCTGACGTCCGGTCAGGCAGGGCACGTTAGATGACAGTAGTTTTCCGGTATGTCTGTCCATAAGACCGGGCATGCCGATGCCAATTTTTCCTTGCGTTCCTGTCGCCCAGTCGGCGGTATCAATAAGTGAAGTAAAGGTCGAAAGAAAGAGTTCATAATCCTGAACTGGCGTGGCAACGCGCTTACGCCAGCAAACCTGCATTTCCTTATCAAAAGCGACAATTTCAGTTTTGGTTCCACCAATATCAACACCGTAAAACATGCCTCATCTCCTCCGGCTTCACAGCGTAACCAGACTGTTTTCCTTGCGAGCGCGTTCTGCGGCAAAGACCATTAAGTGACTTTCCAGTGACTCATCCGGGCCAGAAAGGATCATATTTTGATCGTTGGCCATCACTGCATGGATAAAGCGATCCATCAGGTAGTAATCGCCACCACCATGTCCCCCCATCTGTGTTTGTGTTCCAGCGGCGATCTCCTCGATCTGATGCACTGTTTCTTTGTCTGTCAGGAAATCAAACACCCGGATCTGCTCGCCATCACCTTCCAGATAACCTCTGGTGCCAAACAGGCGCGTTTTTCGATCTTCCATTTTGGTAAATGCGGTCATGGTAAAGGTGACCGTCTGCTGGTGGGCAAAACGTAAGTTAACAACCTGATGATCCACCACATCATTATCACAACGATAAACGCAGCGACCATAAGGCCCATCGCGCAGCGCCTGGCGGACATTTTCTTCGCTGGGATCTGCAGTCAGCACCCGACGGAAGTGAGGAGTGCATTTGTGGTTTTCACCCAGATAAATTTTGCAGGCAGACCAGGGGCAGGTTGCTTCAACCTGACAATCAAGGCAGCGGTCGGCGGCGCCAGCAGGCTGATTCTCTTTCACAAAGTGGCTCAGGCTGCCAAATGATCCAACGTCCTTGCAGTTGTCGCCCATGATGTAGCGGATCCAGTCCAAATCATGACAGGATTTCTGCAATAACATAAATGACGATTCTGCTTCATTGCGCCAGTTACCACGTACAAACGAGTGCGCCTGATGCCAGTAACCTACGGGTTCGAGATGCTGCATGCTGACAATATCGCCAATTACGCCATCATCAAGCAGTGATTTCAGCTTTTGCGTATAGCGGGTGTACCGCAGGACGTGCGCGACGGCCAGTAATACGTTGTTGCGTTTAACCGCATCAATAATGATCCGGCAATCTTCTGGCGTAGGGGCGAGTGGTTTTTCCAGCAGAATGTGATAGCCGAGATTGGCAAACGCCACGGCAGGATCTTTGTGCATATTATCCTGCGTGCAAATAAGTACTACGTCGGCCATTTTGGGTTGGGCCGCAGCCTCTTGCCAGTCGCAAAATACGTTATTTGGGGCAATCTTATGCTGTGCGACAAACTGCTGGCGATATGCCTCTCTGGGCTCAGCAACGCCTACTACCTGCATTCTGTCTGGATGTTCAAGCGCATAGCGAGCATATATTTCTCCGCGCGCACCAGCCCCTACCACTAATACGGTCACTTTATTCGCACACATATAAACCTCTCATTTTTCACTTAGCCTGAATAACGGTCAGGCCAAATTTTCTTCATGTTTTTTATCAAACAAAAAGGCGGCTTCCAGATTAAATTTCACTTTGATAGATTCGCCGGGAAGAGGGGCCCAGTCGGGTGAGGAGTTAATACGTAAGATCATATGTTGCTCACCAATATCAAAATGCAGAAGGTCTTCGTTGCCCATCCTTTCTACGTTGGTAATGTGCGCATCGAACGCAGAGACGTCATGCTGCGAGGCTAACTGAATGGCCTCTGACCGGATGCCGAACCAGACGCTGGAGTGCGGATATTGCTCCAGTAGGTTACTCAAGCGTGTATTTAATGGCAGGATTAAATTATCAGCCAGACGCAGACCACGAGTACCGGGTTCAATATCAAGCAGCATAATATTCATTGCCGGATTACCAATAAAACCAGCAACAAATTTATTCCTGGGGTGATGGTAGATATTTCCTGGGGTATCCACCTGCATAATACGACCGCCATTAAGAACGCAAATCCTGTCTCCCATCGTCATCGCTTCAATCTGATCGTGCGTGACGTACACCATGGTTGCGCTCACGCCTTCGTGACGCAGTTGTCGATGCAGTTCTGTCAGCCGCACGCGCATTGAAACACGCAGCTTTGCATCCAGGTTGGAAAGCGGCTCATCAAACAAAAAAACGTCTGGCTTACGCACGATGGCCCTGCCAACGGCAACGCGCTGACATTGACCGCCCGAAAGTTGGCCGGGCTTTTTATCGAGTAATGTCTCTATTTCCAGCTTGTGTGCAGCTTCCCGTACGCGGATATCAATCTCTTCTTTGCTCATTTTCCCTAACAGACTGAATGCCATATTTTTATAAATCGTCATGTGGGGATAGAGGGCATAATTCTGGAAGACCATGGCAACGCCTCGCTCCTTTGGTAGCAGGTCGTTGACGCACTTCTCTCCGATTGCGATATGACCATGAGTGATATCTTCCAGACCTGCAATCATGCGCAGCAGCGTTGATTTGGCGCAGCCTGATGGCCCGACAAACACCATGAATTCGCCATCGTGGATTTCAAGATCAACGCCATGGATCGCCTGAAAGCCATTGGGATAGACTTTGCTTACTGCCTGTAATTGAATACCTGACATAACACTGCCCCTTATCCTTTAATTCCGGCACCAGCGATGCCGCGAATAAAATAGCGCTGGAAGAAGATATAAAGTAACAACATCGGGATAATCGCCAGCAATGCGCCCGCCATTAACATCGGATATTCCACGCCTGAGCGTCCGGAAAGTGAGGCTAACCCCACCGGTAATGTCATTTTATCCATGGAGGTGTTGACGATCAGCGGCCACATTAAGTTATTCCAGCTCCACAATCCGTTAATGATGACGCAGGCAATCAGCCCTGGTTTAATTAATGGCAGCATAATTTTGAAGAAAATAGTCAGATGGTTATACCCATCCATAATGGCTGCTTCTTCCAGTTCTTTAGGTACTGACAAAAAAAACTGACGCAATAAAAAGGCGCTATATATGCTGAATAAACCCGGTAGCACCAGTCCAGGAATTGAGTTCAGCAAACCGATTTTTTCAACGGTTAAAAACTGTGGGATTAAAAAGATCTGACCGGGCACCATCAGAATTGAAATACACAGCATAAACAGGACATCTCGCCCTTTAAAACGCAGTCGGGAGAAACCGTACGCTGCCATTGCCGCAATCAGCGTCTGCAAAATGACGATGACCAACGTGGAGACGATCGAGTTAAAGTAAAAGCTGCCAAAAGGCATTTCATGCAAGATTTTACCGTAAGCCTGAAACCCTGGGTTGGCAGGTAGCAGGATCGGCGGAAAGGCGATGCTTTCTGCCTGGGTTTTAAAAGAGGTGATGATCATCCAGATGAAGGGAACCACAGTTACCAGCGTCGCGAGGATCATCAAGCCGTAAATTAGCCATTTTTCACGTTTAGTCATGAACATCGTGGTTGCCTCACTGTGCTTTAAGTCGTTTACCAATCCATATTTGCAGCAGCGTCAGGACCATCGTGATAACGAAAATCACCACGGCGATCGCTGAGGCATACCCTTTTTCATGGTAGATAAAGGCGTATTTATAGAAGAGATAGGCGATAGTCATCGTCTGATCGTCCACCATGGATGAACTGCCAAACAGCAGATAAACCACATCGAAAATTTGCAGCGTTTCGATAAAAGAGATCACCAGTACGAAAAACAGCGTGGGGATCATTAGCGGTAAGGTAATAGACCAGAATCCACGCAATTTGCTGATGCCATCCAGCGACATCGCTTCATAAATTTGTTTGGGGATCCCCTGTAATCCAGCGAGCAGAATGATCATCTTCAGCGCAATAGCCGACCAGATGATAACCAACGAGGCGCTCAGGCGGACGACATCGGGATCGGATAACCAACCGATGGCCGGAAGATCGAAAAAGGCCAGGATCTGATTAATTAAGCCGAAGTTTCGGTTCATCAACCACTGCCAGACCATAGCAATGGCCGCAGGCATAGTGACAGCGGGCAGAAATAATAGCGTGCGAAACAACCACTGACCGCGAATCGCCTGATTCAGGCCAATTGCGAGCAGTAATGACAAAACGGTGATTATCGGTACGCAAATAAAAACATAGGCCAAGGTGTTATATATTGCTGAACGAAACTCATCATCGCTGAATAAATTAATATAGTTATCTAAGCTGATCGTCGTCCAGATCTGAAACTCGCCCAGGTCAGTGAAACTATAAAAAACGTTCTGGAAGAATGGAGTAAAGTAAAAAACAATTAACCCCGCCAGTAACGGCATAATCATTATCCATCCCCAGAAGCGTTCTTCTTTTTCCAGCTTGGTCAGGGATTTTTTTTGCGCCTCTCTGGCCGGTAATTGTGGGGATGCAGCTTCATCTGAATAGCTCATACAGACTCCGGGATGCTCACTGTGCAACCAAAATATATTGCGCGGGCGAAAGCGAGAGGGAGCATGGCTCCCTCAGGATTATTTCTGCATTTCTCGTTCAACGCGTTTAGCAACACCAGGCATGACTTTCTCTGGGTCAGTACCCGTCCACACTTTTTTCAAGCCATCATTCAGGATGCTATTCCACTTAGCGGTATTGGAGCCTGCGGTTGGATATTTATGTGAGAAAGCCAACGAATCGATATAGGCTGAAACATCAATATCCTTAAAGCCTTCAGCCCACTCTTTGGCCACTTTTTGGTTAGCCGGGATCACGACTTTTCCCGTAGCCAGAGTCTGCTGCGCATGCTCAGAGCTCATGAATTCAATGAACTTCCACGCCGCATCTTTATGCTGACTTTTGGCTGACATAGCAAATGCCAGACTATGGGATACACCTGCCTGCTCTGCCATTTTTGGCATTGGCACTACGCCGATGTGATCCTTAATCAACTCATTTTGAGAGAAGGGTAATGCCCACCATGAGCCTGCGTAGACCATGGCTACCCGGTTTGACTGGAAAACATCTGAGGCCTCCATCTCGCCTGGTGGTTGGATTAGTCCCGCGTTCAGCATGCCTTGAACATCGCGATAGACGGCGATGGCTTTGTCATTGGCAACATCCGTTTTGCCCTCAGGCAGGACAATCTTATCGCCAGCCTGTAATAGCAGGTTAAAATAACTGTCCTGTCCGCTGCTGAATTCCATTGCCAGTGGATAAGACTGTTTATCCAGCCCTTTACGCAACTGCTCTGATTTTTGTTTTAAATCGTTCCATGTCCAGTTTTTATCGGGATAGCTCACGCCAGCCTGATCGAACATTTTTTTGTTGTACCAGACAGCAATTGCATCAATATCCCTTGGGATGGCATATTGCTGCGACTGGTATTGATAGGCATCGACTGAGCTTTTAACAAAATCATCCAGTTTCGGCGCTGATTTCTCTTTCAGATAATTGCTCAGTGGTTCCAGCATGTCATTTTTAACATATTGTTGAAAATTAGGCATATTCATCCAGAATACATCCGGTGCTACATTTCCACCGACTGCTGAACTTAGCTTGATAAAATATTGGTCATAAGGCGTTAATTCAATTTCGACTTTGATGCCAGGGTTGTTTTTTTCAAATTCATTAACGAGCTGTTGTTCGCCAGGGAGTTGATTACGGTCCCATAACGTGTAGCGTAATTTAATAGGCTTTGCGTCCGACTGGCCTTCAGCACTCGCGACGACAGGAGTTGCCAGTAAACAGGAAATAAGACAAGCCAATGCGACATTATTTTTATTCAGGGTATACATAACTTCCCTCTTTATTCAGGTCAGAATGCTTATGAGGTAAATTACAGGAGCCTATGAATAATCTGTTTTACACCGGAGAAAGTCAAAGCAGTAAAAAAGAGGGGATTATCGCATTAAAACAAGGTCGTCTTTCGGTAGGTTTCTCTTTTATCAAAACGAAAATATAACGTAAAACAATGGTGGTATTATTTCTTTTAATTTCATGTCGTTAGGTTCATTTCCCATGTTTGAATCGAAAAAAACAGATATTAAAAAAAACCTCTTAAAATGCGAACGTTATCACTTTATTTGTTGAAGCATCGACATCAAAAACGGGGATAAATCCCCGTTTTTTCGTTGGCTTTCGTTTCGATAATCAAGTCACTGGCGCCGGGTTAAACACTGCCAGCTGGTTATGCAGTCCCCACTGATCTGAGAAGGTTTTCTTACGTCCGCTGGCGACGTCGAGAATAAACTCGAACAGTTTCAGACCCACGTCTTCAATGGTTTCTTCTCCGGTAGCGATGGTCCCTGCGTTGATGTCCATCAGGTCAAACCAACGATTGGCCAACTCGGTACGCGTCGCCATTTTTATCACCGGCACGGCCATCAGGCCATACGGCGTACCGCGACCGGTGGTAAAGACTTGTACTGTGATCCCGGAAGCAACCTGTTGCGTACCGCAGACAAAATCGCTGGCGGGGGTGGCAGCGTAAATCAGGCCACGTTTGGTTGGACGCTGGCCCGGCGACAAGACTTCGACAATCGCGCTCTTGCCCGACTTCGCAATAGAACCCAGCGCTTTTTCTACCACGTTTGCCAGACCGCCTTTTTTGTTGCCCGGTGATGGGTTGGCGCTCCGGTCCGTTTTGCCCATGTCCAGGTAGTTGTCGTACCAGGCCATCTCCTCGAGCAGGCGTTTACCCACCTCTTCGTTAATCGCGCGCGGGGTCAGAAGGTGGATGGCATCGCGTACTTCGGTGACTTCGGAGAACATCACTGTCGCGCCGCAGCGTACTAATAGGTCAGAGGCATAACCTACCGCTGGGTTGGCCGTCACGCCGGAAAACGCATCGCTGCCTCCGCACTGCATGCCGACCACCAGTTCTGATGCCGGGCAGGTTTCACGCTGGCGCTGATTGAGCTTTGCCAGATGGCGTTCGGCCACTTGCAAAATATCGGCAACCATCGATTGAAAGCCGACGTGTTTTTCATCCTGCAGGCTGACGATGCTGGCGCTGTCGACCGGAATGCTTTTTACATCGTGCGTACCTTCCAGCAGGCGCTCTGGCTGCAGTTTTTCACAGCCGAGGCCAATGACCATTACCTCACCGCCAAAGTTAGGGTTCAGCGCAATATTATGAATAGTTCGAATGGGCACGATGGCGGCTGGAGCGTTAATCGCCACGCCGCAACCGTACAGATGATTGAGCCCCACCACACCGTCAACATTCGGGTATTTGGGCAGCAGATCGCGTTCAATGATTTTCACCACATAGTCCACCACGCCCGCCACGCAGTGCACGCTGGTGGAGATACCGAGCAGGTTCTTGGTGCCAACGCTACCGTCAGCATTGCGGTAACCTTCGAAGGTATAACCCTCGAGAGGCGGCAGCGGCTCAGGCACTTTAGTTGCCAGCGGCAGCGTCTCCAGCGGCGGAGCCTTGGGCAGCTCAACCATTGATTCATCAATCCAGCTGCCGCGTGGGATATCGCGAACGGCATAGCCTATCACTTCGCCATAACGCACGATTTCGCCATGAACAGGAATATCCACGAGCGCCACTTTATGACCCTGGGGAATATGTTCAACAAGTTCCAGTCCGTCCGGAAAACGCGTTCCGGCTTTCAGACCATTGTCATTGACAATTATCGCCACATTATCTGTTTCGTGAACTTTAATATAAAACGCCGTGGGCGATTCTTGTCTAATTTCGATGTCGGCCATTGTCCAGTATTCTCCAACAAGTGGTGATAATAGTGTGGATATTTATATTTTGAATCTCATTGTCAGTAATAAAGATTCGGTATCGTGAAATAAGAATGTCAGGAGTTTATCGTGAAGAATGTGACAATGATCACTTAAACTCAGCAAGACCGCGCCAGCAGGGGGAGCAATACGTAAATGTGTGGATTAGCGCCCATGCATGTGTGCATATGCCCAAAACATTAATTTAATAACGCATATTTAATGAGCGCTTGCACAATGATTAACGTTGCGCTGCTGATTATACTAAATCACGGTTTCATTGCGTCTGATAAATTATTATACGTTTTTATTATCGGTAATTTATCACCAGGGATATCTGCCAAATAATAATAAAAACTTTTATGTACCCGAGGTAATTAGAATGATACTGGATACAGTTGTCGAGAAAAAGAAAGGTACGCACACCCGTTACTTAATATTGCTAATAATATTTATTGTTACCGCCGTTAACTACGCGGACCGTGCCACGCTATCTATTGCCGGCACGGAAGTGGCGAAAGAGTTGCAGCTCAGTGCCATTTCAATGGGTTACATTTTCTCCGCCTTCGGTTGGGCTTACCTGTTGATGCAAATCCCTGGCGGCTGGCTGCTGGATAAGTTCGGCTCGAAGAAAGTTTACACTTACAGTCTGTTCTTCTGGTCGCTGTTCACCTTTCTGCAGGGTTTTGTCGATATGTTCCCGCTAGCCTGGGCGGGTATTTCAATGTTCATCATGCGTTTCATGCTGGGCTTCTCGGAAGCGCCGTCCTTCCCGGCGAACGCCCGTATTGTGGCCGCCTGGTTCCCGACGAAAGAGCGCGGTACGGCATCTGCGATTTTTAACTCTGCACAATATTTCTCCCTGGCGCTGTTTTCGCCGCTGCTGGGCTGGCTGACCTTTGCCTGGGGCTGGGAGCACGTCTTTACTGTGATGGGCGTGATCGGTTTTGTGCTCACCGGCCTGTGGGTAAAGTTTATTCATAACCCAACCGATCACCCGCGTATGTCGCAGGAAGAGCTGAAGTTTATCTCTGAAAACGGCGCGGTCGTGGATATGGACCATAAAAAGCCCGGCGATGTGAAATCAGGTGGTCCTAAACTTCATTATATCAAGCAGTTGCTGACCAACCGCATGATGCTTGGCGTGTTCTTCGGACAGTATTTTATTAACACCATCACCTGGTTTTTCCTTACCTGGTTCCCGATTTACCTGGTACAGGAAAAAGGCATGTCGATCCTGAAAGTCGGTCTGGTGGCGTCGATTCCTGCGCTGTGCGGATTTGCCGGTGGTGTGCTTGGCGGTTTGTTCTCTGATTATCTGATTAAACGTGGCTTCAGCATCACCCTGGCACGTAAGCTGCCGATTGTGCTCGGAATGTTGCTCGCGTCGACCATTATTCTGTGTAACTACACCGATAACACCACCCTGGTTGTCGCGCTGATGGCGCTGGCGTTCTTCGGCAAAGGTTTCGGCGCGCTGGGTTGGCCGGTGATCTCCGATACTGCACCGAAAGAAATCGTCGGTCTGTGCGGTGGGGTATTTAACGTATTTGGCAACGTAGCCTCTATCGTCACCCCGCTGGTGATTGGTTATCTGGTGAGCGAGCTGCACTCATTTAATGCTGCGCTGATGTTTGTAGGGTGTTCGGCGCTGATGGCAATGGTTTGCTACCTGTTTATTGTCGGTGACATTAAACGTATGGAATTGCAGAAATAAACAAAGGTATAGGCGATGAATAACACGATTTTCCCGAATAAATTTAAAGCGGCCCTCGCGGCGCAACAGATTCAGATTGGCTGCTGGTCTGCATTGGCCAGCCCAATCAGTACCGAAGTTTTAGGCCTGGCGGGTTTTGACTGGCTGGTACTGGATGGCGAACACGCGCCGAACGATATCTCGACGTTTATCCCGCAATTGATGGCGCTGAAAGGCAGCGCCAGCGCGCCGGTCGTACGCGTACCGACCAACGAGCCGGTGATTATCAAGCGCCTGCTGGATATTGGGTTTTACAACTTCCTGATCCCGTTCGTTGAGACACAAGAAGAGGCGGTAAACGCCGTGGCGTCGACCCGCTATCCGCCTGAAGGTATTCGCGGCGTGTCCGTCTCCCATCGCGCCAATATGTTTGGCACCGTACCGGACTACTTTGCGCAATCGAATAAGAACATCACCATCATCGTGCAGATCGAAAGTCAGCAGGGCGTTGATAACGTTGACGCCATCGCGGCGACCGAAGGTGTAGACGGTGTCTTCGTCGGCCCAAGCGATCTGGCTGCGGCGCTAGGCCATCTCGGCAATGCGTCGCATCCTGATGTGCAGAAAGCTATCCAGCACATTTTTGCCCGCGCGAAAGCACATGGCAAACCAAGCGGAATTCTGGCCCCGGTGGAGGCGGATGCGCGTCGTTATCTGGAGTGGGGCGCGACCTTTGTTGCCGTTGGCAGCGACCTTGGCGTGTTCCGTTCAGCCACGCAGAAACTGGCTGATTCTTTTAAGAAATAACCACCATCGACAGTAGAGAGAGATAAAGACATGACAATGAAAGTTGGTTTTATTGGCCTCGGTATCATGGGTAAACCAATGAGTAAAAACCTCCTCAAGGCAGGTTACTCGTTGGTGGTTGCTGACCGTAACCCGGAATCCATTGCGGAAGTCATTGCCGCTGGTGCAGAAACCGCCGCCACGGCGAAAGATATTGCTGAGCAGTGCGACGTGATCATCACCATGCTGCCGAATTCTCCGCATGTTAAGGAAGTGGCGCTGGGTGAAGGCGGAATTATTGAAGGTGCGAAACCGGGCACTGTGCTGATCGACATGAGCTCCATTGCACCGTTGGCCAGCCGTGAAATTAGCGAGGCGCTGAAAGCGAAAGGCGTGGATATGCTGGATGCGCCGGTCAGCGGCGGCGAGCCAAAAGCGATTGATGGCACGTTGTCGGTGATGGTCGGTGGCGATAAAGCGATTTTCGACAAGTATTACGATCTGCTGAAAGCGATGGCTGGTTCAGTGGTACATACCGGCGACATTGGCGCGGGTAACGTCACTAAGCTGGCGAACCAGGTGATTGTGGCGCTGAACATTGCGGCGATGTCTGAAGCGCTGACGCTGGCGACCAAGGCGGGTGTGAACCCGGATCTGGTGTATCAGGCGATCCGTGGCGGACTGGCGGGAAGCACCGTGCTGGACGCGAAAGCGCCGATGGTCATGGACCGCAACTTTAAGCCAGGTTTCCGTATTGACCTGCATATCAAAGATCTGGCGAATGCGCTGGACACTTCTCATGGGGTCGGCGCGCAGTTGCCGCTGACTGCTGCAGTCATGGAGATGATGCAGGCGCTTCGCGCAGATGGGCTGGGCACCGCCGATCACAGCGCGCTCGCATGCTACTACGAAAAACTGGCGAAAGTGGAAGTCACACGCTAACAAGAAGGGCGCGGATGTGCGCCCTGTATTTCTTGCCTTGCGCGGCACAGTCAGGCTACATAACTATGAAAATCGTAATTGCCCCAGACTCTTATAAAGAAAGTCTATCTGCCACTGAGGTCGCTCAGGCAATAGAAAAAGGATTTCGGGAAATATTTCCCGATGCGCAATATGTTTCAGTTCCGGTGGCCGACGGCGGCGAAGGAACGGTCGAAGCCATGATTGCCGCCACGCAAGGGAGTGAATATTCCGCGTGGGTAACGGGCCCGCTGGGCGAAAAAGTGAATGCCTGCTGGGGCATGTCCGGAGATGGTAAAACTGCGTTTATCGAAATGGCGGCAGCCAGCGGTCTGGCGTTAGTACCTCCTGATAAGCGTAACCCGTTAGTCACCACGTCACGTGGTACCGGGGAATTGATTTTGCAGGCGCTGGATAGCGGGGCGCAGAGCATTATTATCGGCATTGGCGGTAGTGCAACCAACGATGGTGGCGCGGGTATGGTGCAGGCTCTGGGCGCGAAACTTTGCGATGCTAACGGGACAGAGATTGGCTACGGGGGCGGCAGTCTGATGAGCCTCAACAGCATCGACATTTCCGGCCTGGATCCGCGATTAAAAACCTGCTCCATTCGCGTGGCCTGCGATGTGACCAATCCACTCATTGGCGATACTGGCGCTTCGCGCATTTTTGGCCCGCAGAAAGGGGCAACGGAAGAACGTATTCTCGAACTGGACCGAAATTTGTCTCACTATGCCGACATTATTAAAAAATCGCTGCGGGTTGATGTGAAAGAGGTTCCGGGCGCAGGAGCGGCAGGCGGAATGGGGGCCGCGTTAATGGCTTTTTTAGGCGCGGAGCTGCGCAGTGGGATAGAGATTGTGACTCAGGCCCTCAATCTGGAAGAGCATATTCACGACTGTACGCTGGTGGTGACCGGCGAAGGACGCATCGACAGCCAGAGCATTCACGGCAAAGTGCCGGTGGGCGTGGCGAATGTCGCGAAGAAATACCACAAACCGGTAATTGGTATTGGCGGCAGCCTGACGCGTGATGTGGAGGTGGTGCATCAATATGGTATCGATGCGGTGTTTAGCGTATTGACCAGCATCAGCACGCTGGAAGAGGCCTTCCGTGGGGCATTTGATAATATTTATCGCGCCTCAAGAAACATCGCCGCTACGTTGGCGATAGGAATGCGCAGTGCGGGGTGACATTATCCCGCAAACCCTCTATACTGCGCGCCGAAGCTGACCAGACAGTCGCCGCTTCGTCGTCGTCCTCTTCGGGGGAGACGGGCGGAGGGGAGGAAAGTCCGGGCTCCATAGGGCAGGGTGCCAGGTAACGCCTGGGGGGGAAACCCACGACCAGTGCAACAGAGAGCAAACCGCCGATGGCCCGCGTAAGTGGGATCAGGTAAGGGTGAAAGGGTGCGGTAAGAGCGCACCGCGCGGCTGGTAACAGTCCGTGGCACGGTAAACTCCACCCGGAGCAAGGCCAAATAGGGGTTCACAAGGTACGGCCCGTACTGAACCCGGGTAGGCTGCTTGAGCCAGTGAGCGATTGCTGGCCTAGATGAATGACTGTCCACGACAGAACCCGGCTTATCGGTCAGCTTCAACTTCTTCTAAAACAATACGTTGGTGTGTCTCAGGCCTTAATAGGTGAAAATGTGACACAGACTGTGATACAGACGAGGCACACCAGCGGCTGTTCCATCCCGAATATCCTAAAGCGTGGCAACCGCTACTGCCTTCATTTCAGACTACCTTCAGGTGGTTTGTTCCGCGTGTCTCTGGGCTGCGATTCAGCCAGCAGAGCAAGATTTATATCTTCCCGTCTCTCTATGTTCATTTCTTTTGTAAAATCGTCCAAAATGGAGCCAGCCCAATTATTGGACATAGTGCAGAAAATGAAGAAGTTAGAACAAGACGATATTGATCGTTATTTGCTTAAAATTCAGGCAGGTTTTTACGCCGCAGCAAAAAGAATTCCCTCAACTGTACGTAACACCCTGCGAGAATCCGGGTCATTGGCTCGTGAAAAACGCAATGCGCATGATTTTGGGCTGCTACTTGATGGAACCTTTAAACAAGATGTTGAACCGCTGTCGACAGATTCAGTCATAGAGCAACTTGGTAGCCAGTTTGATCTTACGGGCATGGCGGATGAAATCGATTATTTGGCCTCAGAGTACGATCTCCTTTGGAGACATTACTGCGATGCACATATAGCCTTTATGGATCAACGGCATTCTGATTATCGCCAGATCGTTAACTCTATGCGACCAGAAAGTGATTATGTTCCCGGTCAAGCTGCTAAGCCTGAAGAACCACAGACCCCTGCTTTGTCGCTATGTGAGGCATGGAAGGGTTTTGTAAAATATAAGTCGGACTGGACTCCCAAGATTCGGCAGGGGAATGAAAAATACTATGAAGTGATAGAGGCGGTTTTGGGGGCTGACACTCAAGTTTCTGACATTTCTCGACGTGATATTAAAAACCTGCTTGAGGTAGTTGAAGGTTTACCTCGTCAGAATAAGAGGCCTTATAACCGTATGACGATCCAGCAATTTTTGGACTTGGATGAAGTCCCAGAAGAAGATCTGGTTTCATCCAAAACGGTCAAAGATTATCTGAAACTGTGTCAGGGGTTGTTTTCAACATACCTGACTAAAGAAGAGGATATTCTTGAATCATCACCGACACTTAACGTTACGTACCAAGCTAAAAGCCACAGCTATGGTTATTACACTCGAGCAGAAATGCGAAAATTAGTATGTCACTTTGCGACTTTGGAAGGGTGGAATAAATGGGGTTTTTTGCTATTGGCGTACACTGGCGCAAGACGCTCTGAAATCGCAAAACTGAAAGTTTCCGATGTGCGGTTGGACGAGGATAGCCAGAGGCATTACATAATGATCGGGGATAGTAAAACTGAGGCAGGGATTCGACAGGTTCCTATCGCAAAGCGTCTTCTTGACATGGGGTTCTTGCTGTATCTGGATGGCAAAAAGCCAGATGCTTACTTGTTTCCCGAGATTACTAATCGAAGTCAGGTAACCCGGTTGTTCCACGCGATACGCGAGCAATTGAATATTGATTACCTTGACGATTTTAAAAACAGGCGCATTGTTCACAGCTTACGCCACACTTTCGTAACTGAAATTCAGGCAAAACATACTCTCACGCTTGTTCAGCAGACAATCGGCCATGAGCATTCAAACCAGGGGCAAACTAAGGTTTATACAGGCAAGATGAAAGTTTCTGACTTGCTTCCAGTGGTTGATAGTGTTGATTGGTTTTAGTGATAGTCATTCTAATTCAATGGGTTTGCTGAGCCGTAGCTAAGCGCTTATCGACAGGGAAGCACAATGTCGGAGTATCGCAAAAGCGGGAAAATTGCAGAAGCAAACCCGAAAAATACCGCAGATTAAAATAATCTTTGCACTGCAGTTTGTTTTGCGCTATTGTTATTTTGGGGTTTTATATACCATGTAAACTTTATTCGAAAAAATTTCATCCATCTTTTTTGCCGTCAGGCTTTGCTTGATGGGGTTTGAACTACCTGTACCCGCTTCGTTTTACGGTGGTCAGATGGTAATAACTTATACGTGTGTGTGTGTGCGTGTGCGCGAGGGGTTGTTTGTATAAATAACTTATGGGGGTGTTGTGTCAGAAGAAGGATCTATTCAGTCAATGCTCACACAGGCTACGCCTTACACAACCAAAGTTCATACACACGGGCGTTACAGGGTCATCACAGGTGATGTTTTCATTCATCATGGTTACGCCTACCCGATCAACGCCACCGACCAATCTGGTGTTCGCCTTGATATCCTTACCCCTATAGCAGAACAGCTTGATGCAATACTATCCATCTACAGCCGGGTTTACTTCTCTCGCTTCGATTTACGCTTACCTGAGAATACCCCAATAGACACAGGCAACAAGTGGGTAAGCGACCTGTTTAAAAAACTACGTGAACGTCTGAAGTCTAAATTAAACAGACCTGAGGGATTAGCAGAACCGATCCTCAACTTTGCTTATGGCTGGGTACGGGAGAAAGAGGAAGCAAAGCAGGTGCATTATCATTGCTGGATTGCTCTCCCGCATCGACAGGTCAGACGCCTTGGGACACCCACAAGCGGCATTGCCGGAAGTATTGTTGAAATCTGGATGGGCCTGACGGGCGGTAAAGCAGCGCTGGTGGAGCTGCCAAAAGCAACGGAAAGATATCCGAATCATTACGTTATCGAAAGAAATAGGCCGGAAACGCTAAAGGGTCCCTTTCTGTGGGTATCGTATCTGGCGAAAGAGCGTGGGAAGTATCAGACCGGAAATGGGGATCGGGTACACTCAACATCAAAGTTGAGCAATAAAAACCATAATTGCTAAATCCTTCGTGTAACGCTCTCTACGGCCTTCAAATCAGGAGGCAGTACCTTCGCATTACCCACGCCAAAAAAAGCGCTCACGATAGCGCTCATTGCGTTTAACAATACCCTCCCTCACATATCACGGCTTAACTTTTAAATATAGCACCACATCTCTATCTTTTCCACGTAGATTTAAGCTGGTGTGCGGCTCCGCTGGATTTACTGTCGCCGGAATATTTCGGATTAATTGACCCGAAAATAGCCATAATTAAGCCTCACACGTTGGCAGGGCAGCATCTGAATCTGAGTGAAGACAGGTTAAATCTTACGCCTCTTTGATGTTCCAGTTTCGTTTGATAGTCGGGAGACTTAAATTCAATGCTAACGCCGCTTTGGACTGACTCAGCCCCTTAGCTCTGGCTTCCTGTACACGCTGAAGGGTATCTGACGCAACCGGACGGCCTAACTTCTTCCCTTCCTTCCTGGCTCTTACTAAACCCTCTTTTGTACGTTCAATGATGCGGGATTTTTCGAATTCTGCAAACGCAGAAAACATTTGCAGCATCAACTTCCCTTCCGCGCTGGAAAGGTTACGCACAGGCAGATCCAGTGAAACAACATCAATCCCTTTATCCACCAGCATCGTAATGGTTTGCTGCACGTCGATGTTGTCCCTTCCCAGGCGGTCCAGTTTCAATACTACAAGCTGATCCCCAGCCTCCAGTTTATGAGTCACCATATCAGCAAAGCCTTTGCGCTGCATTGCCTGTACTCCCCCTGACACGGTTTCTGATATCACCCTGCTATCATTCACTGCATAGCCAGCCTGACGAATCGCCATAATCTGGTTTTCTGTTGACTGTTCGCTGGTGGACACACGGCAATATGCAAATGTACGGCTCATAATCGCTCCCCTGATTGGTATCAAAAACGGTATCATAATTAACTAATGGTATCATAATGTCAATACGCTAATTTAATGACACCAATTTAAGGTAGGGTTTACTGGTATCATAAAACGTTCGATTGTTGATACCATTCTGATCGCCACCTTCGGTGACACCCGTATGATATTTGCAAAACATCGGGAGCTAATCTTATGAGCGGCGAGAACCTGCCTGACCGATCGGACAGTCCGTCAATGATATTTTAAGTGGGGAGCCTGAACATAACAGGGTATGTTGAAAACTTCATAACAAGGCAAGTAAGTGTCTATTGTAATCGGCTTATTAAAAAAGTCATTAAAAAACATTAGATTGCTGACATCCAAAAAAAAATAAAGTTTAATTGAAAATGGTCGATAACTTGAATGAACTAGTCATGCCTGCTTATACACCCAAAAGGAAAATTTTATGGCACAAGTTATCAATACCAACAGCCTGTCGCTGTTTACTCAGAACAACCTGAACAAATCTCAGTCTTCCCTGAGCTCTGCTATCGAGCGTCTGTCCTCCGGTCTGCGTATCAACAGCGCAAAAGACGATGCTGCAGGTCAGGCAATCGCCAACCGCTTCACCTCTAACATTAAAGGTCTGACTCAGGCTTCCCGTAACGCTAATGATGGTATCTCCATCGCACAGACCACTGAAGGCGCGTTGAACGAAATCAACAACAACCTACAGCGTGTGCGTGAACTGTCTGTTCAGGCAGCTAATGGTTTAAACTCTGATTCCGATTTGGATTCTATTCAGGCTGAAATTACTCAGCGTCTGAGTGAAATTGACCGCGTATCTGGTCAGACTCAGTTTAACGGAGTGAAAGTTCTAGCTCAGGATAACACCCTGAAAATTCAAGTTGGTGCAAATGATAATGAAAGCATTTCCATCAATCTTAAAGAAATCACCAGTGGTACTTTGGGGCTTAATGGTTTCCGTGTTACAGGTGACAAAGCTGCAACTGCTGATCAGTTAGTAAAAGATTTTGGCGCTACAGGTACCAAAGATTATAAATTAGGGACAACTGATTATAAGGTTAATGTCGTAACTGGTGGGGTTAAAGCTGGAGCTAATGATGTATATGTTGGTGCTTCATCAGGTGCACTGATTACTGATGCCACGAATACAGCAATAAGTGGTGGCACAACTACCGGTGGCGCAGTTGCAGTATTAGCTAAAGATGTTACTCAAGGTAATACTTTCACATGGAAAGGAACGACCTGGAAAGCAAATAGTGATACTGATGCAAACGGAAATGGTAGCTTTACAGCTAACATTGATGGTAAGGACATCACTTTATCTATTAGTGGTTCAACGGCTACTGATGGCACTGGTGCGAACATGACCATCTCCGGTGGTGCGCTCTATGAACAAGGAACCACTGCTTCTAATAAACTAACTACACACGGAACTAACGCCGCAGCAAAAGAATCTGATCTTGTTCAACAGAAAGCAAGCATTACTGGTGGTAAGTTAACAGTCGGAGCTACTAATTACAAAGTAGATTCTGCTGGTAACGTATCCAATAATGCTGGAACAGCACAGATTTTTGTTCAAAATGCAGGCACTGCTAACGCTAAACTTGTTGAGCAGGATAAAGCCAGTGAAGCTACACGTAACCAGTTAGATGTATTAGATAAAGCGATTGCTCAGGTTGATACCTTACGTGGTGATCTCGGTGCGGTACAGAACCGTTTCGATTCCACTATCACCAACCTTGGGAACACCGTTAACAACCTGACTTCTGCTCGTAGCCGTATCGAAGATGCTGACTATGCGACCGAAGTGTCCAACATGTCTAAAGCACAGATCCTGCAGCAGGCAGGTACTTCTGTACTGGCACAGGCCAACCAGGTTCCGCAGAACGTACTGTCTCTTCTGCGTTAATATAGTTTATAGTGCTAAGCCCCGTGATTACGGGGCTTTTCTGTTTAATATGCAAAAACTGGTTATTAGGTACAACAGTTATGAATGACATCTCATATGGTCGAGAAGCGGAAAAATGGCCCCGAGAATATTCTATGCTTGCTCGCAGGATACAATTTCTACGCTTCAATGATTATCTTGTGAAGCTGGTAAGCTGCAATGGGCAATCAATAATTGGTTATATTTCAAAGTTTAACCAGAAAGAGAATGTGATCTTGGCATCTGATGAAGCCAAGGGAAGCAATAGAATTGAAGTCAAACTTGAGTTTCTCGCATCACTCGAAGAATTGCCGATGGGTGAAAATTTAACCACAAGGCTTATTGCTGCTGATATTTTTAATGTTCAGCCATGTGATCCAACAAGAAAAGACTTTTTCTCTATCTGCAATAAGTGTTTCAAACAAGGGGTAGGCATTAAAGTACATATGCTAGATGGGCGTGTTCTGATAGGGGAAACAACTGGCGTTAATGCTTGTCAAGTCGGAATGATTAGACCTAATGGCAACCATATGCAGATCATGTTTGACTGGGTGAGTAGAATAACTTCTTCGGATTATTCTGATTAAACTTTCATATTATCAGTTAGTTATCGGTAGCTTTGTAATAGGGTATTTGGTAAAGATAAAATGTCCCTAATTCAAGATCCAGTTAGCTGATCTTACATCTTGTTTTTTTCAATATGACGTTACGAAAGGAGGCCGCTAGATGTAGCCCTGAGATTCGTTATCGGAAATCTTTCATCCTGAATTTGTACGTTACGTCATCAGAGTCCGCGTGTAACTCTTTCACTGTGAGTTCGTCATCTCGAACCATAAACACCACATTAAATTCAACATTACCAGTGCCCTGCCAACGGTTAGAACTTTGACCTGACTCTTTCCAAATCACGTTGTCATCAGATAATTTACAGTCGAATGAAAAACGCTGGTTATCCGAAGGGCGGATGTATGAAACATTAAACACCCCAGCCGTTTTTGTTTTGGCTACTTGAGTTTTCCCCACATTCTTACCAAACATACCTGCAATTGCTGCCTTACAGACTTGAGATTGAGTGAATGGCGTAGTTGATGCTGGCATAAGGTTCACCGACGCAGCTTTCTTTACCTTTACTGCTTCAGGCGCAACAAATGGTTGGCTTGTTGGGGCATCGTTGCTAGCTACATCATTCGAGTAATAGGAGTTCCCCGTATTCTCACTACCACCGCCACTACATCCTTTATAAATCGCGATCACGACGATACCTAAAAAAATGAATCCTCTCACTGGAGACTGATATGGTTTTTTAACACCGCATCCCGGACACACTTTCGCTTCTGAAGAAACCTTCTGACCACACTCCCTACAAGATTTCATCGCCATTATGTCTATTCCTTAATCGTTAACTTCGACGGTATATCGCCCGCCTTTATCCTTAATTATGTACTGATATACGTCATCGCAGAACACAGTGACTGAGCCACCAAAAGCCGCAGGGAAGACACCATTCACTTTGTCGCATTGGTAACCAGCATTACGAATAACAGCCTGGCTTTCTGATTTCAGTTCAGGCGATCCATCACCAGCCAGCACGCAATTGGACATGCTAACCCCCAGAAATACCGCAACAATATTTTTCATAACAGCCTCATTAGTTGAGTAAAGTTTGTGCACCATAGGCAAACACATGGATGTTCTTAAATTACTTTAATCGATTGATATTATAATATCGATCGGTAAAATTGATCAATATAGTTACTATAATCGTCTAAGGAGATTGAAGTTTGCTAAGTAGTCGTGATTGGTGAAAAACGAACATTAAGGAGTTAAGGATGAAAGGTTCTGTATTGATATTTTGCAGTTTGTTGTTGCCGTTTAGCGCCAGCGCGGGTCTCATAACGATGAGTAACCCAGATCAATCGATGATGGAAAATGGTCGGACTCTCTGTGTTTATAGCAATAGCATTTACACGTTTACCTATATCACGAACTCGAAACACTGTCCTTACACCAAGACTTTCGATACAAACGATAGTGAGTAAATTTCAGGGCTATCGTTGTGATACACAGTGAGATACAGTCTGCTACACACGACAACTCCAGCGCCGTAGATGCCAGACGTATGGTTGAACGAAGCCGCCTTATCGGTCAGCTTCACTCTTTATAAAACCCCGCTTCGGCGGGGTTTTTGCTTTTCGGATAGGCCAGATGAATGACTGTCCACGACGCTATGCTCAAAAGAACGCGGCTTATCGGTCAGCTTCACTCTTTATAAAACCCCGCTTCGGCGGGGTTTTTGCTTTCCGGATAGGCCAGATGAATGACTGTCCACGACGCTATGTTCAAAAGAACGCGGCTTCTCGGTCAGCTTC
>PPYE01046184.1_pt1 | contig 108660 bp, 90 predicted proteins | sample 1559881 | NCBI WGS metagenome assembly PPYE01 (sample SAMN08240022, study PRJNA423297) | Human gut metagenome, whole genome shotgun sequencing project.
AAACGAAGAAGATGCAGAGCCGTGTAAAGCAGATGGAAAAACGGATCGGCCGGGAGATCCGGGAGAAGGAGGGACTGCTGAAGGATCTGGAGGTCCCCGCAGATCTGAAGCTCACAAAGCTGTCCCACCACAAGTCGGTGCTTGTGGAAGCCAGGGATTACAGCATACGGTACAGAGACGCCGGGAGGCCGGTTTTTGAAGGGCTGGGCTTTTCCATAGAAAAAGGAGACCGGACGGCTCTCAGCGGAAGAAACGGCTGTGGAAAATCGACTCTGATCCGGGCGATCCTGGGGAAAAATGGCCAGGGAAGCGGGCTTTTGGATGTGGAGGAGGCCGGCGTCTGCCGGACGGCGGCGGGACTTGTGATCTCCTATATGGGACAGGAGGCCTCAGGCCTTAAGGGGTCTGTCCGGGACCTTTGCCGGGAACGGGGCCTGGATGAAAGCCTGTTCCTGGCGGTCCTGCGCCAGCTGGACTTTGAACGCACCCAGTTCCTTAAAAACATGGAGGATTATTCCGAGGGGCAGAAAAAGAAGGTCCTTCTGGCAGCCAGCCTGGTAACGCCGGCCCATCTTTATATCTGGGACGAGCCTCTCAATTATATCGATGTGTTTTCCAGGATGCAGATCGAAACGCTTCTGCTGGAATACCAGCCCACCATGCTGTTCGTGGAGCATGACGCAGGCTTCTGCCGGAGGATCGCAACGAAGACCATCCGGCTCGACGGCTAGATCCCGGCGCATATTGGGCCTCTGCTGTTTCATATACTGATACGACGAAGGCCCTGGGGGCTTTTTCATGGACAAGAGACTGAAAAAAATGACGGCCATATTTTTCCTGGCGGCTGCGGCTGATCTTTTCCTGGCGGCTGTACTCCTGGCTTCCCTGGCCCGACAGAGGGCGGAAGGGGCCGCAGCCCTGGGCGCGGGACAGGTGGTGGAGGACGGCGGCTGGGACGGGCCGGGAACGGAGGAGGCCGGAGCCGTGGCTTTGACCTTTGACGACGGCCCCAATGCCCGATATACGGAGGCCCTTCTGGACGGCCTTAAGGAGCGGGGGATCCAGGCATCGTTTTTCCTGGCGGGCCAGTGCATCGAAGGGAACGAGGCCACCGTAAGGAGGATGGCGGAGGAGGGCCATCTCATCGGCGTTCATTGTATGGAGCACCGGGATCTGACCCGGGAGCCGGAGGAGGAGGCAGTACGGCAGCTCATGGACACAGCCGCCATGATCGGGGCCGTCACAGGGAGGACGCCGGAGTATATACGGCCGCCCTTTGGTAAATGGAGCAGCGGACTCCAGGAGGCGGTTCCCATGGAGACGGTGCTCTGGAGTGTGGATTCCCTGGACTGGAAGCTCCAGGATACGGACCGGATCGTGCGGAGGGTCTTAAAGGATACGGAGGACGGGGATATCATCCTGATGCACGATGAATTCCAGACGTCTGTGGAGGCGGCCCTGGAGATCATTGACAACCTTCTGGCAAAGGGCTATACTTTTGTTACGGTAGACGAATTAACCATAGATTAAGAGGAAGACCATGGATTTATTTGATTACATGCGGACAAATACAATGGAAAAGGAGGCGCCCCTGGCTTCACGGATGCGGCCGGCGACCCTGGATGAGGTGGTGGGGCAGCAGCATATAATAGGAAAGGATAAGCTGCTGTACCGGGCCATCAAGGCCGATAAGCTGGGGTCCGTGATCTTTTACGGCCCGCCGGGAACGGGAAAGACCACCCTGGCAAAGGTGATCGCCAATACCACCAGCTCCCGGTTCTGCCAGATCAACGCCACAGTGGCCGGAAAAAAGGATATGGAGGACATCGTAAAGGAGGCCAAGGACGCCCTGGGAATGTATGGGAAGAAGACCATCCTGTTTGTGGATGAGATCCACCGGTTCAATAAGAGCCAGCAGGATTACCTCCTTCCTTTTGTGGAGGACGGTACGGTGACTCTCATCGGAGCCACCACGGAAAATCCCTATTTTGAGGTCAACAACGCCCTTCTTTCCAGGTCCCGGATCTTTGAGCTGAAGCCCTTGGAAAAGCATGATATCAGAGAACTGGTGCTCCGGGCCGTTTATGATGAGAAAAAGGGTATGGGCGCATACGGGGCGGATATCACCGATGAGGCGGCGGATTTCCTGGCGGATGTGGCCAATGGGGACGCCCGAGCGGCCTTAAACGCCGTGGAGCTGGGGATCCTTACCACGAAGCAGTCGGAGGACGGAAAGGTCCATATCACGCTTCCTGTGGCAGCCGAGTGTATCCAGAAGCGGGCCGTCCGGTATGACAAGGACGGGGACAACCATTACGATACGGTCTCCGCCTTCATAAAGAGCATGCGGGGCTCGGATCCAGACGCGGCCCTTTATTACTTGGCCCGGATGCTGTATGCCGGTGAGGATGTAAAATTCATCGCCAGACGGATCATCATCTGTGCAGCCGAGGATGTGGGGAATGCCGATCCCAACGCCCTTACGGTGGCGGTGAGCGCCGCCCAGGCGGTGGAGCGGATCGGCCTGCCCGAGGGCCAGATCCCTCTGGCCCAGGCGGTGGCCTATGTGGCGACGGCTCCCAAGAGCAACGCGGCCTGCCTGGGGATCTTTAAGGCCATGGAGGCGGTGCGGTCGGAAAAAACGCCTCCGGTGCCCGCCCATCTTCAGGATAAGCATTATAAGGGCGCGGAAAAGATGGGCCATGGACTGGGATATAAGTACGCCCACGATTATCCCAGACATTATGTGAAGCAGCAGTATCTTCCCGACGGCATGGAAGACTGTGTGTTTTACGAGCCAACAGAAAACGGGTTTGAAAAGCAGATCCGGGAGCATATGGAATGGCTGAAGGGGGAGGAGAAGGACTGACGGTCCTTCCCCCGGGGCCTGGTTCCGGAAGAAAACGTAAATTTTTCTTTTCAAGATAGGAAGTTTGAGTTATAATAAAAGCATATCCAGAGCCGGAGGGCATCGCCGGACGGCTGTTATACTTATCTGTCGAATATCTGAAATATCTTGTGAATCCCCAATGATAAACAGCAGAAACAGAAATTAAGGAGAGAATTTATGCGTGAAAAATTAGCGACACTGCCTCTGTCACAGCTTCGTGAACTGGCAAAGAGTCAGGGAATTAAATACGTGAGCGGACTGAGAAAGTCTGAGCTGGTGGACAGGCTGTGCGAGGTGGCAGAAAATGAAAAGGGCGATAAAACAGAGAGCGCGGCTTCCGGTGTCCAGGAGCGGACAGCAGGAGACCGCCCGGAGGGGAATGACCGTCCGGCCCGTGTTTATGGAGAACGCCAGGAATCCAAGGGGGATCCAAGAAGCGAGCTCCAGGACCTGGACAGCGGCATCGAGGCCTACGGGATCCTGGAGGTGATGCCCGACGGATTCGGCTTTATCCGCTGTGAGAATTTCCTTCCTGGAGAAAACGACGTTTACGTGGCTCCCTCCCAGATCCGGCGGTTTAATATGAAGACCGGAGATATGGTACGGGGAAGCAGACGGGTAAAGACGGCTACGGAAAAATTTGCGGCCCTTCTTTATGTGACCTCCATCAACGGATACCCCACCTATGTGGTGGAGCGCCGTCCAAACTTCGAGGATCTGACGCCCATCTTCCCCAACCGGAGACTGAGCCTGGAGGTGAAGAACGGAAGAAACACCACGGCCATGCGGGTCATGGATCTTCTGGCCCCCATTGGAAAAGGGCAGAGAGGCATGATCGTATCCCCGCCAAAAGCCGGTAAGACCACTCTTTTAAAGCAGGTGGCAAAGGCCGTGACCACCAACCACCCGGATATGCATCTGATCATCCTTCTGATCGACGAGCGTCCCGAGGAAGTTACGGATATTAAGGAATCGGTCATCGGCCCCAATGTGGAGGTGATCTATTCCACCTTTGACGAGCTGCCGGAGCGCCATAAAAGGGTTTCCGAAATGGTCATTGAGCGGGCCAAGCGCCTGGTAGAGCATGGCCGGGATGTGATGATCCTGTTAGACAGCATGACCCGCCTTGCCAGGGCCTATAACCTGGTGGTCCCGCCCAGCGGAAGGACGCTTTCCGGCGGTCTGGATCCGGCGGCCCTCCATATGCCCAAGCGGTTCTTCGGAGCGGCCAGGAATATGAGAGAGGGCGGAAGCTTGACGATCCTTGCCACAGCCCTGGTGGATACGGGAAGCCGTATGGACGATGTGATCTATGAGGAATTCAAGGGAACCGGAAATATGGAGCTGGTCCTGGATCGGAAGCTGTCTGAAAAGCGGATCTTCCCGGCCATCGATATCTTAAAATCCGGAACCCGCCGGGATGACCTTTTGCTGACGCCAGAGGAGGCGGAGGCTGTGGATTCCATCCGCAAGGCCACCAGCTCCATGAAGGCCGATGAGGCGGTGGAGAAGATCCTGGATCAGTTCGCCCGGACCAAGTCCAACAGGGAGTTCGTGGACGTCATAAAGAAAATCAGACTTTTTTAATTGCCCGGAGGAAGATCGTATTATGGAAGAAGAATCAAAAAATCCCATACAGGTGGCGGAGAAGCTGTTCCAGGTCATCGAGCTTCTGGCAGAAAATGGCCCTATGGGGATCATGGAGCTGAGCGCTTCCCTGGGATTTCATAAGAGCACGGTACACAGGCTGGTGGCGTCCTTACAGTATATGGGCTATATCCGCCAGGACGAGGAATCCTTAAAATATTCCCTGTCCCTGAAATTTTTGGAGATCGGCAGCCGGATCCTGGAACAGACCAGTATGGCGGCCCTGATCCATCCGTCGTTAAAGCGTCTGTCGGAGCAGACGGGTGAGACGGTCCATCTGGTGAAGCGGGAGGGGACGGAGGCGGTCTATATCGACAAGGTGGAATCCTTCGCCAGCTCCATCCGTATGGTATCCCGGGTGGGAAGCCGGATCCCTCTTTACTGTTCCGGCGTGGGAAAGGCCCTGCTGGCGGATCTGACGGACCAGGAGATCGGAGAGATCTGGAAAAATTCCCGGATCCGGAAGCTGACGCCCAGGACCATCACAGAGCTTCCAGTTCTCATGGAACGGGTGGAGCAGGTACGGAAAGACGGATATGCGGTGGACGATGAAGAAAACGAGGAGGGCGTCCGCTGCATCGCCGCCAGTCTCAGGGATTACCACAAGGATCCCGTATACGCACTGAGTATTTCGGCCCCGGCCAACCGTATGACCGACCAGCGGATCCTGGAGCTTAAGGAATATGTGCTGGCCTTCCGGCAGGATCTGTCCCGGAGCCTGGGGTTGGCCGGAAAGTAGAGGTAAGCCCAGGCGGAAGGGAATTATGCCGCAGAAGCGGCCCGTCGCAGGCGGGCGCCTTTCTTGATGCACTTGCTTTTTAACGTACTGAAGTTTATAATGAAGGTATGTGAAAAACAGGGGAGGATAAAATATGGAAGGAAATCAAAAAACCAGGATCCAGAAATTCATGGGCGGAAATAAAAAGGGATACCAGACTGCATTCCATATGGCGTGGCCTGCAGTCATGGAGTCCTTTTTTATTGCCCTGGCCGGAATGGTGGATTCTCTGATGGTCAGCTCCATGGGGCCGGAGGCCGTGGCTGCCGTGGGACTTACGACCCAGCCCAAGTTCATCGGGCTGTGCATCTTCATCGCCACCAACGTTTCGGTGTCAGCCCTGGTGGCCAGACGGCGGGGAGAGAAGGACCAGTACGGAGCCAACCAGGTGCTTTTAATGGCAGCGGCCTTTACCCTGGCGGTGGGGACGCTGATCAGTATGGCCTGCGTGTTCTTTGCAGATCCCATCATCCGGCTCTGCGGGGCAAACGAGGATACCCAGGCGGGAGCCGTCCGGTATTTCCAGATCATCATGGGCGGGATGATGTTCAACATTATTTCCATGGCCATCAATGCGGCCCAGAGAGGGGCGGGAAACACAAAGATCGCCATGCGCACCAATGTGACCTCCAATGTGGTCAACATGATCGGAAACTACCTTCTGATCCAGGGGAATCTGGGCTTCCCGAAGTTGGGGATCACCGGAGCGGCCCTGGCCACGGTGTTCGGAACGGTCATCGCGTGTCTGATGAGCATTCTTTCGGTCATGAAACGGGATAATTTTGTCAGCCTGCCCTTCATCATAAAGGAAAAGGTGCAGATCACCCTGGAGCCGGCAAAAAATATGTTCAAGGTGGCCTCCAGCGTATTTGTGGAGCAGATCTTCATGCGGATCGGCTTCCTTACGGTCTCCATCATGGTGGCAAAGCTGGGGACTGACGCCTTTGCGGCCCACCAGGTGGGAATGAACGTCATGAGCCTTTCCTTTTCCTTTGGAGACGGGATGCAGGTGGCGGCGGTGGCCCTCTGCGGCCGGAGCCTGGGAGAAAAGCGGCCGGATCTGGCCCAGATGTACGGCACCATCTGCCAGAGGATCGGCAATATGATCTCCATTGTGCTGGCGGTCCTTTACACAACCCTGGGCACCTGGTATTTTAATCTGTTTTTCGACGAGTCCCACCTGGTAGCCATGGGAGTGGAGATTACCCGGGTGCTGACGTTCATTGTCCTTCTGCAGATCGCCCAGGTGATCTATATGGGGTGCTTAAGGGGAGCCGGGGACGTGGTATTTACCACCATTGCCTCCACCATCAGCATCACCTTCGTCCGACCCATTCTGTCTTATGTATTCTGCTATGCCTGCGGACTGGGACTGGTGGGGATCTGGATGGGGATCCTGGGAGATCAGACCTCCAGGCTTCTTCTTACCACCTGGAGATTTAAGAGCGGCCGGTGGATGAAGATCGAAATCTAAAAAAAACATAATAATTGCGAAAGTTTTGTGAACTTCCTTGACGGTCCATGGTTTGCGTGATAGGATATGCACAGTACAAAAAGTGACAAGTTGTCACTATAAAAGAACGGATATTTTCCCACGAATGCAGGAAGAATAAAGGGAAAGAGACGATCAAGGAAAGTGACGGTGGAAAGAAACAATGGACAGCAGGGTACAGGACAACAACAAAATGGCAACAGCCCCGTTGGGGAAATTAATGGCAGAGCTGGCAGTCCCCACAGTATTTGCCCAGCTTGTGAACCTTCTTTATAATATGGTGGATCGGATCTATGTGGGCCGGATCCCGGAGGTGGGCCACCTGGCTCTGGCCGGGCTGGGAGTCACCTTCCCAGTGATCATTCTGATCTCCGCCTTTGCGGCCCTGGTGGGAGCCGGGGGAGCGCCCCAGGCGGCCATCTGTATGGGAAAGAAGGATATGAAGGGGGCCGAGCGGATCCTGGGAAACTGCATTACGGCCCTGTGCATCCTGGCCGTGGTCTTAAGCGTGTTCTTTTATGTGGTGAAGGAACCGCTACTGATGCTGTTCGGAGCCAGTGAACAGACCATCGGCTATGCCAACAGCTATCTTGGGATCTATCTTTTGGGCACCATTTCGGTACAGATCGCTCTGGGATTAAATACGTTCATCAACTGCCAGGGCTTTGCAAAGACGGGAATGAAGACCGTGCTCATCGGCGCTGTGTTAAATATCATCCTGGATCCCATTTTCATTTTCGGCCTTCACATGGGCGTCCAGGGAGCGGCCCTGGCGACCATCGTAAGCCAGACCGTATCAGCCGTCTGGGTGCTGTCCTTCCTCTGCGGAAAGAAGAGCATCTTAAGGGTCAGAAAAGAAAATCTGAAGATAAAAAAGGCAGTCCTGGTCCCGGTGCTGGCCCTGGGAGCGTCCCCGTTCATCATGCAGGCTACGGAATGCCTGGTGCAACTGACGTATAACTCTGGAATGCAGCATTACGGGAATGACTACTATGTGGGAGCCATGACCATCCTGTTTTCCATCATGCAGATGCTGTTCCTGCCTTTGTCCGGACTGACCCAGGGGGCCCAGCCCATCCTCAGCTATAACTATGGGGCCGGGAACCATGAACGGGTCAAAAAGGCCTTCCGGCTGCTGTTTGCGGCGGGAGTCGGCTTTTCCCTGGTGGGGACGGGAGCTGTGCTTTTATTCCCCCAGGTATTCATCCGTCTGTTTTCGGACAATGCCCAGGTGATCGAGATCGGCGTTTATGCGGCCAGGATCTATATGTTCGGCTTCCTGATCATGGGGGCCCAGATGGCCTGCCAGCAGACCTTCCTGTCCCTGGGACAGGCGAAGATCTCCGTATTCCTGGCGCTTTTAAGAAAGGTGATCCTTCTGATCCCCCTGGCCATCCTTCTTCCGAAGCTTGGCATGGGCACCGACGGACTGTTCTACGCAGAGCCCATTGCGGATATCATTGCCATCGTTACCACCGTGGTCCTGTTTGCACGGAATTTTGAAAAAATGCTTTACCAGCATACGGATACAAAAGTTAAAAAGTAAAGGAGAATATTTATGGGAACAACAGACGGCGGAAAAACGCCTGGAAAACAGCCCTCGCAGCAGAGCCCCAAGGGACTGATCTACTATTTCCTCACCATATTTTTAGTGACCATGCTGTTAAATGCCCTGGTCTTCCCCAATGTGATGGAAGAAAAGGTGATGGAGGTCAATTACAATGAATTCTTGGCCATGGTGGACGCGGGAAAGGTGGTCCAGGTGGAAAAGGACACGGACCAGATCATGTTCCTGGCCACGGACGCCCAGGGAAAGGAGCAGATCTATAAGACTGGCCTCTGGGAGGACGAGGCGCTGACCAACCGGCTCTATAAGGCAGGCGTCACCTTCGGAAAGGTGATTCCCCATAAGGAATCGGCGCTGATGAATTTCCTGACCACCTGGATCCTGCCCTTTGGACTCATGTTCTTAATGGGCCATTTCCTCAGCCGGATGATGGCCAAGCGCATGGGCGGAAACGCCATGACCTTTGGAAAGTCCAACGCCAAGATCTATGCGGAAAATGAAACGGGAAAGACCTTTGCCGATGTGGCCGGAGAGGAAGAGGCCAAGGAGGCCTTAAAGGAGATCGTGGACTTTCTGCACGACCCGAAGAAATATGCAGACATCGGAGCAACGCTTCCCAAGGGAGCCCTTCTGGTGGGCCCTCCGGGAACCGGTAAGACGCTTCTGGCAAAGGCCGTGGCAGGAGAGGCCCATGTGCCGTTTTTCTCCATCTCCGGCTCGGAGTTTGTGGAGATGTTCGTGGGCATGGGAGCGGCCAAGGTCCGCGACCTGTTTAAGCAGGCCAACGAAAAGGCCCCCTGTATCGTATTCATTGACGAGATCGATACCATCGGTAAAAAGCGTGACGGCAGCGGCATGGGCGGAAACGACGAGAGAGAGCAGACCTTAAACCAGCTCTTAACAGAGATGGACGGCTTTGACGGAAAGAAGGGCGTTGTGATCCTGGCGGCCACCAACCGGCCCGAATCCCTGGACCAGGCGCTGTTAAGACCGGGCCGTTTTGACCGCCGGATCCCGGTGGAGCTGCCGGATCTTAAGGGCCGTGAGGCGATCCTTAAAGTCCATGGCCGCAGTGTGAAAATGGACGATACCGTGGACTTCAACGTCATTGCCAGGGCAACCTCCGGCGCCAGCGGTGCAGAGCTTGCCAACATCATCAACGAGGCGGCCTTAAGGGCCGTGCGTCTGGGCCGCAGAGTCGTCTGCCAGGCGGATCTGGAGGAGAGCGTGGAGACGGTCATCGCCGGATACCAGAGAAAGGATGCGGCGGTGTCTGAGAACGAGAAGAGGATCGTGGCCTACCATGAGATCGGCCACGCCCTGGTGGCCGCCTGCCAGTCCAACTCAGCTCCGGTCCACAAGATCACCATTATCCCCAGGACCAGCGGCGCTCTGGGCTACACCATGCAGGTGGAGGCCGGGGAACGGTTCTTAATGAGTAAGGAAGAAGCCTTAAATAAGATCGCCACCCTCACCGGAGGCCGCGCGGCAGAGGAATTCATGTTCCATTCCATCACCACCGGCGCTTCCAACGACATCGAGCAGGCCACAAAGCTGGCCAGGGCCATGGTGACCCGGTACGGTATGAGCGAGCAATTCGGAATGGTGGCCTTAGAGACCGTGACCAACCAGTATCTGGGCGGAGACACGTCCTTAGCCTGCTCGCCGGAAACGGCCAGGGCCATCGACGAGGAGGTCATTAAGACCGTGAAGGAGCAGTACGGGAAGGCCATGGAGATCCTCAAGGAACATGCGGGAAAACTCAATGAGCTTTCGGCTTATCTTCTGGAAAAGGAGACCATTACTGGCGAAGAGTTCATGGAAATTTTAAACCGATAGGATATTTTTTGTTTACGCATCCCTGGAAGTAGTGTATACTGACAGCAGGAGGGGATCAGATGAGAAAACGAATCTGCCCGTACTGCGATCAGGAGCTGGAAGGCCGCTACTGCCGGGGATGCCGTCGTTTTGTGAAAACGCCTCTGATCGTGGACGTGAATTATTATTTAAATGAAAGACATCCGGCTTCAGAGGAGCACTGCCAGTACCACGGTGATCTGCATACCGGGGAAATGGGAGGCGGGCCGGACCGCAGAGCTTCGTATGAGGATGTGGAAAAGGCCGGATGGCCGGGAAGTAAGGCGGCCGCCGCACCTAAGGCCAAGGCCGGAAAGAATGGGAGGCCGGGAAAGAAGACTTCTGAAGCGCCGGTATCCCGGAACCAGAGCACAGGCTCCGGCCGAAGTGCGTCCCGGCCTGGCCGGGGATGGGCCCCGGTGTGGATCCTGGCCGCAGCCGCAGCGGCTGTGATCATGGCCTCCGGCGGGATGGTCATGAACAGTATAAGCCATATGGTCCCGGACTTGGAGCCGGAGCCGGTATATCCGGAGGAGGGATCCTGGGATGAGGGGATCTCTATCGAGGAGGTTTGGCCGGAGGAAACGGCGGCCGGAGAGCAGGAGCTTTCAGAGGAGGAGGTCCGGGCTGCGGGGATCCGGTGCAATGGCTACGGCCACCTGGACGTAAACGGCGATGAGCTGCAGGCGGACCTGGAGGGCCTGGCCGCAGACCATGGCCTGGCGGTGGAGGAGCTGGGCCGGACCAGCGCTAACTTTGCCTTTGGGGAGTTCACCAATTATGAGGTCCGGTATGACTATATCCTTACGGGGGAGGACGGCTGGTACCGGGCCGTGACCCTGAGCCTGGACACCGGCGACAGCAGCCTCCACGGCATACAGGTCTCCGCAGATAACCTGGAGGCCATGTACCAGCTTCTGGATATGGTCATGGAGCTTCTGAAGGAATCGGGAGCTGTTTCTGAAAATCCCGGCGGTCAGATGGTCTTTGAGACCGTAGTTATGGAAGGCGGGCTGGAGGACGGGATCACCGGAGAGGTGATGTACCAGGGCCTGGAGGCTTGGGCAGCCTACGATGACAGCGGCAGCGGAGAGTTCTGTTTGCTGAGCCTTTATGCGCCAGAAGAGGGCGAAACGGTCTAGGGAAGGAAACGATGCCTGAGAAAAGAACCGCCCCGGGCGAAAAGCTCTGCGGGGCAGCAGATAAAAAGGAGGAACCACAAGATGATCAGAATGATAGGAAACCATATCTGCAAGGACTGTGTATCAGCCATGGAGGTGATCCAAAGGGAGCGCCTTCCCATTGAATTTCACGATATGGAAAAGGCCCTGGACTATGTGAAGGAATTCTTAGAGATCCGTGAGGGAAATCCGGAGCTTTATAAAGAGGCCCGGGAAAACAACCAGATCGGGATCCCTGTATTCGTTTTAGAAGACGGTACCGTCACCATGGACTGCGACGCGGCCTTTGAGGCGGCCAGAAGGGCGAAGAAGCCGGCGGTGGTGATGGTGGGGAGTCATCTCTGCAAGGCCTGCCGGAACCGCCTGGCGGAGCTTAAGGAGGAAGGGCTTCCGGTGGAGTTCCATGATATCGTGGAGAATTTAAACGATATGCGCCTGTATCTGAGGATCCGGGAAAACCACCCGGAGCTTTACGATGAGATCCGGAAGGAGGGCCGGGTGGGGATCCCGGTATTCATCCTTCCCGACGGCACGGTCACTAATGATTTTGAGGCAGCCAGAGAGGTGGCCAGGAGCCTAAAATAAAGGAGAGTTTTTATGAATTTTGAAGAATTACAGATGAAGCGGGAGAGCTGCCGGGTGTATGCAGACCGCCCTGTGACGAGGGAACAGCTGGTCCATCTGGTGGATGTGGCCCGCTTTGCCCCCAGCGCCTGCAATTCCCAGCCGTGGCATTTTATCCTTGTGGATGAGTCGGAGAGCCGTGAAAAGGTGGTGGAGGCCTTTGATGACAACGGCCTTACGGGCTGTCCCTGGGGAGCCAGCGTCCCGGCCTTTATCCTGATCTGCGAGGAAAAGGCCCAGTATAAGCCGGGAGTGGAGGAGCATTACGGCCCCCAGCATTTTGCCCAGATGGATATCGGGATGGCGGCCATGGGGATCTGCTATGAAGCTGCTTCCATGGGGCTGGGAACGTGCATCATCGGCACCATGAACCAGGAAAAGCTCCACAGGGCCTTCGGGATCCCCGAGGAGCGTCCGGTGCGCCTTATCATCACTGTGGGATACCCGGCCAATGAGGGTGCGCCCAGAAAGAAAGCGAGAAAGGAACTGGATGAGATCGTGACCTATAACCAGTGGTAGGAGCCCGGGGCCGTATGGCCCGGACTGGCGGGAGCCTGTGAAAAAAATGAGCTGCGGAGTCTGGCATACAGACCTGCGGCTCATTTTACTTTTCTAAAAACTCTATAAATTCTATAAAATCTGTTCCCTTTCCATTGACAATATGACAGGGTGTCACTATAATGATGACGAGTTGTCACTTTGGAAAATCAGAACTTACGAAAAGAGGGATCACATGCCGACAGAGCGGTTTAAGAGGCTGCCGGAGGAGAAGATCGAGGCCATACGGCGGGCGGGGATCCAGGAATTTACGCGGACGTCCCCGGAATCCGCGTCCATCAACCGGATCATCCAGGAGGCGGATATTTCCCGCGGGAGCTTCTATACATATTTTGAGAGCAAATACGATCTTCTGCGGTGGCTCATCAGCGACCGGGTCCGGGAGCACAACGATTTTTATGTCCAGGATATGGAGGAGAACGGCGGGGATATCTGGCTGACCATTTCCCGGTCCCTGGAGCATACCATCATCCATGCCAATGACGGCGGCTTCATGGGAATGATCACAAAGCTCATCGAGAGCAAGACATTTTTTGACCTGTTTAAGGAAAGCGTAAAGGGTGAAAAAGGGGAAGGCCATATGGAATGCAAGCGGTCCTATCTGGACCGGATCTACGGTCTCCTGGACCAGGGCCGCTTCCCTATGGATTTTATAACCTTTACAGATCTGATGGATCTCCATGCCATCACACTGATGATGGCTTTAAAGAAGAAGCTGAACGGAGAATGCGGGGCAGAGGAGGCCATGGACTTTTATAACAGGCGCATCAATCTTCTGAGATACGGCGTCTGTCCTCAGAGAGCAGAAAAGGAAAAAACAGAATAAGAAAGAGGAGAAAAAATATGAAAAAACTGGCAAAAGCAGTGACAGCAGTTCTGGCCGTGGGAGCGCTGGGGACCCTGGTGTTCATGCGTATGACGAAGAAGGAGGAGCCCATGGAGGCGGTTCCGGATCCATCGGTCCAGGTGGAAAACCCTGCGGCAGATACCATTTCCATCTCCACGGATCTGACAGGAACCGTGGAGCCGGCGGATGTGGTCTATGTGGCGGCCATGGGAAGCGGAGAGGTCCTGGAGGTTTATGTAAACCAGGGAGAGATGGTGGAAAAGGACCAGACGCTTTTTAAGATCGACAATAAGCAGCTGGAATCCGCCAGGATCCAGTTAAATACGGCCAAGGTATCCTTAGACGATGCCCAGACCAATTTAAACCGGATGAAGGTCCTTTATGACAGCGGGGATATTTCTGCCCAGGCCTACGAGCAGGTGGTCAACGGCGTGTCCATGGCGAAGCTCCAGTACGACGGGGCAAAGCTGAATTACGACATACAGATGGAGAACAGTACGGTGACAGCGCCCATCAGCGGCCTGCTGGAGAGCTTTGATATAAAGGTCCACGATATGATGGCCGCAGGCTCTGTGGCAGCGGTGATCTCCGGAGCGGGCAATAAGTCCGTGGCATTTTCCGTCAGCGAGCGGGTACGGGAGGGGCTTCATCCCGGAGACGCCATGACCGTGGAAAAGAATGGAACGGAATATAACGGCGTGATCACGGAGATCGGCACCATGGTGGATCAGCAGACCGGGCTTTTTAAGATCAAAGCCAGCCTGGAGGGGGCCGATGCCCTGGCCACTGGCACGGTGGTGAAGCTTTCCGTTATTTCAGAAAAGGCAGAAAACGTCATGACGGTCCCGGTGGACTGCGTTTCTTACAGCGGCGGCCAGGCTTATGTATACACCTATGACCAGGCGGCGGGAGCTGCCCGCAAGGTAGCCATCGAGGACGGGCTCATCGGCTCAGAACGGATCCAGGTGCTCTCGGGCCTGGATTACAGCGACCAGGTGATCACCACCTGGACGAAGGAGCTTTATGAGGGAGCTCCGGTGCAGCTGGCGGATGGCTCCGGTACAGACGCTGAAACGTTCCTGGACGGCGGAGAGAGCGCTGGAGCCGGGGAGAGTCCGGAGGCTGGGAACGGAGAAGCGCCCATGACAGACGCTCCAGGGGAACCGGCAGCAGATGCAGCAGCCGGAGATGCAGAGGCACCGGAGCCGGCGGCAGAAGAGACATCCGCAGAAGAGACATCAGCAAACGCTCAGTAAGGAGGCACAGATATGGGTTTGACAAAACAGGTATTAAGGCGGCCGGTCACAACGGTCCTGGTTGTGCTGTGCCTCATCGTCTTCGGTCTTTCCTCTGTATTTTCCTCGAAGCTGGAGCTTACGCCGGAAATGGAGATGCCCATGCTGGTGGTCAACGCCGTTTATCCAGGAGCCAGTCCCGAGGATGTGGAGGAGCTGGTCACAAAGCCCATCGAGGATGAGATCGGCACTCTTACGGGCGTGGACACCATCACCAGCATGTCCGCAGAAAACTTCGGCCTGGTGCTCTTGCAGTACGAGTACGGCAAGGACATGGATAAGGCCTACGACGATCTAAAGAAAAAGCTGGACGGCCTGGTGAACGAATTCCCGGAGGATGTGCAGACGCCCACCATCATCGAGATGGACATCAACGATACTCCGGCCATCACCCTGGCGGTCAACAACGAGCAGGCGGATAACCTTTACAACTATGTGGACAGCCGGATCGTTCCGGAGTTTGAGAAGCTGTCCTCTGTGGCCAGCGTGGACGTCAGCGGCGGCCAGGAGGAATATATTAAGGTGGAGCTGATCCCGGAAAAGCTGGCCCAGTACCATCTGAACATGAACGCCATCGCCCAGTGTGTGGGCTCCGCCGATTTTTCCATGCCCATCGGCAGCACCACTGTGGGAAATAAAAAGCTTTCTGTGACCTCGGGCACTGATTTCGATACCATTGAACTTTTAAAGAAGATCCCTATTACTCTGGGAAACGGAAATATCATCTACCTGGAGGACGTGGCGGAGGTTTACAGCACTCTGGAGGAAAAAAGCAGCATCGGCCGTTATAACGGCAAGGAGACCATCGCCCTGGGCATCAAGAAAAACCAGGAGAGCAGCAACATGGAGGTGTCCAGGGATGTGCTGAAGATCGTGGATGATCTGAAGGCCGATGACCCGGCCCTGGAGGTGGTGGTCATCAACGACAGCAGCGAATCCATCTCCAGCTCCCTGGAAAGCGTGTTCCAGACCATGATCATGGCCGTTGCGGTCTCCATGGTCATCATCTGGCTGTTCTTTGGCGACATGAAGGCGTCCCTGATCGTGGGAACCTCCATTCCCGTGTCCATCCTGGCGGCCCTGATCCTTATGAAGGCCATGGGCTTCTCTCTGAATGTCATCACCCTGTCCAGCCTGGTACTGGGCGTGGGAATGATGGTGGATAACTCCATCGTGGTGCTGGAGAGCTGCTTCAGGAATACGAAAAGGGGAGGCTTTGTGGAGGCCAGAAATGCGGCCTTAGACGGCACAAAGGCCGTTCTGGAATCCATCATCGGCGGTACGGTCACCACCTGCGTCGTGTTCATCCCCCTGGCGCTGATCAAGGGCATGAGCGGACAGATGTTCAAGCCTCTGGGCTTTACCATCGTATTCTGTATGGTGGCATCTTTGATCTCCGCCATGACCATCGTACCTTTATGCTATACCTTTTACCGTCCGAAAGAAAAAACAGAAAATCCGGCTTCCCGGATGCTGCGGGCCATGCAGGACGGCTACCGGAGCCTGGTGAGGAAGCTCCTGCGCCACAAGGCCCTGGTAATGATCACTTCGGTGGTCCTTCTGGTCCTGTCCTTTATGATGGCCGGACAGCTGAAGATGGAGCTGATGGTGGCTGACGACCCAGGCATCATCGGGATCACCGTGGAGACCCAGCCGGGCCTGACCATTGACCGGGTCAATGATGTGCTGGTGAAGGTGGAGGATTATATCACGAAGGATGCAGATCTGGATTTTTATATGCTGTCCTACGGAAGCTCGGGGCTTTCCATGGGAGGCAGCGGCGCATCCATTACAGCTTACTTAAAGGATGATAAATCCAGGGAGACCGACGAGATCTTAAAGGAATGGAAGCGGGAGCTACAGAAGTGGCCGGACTGCGCCATTTCCCTGGAAAAGCAGAGCTCCCTGGGCTCCACCATGACCATGAACCCGGCGGACCAGGTGAACTACATTTTAGTCAGCACCCAGTACGATGAGCTGAAGGCGGCATCGGACGCCATTGTGGAAGAGCTCCAGGCCAGACCGGAGGTGACCCATGTCCATTCATCCCTGGAAAATGACGCGCCTTTGGTGAAGATCTCTGTGGATCCGGTGAAGGCATCGGCAGAGGGACTGGCTCCGGCCCAGGTGGCCGGCCAGGTCTATGCCATGCTGAGCGGGACAGAGGCGACCACTCTGAACGTCAACGGAAATGACTTAAGCGTAAAGGTGGAGTACGGGGATGACCAGTACGATACCATCGACAAGCTCCAGGGCATCGTTCTTCCCACGGCCACAGGAAGCATGGTGGCATTGACCGATATTGCAGAGATCGGCTTCAAGGACAGCCCCCAGAGCATCATGAAGAGCGACAAGCAGTACCAGGTGACCATTTCCGGCCAGCTGACTGACAAGGCGGATCTTTCCACAAATGGGAAGCTCCGGGAGGAGGTCATCGGGAAATACTTAAATGCATCAGTCTCCATACAGCAGAACACCATGGACGAGATGATGAATGAGGAATTCTCTTCCCTGGGCCAGGCCATTGCCATTGCCGTGTTCCTGGTATTTGTGGTCATGGCGGCCCAGTTCGAGTCGCCCAAGTTCTCCATCATGGTAATGACCACGATCCCGTTCTCCCTGATCGGAGCCTTCGGCCTCCTCTGGCTGGCAGACAGCCCCATCAGCATGGTGAGCCTTCTGGGCTTCTTAATGCTAGTGGGAACGGTGGTAAACAACGGTATCCTCTATGTGGACACCGCCAACCAGTACCGGAATGAGATGGATCTGGACGAGGCGGTGATCGAGGCCGGAGCCACCCGTATCCGTCCCATGCTGATGACGACCCTCACCACCATCGTGGCCATGATCCCCATGGCCCTGGCCTACGGCGATGCGGGAGAAATGATGCAGGGCCTGGCGCTGGTGGATGTGGGCGGCCTCATCGCCTCCACAGTCCTGGCGCTCCTGATGCTGCCGGTCTATTACAGACTCATGAACCGGAAGCCCAAGGAGGAGCCGGACTACGACTGATAAGGGCGTAAGATCATAAGAAAAGGACCAGAAACGAAAGAAATCGTAAGAGAAATTTTATTGCGTTTCCGGTCCTTTCTGTATATGCTTAAAAAGGGAAAGAAGGGAGGAAGATCCCATGAAGGATATACGATCATGGAAAAAAACAGGGCTCCTGGTCTTTGCAGCGGCCCTGGGCGGGATCATAAGCGTTCCCGGGACTGGTCTTCTGACGGCACGGGCCACGGTGGCAGTCCAGGCATCGCCTGTGACGGAATATGACGAGGCCGCACTGGCCAGCTTTGCAGACGATACCCTGGAATACTGGGAGATCCCAGGACTGGTGGAACGGTATAACAGCGCTTACCAGAAACAGCTGGACCAGTTCTATTATAATCCGGGAAGCTCCACGGGACTCACAAAGGACCAGCTTTTAAGCGTGGCAGAGACCCTGCGCCAGGAGGCGGAGACCCTGGCAGATACGGCAGGGGATGAGAAGGACAGCATCACGAAGCAGGAGTATGAGGAGTACAGGAACAACGTGCGGATCCTCCGGGCCAGGGCAAAGGATTTGGAGGACGCGGCCAAAGGCCGGTCTGCCTCGGGGGCATCTGCCTTAAGGGCCCTGCGGATCTCAAAAAACAACACAGTGAAGACTGTGAACGCCATGATGCGGGACCATGAGACCCTGGAGCTTAAGACGAAGGCGGCGGAAAAGTCCCTGGAAATGGCGGAGCTTACGTATGAGGCGGCAAAGCGCCAGATGGAGCTGGGGCTCTATTCGGCAGAAAACGTGCTGGCGGCGGAGGAAGCCTTAAATTCTGCCCGGGCGGCAGCTTTTTCGGCGGAAAATGAAGAAAAGGACCAGAAGCATACGCTGATCCGGATGCTGGGGTGGCGTTATGACGCGGATCCGGCGATCCAGAAGGTACCGGAGCCAGATCTGGCAAGGATCGCATCCTACGATCCGGCGGCAGATATCAGCAAGGCCATTGAGAATAATGTGACTCTTTACGACACCAGGATGGCGTCGTCCTCGTCCCAGGGAGGGGCTGTGGCCAAGGCCCGGACCATTAAGGACCAGGAAAATGAGGTGCGGACCAGCCTGGACCTCTTATATAAGGATGTGCTCCAGAAGCAGGCGGCCTATGAGGCGGCAAAGACCAAGTTTGCGGCTGATGGGGCCGACAAGGCTGCGGCAGACCGGAAAAACGCCCTGGGTATGATGAGCCGCCAGGAATATCTGACGGCGGAAAGCGCCTATCTGGCGGCGGAGGCGGAATTTACGGAAGCCAGCCTGGCTTTAACGGGGGCCATGGAGGAATACGAATGGGCCGTAAAGGGCATGATGGAGCTGGCCTCGGGAGCCCAGAGCCAGGGCCAGGGAGCCATGTAGCGGGCAGGACCCGGAAAGGAATGACAGAATGATGAGAAAAATGACGATGGGAAGACGGGTGATCCCGGCGGCGCTGGCTGTTTCACTGGCCTGGACTGTACCGGCGTACGCGGAGGAGTTTGTGCCGGGGCCGGGACAGCCCTACGACGACGCTACTATGGCGCGGATCCAGGACAACGTCCTGGAATATGAGGAGATCGGACTTCTGGTGGATACTTATAACCCGACGTTAAAAAACGTAAAGGATACGTATTCGGATACCAAGGACGATTATAAAGATGTGGATAAATTGAAGAACCAGATCATGGAAGGCTCCGGCAGCCTGGCGGACCAGGCAGGGCAGCTTTCCGGCATGGCCGGCACCTTTGAGGATCTTCTGGGATACCAGAATATGGTAACGCCAGGAACGTATGCGGAGCTGGTGTACTCCTCGGAGGTTTTGTCCCAGCAGGCAGAGCAGATGACGCTGTCGGCCGATTCTCTGTCCGCAGTGACGCCGGAGATGCTAAAGGTAAAGATGGTGGACAGTACCCGGGCGGCACTGGTATCCGGGGCCCAGAGCGCCATGATCGGTTATGAGCAGCTCCTGCTCCAGAAGGTCAGCCTGGAGGATTCCATCGCTCTCCTGGAGGAGGTCTATAAGTCTGCCCAGACCCAGGCATCTGTGGGGCTGGCGACGGAGAACGCGGTGCTGACGGCCAGACAGAACCTGGAGTCAGCCCAGGCCGGAAGGCTCGCCATGGACGCCAGCGAGGTGAAGCTGCGCCAGAGCCTGTGTACGCTCCTGGGATGGGAGTATAACGGGAACCCGGAGATCCGGAAGGTGCCGGGAGCGGATCTTTCCAGGATCGGCGCCATGGATCCGGCAGCCGATAAACAGGCGGCCATCGACAACAACTACACCTTAAAATACAACCGTCTGAGCTATGAGCAGCTTACAGACGGCTCTGTGGAGCAGCAGAATATGGCCCGTACCATTGAGGACCAGACGGCAGCCATTTCCTCCTCCCTGGAAAACCTGTATAACCAGGTGCTCCAGAAGAGAAATGAATACCAGACTGCCGTGGCAGCCCTGGAGCTGGAAAAGACCAAGATGGAGGCAGCGGACCGGAAAATGTCCGTGGGCACCATCGGCCGTCTGGAATACCTCCAGCAGAAAAATTCCTATGCGGCAAAGGAGACGGCTGTGAAAACGGCGGATCTGGCCCTGTTCCAGGCCATGGAAACGTATGACCAGGCGGTGGAGGGGAATCTGAGCGTGTCCTAAAATGAGAGTATTTCCGCCAGTTTAAACCGTACCGTAACGCGGGGCAGAGCGTCCTCTGACGCCTTCTGTCCCGTTTTCTCATGCCCGGGAAGGCGGAGTGCGGACGGGTGCCTGGCCCGCATGAGTGCGGAAAAATCGTCCTCGGGAAGCAGGGCCTTCAGCTGATTCCTGGAGTCCTCCGGCACAACGGCGTGGGTGCTGTCCACATAGCAGAGGGAGGGATAGAGGACGCACCAGAAATTTTTCCCCTTTCCTTCCCCTAAAAGCACCCGGACCGCGTCGTAGGTCCCCGCCGGGAAGGTCATGTCCCCGTAGGTTTTTTCCGGGAACAGACACCGCTCCAGGCGGATATCCGCGCCATAGGAGAAGCCGCGGCTTTTCATGTATGCTTCCGCCGTCTCCTCCAGAAATGCTTTATGCTCCAGGATGTAGGAGGCCGTCTGGTCTTTTGTAAGGCCGTCTCCCGCCTCTGTCCCGGGTCCTTCCGGCGGAGGATTTCCTGCGCCCTGCTCCGGCCCCTGCGCCGTTTCTGATCCCAGGCCCTGGCGGATGGTATCCAGAAGGAGGTCCTTTACCTCCAGCTTCAAAGCCTGGTCTTTAGGGGAATCGCTGTTGGCCAGCACATGGAACCGCAGGACCTTTGGTGCGATCCGCGAGGCCAGGGCCTCCTCCTTTCTCCTCAGACCGTTCATGGCCGTTAAAAAGACCATCAGTGCCAGTGTCATGGACAGGCAGATATACCATTTCTTTTTCATGAGCTCCTCCAGTTTTTTATACGATTTTGCTATTTGTAATTATTGCCTGTTGTGCTATAATTTAAACGAATTGACGCCGAGGAGAGAACGGGCGCGGGAGGAGATCCTCCGTCCGGCCTATAGAAGGCTCTTCCGGCCCATCAACCATGAAAGGAAGCAGCAGATCAATATGGAAAAATTAAATGTGGTAGCCCTGTTTGGCGGGCAGTCTTCGGAGCATGTGGTCTCCTGTATGTCTGTCCAGAATGTGGCAGCCAATATCAATAAGGAAAAATACAATGTGATCCTGGTGGGGATCACAGAGGAGGGCCGCTGGCTCAAGGTGGACTCTCTGGATGAGGTGAAAAATGACACCTGGAGGACCAGTGGCTCCAGGGCTGTTCTTTCCCCGGACGCCACAGAAAAGGTCTTATGGGTGATCCGCCACGGAAAGGCAGAAAAGATCCCGGTGGACGTGGTGTTCCCGGTGCTCCACGGCCTTTACGGAGAGGACGGTACGGTCCAGGGGATCCTGGAGCTGGCGCAGATCCCCTATGTGGGCTGCGGCGTCTTAGCCTCCGCCGTGTCCATGGATAAGCTGTCCACGAAGCTGATCGTAAAGGACCTGGGGATCCGCCAGGCAGAATACGTGCCGGTGATGAAGGAAGAGCTGGAGCAGATGGACCAGGTGGCAAAGCGGGTGGAGGACGCGTTTCCGTATCCGGTGTTCATAAAGCCGTCCAACGCAGGCTCCTCCAGGGGCGTGTCCCGGGCCGACGACCGAAAGTCCCTGGAAAACGGCCTTAAGGAGGCGGCGCTCCATGACCGGCGGATCCTGGTGGAGGAGATGATCGTGGGCCACGAGGTGGAGTGCGCGGTCTTTGGCGGCGGAAAAGAGGAGGTACGGGCCTCCGGCGTGGGAGAGATCCTGGCGGCGGCTGATTTCTATGATTTTGACGCCAAATATTATAATTCTGATTCCAGGACCGTGGTGGATCCGGAGCTTCCGGGAAACGCGGCAGAGGAGATCCGGGAGTCAGCGGTTCGTATTTTTAAGGCTGTGGACGGCTATGGCCTTTCCCGGGTGGACTTCTTCGTAAAGGAGGACGGGGAGGTGGTCTTCAATGAGATCAATACCATGCCCGGCTTCACGGCCATCAGTATGTACCCCATGCTCTGGGAGGCCAGGGGCGTGGGAAAAGAGAAACTGGTGGACGATCTTCTGGAACATGCGCTCAAGCGCTACGAAAGGTAGGCGCTTATTATGGATAAGAACGCACCCATCGGGATCTTTGATTCCGGCGTGGGAGGGCTCACGGTGGCCAGAGAGGTGATGCGCCAGCTTCCGGACGAGAGGATCGTTTATTTCGGGGATACGGCCCGCCTTCCCTACGGGACAAAATCCCAGGATACGGTGATCCGTTTTTCGGAGCAGATCATGCGCTTTTTGCGGTCCAAGGGAGTGAAGGCCATCGTCATCGCCTGCAATACGGCGTCCTCCTATGCCCTGGACGCCCTGAGACGGTCTGAGGATATCCCCATCATCGGCGTGATCAACGCCGGGGCCAGGGCGGCGGTCTCCGCCACAAAAAACGGGAGGATTGGAGTGATCGGGACCGATGGGACCATCAACAGCAAAGCGTATTCCTCTGTTTTAAAAAGCATGAATCCGGCGGTGGAGGTATTCGGAAAGGCCTGCCCTCTGTTCGTTCCCCTGGTGGAGGAGGGGCTTCTCCACGATACTGTGACGGACGAGATCGCCTCCCGGTATCTGTCGGTGCTGAAGGAAAAATACATCGATACCCTGGTCATGGGCTGTACCCATTATCCTCTGATCCGCTCCACCATCGCCCGCACCATGGGAGACGAGGTGACTCTGGTGAATCCGGCCTATGAGACGGCGGTGCAGCTTAAGACCCTTCTCCGGTCCATGGAGATGGACTGCGACGGGGACCAGGAGGTCCGGGTGGAGGAAAAGTACCAGTTTTATGTGAGCGATATGGCAGAAAAATTCAGCTCCTTTGCCGGGTTTATCCTTCCCGGGAAGGTGAAGAACACCATGCTGATCGACATTGAGAAATATTAGGAGCAACAGATGACAAAAGATGTTCTGGTAAGAGTCAAGGGGACCCAGTTCATGGACGACGAGAATGACGTGATCGAGATGATCACTGCGGGGACCTTTAATGAAAAGAATGAAAAAAAATATCTGATCTATGACGAGACCATTGTGGAGGGCGGAGACCAGACCCACAATATCGTGAAGATCTGGCTGGATAAGGTGGAGGTGACCAAGCGGGGACTGGTGGACACCCATATGACCTTTGAGTGCGGGAAAAAGCACATGTGCAACTATATGACGCCGGTGGGACTGATCATCCTGGGGATCACCACCTCAGCCCTGGAGGTGGAGGAAGATGAGACATCCATGCGGGTCGTCATTTCCTATGCCCTGGAAATGAACGGCGAATACATTTCCGGCTGCGGCCTTGAAATTTACGCCAGGGATAAGGGAAACGGTCCCTGGAGCCTGGATTAAGGACGGAGAAGAAAGAGAGGAAGACAGAATATGGAAAGCTTTTTGGTAGCGGTCAACGCGGTTGTCCCATTTCTCTGTTACATTACCTTCGGATATGTGATGAAGATCAAGGGAGTGGTAAAGGAGGACTTTCTCCAGCAGCTGAATAAGATGGTATTTAAGGTCTTTTATCCGTTTATGACCTTCTATAACATTTATAAGGCTGACGCCAGCTCCCTTCCCAGACCGGTGATGCTCATTTTCTGCGGCGTCAGTATCCTGGTGCTGGAGGTGATCCTGGTGCTCACGGTCCCCAGGCTGGTAAAGGAGAATCCCAGAAGGGGCGTGATCATCCAGGCCATTTACCGGAGCAATTTCGTCCTGTTCGGTCTTCCTCTGACTGTTTCTGTGTTTGGAGATGTGGCCTCCTCTGTGGCGGCCATGGTGGTGACTGTGGTGATCACCATTTATAATACGACTTCCGTGGTGATCCTGGAAATGTTCAATTCAGAAGGGAAAACAGACGTGAAGACGATCCTGGTCAATGTGGTGAAAAATCCGCTGCTCCAGGGAGCCGTGGTGGGTCTTCTGTTTTTCTTCCTGGGCATCCATGTGCCCAAGAGCCTTTTAACGCCCATTGCGGCCTTTGCGGACGCCACCTCGCCAGTGGCCCTGTTCGTCCTGGGCGGGACGCTCCATTTCAACGCCATCCGCGGCAACATGAAATACCTGGTACCGGCCCTGTCCTTAAAGCTCCTGGTGCTTCCTGCGGTGATGCTGGCCCTGGGCTACGCCTTTGGCCTCCGGGATCTGGAGCTGTTCCTTTTGGTGGCGATCTACGGAACGCCGGTGGCCGCCGCCTCTTATCCCATGGCCCAGAATATGGGCGGCGACGGCGAGCTGGCTGGCCAGTTCGTGGTCATCAGCACCGTCGTCGCCGTTGGGACCCTGTTTGGGTGGATCTTCTTTATGAAGAGCGTGGGACTGATCTAGTCCATCTTCTTCAGTACGATATTTTTGATCCGGCCTCCGTCCAGGATGAGGGAGCCGTTTTCAGGCTTCACATACATCGTAAGATCCGGGCCGAAGCTGAAGATGTTTTCTCCGGCTGCGTTCCTGTAAAGCTCTGATTTTCCATAACGGAGCATACAGAGGCCGCAGCCGTTTTCTGTTTTTTCAAGAGTAACGTGGGCGTCAGTCTCCTCATCGTAGTAATGGCCTTCCTCAAAAAGAGAGGGATCGGCCGGGGAGACCGGCGTCATTTTTACCACGCGGGCCGGAAGGCGGTAAAGGATCCCTTCCTCTGTGAAGTAGATCACCTCGTCCAGAGTGCCGACCCGGTAGCCGCCGTCTTCAGTTCTGACCAGTTCAGTTTCGCACCATTCTCTCTTCATAAAGAGCGTTCCGTCATGGTCCAGGATGTTCACAAACAGCGGATCATCGGGAAGGGATGCAGCAAACAGACCGGCATGGGCGGGAGCCTCTTTGTGCTCCGGTACAGCGGGCTCGGTGCAGTCCGGAAGACCAAGAACGATGCAGGCAGCCTTATCGGCCATTTTTGCCATGACGCGGGTGGTGGTATTGCTTAATAGGATTACCTCCAGCTCCTTTTCCGGGATACAGGATACCTGTCCGCGGTAAGCGGCATCGGCGCCGCCGTGGCCGAACACATCCAGTCCGTGGAGCTTATGGGTCATGAGGCCGCCGCAGTATTCCGCAGCCGTTCCGTCGCTTAAGATGGCCGGGGTCTTCATCAGGGAAATGATCTCCGGGTCGATGACCTGGGGATGGATGTACTCGTCCAGGATCTTACTGAGATCGGAGGCACATGTATTGACGGAGGTGGGGCCGTAAACGCAATAGTTTAAGGGATTATAATAGTAATTTCCATCGCCGTCGTCCTGGTAGGAGTAGACCAGGTTGGGAACGATCTGGGTGTAGCTTTCCCGGACGAAGGTGTGCTCCATGCCGAGAGGCTTGAAGATCCGTTCTTTGGCAAACTGTGGGAAGCTCATGCCGGACAGCTTTTCAACGATCAGCGCCAGAAGATGGAAGCCCGTGTTGCTGTAAAGATATCTGGACTGGGGCTTGAAGTTTAAGTGCTTCTGGAGCCGGATGGTGGTGTTGATGTCGTCCATGGTGATCTGGTCATTGATGGTGATGCTGCGCATGAATAAAAGCTCCCACTGGTCCCTAAGGCCGCTGACATTGTTCATCATCTGGCGCACGGTAATGGGCTCTTCGATGTTGATATATTCTCCTACATATTTACGGATATCGTCGTCCAGGCCCAGCTTCCCTTCCTTCCAGAGAAGGAGGATGGAGAGGACGGTGAACTCCTTGGAGATGGAGGCCACGTGCAGGATGCTGTCATTTTTGATCTTCAGCTGGTTCTCCAGGTTTCCGTAGCCAAAGCATTTTTCATAAACCGTTTCGCCGTGCTGGCGGATCAGCACCTGGGCTCCCGGGCAGAGGCCGTTGTCCCATACGCGGAAAAGATCGTCGAGCTGTTTGGTTATAGTTGTGTTCATTGGTCGTATCCTTTCAGAAATATCAGTGTTTTAAAATGTGACGGAAGGTATGGAGCCAGTTTTCCCCGGCCAACTTTGCCAGATGGCTTTCTGTATACCCGTGCTGCCTTAAATGGTCCAGGAAGGCCGGAAGGTCTTCGTGGGCTCCGGAGAGGATATCAAAGGGGCGCTCCGGCATCTGGTCCGTGGACGAGGACAGGTCGTCCGCAAAAAATGAGTCGCAGAAATCAAAGCCAAAGGCCACATGGTCCTCTCCCATGATCTCTGTCATATGATCCAGATGGGCGGTCAGTCCGTTCTGGTCGGGGGAAACACCGGGACCGGCGGTCAGGAGACTACACCCGTTGAGTCCCACCGTTCCGCCGCGGCTGGCGATCTCCCGCATCTGGCAGTCGGTCAGGTTCCGGTTGCTGCCGGCAACGGCCCTGGAGTTGGAGTGGGAGGCGATCACTGGGCAGGAGGTGATGGAGAGCACGTCCTCCACCCCTTCGTCGCTTAAATGGCTGAGATCCAGGATCATATGAAGGTCTTCGGCTTCCTTCACCAGCTCCCGGCCAAACTCCGTAAGGCCGCCTTTTTTCAGGCTGCCGGAAAAGTCGCAGCCGTCAGCCGCAGCGTTTCTGCGGCTCCAGGCCAGTCCCAGTCCACGGACGCCTGCGGCATAAAAGCCGTGGAGCAGGAGGCAGGAGGAAACGGGCTCTGCTCCCTCAAAGGAGAGAAGAAAGCCGATCCGTCCGGTTTCGGCGGCCCGGAGAAAGTCGTCTGCGCTGGTGCAGAGCATGAGAAGGTCCGGGGTCTCCTCGATCTCGCAGTGGAGGGCCGAGATCTGCTCCATGGCCACAGAAAGGGCCCCATAGGGCAGGTACTGGCTGTCCACAAAAATGGAGGCGACAATACCGGTCACGCCGCCCTTCTGGAAGGCGGGATAGTAACGCCTCCGGATGACCTGGCGCTCGCCTTTTTTTCGGCGGGCGGCCACGTCCATGAGAATGTCATAATGTCCGTCAATGATGTATTTCATAGTTACAGCTTCCTTAGTATACTAATTGTGAGAAGTAGACGACGATGACCGCCTCTTCCTTTGATCGGTTCATATAGTTGTGCAGGCTGCCGCTGGGAATATAGAAGCTGTCGCCCTCATGGACCGTGTATACGCTGTTGTCTATGTGGAGCTCCAGCTCTCCCTTTAAGAGCAGGAGGCTTTCGTCGTAGGTGGTATGGGAGATCATCTGCTCTGTGACCCAGTGCCTCGGCTGCATCCGGACCATGAGACCGGTGATCTTCGCCGCCCTCCCGTCCGGGAGATGGGAGGGGGTGAAGATGGAGTAGGAAATGTCGATCTCGGGGATCTTCATGGGGATCCGGTTCTCTTTGCGGATCAGGTAGGATTTCCGGGAGTCACTTTCTCCACTGGACTGAGGTAAAAGGGACTGTTCAGATTCCCCCATAATGAGCCAGACCTCAGAGCATTCCAGGCAGGCGGCGATCTTTCTCAGGGCAGAAAGCGACGGAGATTTCAGATTCCGTTCGATCTGGGAGATATGCCCGATGGTATATCCGGTCGCGTCTGCGACCTGCTTCAACGTCATTCCTTTTTTCTTCCGGGCTTCCCGGATCCGATTTCCATACATGGTTCAGATTTCCCCCTTTCATATGCCGGTCATGGGCTGCTTCCGGCGGCGTCCTCCTGCGGGACCGGGCAGCCGGATAAAGATTCCGGGACCCTTAGCTGGCGGTTCCGGAGAGGCTTGTGAGCGCGGAGATCCCGCAGGCCAGTTCCTTCATATCAGCGCAGGTGATCTCCACCTCAGTGCCGCTTAAGCGTCTTACGCCCGGAGTCAGGGCAACGGCATCGGCCATGGCTGTTGATTTAAAATCAATGCCCAGAACGGCCGGAACGGCTGTCTCGTAAAGGGGAAGCTTCTTTAAGTCAGATGCCAGGACCTCCTTCACTGCACAGATGGTATCCTCGCGGAGCTTTCTCTGGGGCTGGAACTTTGCCGCATAGCGGGTAAGGGATTCTTTTGTGGTCACAAATTTTACCCAGGGCATCATTTCCTTATCGATCAGCTGCCTGCGCAGACCGGAATCGCCGATGACCAGACCTACCGGTACCTTATAGGAGGCGGCAATGGCGGCGTTGGTAACGGTTTCGTTCATATAGGCTCCATTGATCTTCAGGCATGAAACGACCTTTCCATAGAAGCTGTGATCCATATTGGCGCAGATCTCTCCGGGGCCGGCGTGGTATCCGGCAAAGAATGCCACATCATATGTCTCATCCAGACAGGCCACCATATACTGCGGGCGCGGAGAGCCGCTGACCAGGCTGATCCGGTCATCCATCTGGCTCAGTTCATCATAGGAAAGGTTTCTTCCGCTTCCATGGGAATCGGCAATGGTGATCTCCTCGACCTCTTCATTTTTTTCAGAAGCCTGGATCCCTTCGATGATCCAACGGACCTGGTTATGGAGCGCCCGGCGGAAAGAAACAGTCTCTTCCCGCTCCTGGGACGGAGACGTGATGCCTGCCATGCCTTCCATGTCAACAGAAATAAAGATTTTCATGATAATCCTCCTTAAGAATGCGTAGATATATTTTGTAATGAGATTACTCTATGTTAAAACATTATAAAACCATAATAAAACAAAGTCAATATATTGACAGAATCAACAAAAATAATTATACTATGAGTAATATTATACTATAAGTAAAAAATGGAGGAAACTCCTGAACTGCCTTTAAAATTATCCTAGGGAAAGCAGAGGTAAAAAATGAAATATAATTTTGATGAGTCCGTGGACAGAAGCCAGAACCGCTCCGCCAAATACGATGAGCGCGTAAAAAATTTTGGTACAGACGATGTGATCCCCTTATGGATCGCAGATATGGATTTTAAGACAGCCCAGCCCATCATCGACGCCTGCAAAAAGAAAGCGGAGGAAGGGATCTGGGGGTATACCTCCCGGCCGGACAGCTACTTTAAGGCGTATGCAGACTGGCAGGAGAGGAGAAATGGCTGGAAGCTTGATCCATCCCTCTGCAGCTGGAGCCTGGGAGTTGTCCCGGCCCTGGCGGGAATCATCAAGCTGTTTACCCAAAAGGGAGAAAAGGTCCTGATCCAGCCGCCGGTGTACCCGGAGTTTTTCGATATCACAGAAAATACCGGAAGGACCCTGGTGCAGAATAACTTCCTGGAGCGGGACGGCGTATGGGAAGTGGACTTTGAAGACTTTGAGAAACAGGCGAAGGACCCGGAGGTGAAGCTTTTCATCCTCTGCAACCCCCACAATCCCCTGGGGCGGGTATGGACGAAGGAAGAGCTGGAAAGGATGCTCACGATCTGCTTTGAAAACGACGTGCTGGTGGTTTCCGACGAGATCCATTCCGACCTGATCTTCCATGGGAAAAAGCATACGCCGGCGGTCCTTGCCGCACCGGGAGCAGATAAAAAGGTGATCACCTGTATCTCTGTCACAAAGACCTTTAACCTGGCCGGCCTCCAGGCGTCCACCACGGTGTTCCCGTGTTTGGAAATGAAGAAGAAGTTCGATTCCTACTGGGGCGGCATGGACATCCACCGGAACAACGCCTTCAGTTCCGTGGCCATGGAAGCGGCCTTAAATGAGGGCGAGGAGTGGCTGGAGCAGCTTCTGGAATACATATCCGGAAACCTGGATTATATTAAGGAATATTTTGACACAAGGATCCCGCTGATCCGGGCCAATATCCCCGACGCCACCTACCTGGTGTGGCTGGACTGCCGGAAGCTCAATATGACAGACCAGGAGCTTAAGGAGTTTATGATCAAAAAGGCCGGTCTGGGACTGAATCCGGGCTCTGATTTCACAAGGGCCTTGAGCGGATTTATGCGGTTAAACGCAGCGTGTCCAAGGGCCACTCTGGAAAAGGCCCTGGGGCAGCTGGAACGGGCCGTCAATGAGCTGGCTCATTAAGGGAGGAAACATCATGCATGAACTTACAAAACTGATCAAAGACGATATGCGTCCGGCCCTGGGAGTTACAGAGCCGGGGGCCATTGCATACGCAGTCTCCAAAGCCAGATCCTATCTTACGGGAGAGCTTAAGGAGGTGCGGCTCTTATTAAACAGCGGCATGTATAAAAATGCCTACACCTGCGGGATCCCCAACAGCCTGTTTTTCGGAAACGAATATGCGGCTGCCCTGGGAGCCGTGGCCGGGAGACCGGAAAAGGAGCTGGAGAGCCTGGCCGATGTGACAGAGGCGGACAATGCGGCGGCAGAGGCCCTGGTGAAGGCCGGAAGGATCCATGTGGAAATGAGCGGGATCACCAGCCGGATCTTCATTGAGGCCCAGGTAAAGACCGCAGACGGCGAAGCCATGGTGCGGATCCGGGACTCCCACACCAATGTGGTACGGATCGAAGCAAACGGAAAAACCATCCTGGACCGGGAGGAGCCCCAGGCGGCAGAGGCCGCAGAGGAAAAGCCTCTGATCCATAATTATACTCTGAGGCAGATCTATGAATATGCGAAAACGGTCCCGGCAGAAGAGATCTCCTTCATAAAGGCCGCCTATGACATGAACTATGCTCTGTTTGAAGAGGGATTAAAGAACGAAAGGACCACCTATGCCCGCCATCTCCTGAAAAAGAACGGAGGGCAGATCCTTTCTTCCGATGAGCAGAAAACGGCGTCCCTTCTCTGCAATGCCGCCATCGAGGCCCGTGTCATCGGACTGGACCGGCCGGCCATGAGCATCACCGGCTCCGGGGCCCACGGGATCATCGCCACCATGCCCCTTTACGGCGTATGTAAGATCCGGGGGATGGAGGATGAGGTATTGTACCGGGCCACGGCGCTTAGTTATCTGATCTGTATGTATATTAAGGAATATTCCGGCAAATTATCGGCCTTCTGCGGCTGCGGGATCGCAGCCGGAACGGGAATGGCCTGTGCCCTGGTATATCTGTGGGGCGGCGACGATCAGATGATGGCAAAGACCATCAACAACATGGCCAGCAGCATCACCGGAATGATCTGCCACGGCGGGAATAAGGGCTGTACCATGAAGGGCGTTGTGGCTGTGGACGCGGCATTCCAGTCCGCAGAGCTGGGAATGAACGGGATCTTCATCGACGATATCCATGGCATCAACGGCAGTACGCCGGAGGAGACCATGCGCCATATGGGTGAGATCGCCTCGCCGGGCATGACGGGAACAGAGAAGACCATCGTGGATATCCTGCAGGAAAAGGGCCGGGCGTAAGGGTCAGGCTCTGGCTCGCTGCCCGCGAAAATAAAAAGCGCATCACCTGGAGATCTCCTCCGGATGATGCGCTGTCTTTTATTATGCGTTCTTTTTCTGGTCGTCCTTTTTCTTTCTGAACCGGTCTAAGAATTTCTTCTTCTCCGGCAGAGGCGGGATCCCGCCGCGGACGCTTTTGATCTCTGTTATGTACATACCGCTGATCACGACCTTGGCTTCGGTCTTTAAGGGAAGCTGTAAAAATACCTTTTCATCGGCGATCATGGTCATGATCCTGGGACCGATCTTGGCCTTTACCACCGGGATCTTGGCGCGCTTGGCGTACCAGGGCGTCTGCTCATAAACGATGGCCGGAAGTCCGGCTTCCTTCAGCTTCAGTTTCTTTTTGTCAATGGCCATAAGCGTTACCACCTGCTTGGCGGCGTCGATGGTGGCCTGGGCCTCAACCTGACGTTTCTCCAGCTTTCGTCCAAAGTAGTACAGAACACCAAGCACGATGGCTGCAATGATGAGGACTACGAAAAGGACGTTCATTACGATGCTCCAGTTCATGGGTATACCTCCAGTTGTCTTCACGTTCGCCCTCTTTGCAGGGCATTGCTTGTATAAGTATAGCATTCCTTACATAAAAGTGCAAGGAGATTTTCCGTCTCCAGCAGCCCTCCGGCTCCTGCCCCAGGGGCTTTTTTGCGGCTTTTTTGCGGCCTTAAAGTCCGAAAAGAATTGACGGTATTTGCAAATAATGGTAAAATACAGATATTCAGAACAAATGGTGCGAATTTTTTAAGGAAAGGTGACACGACTATGGGAAAACAGATAGTATGGGAGGAAATTGACAAAAAATCGGCGGAGATCCTGGAGGCCAGCGACCAGATCTGGGGATGCGCAGAGACTGCTTTTACAGAGCATCAGTCCATGAAGGTCCTCTGCGAGCTGCTGAGAAAAGAGGGCTTTCAGGTGGAAGAGGGACTGGCCGGCGTGGAAACGGCCTTTAAGGGCACCTTCGGTTCCGGGAAACCGGTGATCGGCTTCCTGGGGGAGTTTGACGCATTATCGGGGCTGGACCAGGAAGCAGGGGCCACAGAAAAGAAGCAGCTCCATGCAGGCGCTCCGGGCCATGGCTGCGGCCACAATATGCTGGGTGCGGCTTCTCTGTCTGCGGCCTTAGGGCTTAAGAGATATCTGGAGGAGACAAAAAAATCCGGTACAGTGGTCTATTTTGGCTGTCCCGGCGAGGAAGGAGGCTCCGGCAAGGCGTTTATGGCCAAGGGCGGCGCGTTTTCCGGCCTTGACGCGGCCATTACCTGGCATCCCGGAGATCTGACCCGGGCCGATACGGGAAGCTCCCTGGCCAACTACCAGGTGGCCTATAAATTCTATGGCACCAGCGCCCATGCAGGCGGAGCCCCTCATCTGGGAAGGAGCGCCCTGGATGCCCTGGAGTTAATGAACATGGGCGTTCAGTTCCTCCGCGAGCATGTGGTCCCTGAGGCCAGGATCCATTACGCCATCACAAATACCGGCGGCTATTCCCCCAATGTGGTGCAGCCCTATGCGGAGGTGCTTTATCTGATCCGTGCGCCGAAGAATAAACAGGTGGAGGAGATCTACCGCCGTGTCAATAAGATCGCGGAAGGTGCGGCCCATATGACAGAGACCCGGGTGGAGATCGATTTTGTGAAGGGCTGCTCCAACCTGGTGAGCAACAAGGTGATCGCAAAGAAGCTGTGGGAAAACCTCACGGAGCTTGGCGCGCCGGAGTATACAAAGGAAGAAATGGAGTTAGCCCAGGCCATCCACGACAGCGTGGGAGAAAGCTGCTATGAGTCCATTGAAAAGGTGGCGAAGGCCTGCGATAAGGAGACGAAAAAAGAGGTGCTGGCCCACAGAGGCGAGGCCATGTACCGGTTCGTGGCACCCTTTGATCCGGTGGGGATCATGTCCTTTGGTTCCACCGACGTGGGCGATGTGAGCTGGAACTGCCCAACCGCCCAGGCGTATGTGACCACATGGGCGGCAGGAACGCCGGGCCATTCCTGGCAGGTGGTCTCCCAGGGCAAGAGCGGCCTGGCCCATAAGGGACTGATCTACGCGGCCAAGGCCATGGCGGGAGCCGCTGTGGATATGATCGAGGACCCGGAGATCATCAAAGAGGCATGGGCTGAGATGGAGGAGACGCTGGAGGGCGATACATATCACTGCCCGATCCCGGACGGATGTAAGCCCAGGGCCATCGGAATGACAAAATAAAACGCGGACTATATCATGGACGCCGGAGGGGCGCTGTTGGATCATCTGTATGGATGACCGGGCAGCGCCCCTTTTCACGCCTATAATTCCATCTGCTCCGGAAATGCTTCCTTCCTTAAAAGCCCCCACATCCGATCAATATAGGAGAGTGTGTAAAAGTTTTCGTAGTAATGGTAATAAAAGGCTCCCTTAAGGGTCATGGAGTAGACCCCGTCCTTTTCTTCGGCAAATCCCAGCAGCTTTGCAAGGCGCAGCTCCAGTCCGTACATTTTCTTTAAGGGAACGCCGAAAAAGGCTTCAAAGTCCCGGGGATCCACGCGGGTGCTGTAAGCGGTCCAGAACAGGTAGTAGATCATCCGCTGGCGGAGCGTAAACCGGAGGGTCAGGGCAGTGGGAAGCTTTTTCTGGTCTATGCGCCGGATATATTCCTCCACAGAAAAGGTGTTGATCTTAAACTGGTCCCTTAAGAGCGTGGCGGCGGAGCAGCCGAACCCTAAGAAGTTATCCCTGGTCATGGAGGAGTAGGAAGCATGATTCTCCCTGGCGAAGGTCCAGATGGAGCTTCTGGTACAGCCAAGCTCCAGGCAGTACCGGGTGATCTGGTCCAGAAGCTGCCGCTTTTCCTTTTTTCCCATGGACGGAAGGGCGCTGTCGGTGAAGGTGAAATCAATGAACGGATAGAGGGCCACATGGTTGGCCCCGGCTTCAAAGGCATCGTCTACGTCGGCCTTCAGATCCCCAAAGGTCTGGGATGGAAGGGCAAAGATGAAATCTATGGACACTGTTTCAAAGGGGACCTGGGAGAGGGCGGCTTTTAGCGAGTCCATGTCCGCGCCGGTCCGGCCCAGGAGCCTCTGAAACTTTTCCTGGAAGGACTGGATTCCGATGCTGAGCTTTGTGATCCCGGCCTCCTTTAAGACATGGAGGGTCCGGGGCGTTACATTTTCCGGATGGAGTTCGATCCCGATGCCCTGGGTAATGATAAAATGATCCTGGATGGCGTCGATGATCTCCTTTATGCGGTCCGCCGCCAGGGCCGGAGTGCCGCCGCCGAAGTACAGGCTGGTGACGGTCTTTTTTCCGGGAGCCTGGATTCCCGCCAGATGGATCTCCCGGATCAGGGCGTCGATGTACCGGCTGCATGCCTCCTCGGTGTAGAGGGTCTTGCAGTAGGGACAGAAGCTGCAGATGTTCCGACAGAAGGGGATATGGACGTACAGCCCCAGGCCGTCACAGTCAGAAAAGGGCAGCTCCTGATCGTATTCGTTTTTAAAAAGGAAGGGCTTTGTGGAACGGGTCAGCCACATCCGTGTCAGCTCTGTGATCATATGTATACAGCTCCTAAATATATTTCAGATACGTTTTCAGCATGTCCAGGACGATCCGGGGCTTTCCCTGGAAGATCAGGGTGTATTCTGCCACAAAGAAATAGCCGCACTGGCTGCACAGGTCCGGGACAGAGATGCAGCGGCCGCAGGTGGAGAGGGTCCCGTTTTCCATGACCACACATTGGCGGCAGGGGGTGGGAAAGCTTCCGTCGATCAGATAGGGAAAGGCGCTTTTTAAGTTGAAGACCGGGACGCCCTCCTCCATCATTTCCTCGATGACGCGGCAGCAGGAGGCCTTTTCCTCCCGGGACAGGGCCAGCTCCCTGGTATCGGGATAGGGAGTATGGAAATTAAAGGAAACGGCCCGCACATTTTTTGTATCCCTGGCGGTCCGGCACACATGGCGGACGGCGTCCTTATTGATCTGGTTGATGGCCATGTAAAAGCAGATGTTGTCAGAGGAAGCGTTTTTGATGTTTTCCATGATGAGGTCATAGGTGTCTCCCCGGACGGCGTTGTGGCGCTCCCGGTCCCCGTCCAGGCTCAGAAGGATCAGATCGGCCTCCGGGAGGTCCAGGGGAAAGGTTCCGTTGGTGACCACGTTGACGATGAGAAAGCCCATGCGCTTTGCCTCGATCACCAGGTCCCGGAGGGTGACGTCCCCGTCCCTCCATAAAAAGGTCTCCCCTCCGCAGAAAAAGAGGATGCGGATCCCCATGGAGTAAAGCTCTTCCATCTCCCGGCGGATCTGGGCATAGGGATAGAGGACGGAGGTGATATTGTTGACGGAGCAGTGCTTACAGTGCAGGTTGCACCGGTCCGTCACGATGATGGTGCCAAGAATGGGATCGCTTTTTTTAAAGAGGATCGTCTTTAAGCCAAAGGCGGCCAGGGGGAGGAAGGAGGAAATCTTCATGGGGGAACATCCTTTCTTTTGAGAAGAGATTTTCATTTTAAACCATTGTATCATATCTGCTCTTCTGGTTCCATAGAGAAAGATCCCCTTTGTTCCTGGAAAGAAAAAAATATGGGGAGCGGTTTTCCTCCAGCGGCATCATGGGGGAACAGGCCTGTACCGGCTTAAAGAGGTATGCAGCAGATTGTCAGGGCGTAAGACTGATAAATAGCGGCATAGATCAAAAGGGTAAGATATGGTTGTGCAGGACTGTATCCTGGATTATACTGATGAGACAAGAGATTTTCAGTAAGGAGGACGGACATGGCAGTATATTTTTACGGCTGCATTACATTGGATGGATATCTGGCTGCAAAAGGGCATGGCCTGGACTGGCTTTATGATACCGGAAGCCCGGAGGAGACCAGCTATGACGAGTTTTACAGCCGCATGGATCTTGTATTGATGGGACGCCGGACGTTCCAGGAGATCGAAAAAACAGGGGATCCGGCCTCTGTTTATCCCACCACAGAAAATTATGTCTTTACCCACAGAGAACTTTCCTGTCCAGGATTTACAGCAGTCAATGGAGATCCCGCGGAGTTTGTAAAAGGCCTGGGACAGGACCGCAGCATCTGGGTGGTGGGCGGAAATACCATTCTTGCCCCTCTGCTGGATCAGGATATGGTGGATCATCTCATTATCCAGGTGGCCCCGGTACTGCTGGGCGAGGGGATCCCTCTGTTTACGCAGAAGGAAGCCATGCGCCGGTTCCGGCTGGAAACCGTCCGGCAATACGGGCAGTTTGCGGAGCTGGTGTACGGCCGGAGATAACCGGGGCCGTTCATCTCCAACTGTTTTCTTTGCGTTGCACAGCAGAGAAGGACATGCTATACTAACCGCGGAGCGTCTGGCATGGCAGACAGACTTTTTGCATACATCGCGGAAAGCCGGACGTCTGCCGGATGATCATTAAGAGAACAGGATGGATAAGAGTATGAAGTTCAGAAGAAAACTTGCGGCGTTTACGGCCGCCTGCGTCCTTGGGACCGCATCATTTACGGGAATGGAAGCAGAGGCGGCAGAAATTCCGGAATACATGAGATCTGTAACGTATTTCGGAGACGAATGGCCCATTAACTACTGGAACAGCGAAGACAAAAACATGGAAGAAAATATGGCGCGGATCGCTGCCGACGGCTTCAACAGCCTGATCCTGGTGGTCCCGTGGCGGGAATTCCAGCCCAGCGAGGTGGGAAGCTATTTCAATGAAAGGGCCTTTGCCCGCCTGGACCAGGTGATGGACTGTGCGGAGCGCCATGGCCTGGGGGTAGTCCTGCGGCTGGGATACGTATGGGATTACCTGGGGGCGACCGAGACGCCGAAGCGGTTTGCGGCCATCACAAAGGACGATGGTCCGGAGCGGAAGCTGTGGCTGGAATACAGCAAAAAGGTGTATGAAACGGCGGCGGCCCATGAAAACTTCTGGGGCGGCTTCATTACCTGGGAGGATTTCTGGAACTATACGGAAAATATGGGCCGCGACATGGCCATGTCCAGCCGGATCCGTATGGCAAAGGACTGCGGATACCAGGCGTACCTGGAGGAAAATTACACTCTGGACCAGGTAAGGGGCTTTTACGGCCCGAAGCTGGAGACGTTTGAACAGGTATATATCCCATATAAGGACCATCCCTCCGCGGAGCTTTTTTACGAGTTTTATGACCATTTCCTCACAGAGCTGACGACGGAGACCCAGGCCGTGTTCCCGGGGCTGTCCCTGGAGATCCGGGCAGACGGAGACATCGTATCAGACGGGATGGGAGGAACGAAATACTATTCCCACAGCGCCACCTACCCCTGTCCGGGGGCAGACTATGCGGCTCTCATGTACAGCGTGTCTATGGGACAGGTGAATACAGGAAATAAGATCCCTGCCTCCGAGGCCCTGGCGGCCATGACCAGGAACCTGGACAGCATTTACGCGGCGGCCGGGAAGCCGCTTTATATTGAACAGCTTCTGTATATGGATTCCACAGAGGCATTTTCCCATAATACCCAAGTGGAGGACGAACAGGTGGGGACCTTCGTCCGGAGCCTGGCTCCGGTGCTTTCGGGCCGGACCAATGGATACGGGTTATGGGTATACAGGAATTATGTGAATAATGCCGTTTATAACAGCCAGTTTGCCCTGGATCAGGAGGGCTGGAGCTTTTCTGGAGACAGCCGGATCGAGGAGCGGAACGGTTCCAAGGCGGCAGTCATCGGGAAAAAGGGTTCCATTTCCCAGGATCTGGACGGCCGGATCCCCGGAAGCAGCCGGATCCATGTGGAATTTTACGCAGAAGCAGAAAACGGCGGAGCCAGCGCGACGGTCCGCCTGGGCGGTGACGAGCAGACGATCCATGTGGGCGAGGGGAAAACGTACCGGATGGAATTTGCATCCCTTCCGAGATACACGTTTTCCATCACCGCAGAACGGCGGATCCATGTGGACGATATCCGGGTCTACACCTATGAGCAGGATGGACGGATCTATGAGCGGGACGGAAGCGCAGGGGATCTGGCTGGGGATTTCCGGACACTCAATGGAGAGCTAACTGCGGGCAGTGTGCCCGCAGGAGGAATGGCGGCCGGAACGCCGGATGCGGGCGGACAGCAGACAGGGGAAATGACGGCCGCAGAAGCGTCGTCTGCCGCCGCAGAATAGGAGATGGAAGAGGAATGGAGCTGACAGGAGAGACAAAGGACTGGGGACGTGGGATGGCGGAGGCGTTTTCCATGGTTAAGGATCAGGCGCCTCTGGTACACATGATCGCCAACTATGTGACGGCCTCCTTCTGTGCCGACGCCATGGCGGCCATAGGGGCCAGACCGCTCATGGCCCAGGCCCCGGAGGAGATGGAGGAGATCACCGGATCGGCGGACGGACTGGCAGTGAACCTGGGCCAGCCGTCGGAAGAAAAATATCTGGCCTGTGAGCGGGCGCTTCAGACCGCCGGAAATCTGGGGATCCCGGCGGTCCTGGACCCGGTGGGAGCCGGGGCGTCCGGATACCGGAAAAAAGCGTCGGCCAGTCTGTGCGCGGCTTCATGGCCTGGGAGGGCCTGGTCCGGAGTGCTGAAGGGAAACAGCTCAGAGATCCACACGGTACTCACCGGAGCCGCCGCCCACAGCGGAGTGGACAGTGTGGGGACGTTTTCCCATCTGGAAGAGGAGGCCGCGTTTTTAAGGGATATGAGGGAGAAGGGCCGGAAAATGGTGATCCTGGAGACTGGAGCGGTGGATAAGCTCTGCTGGATCTCAGAGAGCGGTGGAAAAGACCGGATCTTCCGGGCTGCCTTCGGCCATGAAAAGAGCCGCCGGGTGAACCTGGTGGGCACGGGCTGCGTCACAGGAGCCGTCCTGGGAGCCCTTCTGGCGGCGGAGCATAAAAAAACGGGAGCCATGCCGGGAACGGACCGGATGGCCCTTCTGGCGGCCTCGGCGGTATCCATGGTCTCTTTTTGTTGCGAGGCCATTGGGGACGGAGGGTATGGAACATATAAATGGAAGCTTCTGGACGCTCTCAGCCAGCCGGATCTGGATTTATATGAGGCGTACATAGGGAGAAATATGAAATGGATATGTTAGAGATCATGAAAAAGGAAGAGGCATACTGCTCAGACCACAGGGACATGCCGGGAGAGCTTCAGAAAAAGGCAAAAATGCTGTGCTGGAGGTATAATCAGACCAGTCCGGAGGAGGGGGATGTGCGGGCAGAGATCCTGCGGGAGCTTCTGGGAACGTGCCACCCTCTGACGTTCATCGAACCGTCTTTCCGCTGTGATTATGGCTTCAACATCCACACCCACGGGCTGACGGTGATCAATTATAACTGCGTGATCCTGGACACATCTCCGGTCCATATCGGGGAAAACGCGTTTATTGCGCCGGGCGTCTGCATTGCCTGCTCCGGCCATTCCAAAGACGCGGCCCAGCGGGCGGCCGGGATCGGTACGTCAGCGCCGGTCACCATTGGCCGTGACGTCTGGATCGGAGCCAATTCCACTGTCTGCGGCGGCGTTTCCATCGGGGACGGGACCATCATCGGGGCTGGAAGCGTGGTCACGAAGGATATCCCATCCGGGGTGATCGCTGCGGGCAATCCCTGCCGGGTGCTCCGCAAGGTGACGGAGGAGGACAGGTGCAGGATAACGGGGGAAGAGAGGGGATGATCCTAGGCGATCATCCCGCTTTCCTCTAAAAAGCAGATCATCAGGCTGACGGCCAGGAGATCTGCGCAGCCGCCGGGACTTAGATTCCTTTTTATAAAGGACTGGTCCAGGGCGGCTGTTTTTTCTTTGAAGGATCCCGGGGTCAGCTCTGCAAGGAGAGCCCCGGCTTCTTTTTTTCCGGCAGCAGCCTCTGTTAAGCCGCCCCGGTGGATCATGTTGGTGTCGTCCACCTGGGAGAGCAGGGAAAGGAGCGTCAGGACGGCTGCGTCGTTTACGGAAAAGCCCTGGGCCAGCCAGGCCTTTAAGGCCGGAAGGCCGATGGTAAGGGCCGATGGAAAGCCCAGGGCAGCCTCTCCGCGGGCTCCGGCAATGCCGTAGGCTGTGTGGATCCTTTCCCCGGCCGTTTCTTCTGTGGATCGTCTGTGACCGGCCCCGGCGGACACGTCCTGGCGTCTGTCTTCGGCTTTGAAGTCCTTAAGGGAGCAGCTTCCCAACTTTTTGCATTCCCCGACCACCGCGTCCAGCGGCACAGGAGGCTTCTTTCCGAGCAGGAAGGCATCTTTATATACCTTTCCCAGGGCTCCGCAGAAGATGGCAGAGGCAAAGATCAGGCCCTTGTGGGTATTGACGCCGCCGGTGGCAGAAAACATCTTTGCTTCGGCGTTCTGTCCGGCGAAACGGAGCCGTTCGAAAAGCCGGTCCCCGGTCTCGTCCCCATGCTCCCAGCCGATGCTGAAAAAATCACGGAACCAGGGGATCAGGGCGGCGCTGCTGTCCACAAAGGTGAAAAAGTCCATATCCTGGTGGGAGCCGGAATTATTCCGGTCCACCAGGCCGGGCTTTGGCGTAGCCGATACCTCATAGAGCAGGGCGCGGACGGCTGCCGCCGCTGCCTGGTCGGCGGACTGTTCTTTAAAATAGTCGTTGAGGATCTGGGAAGTCCTCCACAGTATCAGCTCCATGGAATGGGTGCGGTTTCTGGCGCAGGCCTTTGCATTTTCGCCGCAGATCAGGCAGGAACGGGGCGGAAGGCCAAGAACAGAGCGGCTTAAGGGAACGGCATCCGGTCCCAGGACGTCTATGTCAAAGAGCCGTCCCAGTCCGTGGTTTTCTTCGATGGAGGTCATCTTCCTCTTTATTTCCGGGGTGTCAGCATCCAGAAGGAAAAAGGCCTCCGGCCCTGTGTTTTCCCTGGATTCCTCAAAAGAGAGGAGGTCTCGGCCGGAAACGGCGGCCCGGATCTCCCGCAGACCTTCCTCGAAAGCCCGGACGGCCAAGGGAAAACACTTGATCTCTCCAGGGATATTTAAGGAAAAGCTGATGAGGCAGCGGGCACCGGGGGTGGCTAAAAGTGCTTTCTGCCGTTCAGCCCGGCGGCTCCGGGCGTCCAGGATCTCTGTCAGGGACGCCGGAGAGCCGCAGAAGATCTGGTTTAATTTCATGGGCGCGCTCCAAATTCGTTTTTCAGATACTGGGCCGTACACGGCGGCACAAGCTGTAAGACCTCCTCCGTAACGCCGGTTTCAGCCAGCAGTTTCCGGACTCTGGAGGCGCTGATCACCTCCGGCTTTCCCTCGGGGGTCTCCGCCGTGGTCCGGGCGATCTTTATAAAGGAAATGCTGTACTGGGGCAGAAGCCGGATCATGGCCTCGTTATAATCTCTTGTCACCGGATCCAGGGGCTCCTCCCCGGCAAACCGCTTGGTGATATGGAACAAGGGGGCGATCCGGGAGGCGAACAGAGTGATGTCCAACTCGCTCTGGATCCTGGCTGCATCCTCGCCTTTTTTCAGGAAATAGGTGGGGAAGGTAGCGGAGGAGATCATATATGGGCCAGAGGGATGGACCTTCACATTGGGAAGGTGGGCCGTCCCTTCCTTTACCAGACGCATCCGCACCTCAAAGGGGAAGAGGGAACGGTCCTCCTCCACCACAAAAATGTGGAGCAGGCTGCACCGGGAGGCGGCATAGGTGATCAGAGCCAGATGGCCTTTGGTAAAGGGGTTGCAGTTCATGACGATGCAGCCCACGCCTCCGGTCAGGGTGTTTCCATGGTTTTCAGGGGATTCCGGGAGGAATGCAGAGTAAAAACGCTCCAGCCCGTTTTTCCTGTTTTCCAGCATCAGCACCGACTGGGTCTCAGCCAGGGGATAAAAGCCGCAGGATGTGAAAAGAACCTTGTTTTTTGGCCTGGTGATGACGAAAAGATCATAGTGGCCAGCTTCAAACCGGTTTTCCACCAGTCTGGATACCAGGCTTCCCAGGGCGTTCTGACCTCTTAAGGCCTCGTCCACGGCAAAGCATTTTAAAAGGTTTCCGGCGCAGCAGCCGCAGCCCAGCAGAGTCTCGCCCTGGTCAAAAACGCCGAAGGCAGTTTCGATGTCATCTTCAAAAACCAGCTCATGCTCCGATAAAAAACGGATCAGCATCTCTTTATCATGGGGAAATCCCAGGGAGATCTCATGGATCGTAAATTCTTCTGTCATAGTATCCCTCCTGTCTGTTTTTACAGAGATTATATCATTTTTCTGGCTTTATGAACAGAAAAACATAAAAATAATCCGGAATTTCGGATTATTTCCAAAACTCCGGATTATAAACGTTTACTCAATGATCAGATCCACATCCGTCTTTTCTACCACCTCGCCGATGATGGCTCCAGTGATGCCCTGGGCGGTCAGCTTTTTGCAGAGCTCCATGGCCTGGTCTCCGGGAAGGGCCACCAGAAGGCCTCCGGAGGTCTGGGGGTCTGCGATCAGATCCACCAGGCACTGCTCGGCAGAATCCATGATCCGTAAATGGGGCTTCACATAATCCATATTCCGGTAGGCTCCGGCAGGGATGATGCCCATTTCCGCCAGCTCTCTGGCTCCGTGGAGCAGTGGGAGCTTTTTGCTGAAGAGCTTTAAGGTGCTGTCGCTTCCCTCTGCCATCTCATAGGCATGTCCCAGAAGACCAAAGCCTGTGATATCGGTGCAGGCATGGACATCCGGGAAGGTCTGGGCTGCTTCGGCTGCTTTGGCGTTCAGAGTGGCCATGGAACAGGTCATGGCGTCATAATCCTCTTTTGATACCAGGTCTGCCTTGGCTCCTGTGGTCAGGACACCGGTTCCCAGGGGTTTGGTGATCACTAAAAGATCCCCAGGCTGTGCGCCGACATTTTTAAGGATCTTATCGGGATGTACATATCCGGTGACGCAGAGACCGTATTTGGGCTCTGGATCCTGGATCGTGTGGCCGCCGGCGATGGTGCAGCCGGCTTCCACGGCCTTATCATGGCCGCCCTTTAAGATCTGCCGGATCGTTTCCTTGGAAAGACAGTTGGGAACACATAATAAGTTCATTGCCACCGCTGGCTGTCCGCCCATGGCGTACACGTCGCTCAAAGCGTTGGCTGCGGCGATCTGTCCGAACTGGTAGGGATCGTCCACGATGGGCGTAAAGAAATCCACAGTATGGATGGCGGCCACATCATCGGTGATCTTGTAGACACATGCGTCGTCGCTGGTATCAAAACCCACCAGAAGGCGGGGATTATAAACGTTTGGAAGATCTTCCAGTATTTCTGTGAGGACACCCGGTCCCAGTTTGGCTGCTCAGCCGGACGCGGTGGTCATCTGAGTAAGGGGCAGTTCTTTTGCCATTTGTAAAAACCTCCTAATTGATCATGATTTCATCATAACACCTGGATTTTTAAAAAGCAACCGTATAGATAAACATATTTACAACCGGTATATGTATTGAAATATGCTATTTGACAAGACTGCTGAAACAACGATAAAATAAAGGGCAGCTTATTGGGCGAAAAATACAAGCAGGAGGATTTGATCATGGCAAATGTAGTCGTAAATGCAGTGGGAGACCAGTGCCCGATCCCGGTAGTAAAAGCCACAAAGGCATTAAAGGCAATGACAGAGGCTGGAACCGTTGAGGTCCATGTAGATAATGAGATCGCCGTCCAGAACCTGACCCGTCTGGCATCTAGCAAGGGCTTAAAGTCCTTTGCAGAGAAGAAGGAAGAAAAGCTGTTCATCGTGAAGATCACCCTGGACAAGCCCCTGGAGGAGAACGGAGCCGAGGAGGAGGCTTCCTGCGGCGTGGACAGAAGAAAAAATACCGTAGTAGCCATCGCTTCCGAGCGCATGGGACATGGAAACGACGAGCTGGGCAAGGTCCTGATGAAGGGCTTTATCTTTGCTCTTTCCCAGTTAGACGAGCTTCCCAGCACCATCCTTTTCTACAACGGCGGCGCGACCATCACGACCGAAGGCTCTCCGTCTCTGGATGATTTAAAGAACATGGAAGCCCAGGGCGTGGAGATCCTCACATGCGGAACATGTCTGGATTATTATAATCTGAAAGACAAGCTGGCGGTGGGAAGCGTGACCAATATGTACACCATTGTGGAAAAGCTTGCCAACGCAGATAAGATCATCAAGCAGTAAGGAATAACAGGAGAGTATCATGTATCAGGTGGGAATCGATATCGGGTCCAGCGCGGCCAAGACAGCAGTCATAAAGGATGGGGAGGTCGTGAAGACCTACCTTTTAAATACAGGCTTCAGCAGCAGGAAAACGGCGGAGGATATCTACCGGATGCTGGAGAAGGACGGGATCCACAAGGATAACGCCGCCTATGTGGCTACGGGCTACGGACGGATATCGGTCCCCTATGCCGATAAATCCGTAACGGAGATCACCTGCCACGGAAAGGGAGCCTGGCATCTGTTCGGAAGGAACGGGACGGTCATCGACATCGGAGGTCAGGATACCAAGGGGATCGCCTTGAAAAACGGCCGTGTCATGAAGTTCATCATGAACGATAAGTGTTCTGCGGGAACCGGAAAGTTCCTGGAGGTCATGACCAACCGGCTGGGACTGACCATGGAAGAGCTTTCAGATCTGGCATCCAGGGGAAACCCTATTACCATCAGCTCCATGTGTACCGTGTTTGCAGAATCAGAGGTCATCAGCCTCATCGGAAAGGGAACGCCCAGAGAGGATATCGCTTACGGCGTCATCGAATCGGTGGTCACCAAGGTGGTGCAGCTGATCTCCCAGGTAGAGGGAGACCAGTATTTCCTCACCGGCGGCCTCTGTGAAGATCCCTACGTTTTAGAACGCCTTTCCCTTGCGCTCCACGCGCCGGTGGAAAGCGTACCCCTGGCAAGATATGCCGGGGCCATCGGGGCAGCGCTTACGGCTGCCGTATAGAGAAAGGAAACATCAGAATGAATCGTGATCTGCCCAAATTATTTGATGAATTTGTAGATGCCAGAAAAAATGGCTTCCTGGCGGCCAAGGAATTTAAGGAGAACGGTGGAAAATTAGCGGGGACTCTCTGCTCTTATACACCGAAGGAAATTCTGGATGCCGGAAATATTGCAGCTGTTGGTCTCTGTGGGACCAGTAACGAGACGATTCCGGACGCAGAGAAGGTGCTCCCTAAAAACCTATGCCCGCTGATCAAGGGGACCTATGGATTTGCGTCGACTGAAAAATGTCCATATACATATTTTTCCGATATCATCATTGGTGAGACCACCTGTGATGGAAAGAAAAAGATGTACGAGCTTTTGAATGAGATCAAGGAAACGTACGTGATGCACCTTCCCCAGGGTCAGGACCGCCCTTATGCCAAGGATATCTGGTATGAAGAAGTCTGTCTGTTAAAGAAGAAAATAGAAGAAAAATTCGGTGTTACCATCACAGACGAGGATCTGAGACGGGCCGTGCGGGTACGCAACGAGCAGAGGAAGGCTCTTTGTGAGATGTATGAGCTTCAGGCTTTATGTCCGCCGCCTATGCGTGGAACAGAGATGATGCTGGCCCTCCAAAAGGGAAGTTTTACATTTGATATCCAGAAGCAGACGGAACATATCACGAAACTGGTCAGTGAAGCAAAAGCTGCGTATGAAAGGGGAGAACGTCCAGTTCCAGCCTCTGCCAAGAGGATTCTGGTTACAGGCTGCCCCACCGGCGGCGTGATCCAGAAGGTAGGCATGGTGATCGAGAACAACGGCGGTGTGATTGTATGTTTGGATGATTGCTCGGGTGAGAGGACGAAGAGCATGATGATCGACGAGAACGCAGACGATATTTTACGTGCGATCTCTGACCGATATCTTTCCATCCACTGTTCCGTTATGACGCCCAATGACGATCGTCTGGAAAATACAAAGAAGATGATCGAGAAATATAAGGTAGACGGTGTGATCGAGGTGATCCTCCAGGCTTGCCATACATTCAATGTGGAATCCCACAAGACCCGCCGGGTGGTTGAGGATGAGTTGGGAATTCCTTATCTGAAGCTGGAGACCGATTATTCCACCACAGACAGCGGCCAGATCGAGACCCGTGTTGCGGCCTTCCTGGAAATGCTGTAAGATCAGGATGCCCTGGGGCTGCTGTAAAAGAGAAGGTTTTGAACCTCTCTTTTGCAGCAGCCCATTTTTACATGAAAACTATTCACAATTTCTTAAGAAGTCACGAATTGAAAAGCCCTGTGGGTTGTGGTATGATAAAATCAAGATTTTGCGAGGAGGATACGAAAATGAAGCAGACGTCCCTTGTTATCATGGCGGCCGGGATCGGAAGCCGGTTCGGCGGCGGGATCAAACAGCTGGAGCCGGTGGGGCCCAACGGCGAGATCATCATGGATTATTCCATCCACGACGCCCTGGAGGCCGGTTTTAATAAGATCATTTTCATCATCAGAAAGGATCTGGAAAAGGATTTTAAGGAGATCATCGGAAACCGGATCGAAAAGGTGGCTCCGGTGGAATATGCATTCCAGGAGATGGATGACCTGCCGGAGGGATTTACAGTGCCGGAGGGCCGGAAAAAGCCCTGGGGAACGGGACAGGCCGTTCTGGCAGCCAGAAACGTGATCCACGAGCCCTTCCTGGTGATCAATGCCGACGACTATTATGGAAAAGAAGGATTTAAAAAGATCCATGACTATATGGTAAACGAGATGGACGAGGACGGAGACTGCTACGATATGTGTATGGCGGGCTTTATTTTGTCCAATACTTTAAGTGAGAACGGAGGTGTTACCAGGGGCGTGGCCACAGTGGATGAAAACGGGTGCCTTGCCAAGGTGACGGAGACCTACGATATTTACCAGGACGCAGATGGAATGCATGCGTCTGACAACGACGGAAATCCGGTGACTGTGGAAGCCGGACAGCACGTTTCCATGAATATGTTCGGTCTGCCCATGGGTTTTTTAAAGGAGCTGGAAAAGGGCTTTCCGGAGTTCCTGGGAAATGTGAAGGAGGGTGACGTAAAGGCCGAGTATCTGCTCCCGGCCATGATCGACCAGTGCATCCGTACCGGAAAGGCCAGAGTCCGCGTACTGGAAACACGGGATAAATGGTTCGGAGTCACATATAAAGAAGATAAACCGGCGGTGGTGGCCTCGATCCGCAGGCTGGTGGATGAAGGCGTTTACCCGGAGAAGCTGTTTTAAATATTGAAGTGCGCTTCCCGCTCCTTCCTGCATATTATGATCCCAAAGGGATTTACAGGAAAAGGAGCGGGAACTTTTATGGAAAGGATCTATCGCGGCTATCCCCAGGCCCTCCATGCCATGGAACGGAGTGAGGATCTGATGCCATACATGCTGTACCGGAGAGAGGAACAGGCGGGACGCCGGAGCGAGGCTCTGGAAAAACGCCGTTTCCGGGATCTGGAATATTTTAAGGGGCTGTATCCCCGGTCCGTCAGACGCTGCCAGAGCTTTGTGGAGGCGTGCTGTGACCGGTATGATCACCCGGGAAGCCCCATTTACGATGAATACCCGGACCGGGTACTGCTGCTGGGGATCCGGAACCGGATCCTCGAGGAGATGCGGGAACAGGGGGAGGACACGGACCAGGATCTGGTCTGGATTCTGACTCTCCAGGAGATCTTACGGCGGCGGGCGATCAGTTAAAGGGCCGGCGTACAGGATACGCTGTCCGGAAGAAAAGGCAGACAGGAAGAGAACTGAATGAAAACAGGAAAAAAAATTGCAGTGCTGGCGCTGATCTTTGTGGCGGCAGCCATCATTTATTTTGTCTGGCCCCTGGGCCGGAAGGAAGAGAATAAAACAGGCGTCGTGTATACAGCCATGAGCGAGGCAGAGCTTCCGGTTGTATATCCCACAGCCTTGGGACGGGAACTGGCGCCGTTATTCGGCCACCGGGAGGAACTGGCTGTCACAGCAGAACGTGACAGCCTCCTGGTGCTGCCGGAGGACCGCAGGCTTCCCATCCGGATCCAGTATGGAGACGAAATAAAGACACTGCAGTATGAGATCCGCACCATGGACATGACCCATCTGGTGGAGCGCACCACGGTCACAGACTGGACCGAGGAAAATGGTCAGATAAACGCAGTTCTGCCAGTCCAGAACCTTCTGGAGCCGGAGACCCAGTATCAGCTGGGGATCCAGGCGGTCCTTTCGGATGGGACCAGCGCCTGGTACTACGCCCGGATCCTGGAGACGGACAATGACCATGCGGCCCAGATGCTGGCCCTGGCGGAGGACTTTTCCCAGAAGACCTTCCACTATGATTCGGCCCAGGAGCTGACCACCTATATGGAGTCAACGCCCAGCGCGGATAATTCCAGCTTCGGAACGGTCACCCTGAAAAACAGCTTTACCCAGATGACCTGGGGAAGCCTGGGCGTGTCCCGGGGAGAAACGGTCTTTGCGTCCCTGAAGGAGCTTTCCGGTGATCTGGCTAATATCGAGCTCGAATACTATGTGACCAGGGAGGCAGACGGCGGAGCCGGAGGAATGGACGGCGGGGAGACAGAGGTCTATGCGGTGACTGAGAACTTCACTTTAAAGTGGAGCAGCCAGCGGATCTATATGATGGATTATGAAAGGACCATGAACCAGCTCTTTTCCGGCAGCCGGGAGCTTTTCTCAGGAAAGCGCATTCTGCTGGGGATCTCCGATGGAGACGGGCTGTACGCAAAGAAAAGCGAAAGCGGCCGGTATACGGCCTTTGTGACCAACCGGGAGCTGTGGGCCTATGACCGGGAGGAAGGAAACAGTATCTGTATTTTTGCTTTCGGAGGATGGAACACAGACGACCTCCGGGCCGGACGGGACCGCCACGGGGTGGAGATCCTGGAGGTGTCCGATGGGGGGACTGTGGATTTTCTGGTCTACGGCTATATGAACCGGGGCGGCAGAGAGGGATACACAGGCGTTTCTTTTTATCGTTATGAGGCAGAGTCCAATACTCTGACGGAGCAGTTTTTCCTTCCGGCCGCCGAGCCGTACAGCGAGCTCCGGCTGGATCTGGCCCGCCTGGCCCATAAGGGACAGAACGGTATTTTTTACATGTACATGGGCGGAAGCGTTTATGGGATCGATCTGAACAGCCACGAGTATGTGGTGGTGGCTTCGGGTCTGGATGAGGAACGGTTTGCGGTCAGCTCCGATGGGTCCCGGCTGGCCTGGCAGGAGGATACGGGGATCTATGATTCCAGGATGCTCCATATCATGGACCTGGATACAGGAGACAAGACCCAGATCGGAGACGGAAAGAGCGATGCGTACAGGATCCTGGGCTTTGTGGGAAGCGACTGCGTGTACGGGATCGGGGAATATGGGGATCATATCATATCCAACGGGCGCACCATGGGCTTATATCTGAAATCCCTGGATATCATCGACCAGAACATGGCCAGCGCCATGCACTACGAAAAGAGCGGAAAGTACATCCGGGACGTGGCTGTGGACGAAAGCCGGATCCACCTGGAGCTGGTGTCTGACCGGGACGGCGGCTTTTTCGGCGAGGCCGAGGAGGAGACCCTGGTGTGTAACGCAAAGGTCCTTCCTGGAAAGATGGATGATATCGGCTGGTATGCGTCGGATGTGAAGGGTCGGGTTTATTTTGTGCAGCTGGGCCAGGATATTTCCGCTTCCCAGAAGATCCGGACCATTTCCCCGAAAAAAACGGTGCGGGAGGAGAATAATGAGATCCATACGGAGGCTCAGGCCTCTGGCGTGGAGGAAAAGTTTTACGCTTATGGCCGTGGACGGCTCATTGGGATCTATTCCAGCTTTGCCGATGCGGCTGACGCAGCGTATGATCCCATGGGCTTCGTGACCTTTGGAAAGCACGATCTGGTGTGGGAGAGGGCCAGCCGTCCGGGCTCCTATTTCATCCGGGATCTGAATACCGCCACCCGGAAGCTGGACCGTTACAGAACAGAGTTTACGGGAACCAGCCGGAGGGAGGGAGATGCCCTTCTTTTGGACGCCTCTGGGAGCTCCTTAAATGTAGCGCTGTTTTTCGTCTGCCGGAACCAGCCGGTGCTCTTGTATACCGGGGAAGGGAGCTTTCTGTATCTGACTGGCTACGACCAGACCCATGTCCGGATCTGGGATCCGTCCGCAGCCCAGAGTATGACCATTCCCATGGAGGAGGCCAGAGCCCGGTTTGAAAGCCTTGGCAGCGACTATACCTGCTGCATTCCGCTCTGATCCGGCAAAGGAAAATCCCTACTTTACAAATCCCGAATCTATGCTATAATTTACTAGTCAAAGTATAAGCAAATGAGAGTGTTTGCGGGAATTATAGAAATCAGACCGCTTTCCGGCGCTTCCGGAAGGCGGTACAGCGGATATAGAGGTGCAGAATGGAACAATATATTATGAAGGGCGGCAACCCCCTGGTGGGAGACGTGACCATCAGCGGAGCAAAAAATGCGGCTCTGGGGATCCTGGCGGCGTCCATCATGACCGATGAGGACGTGGTGATCGAGAACCTGCCGGATGTGAGTGATATCAACGCACTGCTGGATGCGATCCGGCACCTGGGCGCTAAGGTGGAGCGGCCCGACCGGCACACAGTACGGATCAATGCCAGGGATATCCACGCAGTGACCGTGGAAGATGAGCATATGCGCAAGATCCGCGCATCCTATTACTTCATTGGCGCACTTCTTGGAAAATATAAGAGCGCGGAGGTTCCGCTTCCCGGCGGATGTACCATCGGAAGCAGGCCCATCGACCAGCATTTAAAAGGCTTCCGTGCCCTGGGCTCTGACGTATCCATCATGCGCGGGGCAGTGATCGCCCATGCCATCGATCTGGTGGCCAGCCATATCTACCTGGATGTGGTTTCCGTGGGCGCTACCATCAATATCATGATGGCCGCCACCATGGCTGAGGGAGAAACGATCTTAGAGAATGTGGCCAAGGAGCCCCATGTGGTGGATGTGGCCAACTTTTTAAACAGCATGGGCGCCAACATCAAGGGAGCCGGTACGGATGTGATCCGGATCCGCGGCGTGCGGCATCTCCATGGAACCACATACTCCATCATCCCCGACCAGATCGAGGCAGGGACCTTTATGTGCGCGGCCGCAGTGACCCGCGGAGACATTACGGTGAAGAACGTGATCCCCAAGCACCTGGAGGCTATTTCCGCAAAGCTCATGGAGATGGGCTGCGAGGTTGTGGAGTTTGACGAAGAGATCCGTGTGGTGGGAAAACCGAAGCAGCGCCATATGAATTTTAAGACCCTGCCGTATCCCGGTTTCCCAACAGATATGCAGCCCCAGATGACTGTGGCCCTGGCTCTGGCTGACGGTACCAGCGTGGTGACAGAGAGTATTTTTGAAAACCGCTTCAAATACGTGGATGAGCTGTCTCGCATGGGCGCAAACATCAAGGTTGAAGGCTCTGTGGCCATTGTGGACGGCGTCAGCATGTTCACCGGCGCACAGGTGGTGGCTCCCGATCTCAGAGCCGGAGCAGCCCTGGTACTGGCCGGACTGGCCGCCGAGGGCTATACGGTGGTGGACGAGATCGGCTACATTGAACGGGGCTACGAAAACTTTGAAGAGAAGCTCCGCTCCTTGGGCGCATGCATCGAGCGGGTGGATTCTGAGAAGGAAGCCCAGAAGTTTAAGCTCCGGGTGGGCTAGACAGGTTCCGCGTAAATTTCAAATTTCCTATTGACATTTGGAAAGGAATCGGCTAGTATATTGGCTGTAACTGTATGGCGGCCTCCGGCTGCCAGAAAACAAAATAAAAAAGTTCGTAGAATATTCAGTTTTATCCCTTATTCAGAGTGATGGAGGTACATAGGACCTGTGAAGTCACGGCAACCCCTGTTAATCGCAGTGCGAGAGGGCAGGAAGGTGCCAGCCTGAGCGAGAAATCGAGCAATAAGAGGATTTGATGGAGTAGCTTTGTCAAGTCCGCTTATGAATGTGAGCGGACTTTTTTTATGCGCGGGATACAGAAAGAGGAGCTGGCAGACAGTGCCGGCGTGCCCTGCGCGCCCCTGAAACCAGAGAGGAGAAAAAATGGAAAAGAGACTTTTTACATCTGAGTCCGTAACAGAGGGACATCCGGATAAAATGTGCGACGCGATCTCTGATGCGATCCTGGACGCACTGATGGAGAAGGACCCCATGAGCCGTGTGGCATGTGAGACCTGCGCCACCACAGGCCTTGTGATGGTCATGGGTGAGATCACCACCAACGCATATGTGGACATCCAGAAGATCGTCCGCGAGACGGTCCGCGAGATCGGCTATGACCGGGCTAAATACGGCTTCGACTGCGATACCTGCGGCGTTGTGGTTGCCATCGACGAGCAGTCCACGGATATTGCCATGGGCGTAAACAAAGCCCTGGAAGCCAGAGAGAAGACCATGACCGAGGATGAGCTGGATGCCATCGGTGCCGGAGACCAGGGTATGATGTTCGGCTTTGCCAGCAATGAGACAGAGGAATATATGCCCTATCCGATCTCCCTGGCCCATAAGCTGACAAGGCAGCTTACCAAGGTGAGAAAGGACGGCACTCTTAAATATTTAAGACCCGACGGAAAGAGCCAGGTGACAGTGGAGTACGATGAAAACGGAAAGCCGTACCGTCTGGACGCCGTTGTTTTATCCACCCAGCACGATGATGCTGTGACCCAGGAGCAGATCCATGAGGACATTAAGAAGTATGTGTTCGATCCGGTGCTTCCGGCAGAAATGGTGGATGAAAACACGAAGTTTTATATCAATCCCACAGGCCGTTTCGTGATTGGAGGACCCCACGGCGACAGCGGACTGACTGGAAGAAAGATCATTGTTGACACCTACGGCGGATATGCCCGTCACGGCGGCGGCGCATTCTCCGGTAAGGACTGCACCAAGGTGGACCGTTCCGCAGCTTATGCGGCTCGTTATGTGGCCAAGAACATGGTTGCTGCCGGACTTGCCGATAAGTGTGAGGTCCAGCTTTCCTACGCCATCGGCGTGGCCCATCCCACTTCCATCGAGGTGGATACCTTTGGAACCGGAAAGCTTTCCGATGACAGGCTTGTGGAGATCATCCGCGAACACTTTGACCTCCGCCCGGCCGGGATCATTAAGATGTTAGATCTCCGCCGTCCCATCTACAAGCAGACTGCGGCTTACGGCCATTTCGGAAGGACCGATGTGGATCTGCCGTGGGAGAAGTTAGACAAGGTGGATGTGCTGAAGAAATATCTGTAAGAACAGAATATAGAAGAAAAAGGCTTCTGGAGCCAGCCCCACAGCGGCGTTTGCCGGGGCTGGCTCTCTGTTTTATCTGGGCGCCCCCGCCCATTTCCCTGCCCAGGAAAAAAGCTGCTCCGACATGGCATCAAAGGCAACCGGTCTTCCGCCCTTCAGTTCCATAAAGGTCTGGAGAACGGCGCTTTCCTCTGGGGGCAGGACAGATACCAGATCCGCCATATGCCGTACATAAACTCCGGTCCTCTGGAAGTGGACCGCCTGGAGGACAAAGGAGGCAGATTTATAGAGTCCCTTTAAAATATCCTCGCTTTTTTCATAGAGCATATTGTGGACACAGCCGTGGTAGACACCGCAGGCACCGGACTTTATGGCCCGGGCTATATCGGCACTGGTGACAGAGGAGAGCACCTGGTCCAGGCTTCCTCTTATGGGGGTGGTGTCGCGGCAGAACTGGAAAAGCTCCGAGGGCTCCCAGTTTTCCAGCTCCTGCCTTCCGGACAGGAAGCCGCAGATAAGCTCCCGGCAGGGAAGGGTATCCAGCATGGCGTCATAGGTACGGATATCGCTGGCGGAGAGCTGGTCCAGGATCACCACCATATCAATGTCGCTGGCTTCTGTGGCCTCCCCGCGGCCGTAGCTCCCCTGGAGTCCGGCAAACCAGACGCGGTCCGGAAAGGCCTGATCCAGGGCAGTCATATATTTTTTAATAAATTCAGTTATTCCAATCATTTCCGTTAATTCTCTCTTTTCAATTCCGGGAGCCTTTCCCATTCCTTCTGGTAGGCCACGTCTCCATTCTTTATGACAGTCTCCACCAGGCTGATCCCTGTATGGTAGGGCATAAAGTGGATGGACGGGTATTTTAAGATGACCACATCGGCTTTTTTGCCCTTTTCCAGGCTTCCGATGGAATCAGCGCGCCCAAGGGCTGCGGCCCCGTTGATGGTGAGGGCCGTGATCACTTCCTCAATGGACATATTCATATAGATGCACCCTAGGGCTATGAGAAGGGGGATGCTGTTGGTAAAGCAGCTTCCGGGGTTCAGATCCGAAGCCAGGGCCACGGAGCAGCCGGAATCGATCATCTTTCTCGCCGGGGCGAAGGGCTCTTTTAAGCAGAAAGCGGTGGCCGGCAGCAGCGTACTGATGACGCCCGCCTCTGCCATCTGGTGGATCCCCTCGTCGGAGGCCTTTAAAAGGTGGTCGGCGGAATACGCGCCTGTGCGGGCGGCCAGCTCTGCGCCTCCCAGAGAGTTCATTTCATCGGCATGGACCTTCAGCTTGAAGCCCATTTCCTTTGCCCTGGTCAGATAGTATTCAGAATCTTCAATGCCGAACACGCCCTTTTCGCAGAAGATATCGGCAAACTCTGCCAGTCCCTCCTCCTTGACCACAGGCATCACATCCTGTAAGAGCATATCAATGAATTCCCGTTCCTTTCCCTTATACTGAGGCAGGACACTGTGGGGCCCCAGGAAGGTGGTCACGATATCCACCGGATGGGAGGCGTCCAGCTCCTTCATGGCCCGGAGCTGCTTTAATTCCGTATCCCGGTCCATGCCGTAGCCGCTTTTTCCCTCAACGGTGGTCACGCCGAACTCCAGCATCCGGTTCATCCGCTCTCTTCCGACAGAAACCAGCTCCTGGATGGAGGCGTCCCTGGTGGGGCCGACGGTGGCGTTGATGCCGCCTCCCCGCTCCATGATGGACATATAGGTGTCGCCCTTTAAGCGCCAGGAGAATTCCTCGGCCCGGTAGCCGCCAAAGATAAAGTGGGTGTGGGAATCCACAAATCCAGGAAGAACGGTCTTCCCGGAGGCGTCCAGGACCGTGTAGCCAGAGGCAGTTTCCGTACATGCGTCAGCCTGACCGGAGTCCTCTTCAAAGCCGGCCAGGAGATCCAGCTCCTCTGTGGTGCCGACGGCAAAGATCCGGTCGTCATGGATCAGAACGCCTCCGTTTTTTATAAGACCGATATCGGCCATTTCCGCGCCTTTTTTAGGAGCGGCGCCCCGGCAGGTCACCAGCTCGGAGGCGCGGCGGATATAAAGTTTTTTCATATAGTCTCCTACTTTCTCTGCAAAGGAACCGCCAGGTGTATTTCCAGGCAGTTCCGGCCTGGGCAGAAGGCTGCTCAGGCCGGGGCAGTATGGTTTATTTACATGCGTTGTTAAATACGCGCTCGATCAGCTCATCGTCGGCGATATAGGGCATCGTGATGGCGTCAGAGCCGGCAAATTTCTTATTATATTCGGCAACGGTCGCAATGGAGTGCTCGTTTCTTGCCCAGCTTCTTCTGGAAACGCCCACCATGGTATCCCACGGGATGGCTTCGCGGATGATCTGGTCCGTGAGCTCGGAGCCGTCTAAGACAAGGCCGAAGCCGCCGTTGATGGCCTTTCCGATGCCGGTGCCGCCGCCGTTGTGGAGAGCCACAAGGGTCATGCCGCGGGCTGCGTTTCCTGCATAGCAGTGGGTCGCCATGTCGGCCGTGAAGTTGGAGCCGTCATAGATATTGGAGGTCTCGCGGTACGGGGAATCCGTTCCGCCGGTATCGTGGTGGTCGCGGCCCAGCATCACCGGTCCGATCTCTCCATTTCTTACCATTTCATTGAATTTTAAAGCGATGTCGCGTCTTCCCAGAGCGTCCTGGTAGAGGATCCGGCACTGGGTCCCCACCACCAGCTGGTTCTTTTCAGCATCACGGATCCAGATCCAGTTGTCCCGGTCCTGGAAGCGGCGGTTGGGATCGATGATCTCCATGGCCGCATGGTCGGTCTTAATAAGGTCCTCATGCTTTCCGGACAGGCAGCACCAGCGGAACGGGCCGTAGCCGTAGTCGAATAACTCCGGTCCCAGGATGTCCTCCACATAGGACGGGAAGATGAAGCCCTCGGAGGTGTCCACGCCGTTTTTGGAGATCTCCTTGTTTCCGGCGTCAAATACAGCCTTCATGAAGGCGTTGCCGTAATCAAAGAAATAAGAGCCTCTTTCCACCAGAGTCCGGATCATATGGAAGTGGGTGGTCAGGGAACGGTTGACCAGCTCACAGAATTTTTCATGATCATGGTCCAGCATCTCAGTTCTTTCCTCAAAGGTCAGGCCCTGGGGGCAGTAGCCGCCGTCGTAGGGAACGTGACAGGAGGTCTGGTCGGAGAGCAGGTCGATATGGATGTTGTTGTTTACAGCATATTCCAGCAGGTCCACGATATTTCCGTGGAAGGCGATGGACATGGGCTCTTTCTTGTCCATATAGATCCGGGCTGTACGGAAGGCCTCCTCCGGAGACTCGCAGATCATTTTTACCCAGCCCTGGCTGTGGCGGGTCTCGATCCGGGAGGAATCCACCTCGGCGATGATGCCCACGCCTCCGGCGATCTCGATGGCCTTGGGCTGTGCGCCGCTCATGCCGCCCAGTCCGCTGGTGACGAATAAGTGGCCGGCCAGGTTTCCTTCTGCGGGAACGCCTAAGAACTTACGGCCTGCGTTTAAGATGGTATTGAAGGTACCGTGGACGATGCCCTGGGGGCCAATGTACATCCAGCCTCCGGCTGTCATCTGGCCGTAGGAGGAGCAGCCCATGGCCGTTGCCTTTGCCCAGGTCTCCGGATTATCGCCCTCGCCCACCATAAGGCCGTTGGTGATCACCACCCTGGGGGCCTGTTTATGGGAGTGGAAAAGGCCCAGAGGATGGCCGGACATCACAACAAGGGTCTGCTCGTCGGTGAGGACCTCCAGATATTTTTTCAGGAGCTGGTACTGCATCCAGTTCTGGCATACCTGTCCGGTCTCGCCGTAGGTCACAAGCTCATAAGGATAAAGGGCCACGTCATGGTTTAAGTTGTTGTCGATCATTACCTGGAAGGCCTTGCCCTGGACGCAGTTTCCCTTATATTCGTCGATGGGCTTTCCGTAGATCCTTTCCTTTGGCATAAAACGGTATCCGTAGATCCGGCCGCGGGTCAGGAGCTCTTCCATAAATTCGGGGGCCAGGGCCTCGTGGAGCTCCTCGGGCACATAGCGGAGGGCGTTTTTCACTGCCAGCTTCTTTTCATGGTCGGAGAGGGTCAGGTCGCGCATGGGGGCACGGCGGATCCCTTCCTTAAATACAGGATACTCCGGAAGCACCGGATCCAGCTTGATGGTCATGGCAGCGCCGATTTCTTTGTTGGTCATATGCATTCTCATCCTTTCTCTTTATAACAGAAACGTCTTAGTCTTTCTAAAATCTGCGGAACTATTCAGTTACTTAGAGTATATCACCAGAGAGTCAAAAAAACGTCAATAAGCTGGAATAGTTGACAGTTTTTTGGACGTTTTGTATACTTAAAGGCAGAAGAAACCAGCATCCGTGAGGGAACTGCGGCAGTACAGCTGCAAGCGAAAGTGAGGGGATACGGTGAAAAAAATTGAAATACGCCTGTTCGGGACTCCGGCCATCCTGGCAGACGGGGAACCGGTGGGCTTTCCATATAAAAAGGTGGAGGGCTTTCTTTATTATCTCTGTGTGAAAAAGCAGATCACCAGAGAGGAGGCCATCTGTCTTTTATGGGGGGATGAGGACGAGGCCAGCGGAAGGAAAAAGCTCCGGGACGCCATCTACCAGGTACGGAAAAAGCTGGATAAGGACATTATCCTGACTGCGGGCCATACGGGGATCGCCCTGAATCCGGCCTGTCCCGTGTCCATTGACTGGGATCATGTAAAAAAGGGCCATCTGGGAGAGCAGAAGCCGTTCCTGGAATATTTTTACATAAAAAAATGTCTGGAATTTGAAGAGTGGGTCGGCGGGATCCGGGCCATGCAGAGCGAGGAGTCTGTAAAAAATGCCTCTGGGAAATTCCGGGAGGCCAGAGAGAAGGGAGACATGGAGGCGGTCCAGAAATACGGCTCCCTTCTTATAAAAGAGGATCCATATGATGAAGAGATCTATTATGAGCTGATGAGCATCTATGCAGAACATGGCGATTATATCATGGCCATCCGCCTGTACTATGATCTGGAAAAGTGCCTGAAGGAGGAGATGGGAGTGGAGCCGTCCCGGAAGATCCGGGAGCTGTTCCAGCGGGTGTTCCATGTGAAGGAGCATATGAAGGCCGTGGGAGGCCCGGCGGACCTGCCCTTTGTGGGGAGGAAAAAGGAATTATTTTCCGTCAGTGAATTTCTGGAATGGGATCCCTCCGATCCGGTGAACTGCCTGGTGGTGGTGGGAGAGGAGGGAGTCGGAAAAACGGCGTTTCTGGAAAACAGCCTTCGGCTGGCCGCTTCCAGGCAGATGGTGACCTTAAAAAGCTCCTGCTACCGCCAGGGAACGGATTTTTTCCTAAACCCCTGGAGTGATATTTTACAGGAGCTGCGCCAGATCCAGGAAAACGGAGGCCCTGGATTTTTAAAGACCGGGGATGAGGAGCGGCTGTCCATGATCCTTAAGCTGGAAAACGCAGGAGGGCCCGACAGCCGCCGTCTCACCTATTCCATGATCGAGCGGGAGATCATGGAGCTGTTTTCCGGCCTTACCCGACGCTTTCGGGTCCTGCTGGCCTTTGACGATGTCCAGTGGATGGACCGGATGAGCCTCCAGCTTTTAAACCGGCTTCTGGGAAGCGCCTCCGGGGCCGGGACAGCAGTATTGTGTACCTGCAGCAAAAATGGGGAAATGGATGTGATGACATCTCTGGAGCCCCTGGTGCGGGAGGACAGGATCACGGTGGTCCGCCTGGAGCCATTTACAGAGGAAGAGACAGAGGAGATCCTGCGGTGGGAGCTTCCCCAGGTGGCAAAGGAGGCGGGAAAGTGCCGGTCCATCTATAAAACCACCGAGGGGAACGCCTTTTTCCTCCGGGAGATGATCAATCTGATTCGGAAAAAGGGCTTTACCCTGGAAAAATCCGCCAAGACCAATCTGGCCATCCAGACCCGGCTGTCGTCGGTGGGAGCCAGGGAGCGGGAGATCCTGGAATGTATGTCCGTGTTCCCGGAAAAGATCGGCATCGAGGAGCTGGAATATCTGATGAAGGGGACGGACCGGCTGACGCTCTTAAAGCGTCTGGAGCGGCTTTCCGAGGCCTTTCTGATCCAGGAGGTGCTGGTGGGCTGGAACGTGTATTATAAGTTCAGCCACCGCCTGTTCCAGGAATATGTGTATGAAAAGCAGAGTAACGGCAAGACCCTCCAGTACCACCGGATGCTGGCGGAATATTATGGGAGCCAGCCGGACCGGGGCTTCCGGACCCTGGCCCTGGCAGCCTACCACTATGATAAGTGCCATGACCAGGTCCAGGCGTACCGCTACCAGATCTACTATCTGAAGGAATTTTACACAGTCATCAACGAGAACTTCCCGGTGCTCCACAGCCCGATGCCGGAGCAGGGAGACGATTTCGGCGTCATGACCGGGGCGGAGCGGATGCTGGAGCTGGCGGAGCAGGTCATTGGATTAAAGGACGATTCCCCCATGATCCGGCAGATGAAAATGGAAATGCGCTATATCAAGGGACGGTATGAGATCGCCATGGGAGAGTATGACCGGGGAAATTCTGACATTAACTGCAGCATGGCCCTGGCCCTGGGGCTGGGGGATGATGAGGTTTACCTGGCATGCTTAAAACAGCAGATCTTCTGCGGGATCCAGACCGGGAATACAGAGCTGGTGGAGGAGCTGGTGGAGCATGGGCTCCGGTGCCGGGGCGGAGAGAAAAAGGACGAGTATGCCACCCTCATGCGCTTAAAGGGGCTCTGCTATATGCAGAAGGGAAAGTACGACGTGGCAGAGACCATGCTGCTCCAGGCCTTGTCCCTGTTTGAGGAGCTGGACCATGAGATCTACGGCGCGGGCGTGGCGGCCTGCTACAATTATCTGGGAGATGTATACAGGAAGCAGGATCATCTGGACGAGGCCATGGCCTATTATGGCCGCGCCCTGGCGGTGGGCGAGAGCCTGTCCTTTATGAACGGCCTGGGCCAGATCTACTCCAGCATGGGCCAGGTCCACTGTCTCAGAGGCCAGTATAAGGAGGCCATGGCGCTTCTGGAAAAGGCTGTGGAATGCCTGGAACGGAACGGCTACCGCTGGGGCCTGGAACGGGCCGAGGGCTGGCTCGCTCTCACCTGCATAAAGACGGGCGACCTAAAGAGCGCCAGGGAGCATTACAGGAAGGGGAGGGAGATCTCCGATAAGATCCGGAATCCGGAGACGGAACGGCTGCTTTCCGAGGTAGAGAAACGACTGGAGAATCGTCTGACATATTAGCATGATAAAGCGAAAGAGTTTGACGCTTTTTGGACGTTTTTTGTGTATAATGGATTCATATCCGACTGGAACTGGAAAAAATTTCAGCAAAATCACATAAGGAGAGGTAGCATATGCAGAAAGTTGTAATCACAGGCCATGACCTGACCGTGGACCAGATCATCGCCGTATGCCGCGAAGGCGCAGAAGTCGTTTTATCGGATGAGAGCAGAGAAAAGATCCTGGCCTCCAGGCAGGTGGTCAACGAGCTGGTGGAGGAGAGAAAGGTCGTATACGGGATCACCACTGGCTTCGGTAAGTTCAGCGATGTTGTCATTTCCCAGGATGAGTGTAAGCTGCTGCAGAAGAACCTGATCATCACCCATGCGGTAGGCGCGGGAGATCCCTTTAAAGAGGACATTGCCAGAGGGATCCTGCTGCTCCGTGTCAACAGCCTTTCCAACGGCTTTTCCGGCATCTGCCTGGAGACCGTGGAGACCATGATCGCCATGTTAAATAAGGGTGTGACTCCGTTTATCCCGGAAAAGGGCTCCCTGGGCGCATCCGGAGATCTGGCTCCCCTGTCCCATATGGTCCTTCCCATGATCGGTCTTGGAATGGCCTGGTATAAGGGCGAGCTGCTTCCGGGCGCTGAGGCCATGGAGCGGGCCGGGATCCCGGTGATCGAGCTGTCTGCCAAAGAGGGGCTTGCCTTAAATAACGGGACCCAGGCCATGACCTCTGTGGGTGCCCACGCTCTTCACGACGCCATTACGCTCTTAAAGACCGCCGACATCGCCGCTGCCTTATCCTTTGAGGCCCAGAACGGCGTTGTGGACGCCCTGGATGAAAGAGTCCACCAGGTACGTCCCCATGCAGGCCAGATGGCCACGGCCAGGAATTTATTAAAGCTCCTGGAGGGAAGCAAGAACGCCAGCCGCCAGGGAGAGATCCGCGTACAGGACGCCTATTCCTTGCGCTGCTGCCCGCAGATCCACGGAGCCAGCAAGGACGCGGTCAACTATGTGGGCGGCCGTGTGGACATCGAGATCAACGCCGTTACGGATAACCCGCTGATCTTCAGGGAAGACAGAAGCGGAATTTCCGGAGGAAACTTCCACGGACAGCCCATGGCTTTAAGCTTTGACTTCTTAAAGATCGCAGAATCCGAGCTGGCCGACGTTTCCGAGCGCCGGATCGAGCGTCTGGTGAACCCGGCGTACAGCGGCCTTCCCGCATTCCTGACCCCCAACGGCGGCGTAAACTCCGGCTTTATGATCGTCCAGTATTCGGCTGCCGCCCTGGTTTCTGAAAATAAAGTCCTGGCCCATCCGGCCAGCGTGGACAGCATCCCGTCTTCCGCAGGCCAGGAGGACCATGTGAGCATGGGGACCATCGCCGCAAGGCAGGCCTGCGAGATCGGCCGCAATGTGCGCCGTGTGCTGGCTATGGAGCTGATGGTAGCCTGCCAGGGCATCGACATGAGAGGAAATAAGGGACTTGGAAAGGGGACTCAGGCGGCCTATGATCTTGTCCGCAAATGCGTGGCCCGTCTGGATGAGGACCGGGAGCTTTACGAAGACATCAACTACTGCGAAAAGATCATCGAGGACGGCTCTCTGATCCGTGCCGTTGAGGAAGCCCTGGGAGCAGAGATCGAGTATTAAATATGAACATGGAGATAAAAAAGATCGGAAGAGATGCATGCCGCGTCTCTTCCTGGTCCGGCGGGACCACCACCGAGCTTTCCATCGCGCCGGAAAACGGGAATTACCAGAGCCGGGACTTTCTGTGGCGCTTAAGCTCCGCCACCGTGGAGCTGGAGGAGAGCACCTTTACGCCCCTTCCGGATTTTGAGCGGATCATCCTGACCCTTGAAGGGGAGATGGACATATGCCACGATGGGGGGCCCTGGATCCATCTGGAGGAATTTTCGCCCCACCGGTTTGACGGGGCCAGTGAGACCAGAAGCCGGGGGAAGGTGACGGACTTTAATCTGATGTTAAGGAGGGGAGCCTGTACAGGAAACCTGGAGGTCCTTTCTGGTTCTGGAAGCGAACAGACAGAGGATGTGTACAGGACCCTGTTCTTTTACTGCCATGAGGGCCGGATGGAGGTCCTGGTTTCCGGGCCGGGGTCGGTGATCCTGGATGAAGGCCAGGGGCTTCTGCTGCGGGGACTGCCGTCCGGGAGCCGGATCGCCTATGAGATGAGGACAGGGACCCGGGCTGTGAAGGCAGAGATCCATGAAAAACATGAAAATAATAAAAATTAAGACAACAGGGTCAAAAGGCCAATAGATCCGACGCAGGCCTACCAGCAGGAGGATCTTTGAACCTGAGGCCCCGACATCAAATTGAAACAATAACAGAAAAACTGGAGGATGGGATCAATGGGAAATAAGCTGATTGAATGCGTACCCAATTATAGTGAAGGCCGCGATCTGGAAAAGATCGAGAAGATCGTAGAGTGCTTCCGTGCAAAAAAAGGCGTGCGGCTTCTGGATTACCAGACCGACCCCAACCACAACCGCCTGGTGGTCACTGTGATCGGTGAGCCGGAGCCCCTCCGCGATGCGGTGGTAGATTCCTTTGGAAGGGCTGTGGAGCTGATCGATATGACGAAGCATGAGGGCCAGCATCCCAGAATGGGAGCCGTGGACGTGGTTCCGTTCATTCCGTGCCGCAATGCGACCCTGGAGGAGGCCGATGCCCTGGCCAAGGAAGTGGCAAAGACCGTGGGCGAGCAGTACGGGATCCCCTGCTTCTTATACGAGTCTTCCGCGACGGCTCCCCACAGAGCGAACCTGGCCAGCATCCGCAAGGGCCAGTTTGAGGGAATGGCAGAGAAGATGCAGGATACAGAGAAATGGGCTCCGGATTTCGGACCGGCCGCTCCCCATCCCACAGCAGGCGTCAGCGCAGTGGGAGCCAGGATGCCGCTGGTGGCCTATAATGTAAATCTGGGCACCGACAATCTGGAGATCGCGAATCAGATCGCAAGACGCGTAAGGAATATCAACGGCGGCTATCATTACATCAAGGCCATCGGCGTGATGCTGGAGGACAGAAATCTGGCCCAGGTATCCATGAACCTGACTGACTATACAAAGACGGCCGTATACCGTGCCTTCGAGGCTGTGAAAATGGAGGCAAAGCGTTACGGCGTTCCGGTGCTGGAAAGCGAGATCGTGGGACTCCTTCCCATGCAGGCTCTGGTGGACTGCGCCGAGTATTATCTCCAGGTGGCAGGCTTTGACCCGTCCCAGATCATGGAAAACCGTCTTTTAGAGGAGGAATAAACCGTGGCAGACTTAAAAAATTTATCTGTGGAAGAATTTGCGGCAGTGACCGGCTCTGACGCTCCGGCTCCGGGCGGAGGAAGTGTTGCGGCTTTAGCAGGAGGTCTGGGAGCCGCCCTGGCAGAAATGGTGGCGAACCTGACCATCGGGAAAGCGAAATATGCAGATGTGGAAGAGGAGATGAAGGGCCTGGCGGCAGAGGGAGCGGCTCTCAGAAAAGAGCTGATCGATTCCATCCAGAAGGATACGGAATCCTTCACCGCGTATATGAACGCCCTGGGTATGCCGAAAAATACCGATGAGGAAAAGGCGGCCAGAAAAGAGGCCATGCAGAACGGCTTAAAGGAGGCCGCAGAGGTGCCTCTGGCAGTTGCAGAAACGGCCCTTAAGATATTCCATGTGGCTGGGGCTGTGGTGGAGCGAGGCAACGCCAACGCCGTTACAGACGGTCTGGTGGCTTCCATGATGGCCAGGACCGCGATCCTCAGCGCCCTCCTTAACGTAAAGATCAACCTGGGCTCCATCAAGGATGAGGAATTTGTGGCCCGTATGGCGGCAAAGGTGGCAGAACTTGAAAAGGCGGCCATGGACGGTGAAAAGGCGGTCATGGAGCTTTCTGCACTGACCAGGGATCTGGTGTAAAAAATACGAATATTAAAAAAATTGGAGACCCCGGGCGCTTTTTCCGCGTCCCGGGGCCTTCTTTCTGCCATTTTTTATAATAGTTTTATAAATAAGGTGGGAAAGTATGGTATAATGAAAAAAGAAATCATGTGAAAAAGGGGGAGCGGCGTTTATGAAGATCCGTACAAAGCTTGCCATCGCATTCCTCACCATCACAGTCGTCCCCATCACGCTGATCTATATGGCCATCATCGGGCTCAACAATTACCAGGCCAGGGTATTCAGCGAGACCTACGGCGTTTCAGAGGATGTGGATCTGTTTTCCGGCGCATCCATCCGGGTCTTCAGCCACTTAACGGAGTCCATCCAGAAGGAGATCGATAAGGTACTGGAGTCGGATACGGGGAAGTTCAGCAATGAGACGTACCTGGCGGATCTGAACGGGAGGCTTTCCATGAAGCACTCGTTCCTGGTCGTGCGGAAGGCGGAGGATCTGCTCTTTGTGGGCGATACAGCCACTGTGGAGGAGCTGAAGCAGGAGTTTTTCGGTTATGAGGACGCAGCAGCCCCGTCGTCCTGGAGAAATTTCCTGGATAAGGATACAGAGCATCTTTTAAAGATCCGGGAGTTCACCTTTCCGGACGGAGATGACGGCGGCGTCTATCTGGTGACCAATGTAATGGATATGGTGCCGGAGGCCAAGTCCATGATCTTTGAGATGCTGGTCACCAGCGTGATGATCCTGTTCATCACAGGGGCGGTGCTGACGGTCTGGGTATACCAGTCCATTCTCCGGCCCATTGGAAAGCTCCAGGAGGCCACCAAGAAGATCCGGGATGGAAACCTGGACTTTACCCTGGAGGTGGAGGATGACGATGAGATCGGACAGCTCTGCCAGAATTTTGAGGAAATGCGGATCCGGTTAAAGGAAAGCACGGAGGAAAAGGTCCAGTACGACAAGGAGAGCAAGGAGCTGATCAGCAACATCTCCCATGATCTGAAGACTCCCATCACGGCCATCAAGGGGTATGTGGAGGGGATCATGGACGGCGTAGCTTCGTCGCCGGAAAAGCTGGACAAATATATCCGTACCATCTACCATAAGGCCAACGACATGGACCGGCTCATCGATGAGCTGACGTTTTATTCCAAGATCGACACCAACAAGATCCCCTATACGTTTTCCAGGATCAATGTGGCCAACTACTTCCGGGACTGCATCGACGAGGTGGGCCTGGAACTGGAGGCCAGGGGCGTGGAGCTGGGATATTTCAATTATGTGGATGAGGACGTATACGTCATCGCCGATGCCGAGCAGATGAAGCGGGTCATCAACAATATAATTGGAAATTCCCTGAAATACATGGACAAGAAAAAAGGGATCATCAATATCCGGATCTTGGATGTGGGTGATTTCGTCCAGGTGGAGATCGAGGACAACGGAAAGGGCATCGGTCCCAGAGAACTGCCGTATATCTTTGATCGGTTCTACCGGACGGATTCCTCGAGAAATTCAGCCAAGGGAGGAAGCGGCATCGGACTTTCCATCGTAAAGAAGATCGTGGAGGACCATGGAGGCAGGATCTGGGCCACCAGTAAAGAAGGGATCGGCACAGAGATCCATTTTGTACTGAGGAAGACAAGCGTGTAAAAGGAGAAGGTTATGAGCAGAATTTTGATCGTAGAAGACGAAGAGAGCATTGCGGAGCTGGAGAAGGATTATCTGGAGCTTTCGGGCTTCGAGGTGGAGATCGAGAACGACGGGGAATCCGGGCTTAAGAGGGCCCTGGAGGAGGAATTTGATCTTTTCATCCTGGATCTGATGCTGCCCAGCGTGGACGGCTTTGAGATCTGCAAGAGGATCCGGGAAAATAAGAACACCCCGATCATTATGGTTTCGGCCAAGAAGGACGACATCGACAAGATCCGCGGTCTGGGCCTGGGAGCCGACGATTATATCACAAAGCCCTTCAGCCCCAGCGAGATGGTGGCCCGGGTAAAGGCTCATATGTCCCGGTATGAGCGCCTCATCGGCAGCGGGATGCCGGCCAACGATATCATCGAGATCCGGGGTCTTAAGATCGATAAAACAGCCAGACGGGTCTACGTAAATGGGGAGGAAAAGAATTTTACCACCAAGGAATTTGATCTTCTGACCTTCCTGGCCCAGAATCCCAACCACGTGTTCACCAAGGAGGAGCTGTTTTCCAAGATCTGGGATATGGAGTCCATCGGCGATATCGCCACGGTCACGGTGCATATCAAAAAGATCCGTGAGAAGATCGAGATGAATACAGCCAAGCCCCAGTATATCGAGACGATCTGGGGCGTGGGGTACCGGTTTAAGGTATAAATACAGTTTAAAGACAGGATTTCCTTGTATTTGCAGGGAGATCCTGTTTTATATGGAAAAGTGTTCTGACAGAGCGGAGACGTTGACAGGGACTGAAAATGATGATACAATTAAATTACCCGAAAGGTAATTTGAATAAAAACGGGAGGAATGGCTTGGAACTGGTATATGCATCGGAAGCACTTAGATCACAATGCACGAATGTAAAAGCTGCTAAGAAATTGTTTCATGGAGATTTACAGTTATCAGTGAGCTTACTATCCAGAATCAATGCTCTTGAGCAGGCAGATGTACTAAAAGATATCGTGGTTCAGCCGGCGTTCCATTTTCATAAACTTAAACATAAAAGTGGAAGAGATCTGGAAGGATATTTTGCGATCGATGTCAGATCCAGAAGAGATCCATGGAGGATCCTGTTACAGCCGCTGGATGAAAATGGAACTCCCTATGTTCCGTGTAATATCGATCAGATAGCAGGAAAAGTCAGAATAATAGAAATTTCGGAGGTGAGCAGACATTATGAATAATTATATTGAGTATAATGACAAAATTGCGTTTCACCCGGGCTATTATATTAAAGAAATAGTAGATGAAAGTGGATTGACCCAGGAAGATTTTGCGAAAAGACTGGATACGACCCCTAAAAACCTCAGTCTTCTTATTAGAGGAGAACAGAGCCTTTCAATTGATATTGCAATGAAACTGTCGCGTATGATTGGAACTACGGTTTCGTACTGGCTGAATCTCCAGAATTCCTATGATGCTTTAATCGCAGAATTTAAATCAGAAAAGGAATTAGAACAGGAAAGAGAAATTTTCAAGGCTCTGGATTACAGATATTTCCGGGAAAATTTTGGCCTGCCCGATCTGCCCAGAAAAATAGATGACCAGATCGTCGAGGTAAGAAGGTTTTTACATGTTTCCACATTGTCTGTATTTGCAAAAAGAGATATGGCTGTAAGTTTCAGAAGCGCATCGGTCGAACTGTCCAATACCAATATAATCAAGGCAAACGCTATGGTTCAGATCGCTATTAATAAGGCGTTGAATACGAATGCCCCTAAATACAACAAAAGCAAATTTAAGCAGATGGTTCGCTATGCGTTATCGCTAACACGGAATCATGAAGATTTTTACCCATTGATCAGAAAAGCCTTTTTTGAAGCAGGTGTGATCCTGGTCATCCTGCCCAATCTGCCAGGCTCTAAGATCAATGGGGCAACAAAAAGACTTGAAAAAAATGTGATGCTTATGGTAAATGACAGACGGTTAAATGCAGATACATTCTGGTTTACGCTGTTCCATGAAATAGGCCATATCATTTATGGAGATTATGGAATTTCGTTTGAGAAAGAAACTGGGGAGAAGGAGGAGACCGCAGATCGGTTTGCTGCCGATCTGCTGATCGAACCGGATGAGTACCAGCAGTTTGTCAGAGGAAATATGTTTACTTTAACAAAGATCAGGGAATTTGCAGATCTGATCGACAGGGATCCAGGGATCGTTCTGGGAAGGCTGCAAAAAGACGGACTGGTCAGATATGATGACTGGGAGCTGAATTCATTAAGACATAAATATAAAGTAAAAATATCTTAATGACAGAAGGGCGTTGATGGACAGACGAAACGGACAGGATCAGATCTGCTGCGATCAGACCAGTCCGTTTTTTGGTGGAGTGCAGGTATAAATACCTGACTTGATATGAGATCAGAAACCCTGTATTCCAATGGAATTTTTCTGTATTTTATGCAAAAATATAAATATCGGTTGAACATTCTGCCTGAAAGAATTATAATAAGAACTGTGAGAATTTTTGGAAAAGGAAAAGGGGATTATGAAGTACAAAACGCGGTTCTTTCTATTCTTTTTTGTGATGGTACTGTTTAATCTGGCGGCAAATTTCGCCCATCCGGTGACTCCGACGGTGATCCAGGATCTGAATCTCCACGATTACATGTTCGGACTGGCCCTGGCGGCCATGATGCTCACCAACTTCCTTCTGTCGCCCTTCTGGGGAAAGATCAACGAATACATATCCTCCAGAATGTCTCTTCTGATCTGCTGCATGGGCTACGGCGTCGCCCAGATCTGGTTCGCCTACGCCACCACAGAGCTTCAGATCGTCCTGGCCAGGATGTTCGCCGGACTTTTTACCGGCGGTATTTTTGTGAGCTTCCTGACATACATTGTAAATACGGCGGCTCCGGAGGACCAGGGAAAATATCTGACCATCAACGCCACCATAAAAAGCGTGGCCAGCGCCTTCGGCTATATGATCGGCGGCTTCCTGGGGGAATTTTCTGTGAAGCTGGCGTTCCTGGCCCAGGCGGCCCTTCTGATCGCCGTGGCTGTGGGCTTTTATCTGATCTGTCTGCCGGACGGAAAGACCAGCTTAAAGCAGGTGCCGAAAAAGCAGCTGATGAAGGAGGCCAATCCCTTCCAGGCCTTTGCTGACAGCCGGAAATTCATGAGCGTGGCCTTTGCCATGCTGTTTGCAGTGAATATCCTGATCAACTTTGGAAACACGGCCTTTGACCAGGCGTTCAACTACTATTTAAAGGATGTGCTGGGGCTGACCTCGTCCTATAACGGGATCATCAAGGCGGCTGTGGGCCTGGTATCCTTTGTGGCCAATACGACGCTTTGTATCTGGATCATCACAAAGACAAAGATCCGCCGGTCCATGACAATGATCATCGCCGTCTGCACAGTATCGGCCCTGGGAACGGCCTTGGTGCCCAATATCGGGATCTTCATCGCCCTGGGCGTGATCGTTTATGCGGGATATTCCGTCAGCGTGCCGGTGCTCCAGAGCATGATCACCGTCCAGTCCAGACCGGAGCAGAAAAACCTGGTCATGGGATTTTTCAACGCTACCCAGTCTCTGGGCAGCATTGCCGGTTCCCTGACAGCCGGATTTATCTATTCGGTCCATGCAAAGCTCCCGTTTTTCTGTACCTTTGTGATCTATGGCTTTGGAATGCTGGCAGCCATTGGATATATGAGATACAGGGGAGGAAAAAACGCGGCAGAGTAAGGACGGACAGCCGCCGATGGAAACGCTGTTGTTCCATATGAAAAGATGCCGCTTGACACATGGCGGCGGAACTGTTATAGTATCATACGAATGAAACTGGGGAAGATTCGGGGAAGACCTGGATCTTCTCTTTTTTGCTGGCAAAACCGCCCTGGACGGCGGGGAGCCATATATATAGAAGTTAAACAAAGAAAAGGAAATCAGACAATGGAAACAGTAAGATTTGACGAATTAAATTTAGATGAGCGCATTCTGCGCGCAGTGACAGACATGGGCTTTGAGGCCGCATCCCCGATCCAGGCCCAGTCCATCCCCGTCCAGGCAGAGGGACTCGACATGATCGGCCAGGCCCAGACCGGTACGGGAAAGACGGCGGCCTTCGGTATCCCGCTGCTGGAGAAGATGGATCCGGAAAGCAGAAAGACCCAGGCCATGGTCTTATGCCCCACCAGGGAGCTGGCCATCCAGGTGGCTGAGGAGATCCGCCGCCTGGCGAAATACATGTCCGGGATCAAGGTCCTTCCAGTCTACGGAGGCCAGGAGATCGTAAAACAGATCCGTTCCTTAAAGGGCGGAGTCCAGATCATCGTGGGAACTCCGGGCCGTGTCATGGATCACATGAGAAGAAAGACCATCCGCACCGATGAGATCCGGACCGTGGTGCTGGACGAGGCGGACGAGATGTTAAACATGGGCTTTCTGGAGGACATGGAGACCATCTTAAGCGCCCTTCCCGAGGAACGGCAGACGGTGATGTTCTCCGCCACCATGCCCCAGGCCATTGCGGACATTGCAAAAAAGTTCCAGAAGGATCCGGTGATGGTGCGGGTGGTAAAAAAGGAGCTGACTGTTCCCAAGGTGACCCAGTATTATTACGAGGTGAAGCCCAGGAATAAGGTGGAGGTCATGTGCCGTCTGCTGGATCTGTATTCCCCTAAGCTGTCTGTGGCCTTCTGTAATACGAAGAAGCAGGTGGATGAGCTGGTGCAGGCCCTCCAGGGCCGCGGCTATTTCGCCGAGGGCCTTCACGGGGATCTGAAGCAGGAGCAGAGGGACCGTGTCATGGACAGCTTCCGGAACGGAGCCACAGAGATCCTGGTGGCCACGGATGTGGCGGCCCGGGGCATCGATGTGGATGATGTGGAGGCAGTGTTCAACTATGACATCCCACAGGACGACGAGTATTACGTCCACCGGATCGGCCGGACCGGCCGTGCAGGAAGGGAAGGCCGCGCCTTCAGTCTGGCTGTGGGCAGCGAGGTCTATAAGCTCAGGGATATCCAGCGGTTCTGCAAGACGAAGATCGTGCCCCAGTCCATCCCGTCCTTAAACGATGTGACGGCCATCAAGGCGGAAAAGATCCTGGATGAGGTCCAGGAGATCATGAATGACGGAGAGCTGGAGCGGATGACGGCCATCATCGAAAAGCGTCTTCTGGCTGAGGATTATTCCTCTCTGGAGCTGGCAGCCGCCTTCCTTAAAATGTCCATGGGCGACGATTATGAGGATATTGCCGAGGATGTGAGACCTCTGAGGGATCTGGAGGATCTGGGCAGGAGAGGCGGATCCCGGGGCCGCGACGGCCGGGGCCAGAGAGACGGCCGCGGAAATTACAGAGGAGGCCGGGGAGGACGCTTTGACGATCTGGACGAGTACGAAGGCCGCCGGTCGGGCCGGAGCGGCATGGCAAGCCTCTTTATCAACCTGGGAAAGAACCAGAACGTGAAGCCGGGAGATATCCTGGGGGCCATTGCGGGAGAGACCGGGATCCCGGGCCGTATGGTGGGGAGCATCGACATGTATGATAAATACACCTTTGTGGAGGTCCCCAAAAACCAGGCGGAAATGGTCATGGAGGCCATGAAGCAGGTGAAGATTCGCGGAAAGAATGTCCGGGTGGAGATCGCCAACCGGAAATAGGGTATTTTCTATATTCTGTATAAATTTTCGTTCACAAATATCCTGGAATATGGTAAAATATACATAGCTGTCCGGCGGCTTTACAGTTTTGTGCAAAAAAAACCGAACAGGGATTTCGTCCCATGCGGGGGAAATATCTAAAGCAAGATCCGGGAGGAACGATCTATGACTGGAAAATACATGGCTTATGTTGGTTCTTATTCTTATACGGGAAAGGCCAAGGGGATCACGGTCTACGATGTGGACGTGGAAAAGGGGAAATTCATCTACCGCTGCGAGGTGGAGGTGGATAATTCCTCTTACCTGACCGTATCCAGGGATAAAAAAATGCTGTACTCCATTGCCGACGAGGGCGTGGTCTCGTTCCGCATCCTGCAGAACGGCAGCCTGTCCAGGGTGAACAGCGCAAATATCAAGGGAATGCGGGGGTGCCAGATCTCCACAAGCCCCGAAAACGACTACATTTTCGTGTCCGGCTACCACGATGGAAAGGTGACGGTGCTCCGGCTGAACCCGGACGGTTCTGTGGGCCATATCACCGACGGCGTATTCCATAAGGGGCTGGGGAGCGTGGCAGAACGGAATTTCCGTCCTCACGTGAGCTGCAGCCGTATGACGCCGGACGAGAAGTTTTTAATGGTGGCGGATCTGGGGATCGACCAGGTCAAGGTGTACCGGTTTGACAGGGGAGAGGGCCGCATTGCCCAGGTGGACACCATAAGGAGTGAGCTGGAGTCAGCGCCCCGTCATTTTGTCTTCAGCAGCGATGGAAAATTTTTCTATCTGCTGCATGAATTAAAAAACGTGATCGACGTATATTCATACCAGACCGGAGACAGGACGCCTCAGGTGGAGAAGGTCCAGACCATTGCCACCACCGGCGACGATCCCAACCAGCTTACGGCAGCCTGCGCCATCCGTCTTTCTCCGGATGAGAATTATCTGTTCTGCTCCAACGCCGGGGATAATTCGGTATCCATGTATGAGAGGGACACAGAAACGGGAATGCTCACGCTGAAGTTCTGTCTGCCCATCAGCGGGGAATATCCCAAGGACATCGCCATTTTCCCGGACGGCCAGCATTTGGCAGCCATCAACCACGGGGGAAATATTTCCTTCTTCCATATCGACTATGAGAAGGGGCTTCTGGTCATGAGCGACCGGAGCGTTGCGGTCAATGAGCCCAACTGCTGTGAAATTGTAAAAATAGGTTAGGAGATGTAGATATGGCGGCTGGATCGACCATTGGAACATTATTTAAAGTGACCACCTGGGGAGAATCCCATGGAAAGGCCATCGGCGTGGTGGCCGACGGCTGTCCTGCGGGACTGGCCCTATGTGAGGCAGATATACAGGCTCTCCTGGACCGGAGAAAACCGGGCCAGAGCAGATTTACCACCCAGCGGTCTGAGGGCGACCAGGTGGAGATCTTATCCGGCGTATTTGAAGGAAAGACCACGGGAACGCCCATTTCCATGATCGTGTGGAACCGGGACCAGCGCTCCAGGGACTATTCGGAGATCGCCGGCTGCTACCGGCCTGGTCATGCGGATTATACCTTCGATGAGAAGTTTGGCTTCCGGGATTACCGGGGCGGCGGCCGGTCCTCCGCCCGGGAGACCATCGGCCGGGTGGCGGCCGGGGCCATTGCAGAAAAATTTTTAAAAGCCCTGAATATTTCTGTCTGCGCCTACACCCGCTCCATCGGTCCTGTGGAGATCTCCTCCGGGCCGCTGGCGCCGGGGGCGGAGGCGCTTAAGACGGCGGCGGAAAACCCCTTATATATGCCGGATCCAGAGGCCGCAGAGCGGGCTGCTCGGTATCTGGAGGAGCGGATGGCAGACCAGGATTCTGCCGGAGGCGTGGTGGAGTGCGTGGTGTCGGGACTCCCGGCGGGATTAGGAGAGCCGGTGTTTGAAAAGCTGGACGCAAACCTGGCCAGGGCCATCCTTTCCATCGGAGCCGTAAAGGGCTTTGAAATAGGAGACGGGTTCGCGGCCGCCAGATCCAGGGGGGCGGAAAATAACGACGGCTACCGCATGGCGGCGGACGGCTCGGTGGTAAAGACGGCCAACCATTCCGGCGGCGTTCTGGGAGGGATCAGCGACGGCAGCGATCTGGTATTCCGGGCGGCCTTTAAGCCCACACCGTCCATTTCCAGGAGCCAGGAGACCGTAAGCCGCACTGGGGAAAACATAGAGCTTTCCATCAAAGGCCGCCATGATCCTGTGGTGGTGCCGCGGGCAGTGGTGGTGGTGGAGGCCATGGCCGCTCTGACCGTGATGGACATGCTACTGGTGTCCATGAGTTCCCGGCTGGATATGATCCAGATGTTTTTCCAGGTGGAGAACGTGGAGGGAACGGACACAGAGGGGAATTGATTTCGGAGGATTGCCGGAAACCCGAAAGACGGGGCTGTCATGAAAACGGCAGAGGCCGGTGAATAAAAGAATGGAGGAAATGAGCATGAAGATCGTCATTGGAAACGACCACTCCGCAGTGGAGTTGAAAAACATCATCAAAGCGCATCTGGAGGAAAAGGGCTATGAGGTCATGAACGTGGGGACCGATACCTCTGATAGCTGCGACTACCCGGTATATGGAGAAAAAGTGGGCCGGGCTGTGGCTTCCGGCGAAGCAGACCTGGGCATTGCCATCTGCGGCACCGGCGTGGGGATCTCCCTGGCTGCCAACAAGGTAAAGGGGATCCGGGCCTGCGTGTGCAGCGAGCCCTATACGGCAAAGCTTTCCAGAATGCACAATAATTCCAACGTTCTGGCCTTTGGGGCGCGGGTAGTCGGAAGCGAGCTGGCAAAAATGATCGTGGATGAGTGGCTGGCCGCTGAGTTTGAGGGCGGACGCCATCAGAGACGGGTCGATATGATCATGGATATAGAAAACCGCTAGAAGGTTGAAAAAGGACTGGAGCCGGGGAGGCGCCAGTCCTTTTTTGATGAGTATAAAAGGGAGTTATATAAAGGGGAATTATGGGATTTAGAAATCTACCTCTGTTCCATAGTAGGTGCAGACGAAAAGCTTTTCCATCTGCTCCGGTGTGATGGATCTGGGGTTGGAGCCTGTGCAGGCGTCGCCCACAGCGTTTACTGCGATCTCAGCCACTTTGGACTTGAACTCTGCTTCGCCGATGCCGAATTCTTTTAAAGTGGACGGGATATTTAAAGTCCGGTTGAATTCTTTGATCTTCTCGCAGAGAGCGTTTACCTGGGATTCCTCAGAGGTTCCGCCAAGGCCTACTCTTCTGGCAATGTCTGCATAGCGGCGTTTTGCTTCCGGCTCATGGGCATTGTATTTGATCACATAGGGCAGGTAGATGGCGTTGGCACATCCGTGGGGGATATGGCCTGTGGAGAAGGCTGCGCCTGTCTTGTGGGCCATGGAATGTACGATACCTAAGAGGGCATTGGAGAACGCCTGGCCTGCAAGACACTGGGCATAGTGCATCTGCTCTCTGGCATCCTGGTTGCCGTTATAGGAGGCCGGAAGGAAATCCAGTACCATTTCGATGGCCTTGATGGCTAACGGATCCGTAAACGGGGAGTTTAAGGTGGAAACGTAGGCCTCGATGGCATGGGTCAGAGCGTCCATACCGGTGTAAGCCACCTGCTTTGCCGGAAGGGAGGCAACCAGCACGGAATCCAGGATGGCAACGTCCGGTGTGATCTCAAAGTCTGCCAGCGGATACTTGATTCCCTTGGAGTAATCTGTGATAACGGAGAAAGCAGTTACTTCTGTGGCAGTTCCGGATGTGGTGGGAATGGCGCAGAAATGCGCTTTCGTGCGCAGCTTCGGGAAGTTAAAGGGAACGATCAGATCCTCGAAGGTGGTATCCGGATGCTCATAAAAGGCCCACATTGCCTTGGCAGCATCAATGGGGGAGCCGCCGCCGATGGCTACGATCCAGTCGGGCTCGAATTCCTGCATGGCCTTTGCGCCGCGCATTACGGTCTCTACGGAAGGATCCGGCTCAACGCCTTCAAAGAATCTCACTTCCATGCCAGCTTCTTTTAAGTAGCCCTCGATCTGATCCAGGAAGCCGCCCTTTCTCATGGAGCTGCCGCCGGAAACTACGATGGCTTTTTTTCCGGAAAGGTTCTTTAAGTCCTCTAAAGCGCCTTTTCCGTAGTACATGTCTCTCGGTAATGTAAATCTCATCATAACTGCATGCCCTCCTAAATGATTCGGAAATTCATATGTTTACCTTATAGTTAATATTTTAACGATACTTTTGCCAAATGTCAAGTACATGGGGAGAAAAATGTGAAAAAAATAACGTTTGCAAACCCCGGACCGCCATGCTATACTGGATGAAACGCAATGGACGTTAAAAACTGAATAAAACAGCGGGTGTCAGACCGGATGTGATCCGGGTCTGGTGAAAAGGGAAACAGGTGCGAATCCTGTACGAACTCGTCACTGTATTTAGGGAGCGGAGGCCATGTTCTGCCACTGGGAAACCGGGAAGGCGGCCAATGCGATGATCTATGAGCCAGGAGACCTGCCCGGCTGTTGTACGGGAACTTGCAGTTCCGGACCACGAGTAACTGGTAGTACGGTGATTTTTGTGCAGGGGTCCCTTTACTTATTTTTAATAAGCAGAGGGCTTTCTTTATGTGCGCGCCTGACCCTGACCCATATGGGCAGCGGGCCTGGGATCCCTGTATTTTCCGGCTCCATTGCCTCCGTCCGGAATACGCCCGGCGCGCGGAAAATAAAAACGGAGGAATGAAGAATGAGGAAAAACAAAATGGCAGGATTTATGGCAGGTATGCTGGCGGCGGCCCTGTGGATGACCGGGTGTTCCGGAAACGGAGGTACAGAAACGAAGCCGGCGGCGGCAGGCGCGGAGACGGAGACAGAAACGGCAGGAACGCCTGCGGAGAAAAAGGGATCCCAGGCTTCCGGAGAAGAAATGGAGGGAGCTGCATTGACAGAAAATAAGGAAACAGGAAAAAGAGCGATCCTGGTGGTGAGCTTCGGCACCAGCTACAACGAAAGCCGGGAGGCCACCATCGGAGCCATTGAGACGGCCATCGCAGAGGCGTTCCCGGAGGCGGAAACACGCCGGGCCTTTACCAGCCAGATCATCATTGATAAATTAAAGGAGCGGGATGGCCTGGAGACCGACAATGTGAAGGAGGCCCTGGACCGTGCGGCGGCCGACGGGATCACAGAACTGGTGGTACAGCCCACCCATCTGATGGACGGCTTTGAATACATGGATCTGGCAAAGGAACTGGAGGAGTATGAGGAGAGCTTTGACCAGGTGGTCCTGGCGGATCCGCTGCTGACCAGCGAGGCGGATTTTGACGCTGTGGCAAAGGCCATTACAGAGGTCATGGCGGAGTACGACGACGGAGAAACGGCGTTCTGCTATATGGGACATGGAACCGAGGCCGATTCCAACCAGGTATATTCCAGACTCCAGGAAACCCTTAAGGCAGCCGGATATACAGATCACTTCATCGGTACAGTGGAGGCAGAGCCGTCTCTGGAGGATATGACCGCTTCTTTAAAGGAAGCCGGCGGTTATAAACGGGTGGTACTCCGGCCGCTGATGGTGGTGGCAGGCGATCACGCCAATAACGATATGGCCGGTGACGACGAGGACTCCTGGAAATCGGTCCTGAATAAAGAGGGATACGAGACGGAGTGCGTCCTGGAGGGGCTTGGACAGATCCCGGCCATCCGGGAGCTCTATGTACAGCATACGAAGGCTGCCATGGACAGCCTTGCCAGATAGGAAACGGGGCGAGGCGGATGAAATATGTAAGGAACAGCCTGGCGGCGCTCCTTGCGGCAGCAGCCGGCATGGTCTTCATGCCGGCGTCTGCTTATGGGGCGTCAGAAGGCCGGGAGGCCGCAGAGGCCATCGGACAGGAAAGTACCGTCCCGGTACCCGGGTATGCGCTGAAGGACGGGACGTATCCCATTGAGGCAGAGTCCAGCTCCTCCATGTTCCGGATCGTCCGGGCGGAGCTTACGGTAAAGGACGGGAGTATGAAAGCAGCGGTGACCCTGGGCGGAAAGGGATATCTGAAGCTGTTCATGGGGACCGGAGAGGAGGCTCTGGCCGCTGATCCGTCCCAGTACATAGGATTTTCGGAGGACGCAGATGGAGCCTATACGTATGAGCTACCGGTGGAGGCCCTGGACCAGGAGCTGGAATGCGCGGCCTTCAGTAAAAGAAAGCAGAAATGGTACGAGCGGCAGATCGTTTTTAAAGGGGATACCCTTCCAAAGGAAGCCTGGGTCCTTCCGGCAGAGGCCGGACTGGAGGACGGGAGGTACTGGATCGACGCAGCCCTTTCCGGAGGAAGCGGCCGGGCGTCAGTGGAGTCTCCGGCGGAGCTTACAGTAAAGGACGGCCAGGCATCGGTGCGGATCACATGGAGCAGCTCCGCCTATGACTATATGGCGGTATATGGGAAAAAGTACCTTCCGGTCAGCGAGGAGGGCAATTCAGCCTTCCAGATCCCGGTCTATGTGTTTGACGGCCCCATGCATGTGGCCGCGGATACCACAGCCATGGGGGATCCCCATGAGATCCAGTATACCCTGACCTTTGACCGGAGCACAGTGAGAGCCATGAAAAAAACGGCGGGGACCGGTTTCTGGATGGCGGCGGGAGCAGCTTTTCTGGCGGCGGGAGCCAGCGGCTGGTTCTGGATAAGAAAAAAGAGGAGGGCGGCATGAAGAGGAGCTGGAAGGCAGGGATAAAAAAACAGGCGGTCATCCTGGGGATCTGGGCGGCGGCGGGAGCGCTTTTAACGGGCTGTAAAGCGGTCGGAGGATCCGGAGCTGGGAACAGGCTCCGTCCCCTGGAGCTTTCTTCCCTGGAATATACAGGGCGGTTGGAGCTGGAGTATGCAGAGCAGTTTGCCGTGGATCTTTACCAGGACGGCTTCCAGGTGCTGACTGTGGCCGACGGGAGCCGTATGCTCCTGGTGCCGGAAGGGAAGGAGGCCCCGGAGGATGTGCCGGAGGAGACGGCTGTGGTATACCAGCCGGTGAAAAATATCTATCTGGCGGCTTCGGCGGCCATGGACATGTTCCGGGCCCTGGACGCTTTGGATACGATCAGGCTTTCCGGGACGGATGCAGACGGCTGGTACATCAAAGAGGCCAGGGAGGCCATGAAAAGCGGGAAGATCCTTTATGCCGGAAAATACAGCGCCCCGGATTATGAGCGGATCCTGGCGGAGGGCTGCGGCCTGGCTGTGGAGAATACCATGATCAGCCATGCTCCGGAGGTAAGGGAAAAGCTGGAGAGCTTTGGGATCCCGGTGGCAGTGGATTATTCCAGCTACGAGACTGAGCCTCTGGGCCGCATGGAATGGATCAAGTTTTACGGAGCCCTCACAGGAAAGGAGGAGCAGGCGTCCGCTGCATTTGACGAGCAGAAGGCAGCCATGGAGGCGGCTTCCGGAGACGGCGCAGACGCGGACCCGGACGCGGCCCGCAGAGCAGAGAGGAAGCCTGTCCCGGAGGAGGGCAGAAAAAAGACCGTTGCGTATTTTTATATTACGGCCGCCGGTATGGTCAATGTGAGAAAGTCCTCGGATTATGTGCCGAAGCTCATTGAGCAGGCGGGCGGAGAATATATTTTTAAGGATCTGGGGACTGGAGAAAGCCGCAGCTCGTCTGTGAACATGCAGCTGGAGGAATTTTATTCCTCAGTAAAGGACGCGGACTTCCTTATTTATAACAGTGCCGTGGACGGCGGGCTGGAAACGGTGGAGGAGCTTTTGGGAAAGAGCGGGCTGCTGGCGGACTTTAAGGCGGTTAAGGAAGGAAATGTGTGGTGTACGGCCAGGGACCTTTACCAGAGCTCCATGGCCCTGGGGACCTTTGCAGAGGACATCCGGGCCATGCTGACGGGCCAGGGGGAAACGGTCTACCTTTACCGGCTTCCGGCCGGAAGAGAGGAGGAGCAGTGAACAGAAAGCGGAACGGGCATTTAAAATATGGACTGGCTTTTGCGGCGCTCCTGGCGCTGCTTCTTCTTTTCCTGGGCTGGAGCCTGTGCGCCGGAAGTGTGGAGATCCCGTTGGAGGAGGTGGCGGAAGTATTTGCCTGGAGGCTGGGATGCGCTCCGGCTCCCGGCGCTTCGTCTGCGGCCGGGATCGTCTGGGAGATCCGGTTCCCTCGGGCTCTGGCAGCCATCCTCTTAGGCGGAGCCCTGGGGCTTTCCGGCTATCTTCTCCAGACCTTTTTCCGGAATCCCATTGCAGGTCCCTTTGTTCTGGGGATCTCCTCCGGGGCAAAGCTTCTGGTGGCATGTCTGATGGTGTTCTCTCTGGGCCATGCTGTCCGGGTGACATCTGCGGCCATGATCCTGGCGGCCTTTGCTGGAGCCCTGGCCTCCATGGGACTGGTGCTCCTTATGGCCGGAAGAGTGGAGCAGACGGCGGGGCTGATCCTTGGAGGCACCATGATCGGTTATATCTGCTCGGCAGCTACGGACATCCTGGTGACCTTTGCTGACGATACAGATATTGTAAATCTGCACAACTGGTCCCAGGGCAGCTTTTCAGGCATTTCCTGGGAGAATACGGCGGTCATGTGCCTGGTGGTGCTTCCCGCCTCGGCAGCCGTATTCCTTCTCTCTAAGCCGGTGGCTGCGTACCAGATGGGAGAGGCCTATGCAAAAAGCATGGGGATCCATGTGGGCCGTCTCCGGGCCTGGATGGTGCTCTTATCCAGTCTTTTATCAGCCTGTATCGTGGCCTTTGCCGGTCCGGTGTCCTTTGTGGGGATCGCCGTGCCCCATCTAGTGAGGAGCCTGTTTGGGACCTCCCGGCCTCTGGTGCTGATCCCGGCGTGCTTTCTGGGAGGGGGCGTGTTCTGCCTGTTCAGCGATCTTCTGGCCAGGACCCTTCTGGCTCCGGCGGAGTTCAGCATCAGCACAGTGACTGCGGTGCTGGGAGCTCCGGTGGTGATCGCCGTTATGATGAAGAAATACCAGAGGAGGGGATAAAGGTGGGAAACGGCTGTTTTTATGCGGACCGGCTGGCGGCCGGATATGGGAAAAGGCCAGTGGCGGAGGGACTTTCCTTTCATGCTGGCCGGGGAGAGATCGTGACCCTCATAGGCCCCAACGGAGCCGGAAAGTCCACGATTCTTAAGACGATCTCCGGCGGACTGGCGCCGATGGGAGGGGAGCTGGTGCTGGACGGCGTTCCCATGGAACGGATCCCAAGGAAGGAACGGGCCAGGAAGCTGGCGGTGGTGTTTACGGAAAAACTCCAGGGGGAGCTTATGACCTGCCGGGATGTGACGGCAGCGGGGCGGTATCCCTACACCGGGCGGCTGGGACTTTTATCAGAGAAGGACCAGAGAGCCGTGGATCAAGCCCTGGAGCTGGTCCATGGAACCGACCTGGGGGACCGTCCCTTTGACCGGATCAGCGACGGGCAGCGCCAGCGGATCATGCTGGCCAGGGCGCTCTGCCAGGAGCCGGAGATGATCCTTCTGGACGAGCCCACCTCTCATCTGGATGTGAAGTATAAGCTGGAATTCCTTTCTCTGCTCCGGGAAATGGCCAGGAAAAAGGAGCTTTCAGTGATCATGTCCCTCCACGAGCTGGATCTGGCGGAAAGGATCTCGGATCGGGTGGTGTGCATAAAGGACGGACGCATGGACCGGTGCGGAACGCCGGAGCAGGTCTTTACACCGGGATATGTGGAGGAGCTGTTCGGGATGACTGCCGGGAAATTTGACGCGGCTGGGGGATCTGTGGAGTTTTCTGTTCCTGGAGGCGCTGTAAAGCCGGAGGACCTCCCGGAAAATGCGGTATTTGTGATCGCGGGAAACGGCTCGGGGCGGCAGGTATTCCGGAAGCTCCAGAGAGAGAACGTGCCCTTTGTCACAGGGATCCTGTTTGAAAATGATCTGGATCTCCCGGCGGCGGAGGCCCTGGCTGCCCATGTGGTGAAGGTTCCCCTGGGGCCAGTGCCGGAGGAGGCTGTGAGGGAGGCCCGGGCGTGGATCCGGCGGTGCCGGAGGGTGATCTGCTGCCGGACGGGCTTTGGAGTGTGGGAGAAGGAAAACGAAGATCTTTTTAAGTATGCAGAGCGGTCAGGAAAGACCGCAGGGGAATCGTAACAGACCGCCGTGCGGAAAGACGCCTGGCTGGACTGTTACGAATAATAAAAGCGGCTTCCGAATAGAATGGTAACGACCAATTCATAGGGAGCCTTTTTTATGGCAGTGAGAATGAAACGGCCGGGAAAACGCGTCCTGGCGCTTTTGGGGATCCTGGCGGTATTTGCCGCCGGCTGCATTGGCTTTACGGGCTGCCAGGGCGGCAGCGGGGATACGGAAAAGATCCGGGATCTGGAATTTACAGTGACGGGAGAGGGGGAGGTCCCCCAGGCCTTGGTAGAGCTCATCGGAAAAAAGAGGGAGAAGCCCTTTAAGCTTACATATGCGGACGGGCAGGATATGTATATCGTCATCGGGGAGGGCCCCCAGACCGGAGGCGGATACAGCATTACCGTTAAGGAGCTGTACCTGACGGAAAATTCAGTGGTGATACGGACCGAGCTTCTGGGGCCGGAAAAGGGGGAGGCCACGGGAACGGATCCGTCCTATCCGGTGCTGATCGTGAAAACAGAGTTTTTAGAGGAGCCGGTGGTATTCCAGTAGGCGGACGCAGGACGGTGCTCTTTGCTGTCCCGACAGCCGGGAAGCTGGGACGCCGGGATGCCTGTCCTCCGGGCCGTATAGAAGTCTTTGGCCGGAAACTGCTTTACCGAGGCCGGATTTTCTGGTAGAATGGGGAAACATACAGATAAAAGAAAACAGGAGAGGTACAGGATGGAGACACGGTACGAGGAGGAGGGCCTTAAGGAAAGGACCAGAGAGATCGAAAAAAGCATTATCAAACGGTTCCGGAAGGAGATCTGGAGGCCCTTTGTGAAGGCGCTCAACGAGTATGAGATGATACAGGAGGGCGACCAGATCGCAGTCTGCATTTCCGGCGGAAAGGATTCCATGCTCCTTGCCAAGTGCATGCAGGAGATCCTGAGGCACGGGAAGATGGAATTCGGGTTAAAGTTTCTGGTGATGGATCCGGGCTATCAGGAGGAAAACCGGAAGCTGATCCATGAAAACGCCAGGATCCTGGGGATCCCGATCCATGTGTTCGAGACGGAGATCTTTGACACAGTGGTGGATGTGGAGGACTCCCCCTGCTACCTCTGCGCCAGGATGCGGCGGGGAAACCTGTACGCCAACGCCAGGGAGCTGGGCTGCAATAAGATCGCCCTGGGCCACCATTTTGACGATGTGATCGAGACGATCCTCATGAGCATGCTCTACGGGGCCCAGATCAATACCATGATGCCCAAGCTCCACAGCACCAATTTCCAGGGCATGGAGCTGATCCGCCCCCTGTATCTGGTGAAGGAGGCGGATATCCTGGCCTGGAAGGAATACAATCAGCTTCAGTTCTTACAGTGCGCCTGCCGGTTTACGGAGGAGAGCAGCCGGAGACAGAACGAGGAGCTGTCCAAGAGGAAGGAAATGAAGAAGCTGATCGGGGAGTTCCGGAAGACCAGCCCGTATATTGACATGAATATCTTCCGCAGCGTGGAAAATGTCAATACAGACGCCTGCATCGGATATATACGCCGCGGAGAGCGCCACCATTTCCTGGAGGAATATTAAGAAGGACGCCATCATACATTTTTGTAAAGCAAAGGCTTTGGAAAGGTGTGGTGGCGTTTTTATGATGGAGCTGGTGAAAAAGCATATCCATATGAACCGGAGGAGCGGCAGCGTTGCGTCCCAGATGACCCTGGACGATGATTTCAACGTGCCGGATACCATGGAGGACGTGGAGCAGCTGATCCTGGAAAGAGGAGAGATCCAGATCGAGTCGGCGAAGAACCAGGGGGAGAAGGTGGAGGTCCGGGGACGGCTGGATTTCCGGGTGCTGTACCGGACGCCCGGCGGACAGGTCATGACCCTGGCCGGAAACCTTCCCTTTGAGGAGCGGGTGAATATGCCGGGCCTCCTGGAGAACGATCATATCCAGGCCGGCTGGGAGTTAGACGATCTGAAGCTGGGGATCATCAATTCCCGGAAGCTGAACGTAAAGGCCCTGGTGACCTTAAAGCTCCAGGCGGAGACCCTCTTCGACGCCGAGGCGGCGGAGGATGCGAGGTTTGACGGGGACGTGGAGACCTTAAAGAAAACCATGGCCGTGGCGGCCTTAAGCGCCCGGCGGAAGGATACGTTCCGGGTCCGTGAGGTACTGTCCCTTTCGGGAAATAAGCCGGATATCGACACTCTTCTGTGGCAGGACATCCGCCTGCGGGGCGTGAATACAAGGCCCCTGGATGGGAGGATCCGCCTGGACGGGGAGCTGATGGTGTTCGCCATTTATTCCGGGGAGGCCGGTCAGGTGCCGGTCCAGTGCCTGGAGGAAACGGTGCCGTTTTCCGGCGAGGTGGAGCTGGAGCCCTCGGTGGAGGAAATGATCCCCTTTATCACGGTGCGTCTGGTACATAAGGAGCTGGAGGTGAATCCGGATTCGGACGGAGAGATGCGGGAGCTGTCCGTGGATGCGGTCATGGAGCTGGATATGCGGCTTTATGAGGAGAAGGAGCTGGAGATCTTAAACGATCTGTACGCTCTGGACCGGGAGCTGGATCTGGATACAGGAGAGGCGTGTTTTGACCAGATCGCCGCCAGGAACCAGTTGAAGACCAGGCTCCAGGAAAAGGTGGATCTGCCGGTGGGGCAGCGGATCCTGCAGATCTGCCACAGCGACGGAGACGTGAAGCTGGATGAGGTACAGATCCGGGACGGAGAGCTGTCCATGGACGGCGTCCTGGAGGTGCAGCTTCTGTATCTGACCGCCGACGACTCCTCTCCGGTGGGAGCGTCCACAGAGGTGCTGCCGTTCCATATGACGGCCCAGGTACCGGGGATCACAGAGGACAGCGTTTACCAGATGGAGCCGGGGCTGGAGCAGATATCTGCCGTGATGCTGGGCGGCGACAGCGTGGAGATCAAGGCGTCGGTGACCATGGATGTGCTGGTGCTGAACCAGGTCTGCGGCCAGGTGATCCTGAATGTGCGGGAGGAGCCCCTGGATACGGAACGGCTGAAGCAGATCCCGGGGATCGTGGGCTATGTGGTACAGCCGGGGGATTCTTTGTGGAAGATCGCCAGAAAATTCCATACCAGTGTGGATGCGGTCATGGCAGACAACGGCCTTACGGATCCGTCCATCCGCCCGGGAGATAAGCTGATCATCGTGAAGGCGGTGGGGGAACGGGTCTAGGCGGTGCTGGTCTGGCGGGCAGTATCCCCGTCAGACCGCATATAAGGCGGCAGGGATCTGAAAAAAATGAAAGAATGACCAGTTGCATTTCGGGCAAAATACCATATAATAGAGTATAAGCCGGAAGACAAAAGCGGACTCACACAGGAAAACGCATCCGGCCGGTGCTTGATATAGATCCGGAACCAGCGCCCAAAAGGCTGTCCTGGCCGGGGCGGCGATGGCAGCCTTAAGATGCCGTTGCCGTTTACATAACATGAGGACGGATGGATATGAACTACACATATCTGCTGGAATGTGCGGATAAAACCTTTTACTGCGGCTGGACCAATGATCTGGAAAAGCGTGTGAATACCCATAATATGGGCCGCGGGGCCAAGTATACGAAGCCCAGAAGGCCGGTGGTCCTGGTCTATTATGAGACCTTTGAGACAAAGAGGGAGGCCATGAGCCGGGAAGCCGCCATTAAAAGGATGACGAGAAAAGAAAAAGAAGCTCTTGTGAGAACACAGGATAAGACAGCGGGAGGAACCAGGTGAAACATAAAACAAAGAAATTACTATGCAGTGTGCTGGCATTCTGCCAGCTTTTTGCCATAACGGCCTTTGCGCGGCCCGACTGGCCGTCGGATACGGGGATCCAGGCCGAGGCCGGGGCCCTGATGGACGTGGATTCGGGGACCATGATCTTTGGTCAGAACAGCCATGTGGAATATCCGCCCGCCAGCATCACAAAGCTTCTGACCGCCCTGATCGTCCTGGAGCATGCGGAGCTTTCCGATACAGTGACGTATTCAGAGACTGCCATGAACAGCGTGGAGGCGGACAGCGGAAATAAATACAGCCTGGCCATCGGCGATACAATGACGGTGGAGGACAGCCTGTACGCCCTTCTTCTTTCATCGGTGAACCAGTCGGCCAACGCCCTGGCAGAGCATGTGGCGGGAAGCATCCCGGCGTTTGTGGATATGATGAACCAGAAGCTGACGGAGCTGGGTTGCAGCGAGAGCCATTTTGAGAATCCGTCGGGGCTCAATGGAGATACCCAGAATGTGTCGGCCTATGATATGGCAAAGATCGCCTGCGCGGCGTTCCAGAATGAAAAGCTGCTGGAGATCAGCTCCTCCGTGTCCCATGAGGTCGGCCCCACCACCAACAATCCCAACGGCTTCACCGTGCGCCAGGAGCACCGTCTGGTGATCACCGAGGATACGGCCAGCGAGTTTTACTGTCCCGAGGCGGTGGCTGGAAAGACCGGGTATCTTTTAAAGGCAGGAAATACGCTGGTGACCTATGGGGAAAAGGACGGAAGACGGCTGGTGTCTGTGATCTTAAAGGGGAGTCCCCGCCAGTATTTCCTGGACGGCAAGGCCCTTTTACAGTTCGGCTTCGACCGCTTTCAGAATGTGGGGATCGCAGAAAACGAGACCCGGTATGTGACCGGGGAGGAGGCCGTGGACATCGGCGGCACGTCCTATAACCCGGCAGATCTGATGGTGGAGGAAGGAAAAGTGGTGACTCTGCCGGAGGAGGCCTCCTTCGGTGATGCAGAGCTTTCCCTGGAAGCCCTTCCGGAAGGAGCGCCTGCCAATGCGGTGGCCCTCCTCCAGTACGTTTATAATGAAAGAAAGGTGGGACAGGCCTACCTCCTGGATAAGACGATCCAGGTACCGGCTGAAACGGAGCCTTCCGGCGGAGACGCCGCAGAGCCTGGAACAGAGGATGGAAGCGGGGAGACCGGAAGCGCCGCCCAGGAACCGGGGGGTACAGAGGAGCCCACAGAGGAGCCCACAGAGACGGCCTCTGTGGATCCGGAGAAAACAGACGAAAGGTTTTCCTTGAAGCTTCCGAAGGCGGTGATCCCTGGTGTGATCCTGGCGGTCCTGGCAGCCCTGGCAGCCCTTGGGGCCGGTCTCTGGATGGTCTGGATCCGGAAGAGAAGGAGAGAAGAGGCGGAGGCAGCCGCCCGGAGACGGGAACGCCGCCGGCAAAGACTGATGGAAGAGGGGCCGGAGGCAGCGGCAGAGTTTAACCGCCTGCTGGAAGAAAAGAAAAACAGGAGCCAGGGCCGGGGACACCGGCGCTAGCTCCCTGGATCAGGCTGCGGCCAGATAGCCATACATCATCATATAGTGACAGAAGCTCCCGCCCATGACGAACAGGTGAAAGATCTCGTGAGATCCGAAATTTTTATGCCTGGAGTTAAAAAGCGGGAGCTTTAATGCATAGATGACGCCTCCGGCGGTGTAGATGATCCCTCCGGCCAGGAGCCAGCCGAAGGCGCCTGGAGTCAGGGAGGACAGGATCTGTCCGAAGGCTGTCACACAGATCCATCCCATAGCGATATAAATGCAGGAGGAAAACCACTTGGGACAGCTGATCCACAGGGCGTTGATCAGGATGCCCACGGCTGCAATGGCCCACACCAGGGCCAGGAGCCGGTATCCGGCAGAATTTCCCAGAACGATGAGGCATACCGGTGTATACGTTCCTGCGATCAGGACAAAGATCATCATATGGTCGATCTTCCGGAGGAGCCGGTTGACGCCTTCAGAAATATCGAAGGTGTGGTAGACGGTGCTGGCAGCGTATAAGAGGATCATACTGACGATAAATACAGCCAGGGCCGCTACGTGGAGCCGGTCGGTGAAAAACGCGGCCTTCAAAAGCAGGGGAGCCGCAGCCAGGACCGCCAGGATCATTGCGATAAAATGGGTAAGGGCGCTGCCGGGATCCTTAACACTGAGTTTCATACACATACCTCCAATCAGAAAATGGAATATAATTTTTAATAACATATAATGTAGTTTTAAAAACTACATCTAACTTTTTTATATACTATATCACTTTGCCTTAAAATATGCAAGGGGTTCGGAAAATATTTTTATCATCAAAGTAAATGGACAGAAGGAAAGGAAGGACCATGGTACAGGTATTATATGCAGATAAGGATATTCTGGTGGCGGTGAAGCCTGCGGGGGTGGAATCACAGGCGGCGAAGCGGTTTGCGCCGGATATGGTCAGCGAGATCCGGAAATATCTGGTTATCCACAAGTTGTGCACGCCGGGAAAGGAGCCCTATGTGGGAGTTATCCACAGATTGGATAAGCCTGTGTCAGGGGTAATGGTGTATGCATTGTCTAAAAATGCTGCCGCAGCCTTGAGCAGACAGGTCCAGGACCGGAAGTTGGAGAAGATCTATGGGGCTGTGGTATGTGGAAAGCCGGAAAAAGATGTGGATAAGCTTGTGGATTATCTGGAAAAATCCGTGGATGGAAATGAATCCTATGTTGTGGATCATGGTGGAAAATGTGGAAAACGGGCTGAACTGTCCTATGAGGCTCTGGAAAGCCTGGAGGATGGGGAGAACGGGATCCTGACGCTTTTACGGATCCGTCTGGAGACCGGACGCCACCACCAGATCCGGGTCCAGTTTGCATCCAGGGACCTGCCGCTTTTTGGGGACCGGAAATACGGAACAAGAGCGGCCGCAGCAGCAGGGCCCCTGGCTCTCTGCGCCATGTCCCTTTCCTTTGTCCATCCGTCTACAGGAAAGCCCATGACCTTTTCCGTGCCTCCGTCCGGCGGCGCATTTTCAAAATTTAAATTTTTCCAGGACGCATAAGGAAAGGAATCCGGCCCATACTAAGTGGTGTACAAAGGAAGTACAAAACAGAAACGGGTGATTCCATGGGTAAGCCGGGCAAAAAACTGAAGAAGATCTTTCTGATACTGGGAATTACCGGGGCAGTCTACGGAGGCTTCAAATACCTCCTGCCCCTGGTGGTTCCCTTTTTGTGCGCCTACCTGGCGGCCCTGTGGATGGGACCGTCGGTCCGGTATTTTGAGCGGAGGCTCACGATCCGGCTGGGCGGGAAGGAGCGCAGGATCCCTGCGGCGGTCATCGGCGGTGCGGAGCTTCTTTTTATGGGAGTGGTCCTGGGCTGGCTTTTTTATCTTGGCAGCAGCCGGCTTCTGGCCCAGGCCAGGCTTTTCATGGTCCGTCTTCCGGAATGGCTTTCTGAGGCCGATCGGGTCCTTACAGGCCTGTTTTTAAGCCTGGAGGAGAAGATGGGGCTGATGCCGGAAAGCCTTGTGGGCCTGGCCAGGGAGCTGGTCCGCGACGCGTCAGAGGCTGTGCGTCAGGCATCCCTTCCTCTTCTTATGACCAATTCTGTCAGCGTCCTGGCCTGGGCGGTCCGGGCTGTGGTATTTCTGGTGCTCTTTTTTGTGGCCGCAGTCATGACTCTGGAGGAAATGGATGAGATCCGGGAGAAAAAAAGCGGATCCATCTTCCACCGGGAATTTTCTGTCCTGGGAAGGCGGATCGCGTCGGCGGGCAGCGCATGGTTTAAGACCCAGCTTGTGATCATGGCGGTGACGGCCATGATCTGTACCCTGGGACTGACCCTTCTGGGGAACCCGTATTCGGTGCTGCTGGGCCTGGGGATCGGGCTCCTGGATGCCCTTCCGGTGTTCGGGACCGGAGCGGTGCTGATCCCCTGGGGAGCCTTCCTTCTCCTGGAGCACCAGTGGTGGAAGGGGGCGGTGCTCCTTTTTATCTACGGCCTCTGCTATTTTATCCGGCAGTTCCTGGAGGCAAAGCTCATGGGAAGCCGCATGGGCCTTTCGGCGCTGGAGACCCTGTTCTCCATGTATGTGGGCCTGGAGCTGTTAGGCGTGTCAGGCTTTTTTTTAGGGCCTGTGGGCCTACTCATCATTGAGGATCTGGTGAAGCTCTACGGAGAGGATGGGGAAAGCCGTTGACTTTACTCATCTGACGTATTATCATAGACGTATTCCGGGTTCTCTGGCAGCCGGAGCTTCCGGAGCCGGGGACCATTGAACTGTTTACGCGGGGGAGAAAGAAAATGAATGAGAGATCTGGATCGAATCTGAAGGCCAAGCTGATCCTCTTAGCCGGAGTGTTCAGCTGTTCCATGTCGTCGGCGTTTTTCCGGTATATGACGGCGCCCAGTACCATTGCAGCCACCTACCGGCTGGGCTGGACGGTGCTTTTGCTGACGCCGCTTATTTTTTCCAAAAGGGAGACCAGGAAAGAGCTGCTTTCTTTAAAAGGGAAGGATCTGGCCTTCTGCGGCCTTTCGGGCCTGTTCCTGGCCATGCACTTTGTGGTATGGTTTGAGTCCCTGAGCAACACGTCCATTGCCAGCTCCACGGTGTTAGTCAATACGGAGGTGGCCTTTGCGGCTTTCGGATATCTGCTCTTTTTTGGAAAGAAGATCCGGAAAAAGGAGATCCTGGCCATCGGGATCGCCTTTCTTGGAAGTGTGGTCATCGCCATAGCCGATACGGGAGGCGGAGCCGGAAAGAATGCAGTCTTAGGCGATATCCTGGCTCTTTTAGCGGCCTTTTTCTCGGCCTGCTATACGCTGATCGGGACCAGGGAACGGAGCCATATGAGCACCATGGTGTATACATACGTCCTTTACTGGGGCTGCTTTTTATCCCTGCTGGTCTTCGACGCCGTTTCCGGCGTGCCCATGACCGGCTATGAACCCATTAACTGGATCATGAGCCTGTGCCTGGCTGTGTTCTGTACCCTTTTGGGCCACAGCGTATTCAGCTGGAGCCTTAAGTTCTTAACGCCCACCTATGTGAGCACAGTGAAGCTGGCGGGGCCGGTATTTGCCTCCGTATCCGCGATCCTTCTGTTCGGGGAGATCCCGGGACTGATCCAGGTGGCGGGAGCTGCGGTGGTGCTGGCGGGCGTCTATCTGTACGCGAAAAATTCGTAGGAGGAGGACCATGGATCAGTTGGAAAAAGTGGGAAAAAAGCTCCTGGGCTCCCAGATCGAGGATTCCCTGATGGAGTACATATTAAATGAGCCGGTGGCCATCGGTGAAAAGCTCCCCAATGAATTCGAGCTGGCGGAGAAGTTCGGCGTGGGACGGAGCACCATAAGGGAGGCAGTGAAAAGCCTGGTATCAAAGGGCGTCCTGGAGGTGCGGAGGGGCTCGGGAACGTATGTGGTGAGTACCAGCTCCCTGGAGGAGGATCCTCTGGGGCTTGGCCGGTTTGAGGACAAATACCACCTGGCCCTGGAGCTTTTTGAGGTGAGGCTCATGCTGGAGCCGGAGATCGCCGCCCTGGCCAGCGAGTACGCGTCAGAGGAGGAGAAGGCGCAGCTTGAGTCTCTCTGCGACCAGGTGGAGCGCCAGTATACTGCCGGGATCAACCATATAAAAAAAGATATTGAATTCCATACCTGCATTGCAAAGTGCAGCCGGAACCGGGTGGTGGAGATCCTGATCCCCCTTATCAACTCCAGCGTGTCCACCTTTGCGACCCTGACCCGCCGGCAGCTGATGAAGGAGACTATTGAGACCCACCGGGCAGTGACCAATGCCATCCTGAAGGGAGATTCGGTGGGGGCCAGGTGCGCCATGATCATGCATCTGACCTATAACCGGCAGAAGCTCCTGGAGCTTCTGGAGGCCCAGGAAAAGGACTTGGAAGGCCGGAAAGAAGGAGAATAGGGCCAGAGGGCAGACGTCTGATGAATAACGGCAGATGCCCGGCCGGACGTATTGTGCAGAATGAATGAAAACAGCGGGTCTCAGACGGGAGAAACCGCTGTTTTTTTGTGCGAAAAAGAGAAAACCAAGGAAAAACATCTGATGTATTGACAATAATAGTCAAAATAAGTACAATGAAACCAGGATGTCATAAGACATCCGATGTATTTAAGAGTGAATCCAAAGAGGTATGTAAAAACGGGAGGTATGTTCACTATGGAAGCTGTAGCTTTAAACCCCGGCAGGCTGGTAGCCGCCGCTGTGATCGGATTGGTACTGCTGCTGGTCCTGATCATCAAATTTAAGGTGCAGGCAATGGTAGCGATCCTGATCGGCGCCATCGCCATCGGTCTTCTGGCCGGAATGCCCTATGAGCAGATCGTAACAGCCGTCAATGACGGTATCGGAAACACATTAAAGGGAATCGCCCTGTTGGTGGGCCTGGGATCCATGTTCGGCGCGATCCTGGAGGTCTCGGGCGGCGCCCAGACCCTGGCTGTGACCATGGTAAAGCGGTTCGGAGACCAGAAGGCCGCCTGGGCCCTGGGTATCACAGGCCTTGTGATCGCCATGCCGGTATTCTTTGACGCCGGCCTGATCATCTTGATCCCCCTGGCCTTCTCTCTGGCCAAGAGGACGAAGCGTTCCTCTCTGTTTTATGCGATCCCGCTTTTAGCGGGTCTTGCGGTGGGCCATGCGTTCATTCCGCCCACACCGGGTCCGATCCTGGTGGCCAACATGTTAAATGTGGACCTGGGCTGGGTCATCGGCGTCGGGATCTTCTGTGGTATCTTTGCCATGATCGTGGCAGGACCGGTATGGGGCTCCATCTGTGGAAAGAAATATATGGTTCCGGTCCCGGAGCATGTGGCAAACCAGGCAGATATGGATGAATCCAAGCTCCCTGGCTTCTGGACCATCGTCGGGATCATTTTGATCCCCCTGGTACTGATCATCCTGGACTCTGTGGCTGGAGTGGTCCCGGCCATGGAAAGCCTCCGTCCGATCTTAGGCTTCCTGGGTGAGCCCTTTGTGGCCCTTCTGATCGCCACCGTTGTGGCAATGGTGATTCTGGGCGTAAAACATGGATATACCATGCCGGAGCTGGAAAAGATCATGACAAAATCCCTGGAGCCCACAGGACTGATCCTTCTGGTAACAGCCTGCGGCGGCGTGCTCCGCTATATGCTCCAGTATTCCGGCCTTGGCGATATCATCGGCCAGGCAGTATCCTCTGCAAACCTTCCCATCGTTGTGGTGGCCTTTGTGGTGGCAGCCCTGGTAAGGATCTGCGTGGGTTCCGCAACTGTGGCTATGACCATGGCAGCCGGGATCATCGCGGCCATGCCGGAGATCGCGGGCCTGTCCCCCTTATATCTGGCCTGCACCACGGCGGCTGTTGCCGGCGGAGCCACTGTCTGCTCCCACTTTAACGATTCCGGCTTCTGGCTGGTAAAATCCCTGGTGGGAATGGATGAAAAGACAACGCTTAAAACATGGACCATCATGGAGACCCTGGTGGGAGGAACCGGCTTCCTTGTGGCCCTGATCATTTCATTCTTTGCATAAATAGTTCAGTTTTTCTCAGATTAGAAAAGGAGCGGCAGTTATGAAGTTAAAAAGTCAGGAAATGCGGGAGCTGGCTCCAGAGCTGGATCCCTTACGTATCGGTACGGGCTGGAAGCCGGAGGATCTTTCCAAGCCCCAGGTAATGATCGAGAGCACCTTTGGAGACAGCCACCCGGGCAGCGGCCATCTGGATATCCTGGTGGAAGAGGTAAGAAAGGGCGTGGAAGAGGCCGGAGGCCACGGAGCCAGGTATTTCTGCACGGATATCTGCGACGGCGAGAGCCAGGGGACCGACGGCATCAATTACAGCCTTGTGAGCCGTGAGATGATTGCCAGCATGATCGAGATCCATGCCAATGCCACGCCCTTTGATGCCGGCGTATATCTGGCAAGCTGTGATAAGGGGCTTCCGGGAAATCTCATGGGCCTGGCCCGGGCTGACGTTCCGGCCATCGTGGTCCCCGGCGGCACCATGAACGCCGGTCCCGATATGCTGACCTTAGAGCAGTTAGGCATGTACAGCGCCAGATACCAGCGGGGCGAGATCGACGAGGAAAAATTAAACTGGGCCAAATGCAACGCCTGTCCCAGCTGCGGAGCCTGCTCCTTTATCGGAACAGCCTCCACTATGCAGATCATGGCCGAGGCCCTGGGCCTGGCTCTTCCGGGAAGCGCCCTGATGCCGGCCACCAGCCCGGATCTTCTGGATTTTGCCAGGGAAGCCGGCCGTCAGGCCGTGAAGCTGGCGCTGACTCCGGGAATGAAGCCCAGCGAGATCGTGACTCTGGAGAGCTTTGAAAACGCCATTCTGGTCCATGCGGCTATTTCTGGAAGCACCAACTGTCTTCTTCATATCCCGGCCATTGCCCATGAGTTTGGGATCGAGATCACAGGAGATACCTTCGACCGTCTCCACAGGGGCGCCCATTATCTTCTGGATGTACGTCCGGCGGGAAGGTGGCCGGCAGAGGTGTTCTATTATGCAGGCGGCGTTCCGGCCATCATGGAGGAGATTAAGGCGCATCTCCACCTGGATGTGATGACCGTTACAGGAAAGACCCTGGGCGAGAATCTGGAGGAGCTGAAGCAGAACGGCTTTTATGAGAGATGCGGAAAATGGCTTTCCGAGTTCAACAGCCGCTATGGCGTGGCTCTGACAAAGGAGGATATCATCCGTCCCTATGATAAGGCCATCGGCACCGATGGAAGCATCGCCATTCTCCGGGGCAACCTGGCGCCGGAGGGAGCGGTGATCAAGCACACTGCCTGTCCCAAGGAAATGTTCAAGGCTGTTTTAAATGCAAGGCCTTTTGACAGCGAGGAGGAGTGCCTGGATGCAGTGTTAAAGCACAAGGTCCAGAAGGGCGATGCAGTGTTTATCCGCTACGAGGGCCCCAAGGGCAGCGGCATGCCGGAGATGTTCTACACCTCCGAGGCCATCAGCAGCGATAAGGAGCTGGGCCGCAGCATTGCCCTCATCACCGACGGACGGTTTTCCGGCGCGTCCACCGGCCCGGTCATCGGCCACTGCAGCCCCGAGGCTGTGGACGGCGGTCCCATCGCACTGGTGGAGGAAGGCGATCTGATCGAGATCGACGTGATGGAGAGAAAGCTCAATATCATCGGGATCCATGGAGAGAGAAAGACCATGGAGGAGATCGACGAGATTTTAAAGGAACGGAGAAAGAACTGGAGACCCAGGGAGAAGAAATACCAGAAGGGAGTGCTGCGGCTGTTCAGCGAGCATGCGGCAAGTCCCATGAAGGGCGCATACCTGGAGTTTTAAGAGAATAAAAATGAGAGGGGCAGGTCCGCCATGGACCTGCCCCTTCGGCTGTTATTTACGCAGAAACCGTGTTTTTTATGGTTCCAGCAGCTCCAGATTGATGGATTTTTCTGTAAAGCCGTATTTTCTATACATTTCATATGCCGCCGTATTTTTTGCATTGACCTGCAGCTCAATGGCGTCCATATTTTTTTCCACCTTTAATCCTTTCAGAAAATCAAACATTTTATGTCCAACACCGGCTCCCCGGTATGCTTCGTCCACAGCCATCCGGTCCACAAAAATAAAATCGCGGGTGGTATGCGACGGACCTTCCACATGCTTAAACATGATCTGGAGGATCCCGATCACCTGGTTCTTTTCGTTTTCCGCAACGAAGAACGTATGGTCCTCTGCGGCCTGCTGAAACTCTTCCATTGCCATAAGATGACTGGTATGTCTGTAAATATCCGGTCTCCATTCCACATGCATATCCTGTACCTGTGAAAGTATTTTTACAGCTGCTTCGTAGTCCTGGGCCATGGCTGCCCTGATCTGAATCTGCATGATCCTCCGCTCCTTCTATAAAGTTTTTACGGATCCGTGGACCCTGTACGCGCCCAGGTCTTGCCGCCTTGCCGGCCGCCGGTCCAGGGAAAGCCCCTGCGCCGCAGGACAGGTACCCGCTGGGATCATTTTAGCATAGTGAAAGGGGATTGTCCATGGGGATGAGCCGGAGGAAGCTGGATGGCGGAACGGTTATAATTGACAAGGGTAAAAAAAGGAATATAATAAAAGAAAGTTCTGGGAAATCCAGGGAATCGGGGCGGTTCATGATGTGGATGCTGTTTGCAGTACTTTCTTCGATATTTGCGGCGCTGACCTCCATTCTGGCCAAGGTGGGGATCGAGGGAGTGAATTCCAATCTGGCGACGGCGGTGCGAACGGTCGTCGTGCTCATCATGGCCTGGGGAATGGTATTTCTCACAGGCGGACAGTCCGGGCTTTCCAGTATCGGGAAAAAGAGCTGGATCTTCCTGATCCTGTCGGGCCTTGCCACCGGGGCCTCCTGGCTGTGCTATTATAAAGCCCTCCAGATGGGAGACGCGTCCAAGGTGGTGCCCATTGATAAAATGAGCGTTGTGCTCACACTGATCCTGGCGTTTGTGTTTCTTCATGAGAGCGTCACGCTGAAGACCGTTCTGGGCTGTGTCCTGATTGGTGCGGGAACGCTTTTGATGGTGTTGTAGGAAGCGGGCATACAAAGGAAGGGAGGAATCTGGATCATGATCTATGAGGGACAGATCTGCCGGGGACCCATGGAACGGTCCTCATTTATGCTGCCAGTGGCTGTGGGGTGCTCCTATAACCGCTGCCGGTTCTGCAACCTGTTTAAGCATCTGAAATACCGGCAGCTTCCCATGGAACAGGTGGAGGAGGAGATCCTCCGGGTACAGGCCCTGGGAGGCGACCCGGAAACCGTATTTTTAGGGGATGGAAACGCCTTTGGCCTGGAGACAGGCCATCTGCTGGAAATTGCCGGGAAGATCCGGCGCTCCTTTCCTTCCTGCCGTTCCATCAACATGGACGCGACAGTGACCAATATCCGGCTGAAAAGCGATGAAGAGCTGAGGGCTCTGGCTGCGGCGGGAGTGGGTCATCTGTATCTGGGCATTGAAAGCGGCCTGGACGACGTTCTGGGGACCATGGAAAAGGACCACACCCTGGAACAGGCCTATGAGCAGATCCAGCGGCTGCGTGCTGCGGGACTTATTTATGATGCCCATATCATGACCGGCATCGCCGGAAGAGGGAGAGGACTGGAAAATGCAGAGGCCACGGCGGAGTTCTTTAACCGGACCAGACCGGAGCGGATCATTAACTTTTCTCTGTTTCTGATGGCCGGAACACCGCTATATGAGGATGCGAAGGCCGGACGGTTTTTTCCGGCCAGCGAGCTGGAGAATCTGGAGGAGGAGCGGAGGCTTTTGCAGCTTATGGAGTGGGAGGGCCAGCGCGTGGTCTACGATGGATTCCACGACTGTATCACCTTCCGGGTCCGGGGAAGGCTTCCCGGGGAAAAGGAGAAGATGCTCGGAAAGCTGGACGGAGCCATAAAAGTGTGGAAAGAGAAGGAACCGGTCTTTGCGTGGGCGGAGAGGATACCGGACGCAGTGATCCTGAAAGAGTGACTGGGCGGTATGAGAAATTATCAGAAGGTTTGACATAACCGGTTCTGTTCATTATAATAAGTACAGATGCAGCCATCGCCTGCCGCCCGTTCTGGGGACAGGCGATGTGCCATATTACAGGAATAAGGAGCAAAAACTATGACATTTACTTACCCGGCGGTATTTACCCCCCATGAAGATGGAAAGGGCTACCATGCATTTTTCCCGGACCTGGAGTGCTGCGAGGCAGACGGGCCGGATCTGGAGGACGCCATCGAGAACGCCAGGGATGCGGCCTGCAACTGGATCACCGTGGAGATGGAGGAATTTGACAGCGATCTTCCGTTTTCTACCCATGTGGAGGATATAAAACTGGAAGAGGGACAGCTGGTGAAAATGATCTCTGTACGGATCAAGCTTCTTCCGGATAACGATTAAGCTTCCGGACGCCGTATATAGGGCGGCCGAAGAAATAATGACACGCTGCAGTCCCTGCCTGGACCGGAAGGAGGCTATACCGGTCTGTGGGACAAAGGCCAGAAGAAAGAGAGGTATGGTTTTGAAGAAAAAGATCAATGTGTTCGACTATGCGGGAGACATCATGAAGGCTCTGGATAAGGGAGTCCTTATCACCACAAAGGCAGACGGGAAAGTGGATTCCATGACCCTGGGCTGGGGGACGCTGGGGATCGACTGGTCCCTCCCTGTGTTTACGGCTTATATCAGAAAGAGCCGCTTCACAAAAGAGCAGCTGGAGAAGAATCCGGAGTTTACCGTGAATGTTCCTTATGGAGCGTTTGATCCGAAGATCCTCGGGGTATGCGGTTCTAAATCCGGCCGGGATATGGATAAGGCAAAGGAGCTGGGACTTACGCTGGTGGATCCAGAGGTGATCTCTGTTCCGGCGGTCAAAGAGCTGCCGCTGACACTGGAGTGCCGGGTGGTCTGCGTGGAAAAACAGGATACAGATACCATGCCGGAGGAGATCTTAAAGGAGCATTATCCCAGTGAGAAGCCGACTCCCTTTGGCGGCTCCCTGGAGAATTACCATTACGCCTTTTATGGCCAGATCGTAAGCGCATATATTATTGAAGACTAAAATGATATCAGGGGCAAAAGGTCGATCCATCCAACGCAGGCCTGCCTGCGGGGGGATGTTTGAACTTAAAATGGAACAGGATAAAAACAGGAGAAAAAACGATGAATGTAAAAATCTATAAAGAAGCGGTCCCGTCCTTTGATGCAGCCGTGATCCCGTTTTCTGATGAGCAACTTCTAAGTACAGAGCTTCCGGAGGTGATCTCCGGTCCGGTGAAGGCTGCTCTTTCTGCTGGCAAGCTGGCAGCTGCCTGCGGCTCGGTCTATGATCTGAATCTGTATCTGGATGGTTCCTTTAAAAAGGTAGTCCTGGTTTCACTGGGAGATGGAAGCTCCACCAACCGGGAGGTGTTCCTGGCCTTTGCAAAGGCATTAAAGCGCTGTAAGGACGCGTCTGCGGCCGTGACGGAGATCTTCCTGGACAATGCGGCGGAAATCACCCATGATCCGGAAATGGCCAAGAAGATCATGGAGCTCCCGCATCTGGTTTCCTATCAGTTTAACCATTACCGGTCGGTTCCGGTGGTAAACGGGATGGAGGAAGCGGCGGTAGTGACTTCCGCCGCTGGTATGGAAAGGCTTGCCAGGGAGGCTGCCCATGTGGCGGAAAGCACCATGCTTGCCAGGGATCTGGTGAACCATCCGTCCATGTTCATGGATCCGGAGCAGCTTGCAAAGGAGTGTGAGGCCCTGGCAGAAGAGCTGGGCATCGAGGTCCAGATCTATGATAAAAAACAGGCAGAAGAGATGAATATGGGGGCGTTCCTGGCCGTTGGAAGAGGTTCTGCGGCAGAGCCCAGGCTCATTGTCCTCCGCTATAAAGGCGGAAAGGAGGAGGAGCCTCCGGTGGCCCTGGTGGGCAAGGGGATCATGTTCGATTCCGGCGGATACAGCCTGAAATCCAGAATGGAGACCATGCATGGGGATATGGGAGGCGCAGCAGCAGTGATCGGAGCGATCCGTGCCATCGCGCTGGAAAAGCTTCCCGTAAATGTAATCGCAGTGGTTGCTGCATGCAAAAACATGATCTCCGGTGATGCATATGTTCCTGGTGATATTTTATTTTCCATGAACGGAAAGAAGATCGAAATGCTCAATTCGGATGCAGAGGGCCGCCTGACCCTGGCGGACGCACTGACCTATGCGATCCGGAAAGAGAACGCCGGTTCCATCATCGACATCGCTACTCTGACAGGGGCTGCTCAGGGAGCAGTGGGCGTCAGGAGCTCGGCTGTATTTTCCAATGATGAGGAGCTTTACGCAGAGGTGGAAGAGGCTTCAGAGCGGGCCTGCGAAAAGATCTGGCGGCTTCCGCTGGACAAGGAGCTTTTCCCTGTGATCGAATCTGAGGTGGCAGACATCCAGAACAGCGCCCAGGGAAGCACCATGGGCGGCGGCGCCATCGTAGCGGGACTCTTCCTCCAGGAATTTGTGGAGGATCATTCCTGGGTACATGTGGATATTGCGCCAGTCAGCTGGGAGTCAAAGGATATAGACTATTCGATCAAGGGCGCCACTGGCTACGGCGTGAGCCTTTTGTATGAGACAGTGAAGGTAATATCCAGATAAAAATCTTTTTTTGTGTTCTCACCTGGGGGACAGGGACGCTGTAAAATTGCGGCGCTCCTGTCCCCGGTTTATTTCTGTCCCATACGATATTTTCTCGAAAAGGACAGACGGATCCATTCTGCGCTTTGCTCCAGGACAGGCAGCCGCTGGCAGAGGAGAGGCTCTGTCCGGATACGGCAAAGGGCGGGAGAACTGGGGCGGAGGTACTTGCCGGGACGTCCGGAAACTGGTAAAATGGGGACATGGACAGGAGGTAGAAATGTGAGAAAAGAAAAGCTTGTTTATCATGGAAGCAATGCGGTTGTACAGGAACCCAGAATTCTGGTCAATGGTTACTATAAAGATTTTGGGTATGGATTTTATTGTACCAGCCTCATAAAACAGGCGAAGAGGTGGGCGTTGACAAAAAGGGGAGAATCGATTGTTAATTGCTATACTTATGTTCAGAAGAGGCCTTAAAAACTCTGCATTTTGAGGGGAGTGAAGTTCTGTGACAAATATTTATTTCCCAGATGAGGAAATCAGCAGAAATGATATATTTTTTGTCTGTTACATGATTGAACGGGTTGCAAGAAGACTTCATCAGCGCAACCGCTATGTGGTGAATCAGATTGGCAGAAAGAGTCTGGAACATCTGGTCAGCGTGGCAAACGTCCTCCATGCAGAAAATCCCCTGGCAGTCGAAAAAGACTGGATAGAAACATACCAACTGTCGGAGGGGACATTTCATGTGGATCGGGTAGACCCAGAACTGGTAACAAAAATTCCTGGGCCTCTCCAAATGGGGAAAGTTTATGAGAGGCTGATCCACGATACAATGAAGCCGGGAGAATCCGAGGTAGACGGAATAATCCGGGTTTATAATCATGAGATTTGTGATGTGATCGATAATTATAACTGCAGCGCATATTATGAGCCGTCCTATGTAATTGCCAGGGCGTATTATGAGGGCGGTTTTTAACGAAGAAAACATTCCAGGGAGGAATAGATTGTGGACACAAATCACGACACAAAAAAGCTTTTTATGTACGCCATACTCTGTCTGTCGCTGGCCGTGGGCCTAAGCAGCGGGGTATTTTCCAATTACTTTAAGGAGGTCTTTGACGTCGATTCGGTCCAGCGCGGGCTTTTAGAGATACCCAGGGAGACGCCGGGTATCCTCTGCGTGGTGATCCTGACGGCTCTTTCGGGGCTTGGAAACTTATCCCTGATGGTCATGGCCTACGGCTTCTGTACCCTGGGACTGGCAGTTCTGGGGCTTTTATCCCCGTCTTATTTTATCATGCAGATCTTTCTTTTCTCCTTTTCCCTTGGAGAGCATATGATGATGCCCCTGCGGGACAGCATTGCCATGGATCTGTCGGGAGAGGGGAAAACGGGGACTTTTTTAGGACAGGTTAAGGGAAAAATGACCCTGGCGTCCATGGCCGCGTCAGCGGCAGTTTTCATTGGATACCGCACCGGGCTCTTCTGGTTTGGGGACGGCGTGATCCCGTCCTTTGTGGCGGGGCTTCTCTTTACTGCTGCCGGTCTCTTTTTTGCAGTCCGGCTCAGAAAAACCGCTCCGGAGCTCAATGTGCCCCGAGCCAGGAACACTGGCCGTTGGGATACCTTGCATATCCGGAAGCGCTACATTCCCTATTATCTGATCACCGCCGTTTACGGCTGTTAGAAGCGGATGCGGATCGTATTTGCACCCTGGCTCATTGTGGAGCTTTTAGCCATGGGAGCAGATACCCTGGCGCTTTTAGGCATGGCTGCCCATCTGATCGGGAGCCGATTTTCCCCGGTCATTGGCCGGATGCTGGACCGTCTGGGAGTTTCCAGATCCCTGGCCGTAGAAGGCGGATACTTTGCCGGAGCGTTTCTTTTTGCGGCCTTTGCAGCCTGGGGAGCGGCTTCCGGCCGGTTCGGGGACGGACCGCTGGAAGCGGTCCTGGTTTTCCTGGCCTATATCCTGGTGATGCTGACAGATCATTTTAATACCGTCCATACGGTGATGATGAAGCAGCTGAGCCTGCGCCCGGAGGATGTGATGGGAAATCTGTCTCTGGGCTTAAGTGTGGATCATGTGCTGGCAGTGACAGTATCCGGCGGCTTCGGGGTGATCTGGAAGGTATGGGGCCCCCAGTATGTGTTCTTACTGGCAGTCGCCTGCAGCGCGGTGCATCTGGCTGTGGCCGGGTACCTGGAGAAGTCGGGGATCTTAAAGAAGAGATAAAAAATACGGCCCGCCTTATGGGCGGGCCATGGCCAGGGGCCGCAGCGTATTTCCTACGCCGCGGCCTCCGTTTCGTTCTGGGAAACACGGCGGCTGCGGAGCCGGTATGCCAGATGGCTCACCAGAGCCGCAGCAGCGGCTGCACCGGCCCAGCCCAGTCCCAGGGAATAGAGCGGGAATGTATGGCAGAGGTCGGAGAGGAAGCCCAGAGGCATGTGCATGTTGTAATCCAGGCAGTAAACGCAGCTTACGATACCGGTGACAGTGATGACAGCCGGGTACATATACGGATTTTTTCCCAGCTTTTCATCCAGGAGTCCCAAGATGATGAGGACGATGGATACCGGATAGATGGCGTTTAACACCGGTACGGAGATCCCAAGGATCGTATTTAAGCCCTGGTTGCAGACCACAAAGGAGAAGCCGGCGATCAGGTACACCCACTGCCTGTATTTCAGACGGTCAGTGAGGGAAGAGAAAAACTGGGAGATGGAGGTGATGAGCCCCACACAGGTGGTCAGGCAGGCCAGGGTGAAGATGGCGGCCAGAAGCACGGCTCCCACGTCTCCGAACAGCTGCTTCACAATGAGACGGAGCACCACGGCCCCGTTTTCCGGGATGGCATAAACGGCGGAGCTTTTCATTCCCATATAGGATAACATCAGGTAGACTGCGGAAAGGATGGTTCCGGCAGCCAGACCGGCGCGTGTGGTGTAACGGATCAGATCGTTCTTTTTCTCAACGCCAAGGGACCGCAGAGTGGTGGCGATCACAAGGCCGAAGTTTAAGGCTGCGATGGTGTCCATAGTCTGGTAGCCTTCCAGAAAGCCCTTGACCATGGGGTTCGCCTGGTAGTCCGCCTGGGCGGCGGCAACTCCGGCGTCTCCGCGGAGAACAAACTGGACAAACAGGAAAAGAAGAAGGAGCAGAAGGCTGGGAGTCAGGAATCTGCCGATCCTTTCCATCAGCTTGCTGGGGGTCAGGGCCAGCCATCCGGCGGTCAGGAAAAAGACCAGGGAGTACAGCAGCATAAATACAGGGAGGGGGGCTCCAGAGGGAAGATACGGAGCCACAGCCATCTCAAAGGGGACAGAGGCGGCACGGGGGATCCCAAGGCCTGGTCCGATGGAGAGGTAGATCAGGATCGTGAACACCATAGCAAAGCGGGCGTCTACCTTACGGGCCAGCTTATCCAGACCGTCAAATTTTGCCACAACGATGACGCCGAGGACTGGAAGGATCACGGCGGTGATCAGAAAGGCCGCGATGGCAAAGGGCATTTTTTCCCCGGCGTTCTGTCCCAGGAACGGCGGGAAGATTAGATTTCCGGCTCCGAAGAACAGAGAAAACAGCATAAAGCTCATTAGGACCATTTTTTTCTTACTCAGTTTCATAACATTTCCTCCTGGATACTCATTTCTGCTCATGGCGCGCTTTTCCATGAAACAAGAAAGAATCCTGCTCTTGCAGGATTCTCCGCCTGCGGCGGGGCGCATTTGCGACGAAATTCCATACCGCCGCAGTGCGTTTCTGCACGAAGTGCTTTTTTATTTGATAGGAATTTCCTATCAAATAAAAAAAGCCGTCCTCATAAAGGACGACTTTAAAATCGTGGTACCACCTTAATTCTCAAGCACAGCTTGACTCTTATACCGCATCAGACAATGCGTATCACCGATAACGTGGCTTAACCCCGGCGCACCTACTTCGTTCAGATTGCTTCTCAGAGATGATTTCACCGTTCCGCTTCAATGACAGTTTCCACCAGCCACTGCCTCTCTGGAAGATCCACGGACGACTACTTGTTCTCGTCAGATGAATTTATCATGTTGACACCGAGTATAGCACAGCCAGATGGCTTTTTCAAGGGCTTTTCCAAAAATATTTCCGTTATTTTGCACAAAAAGCAACTGGATTACAAAGCGGTTTTCACAAAAACATCATAGATGGCCCGGATGGCGTTTTCAAAATCCTCATCCCGGATCCCGATGATCACGTTCATTTCCCGGGAGCCCTGGTCGATCATCTTCACATTGATGCGGGCATGGGAGAGGGCTGCGAAGATCCTGGCGGCGACGCCCAGATTGGAGCGCATGCCCCGTCCTACTATGGCGATCAGCGCCAGATCTGATTCCAGATCGATGGAATCCGGATGGACTGCCCGGTGGATGCCGGAGATGATGGCCTGCTCTCGTTCCTGGAACTCGCTCTGATGGACGTATACGGTCATGGTATCGATCCCAGAGGGCAGATGCTCAAAGGAGATATTGTTTTTTTCAAGGACCTCCAGGACCTTTCTCCCGAATCCGATCTCTGAGTTCATCATGGCCTTATCGATGACGATGGAGCAGAAGCCCTTCTTTCCGGCCACGCCGGTGATGGTGTAGGAGGGCTTTTTGCTGGTGCTCTCCACGATCATGGTCCCAGGATCCGAGGGGCGGTTGGTATTTTTGATATTGATGGGGATCCCTTCCTTGCGCACCGGGAAGATGGCGTCCTCGTGGAGCACGTTGGCGCCCATGTAGGACAGCTCTCTGAGCTCCCGGTAGGTGATGGTCTCAATGGGAGCGGGATCCTCCACGATCCTGGGGTCGGCCACCAGGAAGCCGGAAACGTCGGTCCAGTTTTCATAAAGGTCGGCGTGGAGGGCGCGGGCCACCAGGGAGCCGGTCACATCGGAGCCGCCTCTGGAAAAGGTGGCGATGGAGCCGTCGGGCTTTGAGCCGTAAAAGCCGGGGATCACCGCCTGCTTCATGGAAGCAAGCCGGGCCTCCAGCTCGTCGTTGGTCTTTTCCGGTAAAAATACGCCGTTTTCATCAAAAAAGACCACGTCTGCGGCGTCCACAAAGGGGAAGCCCAGGTAATGGGACATGATGATGCCGTTTAAATATTCGCCCCGGGATGCGGCGTAGGCCCTTCCGGCTTTATTTTTAAAATTTTCTTCGATGGTGTCAAATTCAAAGTCCAGGTTAAGGTCCAGATCCAGGCCGTTTATTATATCATCGAACCGCTTTTTGATCTGGTCCAGGATCCGCTTATAGCTCTGTCCCGCAGCACAGGCCTCATAGCACTGATATAGGAGGTCTGTGACCTTTGTATCCTTTCCGTCCCGTTTCCCAGGGGCAGAGGGGACCACATAGCCTCTGGTCTTATCTGCATCGATGATGGCTTTTACTTTTTTGAACTGTCTGGCGCTGGCTAAAGAGCTGCCGCCGAATTTAACTACTTTTTTCATAATCGATTCTGTCTCCTGTATATGTCGGCTTAATGTATGATCTTGGGGGTGGGGAAGTATTCAAATAAAACCTTGGCCACCAGCTTGTCTTTGGAAATGTAGGGGTTTTTCCAGTATCGGGCATCTGCGGAAAAATTCCGGTTGTCTCCCATCATGAAATAGCAGTCCTCGGGGACCTCAAAGTGCATGGTCTCTCCCTGGTTCATCTCTTCCGCCAGATAAGGCTCCTCCAGAGGCGTTTCAGACCCGTTTAAATACACCTTATCATCGATGATGTCGATGACGTCTCCGGGAAGGCCGATGACCCGCTTCACATAATAAACGGTCTTGGCCCGTTTTCCCAGTTCATAGCCGCAGGCCGGGCAGACCGCCGGGTCCTCGCCCTCACCAATGGCCGTACATTTGGGGCACTGCCAGCCGAATACGAAAATGGCCACGTCCCCGCGTTCCGGGTCGGTGAACTTATAGTGGAGCCTGGAGCCGATGACACGGCTGTGGGCCATAATGGTGTTTTCCATGGAGCCGGTGGGGACCTCGCTGTTGGCAATGACGAAGGTGGTCAGCACGAAGGCGATGACAGCTGCGGATACTAACACCTGGATCCAGCTTATGAGCTCCGCCTTCCAGCCGGTTTTTGGCTCCTTCTTTTTCCGGCTTTTGTTCTGGTCTAATTCTTTGTTTTCATTTTCCATATTGATCAACCTCGTGAATTCCTGATAATGCAGTGCACAAAAATGCAATATATTGAGTTTAGAATACTTTTTCAAGTTTCGCAAGGACTTTTAGAAAAACATAAGAAAAAAATATGCGGAGGAGGGTTATGGCTTGTATCGGGAATGGGAAAATGGTAGAATGAGGGTATCGGATTCACAGATATCTGGAAAGGGATTATGAAATATTCTGGAAACAGGGGGGCGTTTTATGGAAAAAATATTATATGATCAGATGGACTGGGCGGGGATCGAGGAGATCGTATATTCAGAGAGCAGCGATCCGGGAAGACTCCTGGGGGCCCATGTGGTAAAGGAGGGGCTTCTGATCCAGGCGTTTCTTCCGGGGGCAAAGACTGCGGCTGTAAAGCTTGGAAAAGAGAAATTTCCTATGGAAATGGCTGACGAGGCCGGCTGGTTTGCCGTGCTTTTTGAGGATAAAAGGGAGCTGGAGCCATACAGGCTCATAGCCGGATATGAGGATGGGACAGTGGCCGAGACCGAGGACCCGTACAGCTTCCGGTTCCGCTCCAGGTTTAAGGACGAGGAGCTTAAAAAGCTGGAGGCTGGGATCTATTACGATTCCTATGAAAAGCTGGGAGCCCATCCGGTGTCTGAAAACGGGGTCAGAGGCGTCCATTTTGCAGTCTGGGCGCCTGGAGCCATGCGGGTCAGCGTGGTGGGAGACTTTAATATGTGGGACGGAAGACGTCACCAGATGATCCGTCTGGGCGGCTCCGGCGTCTATGAGCTTTTTATTCCTGGAATAAAGCCAGGAGCCCTTTACAAATATGAAGTCAAGACCAGGGCCGGAGAGCCGATGCTGAAGGCCGATCCATATGCCAGCTATGCGGAGCTGCGGCCCGATACGGCGTCAGTGGTCTGGGATCTGGGCCGTTATAAATGGAACGATAAGGAATGGATGGACCAGAGGGCAAAGACCGATACGAAGACAGCGCCCATGTCGGTCTATGAGGTACATCTGGGCTCCTGGATGCGGAAGCCGGCGGAGCTGGATGAAAACGGAGAGGAAAAGAACGGTAGCCAGTTTTATAATTACCGGGAGACCGCAGAAAAGCTGGCTTTCTATGTGAAGGAAATGGGCTATACCCATGTGGAGCTGCTGCCGGTGATGGAGCACCCTCTGGACGCCTCCTGGGGCTACCAGGTAACCGGCTATTATGCCCCCACCAGCCGATACGGGACCCCCGACGATTTTAAGGCCTTCATGGACCATATGCACAAAGAGGGGATCGGCGTGATCTTAGACTGGGTCCCGGCCCATTTCCCCAGGGACGCCCATGGCCTGGCCTCCTTTGACGGCACCTGCCTGTATGAGCACCTGGATCCCCGCCAGGGCTCCCATCCCCACTGGGGGACGCTGATCTACAATTACGGGAGACCCCAGGTGTCCAACTTCCTGATCTCCAATGCCCTGTTTTGGGCAAAGGAGTACCATGCCGACGGGATCCGTATGGACGCGGTGGCCTCCATGCTGTATCTGGATTACGGAAAGAACGCCGGAGAATGGGTGGCCAACATGTACGGCGGCCACGAAAACCTGGAGGCTGTGGAGTTCTTAAAGCATCTGAATTCTGTATTCCATAAAGAGGCAAAGGGAGCGGTCCTTATTGCAGAGGAATCCACGGCCTGGCCCCAGATCACGGGAAATGTGAAGGAAGGAAGCCTGGGCTTTGATTATAAGTGGAATATGGGCTGGATGAACGATTTCCTGGGATATATGCAGTGCGATCCCTATTTCCGGAACCAGCACTACGGAGAGCTGACCTTCAGTATGCTCTACGCATACAGCGAGAACTTCGTCCTGGTGTTCTCCCATGACGAGGTGGTCCACGGAAAAGGCTCCATGGCGGGAAAGATGCCGGGGGATACCCAGGAAAAGAAATTTGCAAACCTGCGGGCCGCTTATGGCTTTATGACAGGCCATCCGGGGAAAAAGCTTTTGTTTATGGGCCAGGAATTTGGACAGATGGACGAGTGGAATGAAAACCGGAGCCTGGAATGGGAGCTTTTACAGTATCCGGTCCATAAGGAGATGCAGGAATATGTGAAGGCGTTGAACCATGTATATACGACCCAGCCGGCTCTTTACGAAATGGATTATGAGCCCGAGGGCTTTGAGTGGATCAACTGTACCTACAACGACGAAAATATTGCCATTTTCATCCGGAAGACGAAACGGCCCGAGGACACCCTGCTCTTTGTCTGCAACTTTGTTCCCGTGGCTCATGAGAAATTCCGGGTGGGCGTGCCCTTTGCCGGAAAATATAAAGAGATCTTAAACAGTGATTCTGTAAAATTTGGCGGAACGGGTGCAACAAATCCCCGGGTCAAGGCGTCTAAAAAAGAGGAGTGG
>PPYE01501813.1_pt1 | contig 108451 bp, 98 predicted proteins | sample 1559881 | NCBI WGS metagenome assembly PPYE01 (sample SAMN08240022, study PRJNA423297) | Human gut metagenome, whole genome shotgun sequencing project.
GTACAAATGCGTATGGTGAAGATTACGATGAAAGGGCCATTGCCATCGATTTATTGAAGAAGATGGGGCTGTCTACACCGGAACGCCGGTTATCTCAATATCCTCATGAGTTGAGCGGTGGAATGCGCCAACGCGTATGTATTGCTATGGCAGTGGCCGGTCGTCCCAAGATTTTAATTTGTGATGAGCCCACAACAGCTCTTGATATTACTACAGAGGCACAAATTTTGCGCCTTATGCAAACATTAGCCGTAGAGGCTGGCATAGGGATTATCTTTATCTCTCATAACCTACGTGTTATTGCTCAAATTTGTGATCGGGTTATGGTTATGTACGCAGGTAAATGTGTTGAGTCTGCTACAGTAGATGGTATTTTTAGCGAGCCTCGTCATCCATATACTTTGGGGCTGTTGCTTGCATTGCCTCAAGGTAAATGGCACGGCGAATTGAAGGCTGTTGAAGGTCAACCACCTGATCTATTTGATTTACCTCGTGGATGCGCATTTAATCCTCGTTGTAAATGGGCTATGCGAATCTGTGGTAGTCGGGTTCCGATGGTTACAAATGTTGGTGAAAGTCACCAGTTTACATGTTGGTTAGCTAAGTTGGAGGGACTTTAATGAGTTACGTATGGGAGACTGACAATCTCGTTAAAGAGTTCACCCTGTCAGGCGGCTTATTTAAGCCAAAACAAACGGTACATGCCGTACAAGGCGTGAGTCTATATCAATCACCAGGGGAAACCCTAGGTATCGTAGGTGAATCTGGATGTGGTAAATCTACATTTGGTTACACTTTGATGGGTTTATATCAAGCTACATCTGGTTCTATTTATATGAATGGTCGACATATCAACCCTTATGTGGATAGAGAGTCTGTTCACCCGGTGATGCAAATGGTATTTCAAAATCCTTATGCATCCCTTAATCCGCGGCTTACGGTTAATGCGATTTTAGAGGAGCCTTTAGAACTGGATCCAAAGTATACACCTCGAGATCGCGTGATTCGTGTAAAAGAGGTGCTTGACCAAGTTGGCTTAAATATGTCATTTGGTGAGCGTTATGCTCATGAACTATCTGGTGGGCAACGTCAACGTATCGGCATTGCACGGGCTCTTATTATGGAGCCTCAATGTATCATCTGTGATGAGCCGATTTCTGCGTTAGATGTATCTATCCAAGTGCAAATTATGACATTACTAGAACGGTTACAAGAACAACATGGTATTTCGTACCTCTTTATTTCTCATGATTTAAATATGGTGCGCTACATTAGTCATCGCATGGTTGTTATGTATTTAGGTGCCGTCATGGAAGAAGGTCCTGCATTGGACTTATATGAATTCCCTCAGCATCCGTATACCCGTGCATTGACGGCCTTAAATGGTCCAGTTATGCCACATGCACCAATTGGGGCACCGCTTAAAGGGGATCCACCAAATCCATTAGACCCACCAAAAGGGTGTCTGTTTAGTGGTCGATGTCCAGAAGCGGAAGGTCGTTGTTTTACAGAACGTCCGCCACTTCGAGATTGGGCAGATCGCCGCATCGCATGCTGGCACATATAATGGGAGAATAGTATGGAAAAACTAATTGTTGGCAAGTCCTTGGAACATCAACTAGATACAGTCATTAAAGAATTGGCACCAGCAGGGAATATATCTTATGCGGTGCTACAATTCGATGATGAAGAGGAACCAACACTCATCGCAGCTAGAGGTGAAAATACTGTACATTCTAGTGCGAGTTTAATTAAGGTACTTATCATGGAATATGTCTTTCATTTAGCTCGTACGGAGCAATTGGACATTAATGATACAGTTCCTTTATCTAGAACTCCACGCGTTGAAGGTGGCGGCGCACTACAAGAGTTAGTTGGTAAACATAGTTTTACATATCTTGAGTTATGCCGTCTCATGATGGTTCTTAGTGATAATATCGCAACAAATCTACTCATCACAGTGCTCGGCATGGAAAATATCAATGCTCGTGCAGAAAAGCTTGGTATGGATGAGATGGAGCTTAATCGCATGATGATGGACTTTAACGCCCTAGCTGAAGGTCGTGATAATCACATTACAGCTATGTCGTTAGCTCGTTTGTATAAACACATTTTTGAATGTCGTGATAGAGATGCTTATGGCCGAGAAATGTGGAATATCTTAGGTCGCCAACAATTCCGTGATATCTTACCATTTTACTGGGGAGAAGGCATACGCTTTCACCATAAAACAGGATCCCTTGATCGTGTAGAACATGATGGGGGTGTAATAGAAACATTTAGGGGTCATTTTTGTTTTATCCTTTTAATGAGCGATATCGATAATGACCGAGGTAAAGAGTTAGGCGCTCAAGTTGGGCGCATCATGAAAGAATTTGTAGAGGAAGCATTGCCATGATGGATAAACGAAACTTGTTAAAACTCATGGTCCTCGCTCTAGGGGTGAGCGTACTCTTATTCGTATTTGGGTACCCTCGTGGTGTTCAACCAATCGATGAACACACAATCCGCTATGTTATTGAGCAGGAACCATCCACATTGGATCCCGCAAAGTCTACTACCTCTCCGGAGGCTACGGTTCAACTTCAATTATTCGATGGTCTAGTTCGTTTGAATGATGAAAGTGAACCTGAAGCAGCACTTGCTAAAAATTGGGACATCTCCGATGATGGTCGTGAGTATACCTTCCATTTACGACCTAATTTAAAATGGTCCAATGGAGAGCCTTTGACGGCTTATGACTTTGAATACGCTTGGAAGCGCGTATTAGACCCTGAAGTTCATGCGGACAATGCATACATGCTATATGTATTGAAAAATGGCGAAGCCTTTAATACTGGCAAAGCCACGGCTGAAGAGGTTGGTGTTAAGGCTACTGATGAGGATACATTGGTAGTTACCTTAGAAAATCCAACAGCTTATTTCTTGAAACTATTAGCGTCTCATAGCTATTATCCAGTGAGCAAAAAAGCAGTAGAGGCTCATGAAAATTGGGCAGCTAATGCGGAAACTATAGTATCCAATGGTCCATACCGCTTACTTTCTTGGAAGCATAATGGGGAAATGGATTTCATCAAGAATCCAAATTATTGGGACGCAGAATCTGTGAAGACAGAGAAAATGAATTGGCCTATTAGTGAGTCTCAAAGTACACGCCTTACCTTAGTTGAAGGTGGCGAAGCTGATATGACGGTTGAGCCTCCTGTAGCGGATCAAAAACGTCTAGAAGAAGCCGGCCTATTACATATTGGCCCTATGCTTGGTAACTACTATTACGTATTCAATGTGAAAGCAGAACCTTTCACAGATCCAGATGTGCGTAAAGCCTTTTCTATGGTTATCAACCGTGCTAATATTGTTAATAATATTGTTAGAGGCGGTAAAGAACCAGCTTATGCATTCGTACCATATGGTATGCTTGAAAGCAATGGTCGTGAAGACTTCCGTGAAGCTGGTAGCTATCTCGTATACGAAGATGTAGAGCAAGCCAAGGAAATCCTGAAAAAGGCTGGCTATGGTAAGAATCGTCCATTGCCGCAAATTACGATTTTGTATAATACAAGTGAATTACATAAAGCTATTGCAGAAGCGATTCAAGATGCATGGATAAATGCATTTGGTGCAGATGTACGCTTACAAAATCAAGAGACAAAGGTATTCTTAGCAGACCGTGAAGCTGGTAAGTACCAAGTTGCGCGCGCTTCTTGGGTTGCTGATTATAGCGATCCACAAAACTTTTTAGAGGTATTCTCTGCTGAAGATAATGATGGTCAGTATCATAGTGATGAGTATAATGAGTTGATTGCACGTATTCGTACAACTCCAAATGGGGCGGCTCGTGATGCGTTGATGCATGAAGCAGAAAAGATGATTTTTGATGAATCTCTTGTTATGCCGTTGTACTTTACAACACAACCATATGTGACAAACGGAACAATTCAAAATTATTTCTGGACCACATTGGGACTTGTTGACTTTAAAAAAGCATACAAATAAGATACACTTAAGACGTACACCTTGTGTACGTCTTTTGTTGTATGGGAATATTAATATATTAGTCTTTTGTTGCATGGGATTATTAATATATTATAAGTTAACAGGTATTTTCTGAGGATATATGGACTGGATTGAACCAAAACGTTTGGCACCGGGGATGACCATAGGTATTATGGCACCTGCTAGTGCTAGCGATGAAGATTTACATAGAATAGAAGAAATTTGTAAGGCTAAAGGCTATAAGGTGCTTGTAGGTGAAAGTGCAAGGAGAAAGGGGCTATATGGAGGCACACCTGAGGAGCAAGCCGTAGAATTTCAATACATGATGACTGAGGCTCCTTGTGATACGGTTCTTGCCTTGCGCGGTGGTTATGGCACGATGCGCTATTTAGATTTATTAGATTATAAAGCGATTCGTAAGTATCGGAAGGCTTTTGTTGGATATAGTGATTGTACAGCACTTCATATGGCTATTAATCGATATAGCCGCCTCATTACTTATCATGGACCTATGGGGGTAGATTTTAAATTAGACCGTAAGTCAGATATTGATACGCTATTTAATGCTTTAGAAGGCAAATTAAAAGTTATAGAACCCTTGCCAGAGCCTCCCCGAGGTGCGATTGGCACAGAACTCGGTGAGGGTATTTTACGAGGTGGTAATATGACGATGGTATCCATGTTATCGGGAACGCCTTATTTTTTAGAGAATGAATCATGGGAAGATACCTTACTATTTATTGAAGATGTAGGGGAGGCTCCTTATAAGCTGGATCGCATGTTACAACAATTTCGACTCAGCGGTTTGTTGAGCCGTATTAAAGGCTTAGTCATTGGTATCTTTACAGATTGTGAAGGAGATGAAGATGAGCGTGATTACGATTTAGGTTATGAAGCATTGCGCTATATGGAGGAAAATAGAAATCCAAAATTACCAGATCCTTTTGTATGCTATGTGCCAACGGGACATGGGGCGCCACATCAAACATTACCGCTAGGAGCGACGATTAGCTTTAGATATATTTCTAATACCATCATCGTTCATCCTTATACGAAATAGTTAAGAGCTTTTGGATGAACGATTTTACTTAATAGGCAAATAGATATTAGATAAAAATAGTAGTTACCGTGATATTAGGTAATAAAATAATAGGTAATAAGATATTAGATAATAACAAGGGGAGTTATGACACTACAAGAACGAGAGGCTCGCGCCTGTGCCATCATAGATAGTATGGCACGGGAATTGCGTGCAGTTTCCATATATTTACACGATAATCCTGAATTGGGCTTGAATGAGCATAAAGCAGTAAAGGTAATTCACCAATTCTTAGAAACACATAATTTTATATCTCATGTAAGTCTAACTAATCGGCCAGAGTTACAAACAGCGTTACGGGGCGACTATAACGGTACTGCACGGCATAAAATAGCCTTCTTAGGTGAATATGATGCGTTACCGGAACTAGGCCACGGCTGTGGTCATAACCTTATTGCTATGATGAGCTTAGGTGCTGCTGTTGCTTTTAGTCAAAGTGCACCACAGGATTGGGGTACAACATTCTTTGGGTGCCCTGCAGAGGAAACTATCGGTGGTAAGGTATATATGGCAGAAGCCGGTCTTTTTAAAGGCTATGAGGCAGCACTTATCATTCATCCAGGTGGAGAAAATGAGGTGGGAGGTACATCATTGGCGACACATCCTCTAGAGGTTACGTTCCATGGACGTTCTTGTCATATTGCATCCTTAACAGATTCAGGAATCAATGCCTTAGATTGTGCGGTAGACTTATATCAAAGGGTAAAAGATTTAAAAAAGACCTTTCCTAAAGGTGCTATTGTAGGTGCCATCTTTACAGAGGCAGGTACGGCACCAAATGTGGTTACACCAAAGGCTACGATTCGTATGACTGTTCGTGGTAGTACAGTGGATGATTTAGAAGGTATTATTTTGCCGGCTATTAAAGAGGCAGCCCAAGAAATCGGTTCATCCTATGGAGCTCAAGTTGAGATGCATCACTATGAGCCACTCTTTAAGGATATGCGTCAAGATAAACAGTTATTAAATCTCTTTAAAGATGTGATGACTGAATTTGGTGAAAGCCCACGTATATTGCCTGATGATGAGGCGGATGGTAGCACTGATGTAGGTAATGTGTCTTACGAAGTACCAACAGCACAGCCTACCTTGCAGATTGGATTAGGTTTAGAAGCGCATACGCCAGAATTTACTTGTGCTGCTGGATCTGACTATGGGTTAGACCAAGCGATTAAGGGTGCTAAGATTATGGCTGTTGTAGCCTTGCGTTATGCGATGTGTAAGTAAGTTCAATTTTTGACATATAGAGGTCAAAAAGGTACAATAGATATAATATTTAAGTAAGTATGAAATAAGCCGTCTTCAACAAGACGGCTTTTATTCCGGTGGAGATAGATATGAGTGTTTTAACCGTTTCAAATGTAACTCATGGTTTTGGAGCGCGACAAATTTTAGATGATGCATCATTCCGTTTGCTAAAAGGTGAACATGTAGGCCTCATTGGTGCAAATGGTGAAGGTAAATCTACGTTTCTTAATATCATTACAGGTAAATTGCCACCTGATGAGGGGAAAATTGAATGGTCCAATCAGGTAACTGTTGGGTATTTGGATCAACATGCTGTTCTTGAAAAAGGTATGACCATCCGTGATGTATTACAACGTGCTTTTGATGATTTATTCGTCATGGAGCAAAACATTAACGATGCGTATAATCGCATGGGTGATGTGTCCGAAGATGAAATGAATAAGCTACTTGAACAGGTAGGGGAATGGCAAGAAATTCTTGAGCAACGTGGGTTCTATGAAATTGATGCGGTTATTGAGCGTACCGCTGCCGGATTGGGACTTATGGATATCGGCTTAGATCGAGATGTAACAGAGCTCAGCGGTGGTCAACGTACCAAGGTTTTGCTCACAAAACTATTACTAGAGAAACCGACTATTTTGCTCTTAGACGAACCGACAAACTATCTTGATGTGGAGCATATTCAGTGGTTGCAAAACTATTTGCAAAATTATGAAAATGCCTTTATCTTGATTTCTCATGATATGGAGTTTTTAAACTCCGTAGTCAATGTTATTTACCATATCGAACAAGCGGTGCTTACGCGTTATACTGGTGATTATCATCAGTTCCAAGCTGCTTACGAGGTGAAAAAAGCGCAAGCAGCTAAGGCGTATGAACGTCAACAGCAAGAGATTGAGCGTATGGAAGACTTTATTCAGCGCAATAAAGCGCGCGTTGCAACACGTGGTATGGCAAATTCTCGAGCAAAGCGCTTAGAAAAGATGGAAATTCTAGAAAAGCCAAAAGAGTATATCAAGCCCACTTTTGGCTTTAAAGAAGGCCGTACGCCAAGTCGCTTTATCGTAGAGGCTTTTGGATTGCAATTAGGTTATGATGAACCATTAACAAGACCAGTAGACTTTCAAATTGAAAGAAACAAAAAAATTGCTATTCGCGGTGTCAATGGTTTAGGTAAAACAACGTTGTTGAAGACTATTTTAGGTCTATTAAAGCCTGTTAGTGGTGAGTTGGTAAAAGGTGAATTCTTACAAGTTGGCTATTTTGCCCAAGAGGATACGCCATCTAATTCTGAAACAGCATTAGATTATATTTGGAATGAATATCCGGCGATGACAAATGCAGAGGTGCGTGCAGCATTAGCTCGTTGTGGCCTTACAAATGAACATATTACGTCTCAAATGCGCGTACTTTCAGGTGGTGAGAATGCGAAGGTTCGCCTATGTAAGCTCATGCAGAATAAGTACAATGTGTTGGTCCTAGACGAACCGACTAACCATTTAGACATATATGCAAAAGAAGAACTGAGCCGTGCACTACGTGATTTTAAAGGTACAATTATATTGGTAAGTCACGAGCCTGAATTCTATCAAGATTGGGTTACGGATATTTGGAATATTGAAGATTGGACGACAAAGATTGTTTAGGAGGACCGATGAATCAACGTGCAAATGACGGGATAAAGCAATTCTTAGAGGCTTTATCTGTTGATACAGAGGCACCAGAGTTAGAAAAGACACCAAGTCGTGTAACAGAATTATATGGTGAGTTATTTAGTGGCGTAGGAGTCGAAACAAAATCGGTATGGGGTGAAACGTTTAGCACTGATTACAAGGGACTTATAGCCGTTACAGGTATTCCCTTTTATTCTATGTGTGAGCACCACTTATTGCCATTCTTTGGGACTGTAGACATTGTGTATCAACCCAAGGATGGATGTGTGGCAGGGCTCAGTAAGTTTCAAGATGTTGTTAATATACTCAGTCGCAGACCGCAATTACAAGAGCGGTTAGCATCTGAATTAGCAGATGCGATAATGAATGATTTATCTGCTCATGGTGTTTTTGTTCGTATTACATCGACTCAATTATGTATGCTTATTAAAGGAACTATGCAGCAAGATTCAAAGGTAATTACATTAGAAAGCCGAGGCGTATTAGCTGAAACAGGTACAGTAAGGGATGAAGCGTTGGCAATGTTAGGCGGAGGACAGGTAAATGTTTAAACGTAGAAATTATACATGGAATGATGGCAAAAACTTATCTTTGTGTGATCGTACCCTTATCATGGGTATACTGAATGGTACACCTGACTCCTTCTCTGATGGGGGGCAATTTAATACACCAGAAACAGCTACTGCTCATGTGAAACAAATGATTGAAGATGGTGCAGATATTATCGATTTAGGCGTTGAGTCTACACGACCAGGTTCTACACCTTTGACTACGGACGAAGAAATAGAACGTCTTTCTTTATTGATAGAACCTGTGTTAAAGGCCTCTACCGTTCCTGTATCTATCGATACATATCATGCAAAAACCGCAGAATATGCTTTCTCAAAAGGGGCACATATTCTAAATGATGTATGGGGCTTACATTATGACCCTGACATGGCCGCGGTGGTGGCTAAATATAAGGTACCTGTTATCATCATGCATAATAGTAATGATACAAACTATGGTGATATCATTGAAGATATGAAAGCTTTCTTCTTCTGCGCTATTGATAAAGCGTTGAAAGAGGGTGTAACGCCACAACAAATCTGGCTTGACCCAGGTATTGGCTTTGGTAAAACTGAAGAACAAAATATTGAAGTTATGCAACGCTTGGGTGAGTTAACTGCTTATGAATACCCTGTTTTGCTTGCTCCAAGCCGCAAGCGTTTCATCGGATCTATGTTAGGCGGATTGCCTCCAGAAGATCGCGATGAAGGTACGGTAGCTGCTTGTATTACAGGCGTATTCCAAGGCGTCGATATGGTGCGTGTTCACAATGTGAAAATGCACAAACGCGCCTTAGCTGTAGCAGACGGCTTGTTACGAGGTGAATAATGGATAGAATCGTTTTAAAAAATATGGCATTCTACGGATATCACGGAAATTTGGCATCTGAGCAAGAACAAGGACAACGATTTTTTGTAGATGTAGAAATAATAACTGATCTTACAAAGGCTGGTCAAAGTGATCAATTAGAGGATTCCATCAATTATGTAGAGGTATATGAAACTGTAGAATCAATTATGACTGGTGAAAAGCATAATCTGTTAGAACGATTAGGGGCGCTTATTGCCGATTCCTTGTACCAATATTATCAAGGCATCGTAGGTCTATCTGTAACGGTGCGTAAACCATCTGTACCGATTTCAGGTATTTTAGATTATGTTGAGGTTATCACCACAAGAGGACAAATTTGATGTATACCTATTACATCGGTGTAGGCTCGAATATGGGGGATAAGAGAGGCTACATCAGTTCTGCTTTTCAATCCTTACTACATCATGAGGCAATTTCCAGGCTAGTCACTTCTCCTCTGATTGAAACTAAGCCGTGGGGATATACGGAACAAGATACCTTTGTCAATGGCGTATGGTCTTGTGAAAGCACTCTAGATCCACATCAAATGCTCAGCCTTATTCAGCAATTAGAGCAGGAGGCTGGACGAAAACGATTGATTCATTGGGGACCTCGCACATTAGATTTGGATATTATTTTAGTGTACGATATAGAGGGAAAGATGATTTCTTTGTGTGATGAGAGTCTTGTGATACCGCATCCTCATTTTTGGAATCGTAATTTTGTACTAGAACCGCTATCTCAGCTATTACCAACATTCACATATAAAGGGACTAAGATTGCTGACCGATTAGCTCAATTGGGTGCATAAGCTAGAATCGTATATAATCTAATGTTAGATACACTGTAAACACGATACATATTGTACGCATGCTTTTACGTTTTATGATTGGAAAGTCGTGGAGAGCGTAGATGAATATAAAACGTATTGGATTATTTGTACTGGCACTTATTATAATGGGGATATCTTACTGGCTTGCTGTAGGAGCAAATTATGATAGTAAAACAGTACGTATTGATCCAGAAGCGCATACACTGGTTAATTCTAGTGATGCCATTATTTCAAAACGAATATTAGCTATGAAGACTAGTGGATCACAAGTGTATTTCTTAGGTTATGAAGGACTAGGGATTTATAATTTATCTGATAATGCACTTCGTTTAATGCCAATAACCTTTAGGGGGCAACATATAGAGCCAACTAAATCGGATGATTACCAACGAGGTTTACGGAATATAACAAAGCTAAAATCTTTATCCGATTTCAGTGCTGAAGAGCAAAAAGAATTTAAAGGCTTGTTGGAGTCTACTGATGGAGGGGCCCATTATTATGGTGACTTTTACCATTCTGGTTATGAGTCGTCCCTCATTGATTTGAAGGACCAGTATTTTATTACGAATACAGTACGTGCATTAAAACGTGTTAATCATACATTATATGTGTATGATGGATCAGGTTTTATTATTATAGATTTAGGTGATCGTCGTATCCAAGGGTTCTTTAATAACCGCATTAGTGGTGAAGGCTCTAAGGGTGTACCTGATAGCTTACGTGGGCACTATGGTTCTGACTTTACTATGATATATGCATTATCAAAATTGGATCCTACAGATTTGGATATTTTATGGTCCATGCGTAAACAATATTTAGAAAAATCTCCTCAAGCGATGGAAGGAAAAGATTTGTTCCCACTCAATTTGGATGAGATGAATTTAAATGAGTTATGATTCTATTAAGATAAATCATATACAGATATACGTGATTTAAATAATTGGCATTTGAGGATATGCTATCGTTTTATGCTAAGGTATGGAGGCTCTTATGAAGTTACGTAAGGTAGGTATTATTGGCACTGGCCATGTAGGCTCTCATGTGGCATTTTCTTTAGCCTTGCAAGGTGAGGTTGATGAATTATATTTGATGGATATTGACGAGAAAAAAGCTCAGGCGCAAGCTATGGATATTAATGATGCCGTTAGCTATATTCCACATCAAGTAACTGCTACATCAGGTCCTATTGAAGAATGTGGAGATTGTGATATCCTCGTTTTTAGTGCGGGGCCTTTGCCGAATTTGTATCAGGATCGCCTTGAGAGCCTTGGTGAAACAGTGGTTGTACTAAAAGACGTTATTCCACGTATTAAGCAGTCTTCTTTTCAAGGTTTCATCATTTCCATTTCTAATCCTGCTGATGTAGTGGCTACCTATTTATGTAAACATCTTGAGTGGAATCCTAAGCGTATTATTTCAACGGGAACCGCTCTAGATTCAGCTAGATTGCAAAAAGAATTAGCTCATATCTTTACTATTAGTAATCGCTCTATTACGGCCTACTGTTTAGGTGAACATGGAGGTAGTGCCATGGTGCCGTGGTCCCATGTCTGTGTACAAGGTAAACCACTTTTAGAATTATATCGAGAGCTACCTCATAGATTTCCTAAACTTGACCATACAAAAGTACTAGATGATGTTAAAATTGGTGGCTATCATGTACTAGCTGGTAAAGGCTCTACGGAGTTTGGTATTGCGAGTGCTACCACAGAATTGATTCGCGCCGTATTCCATGATGAAAAGAAGGTATTGCCTTGCTCCTGTTATTTAAATGGACAATATGGAGAAGAAGGAATATTTGCATCTACTCCTGCTGTTATTGGTAAAGATGGCATCGAAGATGTTTTTGAACTGCAACTAACTAATGAAGAGCTAGCCTTATTTAAAGCTTCTTGTGCTGTCATTCGTGAACATGTTGCAAAGGCTGAGGCTATGTAAGTGGATGTTTACTTTTGTATATAGAAAGTTTACATCGCATATGGAGTTTTAAAATTATACGGATTTATGTTACCGTTCTTAATGAGAAATATCTGTAATTTTCTTTAGTCCCAAGCTCTGTTATGTGGTATAATCTAAAAATGACAGTATACAGATGATGAATATTTGGGGGACATTATGACTCAGGACACTATGGATGTACAACGCCCAAAAAGGCCACGCAAACGGGTTCGTCCTAATCGCAAAGCACAGGATCAGCGTATTATCCTCATGTGGATCAAGCGGATTGGCATAGGGATTATGGTGCTGTTACTGTTAGGGCAGGCTTATCGCTTGGTGGCTGTATATCAAGAAAAACAACATATAGAGCAACAATTGCAAGAGTTACAGCAGCGAAATGAAGAGTTAGAACAGGAAAAGGCTAGGTTACAGGATCCAAAGACCATAGAAGGGGTTGCTCGTGAGGAGTTAGGATTGGTAAAGCCTGGTGAAGTACCGTATGTAAAATAGAGTGTATTCTATTATTTTTTCCTTTGCATCAGTTTGTAGTTTAAGGTTTCCGCATTAATTAGGAGGTTGCATGGTAATCGAAGTTGGTAACATTATTGATGGTACCGTATCAGGTATTACAAAATTCGGCGTATTTGTTGATTTAGGAGAAAAGCAAACAGGGTTAGTTCATATTTCTGAAGTAGCTCATGGATATATCGAAGATATTAATACCCTTTTAAAGGTTGAGGATCCAGTAAAGGTTAAGGTTTTATCTATTGATGGGAATAAAATAGGACTTTCCATTCGTCAAACACAACCTAAAGAGGGGATGGACGAAGAAAAACGTCCTCATCGTGTTCAATCGAAACAAAGCATAGAGTCTTTCGAAGCGAAGATGAAATCATTTTTGCGCGATAGCAATGAACGATTACACGATTTAAAACGTAATACCGAAGGAAAACGCGGAGGCCGAGGTGGTCGTCGAGATTAATAGTGAGAGATGGCATCTAGCCATCTCTTTACTTATGTATAGAGTATTAACGCTATAATAGTATTAGGGAAAATCATTTATATGTAAGGAGCAATTATGAAGTTAGCAATTATCGATATTGGCTCTAATTCGGTGCGCTTATTATTGGCTACCTATGAGAATAACGAGTGGCGTTATGAGCCTAAGCAGTTGTGGACTACTCGTTTAGGTCAACGAAATACAGATGGTACCTTGCGAGATGAATCCATGGAAGCATCCTATCAAGCCTTTACGGATATACAAAAAATAGCAAATGAATACGGTGCTGACTATTGCTTTGGTTTTGCGACGAGTGCTGTTCGTGAAGCAGCCAATGGACTTGCATTTATGGAACGTATTAATGAATACTGTCCTATGGAGTGGCGAATTTTATCTGGTGCTGAGGAGGCTATTTATGGTTTTAATGGTGCGTTAGGAGATCAATTAAAGGATGGACGTCATTATACGACCATCGATATTGGTGGAGGTAGTACAGAACTTGCATTAGGTAACAAGGACGGAGTGTACTGGAGTCGTTCTTATCCTGTGGGAGCGGTACGCCTTCAATCTATATCTGACGAAGGGCCTCAACGAGTGTGGGAGGAAACTCGTTTTCTTTGGGACCCGATGAGGATTGAAGGTGAATTTGGTGAATTTATCGGTATTGGAGGAACCCTAACAACCTTGGCTGCTATTGATTTAGGTTTAGACCATTATGATGGCACAAAGGTACAAGGTCATAAATTGAGCCGTGAAACAGTGGAAGGCATTATTATGAAATTGCGGTATATGAGTCGTGATGAGAGACTACAAGTAAAAGGTTTACCCGCTGGGCGTGCCGACATTATTGTTGCTGGGGCAGAGATTTTAACGTCCTTTATGGATTCCTATGAGGTCCCTCATGTATTTGTGAGCGACCAAGATGGTATGGAGGCGATGGCCCGTGAATGTGAAAGCACTCATTCGAACCGTTAATCACACTTTAAAATTACATGATATATTTCCTGAGAATTGTCGTATCTTGGTAGCTTGTTCTGGTGGTCCTGATTCGATGGCTTTATTGCATTTATTGCAAGATATTGCTACACATCGCCATACAGTATATGAGCTTGGAGTTGCTATCGTAGATCATTGTATTCGTCTTGAAAGTAAGGATGAGGTCCTATGGTTACGAAATCAAGCGGACGTACTAGGACTGCCATTTTATACGGCTGTCTTTGACGTGCCTAAATTGAGTCAAGCTCAAAAGCTATCAGAGGAAACTATAGGCCGCCAAGTTCGGTATCAATGGCTAACCGGTATAGCACAGTCTGAGGGGTATGACTATATTGCAGTAGCTCATCATAAAGATGACCAAGCAGAATCAATTTTAGCACATCTTATTAGAGGGACTGGACTTAATGGTTTGACAGGCATGGCCGTTGTTAGTAATGATTATACTGTTCCAGTAGTAAGACCTCTGTTAGATGTCACAAAAGAAGAATTACTTCTATATTTAAAAGAGAAAGATATTTCTTACTGTATAGATAGTACAAATGAGGATGTACGATATCAAAGAAATAGAATTCGTCATCGCATTATACCTGAGTTAAAAGCCATTAATCCTATCGTTAGCGATGCCATAGTAAGGCTAGGGGCTTCTGTACGCGAAGACATTTCTCTTATTTCTAATTTAACGGATATGGCGTTTGATGAGTTAGTAACTATCTCTGATGAGGGCGCGTTTATATCTCGTAGGGGGTTACGTAAGAAGCCGTTGGCTATCCAACGTCGATTGTGGCAAAGACTGGTGAGCATCTTTGATCTTGAAATCAAGCTTACCACTGCTCATCAAGAGCAATTACTCGACATTGTTAACACTGGGGAAAAGAAAACTTTCAATATAAAAAGTATAAAAGTAAGTGCTCAATGTGATACAATAAAAGTATATTGCAAACATTAATATGAATTGCGGAGGTCATATAGATGCATCAAGATGCAAAAGATATTTTATATACAGAGGAACAATTAAAGGCACGTGTGGCTGAATTAGGTCATCAAATCAGTGCTGACTATAAAGGGGAATCCGTAGTTCTCGTAGGGGTATTGAAAGGTGCTATCGTTTTTTTTACAGATTTAGCTCGTTCTATCGATGAGAATGTGGATGTAAGCTTCGATTTTATTTCTTGCTCTAGCTATGGCAGCGGTACAACAAGTACAGGGGTAGTTCGAATTTTAAAAGATTTGGATCGCTCTGTAGAAGGAAAGCATGTACTTGTTGTAGAAGATATTGTAGATACGGGTACAACATTACATTACTTGCTAGAAAATTTACATGCCCGTGGAGCTAAAAGTGTACGCCTTGCAGCGTTATTGAATAAGCCTGAACGCCGTAAAATGGATGTAGAAGTAGACTATGTAGGCTTTGTCATTCCTGACTACTTTGTTATCGGCTATGGTTTAGACTATGCAGAAAAATATCGACACTTACCTTATATAGGTATTTTAAAGGAAGAAATGTATCAAGATTAAAAATATGATATAATATATGAGTGCATCTCTCAACGAGATGTACTCAATTCGTTTATGCCACTAAACTATTATTGAAAGGGGTAATATTTTGGGTCGATTTACAAAAAATATCGTCCTTTATTTACTTATCATTGCCGCTTTCGTTATCGCCATTGACGCTTTCTCTGGTCAAAGTGCGAATAAATCTGAACTCAGTTATACAGGATTTATTCAACAAGTACAACAGAAAAAGGTTGAGTCCGTAACGATTACCAATGATCATGGTATTAAAGGTAAACTAAAAAATGGAACAGAATTCAATTCTTATGCGCCAACTGATGAAACATTAATCAAAACTTTACAAGATAATGGTGTAGAAATTACTGCAGCTCCACCTGAGCAACCTGCTTGGTGGATGAGCTTGTTAGGTTCTGCTATTCCGATTATCATCTTGGTAGTATTATTCTTCTTCATCATGCAACAAACGCAAGGTGGCGGTGGCCGAGTGATGAACTTTGGTAAAAGCCGTGCTAAATTGATGGGTGAAGGCAATGTAAAGGTTAGCTTCAAAGATGTAGCTGGCGCTGAAGAAGCAAAACAAGAATTAGAAGAAGTAGTAGAGTTCTTAAAGGATCCAGGCAAATTTACAACTATCGGTGCTAAAATTCCGAAAGGTGTATTATTGGCAGGACCTCCAGGTACAGGCAAAACATTACTTGCTAAAGCTGTTGCTGGTGAAGCAGGGGTACCATTCTTTACGATTTCTGGTTCTGACTTTGTAGAGATGTTCGTTGGTGTTGGTGCTTCTCGTGTGCGTGATCTTTTCACACAAGCGAAAAAGAACGCCCCATGTATCATCTTTATAGACGAAATTGATGCGGTTGGTCGCCAACGTGGTGCCGGCCTTGGTGGTGGTCACGATGAACGTGAACAAACATTAAACCAATTGCTCGTTGAAATGGATGGCTTTGGTGCCAACGAAGGTATTATTACTATCGCTGCAACAAACCGCCCAGATATTCTAGATCCTGCACTTTTACGTCCAGGTCGTTTTGACCGTCAAGTTATTGTAGGTCGTCCAGACCTACGCGGCCGTGAAGCAATTTTGAAAGTTCATGCTCGTAATAAGCCTTTGGCTGATGATGTAGACTTGAAAATAATTGCGAAGAAAACTCCAGGCTTTACTGGTGCAGACTTGAGCAATTTGTTAAATGAAGCAGCTCTTTTGGCGGCTCGTCTTAACAAAAAAGTAATTACTATGGCTGAAGTTGAAGAAGCCAGTGAAAAAGTTAGTATGGGACCTGAACGCCGCAGTCATATTGTGAGCGATAAGGATCGTAAATTGACAGCATACCATGAATCTGGTCATGCTATCGTGGCACATCTATTGCCTCATGCAGATCCTGTTCATAAAGTAACGATTATTCCTCGTGGCGCAGCTGGTGGCTACACTATGATGCTTCCTACTGAGGAACAAAACTACAAAACAAAATCTCAATTATTAGCAGATATTCGAGTTGCTCTTGGTGGTCGAATTGCAGAAGCCTTGATTTTAGATGAAATCAGTACAGGCGCTTCTGGGGACCTTCAAAGTGTAACTAATACTGCTCGCGCTATGGTAACGCGTTGGGGGATGAGCGATGAGCTTGGTCCTATCGTGTTTGGTGAACAACAAGAACAAATCTTCTTAGGAAAAAACCTAGGCCATGAGCGCAACTATAGTGAAGAAATCGCTGCGAAAATCGACTCTGAAATTCATCGTATCGTAGAAGAAGCTTATAAAGATGTAACAAAACTTCTTAGCGATAATGAAAAATTCTTACATGACATGGCAAATGCTTTGTTAGAAGAGGAAACAATCGATGCGAAAGCGGTAGATAATCTTTACAAATATGGTACAACAAAAGAACCTGAAGCTGAGGAGCCTAAAGTAGCTTCTGAAGTAGAAGGTAGCGTAGTACCAGAGAGTGTTGATGCTAAAGAAATAACTAGTACTGTAGCAGATCCTAGTGAAGCATCATCTAATGAAATTAAATAATGGATTTTGTCCAAATGAAAAAGAGCTAGCCTTTTTAGAAGGCTAGCTCTTTTTTACTGTCCATCGTTTATATGACGTGTGGCAAGAAGTTCTGTCATGCGTTGTTCTTTTAGTTTTTGCAAATATTTTTGTGCTAAAACATTTGGTATAGCTACACCGATTGCTATAGCTATAGTTGTAAATGTGCCAGTTACACCATTTTGTATCATAAGGATTAGACTAGCATCATTTAATGCATTGATGTGTAACATGTCGAAGAGAAATCGGTAGTACAGTATACCGGGCATTAATGCGATGGCAGACGGCACGATAATGATAGTGCTAGATGTTTTTAACCAAGTAGAAACTTTTACAAAAATAATACTCATAATGGCAGCACCAATAAAGGTAGCACCTGGTGTAGAAAATCCTAATTCTACGGATAGTATATTGCGAATACATACACATAGTACGCCACCAATACCAATGGATACTAATAGTCTGACAGGAGCATTAAAAAGTACCGCAAAAGCAGCTGCAGCTGTAAAAGAACCGATAACTTGCTCAATGGAAATAACATGAGGTTTAATATCAACAAAATTAAATGCTGGTGCAGGGCTAAAGTAGAGTGCCATGGCCATACCTAAAGTCATGCTACCCACGATGAGTAATGTTCTAATAGCGCGTGTCATACCCGATAAAATATGATTATTAATGATATCGATGACACAATTGATCAATGGTACCCCAGGAATCATGAACAAGGTACAGCAAACGAGTACATATAGTAAGGATTCATTATTTACATGACTATAAAAAGCGTAAGCCGATATCATGGCACCAAATCCGCCTAATGCGATTCCTACATATTCATTAAGCCCTAATCTGCCTGATAGGGTGCGCGTAAAATAACCAATACTAGAACATATGATGGTAACGATGAATGCGATAATATCGCCACTGTAAAGGTATGCAAGACCTGCCGAACCTAGTGCACAAGCTAGTCCTTTTATCCAGTTTGGATACGTTGGTATAGTTGTATCCAGTTTGGCAATTAGTCGTTCATAGGTCGTTAGTGAGTAATGTCGCTCAAAGGCGCGCCATGTGAGCTTTGATACGGCATTGATCATAGCCATATTCGGAATATGAACCGGTGTTTTTCTGAAGACTGTTATGGATCGTTCTTTGTGTAATAGATTGACCATAATAGTGGTATATGAAATATGGATATTTAAGTAATCATGAGGAATTCCCATAAATGTTGCGGCTTTTAGCATTTCCTCAATGATTCGATTTGTATTTGCCCCACATTCCATTAGTAACTTCCCTATATTGAGTAGTACATCCAGTTTTCGATGAATATGGATAAAAGGGTTCTCTAAAACTTGATTTTTCTCTTCTAATGTAAACTGTTTCATATATCTCTCCGAAGGATAATAGATAGCATTATTGTTATCTATTTTTTTATGTATACCTTTATACTATATACATTATAACATTAATTATTTTAAATAATCCTTGCATTTTACAAGGTACACTTGTACAATCGAATTGTAAACCTAGGTTGACAAAGAAAGGGGCTCTAAACTATGCGTGATGAAGTGCTAGAATTCTTGAGACAAAACCAAGGTAGTTTCGTATCGGGACAAGATATGTCCGAAGCCTGCCATGTTTCGCGCACAGCTATTTGGAAACATATCAAGGCGTTACGTCAAAAAGGCTACAAAATTGAATCTTATACCAAGAGAGGGTATCGATTATTGGAAGAACCTGATTTGTTGAGCCCCTTGGCAATGAAACAAATCTTAAAAACAGATGTATTTGGTAAACGATATGTTTATATGGATACCACGGAGTCTACGAACTTAGAAGCTCGTCGTTTAGCTCAACAAGGTGCAGAAGAAGGTACGGTTGTGGTTACTGAGGAACAGGCTGCTGGTCGTGGGCGTTTATCTCGCGGTTGGTATTCTCCATTTGGCAAAGGCTTGTGGTTTAGCTTGATTTTACGCCCTGATTTTCCACCTGTAGAGGCTCCAAAGTGTACTTTGATGGCTGCAGTGGCTTTAACAAAGGCCTTTCATAAGATGGGGCTCACTGATGCGGGGATAAAGTGGCCTAATGATATTCTTGTGAATGGTCGTAAGCTAGTAGGTATTTTGACAGAAATGTCTGGTTCTATGGAAGAAATTTCTCATATTGTAATGGGCATTGGGGTCAACGTAAAAACAAAACAAGAAGAACTACCAGAAGAGTTAAAATTAATTGCTACATCCCTTGCGATGGAAGATATTGATATTGAGCGCACAGAAGCATTTAGACTTATATTAGAAGAATTAGAACATCAATATTATGAAGTGCTCGATAGTGACTTTGACGAAACCCTTAATGAATGGCGGCAATTATCTGTTACTCTCGGTGAAGAAATTGAAGTGCGTGCTCCTGGCAATACCTATGAAGGGGTGGCTACAGATATTGATGAAGATGGTAATTTATTAGTAAGAATCTCAGATGGGACAATTAAACGTATTGTGGCAGGGGACGTATCAATTCGTCCGCGTAAATAGGAGGCATTAATGTTATTAGTAATTGATGTGGGAAACACCAATATTGTTCTCGGTGTATACGACAAGACAGAACTTGTGGGTCACTGGCGTATTTCCACAGATCGGGTCCGTACCACCGATGAATATGGCATGCTGATGATGAACTTATTCTTTCACGACCGTAAGGTTGATGTAAAAGATATTAATGCTATCATTATTTCCTCGGTTGTACCACCATTAATGCCTACATTAGAGCGCGTGTGTTTGCGCTACTTTAATGTAAATCCTCTTATTGTAGGTCCAGGTACTAAAACTGGCATCGCTATTAAGTATGATAATCCTCGTGAAGTAGGGGCTGACCGTATTGTAAATGCTGTAGCAGCACATGAGCTTTATAAGGGCGATTTAATTATCATCGATTTTGGTACGGCTACAACTTATTGTGCGGTACAAGGTAATGGCGATTATATGGGCGGGGTTATTACTCCAGGGGTAACAATTTCTGCAGAGGCTTTATTCCAACGGGCGGCCAAATTACCTCGTATCGATGTGAGAGACCCGGGGCAAGTCATTTGTCGAAATACGGTGTCCTCTATGCAATCTGGTATGTTCTACGGTTATGTAGGTCAAGTAGAAGGCCTCGTGTCTCGTATGAAAGCGGAAATGGGAAATCATGTAACTGTAGTTGCTACAGGTGGTTTGGCACAGCTTATTAGCAGTGCTACAGACTGCATTGACCATGTAGAACCTATGCTTACATTAGAAGGCTTACGCCTTATTTACGAAAGAAATAAATAATGCTACTATAATATAGTTACGTATATGTAACGAAGTAGTGTACATTTGGGTACAGCTTATGCTGTACCTTTTTTATTAAGGGAAATAGAATTATATGAATAATAAACAGTGGCAAATTGGGGCTGTCAAAATTGATGGTCAAGCCATATTAGCGCCTATGGCAGGGGTTAGCGATATTGCGTATCGACTACTGGCTAAAAAACATGGTGCAGCCTTGGTATGTACCGAAATGGTCAGTGCTATGGGTATTAAATATAAGAATGAACGTACTCATGAATTATTGCGCATTGAAGAGGCAGAACGTCCTGTATCCATGCAAATTTTTGGCTCTAATCCAGAAGCAATCGCTTTGGGGGCTAAGGTTGTGGCCGATGCGGGCGCCGATATTGTAGATATAAACATGGGCTGTCCTGTAAAAAAGGTAGTTACCTCTGGCGATGGTTCGGCACTTATGAAAAATCCTGATCTAGCGGCTCGTGTTGCAGAAGCCGCTGTTGAGGCTGTTGATGTACCGGTTACTGTAAAAATGCGTATTGGTTGGGATAGTGACTCTATCAATGTCGTGGATTTTGCAAAGCGCATTGAGTCTACAGGTGTGGCTGCTATTGCTGTACATGGTCGTACAAAGGAGCAAATGTATAGTGGACATGCGGACTGGTCTTATATTAAGGCTGTGAAAGAAGCGGTATCTGTACCTGTACTTGGCAATGGTGATATTGTGGAGCCTGAAGATGCTAAGCAAATGCTTGATGAAACAGGCTGTGACTCTGTAATGATAGGTCGTGGGGCACAAGGGAACCCTTGGATCTTTGATCGCATTCACCACTATCTAGCTACTGGTGAAGTGTTACCTGCACCGACCGATATAGAGCGTCTAGATATGTTATTAAAGCATTTTGACTTGTTATGCCAATACAAGGGTGAAAGTATGGCCGTTAAGGAGATACGCACTCATGCGGGCTGGTATATGAAGGGACTTCCGGAATCTGCATATTGGCGCAATCGAGTGAATACAATTCATACTGTAACGAGCTTTCACAATGAGCTAGAATCATATCGCAAAATACTGTCCGAAGGGTAGTCAGATTGACAAATAAATAGTATTTTTATATAATGATTGAGATAATTTAGAAACAAGAGATAAGGTGTCATCTTATTATGACACTTTTTCTTATTATTTATATGTAGAAAGAGTGGGGTACCCATGGCAGACGTAAAAGAAACATTACTCACCGCCGAAGGTTTAAAGAAGTTAGAAGAAGAATTAGCGTACTATAAATCTGTACGCCGTATTGAAGTATCAGAACGTATTAAAACTGCTATTGAATATGGCGATATCAGTGAAAACTCTGAATATGATGATGCAAAAAATGAACAAGCTTTTATTGAAGGTCATATTGTAGAGTTAGAGAATAAGATTAACACTGCGAAGATCATCGATGAATCTGTAAAAGGTGACGTTGTATCTGTAGGTAGTAAAGTTACTGTACTTGACACTATGTACAACGATGAATTGGAATATGTTATCGTTGGTTCCTCTGAAGCGGATCCATTTAACAATCGTATCTCTAATGAATCTCCTGTAGGTAAAGCTATTTTGGGTAAACGTAAGGGCGATGAAGTAGAGGTTTCCACACCAGATGGTCCTGTAACATTCAAAGTGTTAGCAATCCAATAATTTACAATTACCGACAAAGAGGCGATAACATGAGTGAAGAAATTAAAAATATACAAGAAGAGCTGAATGAGCAAATGCAAATTCGCCGCGATAAATTAGCCGAATATGAAGCTGATGGTATTTACCCATTTGGACAACGTTTTGTCGTAAAAGATTACGCAAAAGATATTAAAGAAGACTTCTTCTTGAAATATGATGGCCAGCCTGTAGTTATTGCAGGTCGTTTGATGACAATCCGTTCCCATGGTAAAACGGCATTTGCGAATATTCGTGATAAATCTGGTGATATTCAAGTATACTTCCGTAAAGATGTATTGGGCGAAGAAGCTTATAAATACGTTAAAATGCTTGATATCGGTGATATCATCGGCGTAGAAGGTCACGTATTTAAAACGCATACCGGTGAAGTTACCATTAAAGTTAACAAATTAACATTGTTATCTAAGTCTTTACGTCCACTACCAGAAAAATGGCATGGATTAAAGGATACAGAACTTCGTTACCGTCAACGTTATGTTGATTTGATTGTAAATCCTGAAGTGCGTGATACATTTGTAAAATTTACTACTATCGAATCGTACCAAGCTTATGGCGATGTAGAGGATGCGATTCGCTTAACAGAAAATCTTGTGTCCTACTGTGCTCAAGAAGTACTTGGTACACAAGAAGTTACATACCAAGGTACAGAAATTAATTTGACTCCTCCTTGGAATCGTATCACAATGGCTGAAGGTGTAAAAAAATACACTGGTGAAGATTTTGATGCAGTCACAACTATAGAAGAAGCTCGTGCTATTGCTGATCGCTTAAATGTAGAATACACAGAAAATGATGGTATTGGTAAAATCTTAAATCTTTGCTTCGAAGATTATGTAGAAGAAAACTTGATTCAGCCAACTATCGTATATGGTCATCCTAAAGAGATTTCTCCACTTGCTAAAGCAAGTCGTGAAAATCCATTGGCTACAGAACGTTTTGAAGCTTTCATCTATGGTCGTGAATTGGCAAATGGCTTTTCCGAGTTAAATGATCCAATCGACCAAAAACAACGTTTCTTGGATCAATTGAAAGAACGTGAAGCGGGTGACGATGAAGCTCATCGTATGGATGAGGATTTCGTTACTGCTCTTGAGTACGGCTTGCCTCCAACAGCTGGTCTTGGTGTTGGTATCGACCGTCTTGTTATGTTCTTAACAGACTCTGCATCTATTCGAGATGTATTATTGTTCCCGTTGATGAAACCAGAAGCTCCTAAGCATTTTGAAGCTGAAGAAGCAGAATAATAATCGACACTATTAAGGCTCCCTATTCTTTGAGTAGGGAGCTTTTTATATATTTATGAAATAGTTAGTATCATATAAAAATCATTTTAAACCTGTTACTACGATACTGCCTTTAAATATGTATTGAAACATGAATGCTATATGTAATTTTATACGATGGATTAATGGAGTGGTTAATATGTTGAGCTCCTGTACCAGTCTATAAGTATATAACAAAATTAACGATATAAAGTCTATAGAAAATAATTTCTAGGATAAAAAAATAGTTTATGATTATTCATCAATTGTTATTGACAGTGTATAAAAATAATTTTATACTAAGTGTGAGATGTGGTATTTACATAATATATATGATAAAAATTCATGCATATAAAGTTTTTCTTATTTATCTTTGCTTTATCGAATCTGAATGTGATGATATAGATTAACTGTATAGAACTACTACATACCTTGTATAACCTTGACGGGATGGGTCAAGTCTCTCTAGCGTGAACCGAGATTTACGGCTACAAGAGCTTATTTATGATGCTCTTGTAGCCGTTTTTTTATTTAACTAAATTTATATTTCTAAAAGTTTAGGAGGTAAGTGCGATGAGTTCAATGGATTATGAAAGAGGTAATCAAGCCAATGGTTGTCTTGATCGGTTTTTCAAGTTAACCAAACATGGAACATCAGTAAAGACTGAGATTTTTGCGGGTATTACAATGTTTATTGCATCAGTATACATTCTGGCAGTAATACCCAATCTATTATCTGTATCAGGAATGCCTCATGGTAGTGCTGTAGCGGCTGTAATTTTAACAACTGCCTTTGCGACAATGCTAATAGGTTTTGTTGCTAATGTTCCGGTTATCGTAGCACCTGGACTTGGCCTAAGTGCATTTTTCTCGTATACCATTTGTGGTGCTATGGGCCTTAGTTGGCAAACTGCATTAGGTGCCGTTTTTATTTCCGGTACAGTTTTTGTTATTTTAACAGTTACTAAAGTTCTTAATAAAATAGTAGATGGTATTCCACAAGTGCTGAAAACCTCTATTGGCGTAGGTATTGGTTTATTCGTTGCCTTCATTGGCTTTAAAAATGCTCATATAATTATTTCTGATAATGCTACATTTGTAACCCTTGGGAACATGAAAGATCCTGCAGTACTATTAACATTGTTAGGCTTGTTTATTACAAGTATTTTATTAGCTAAGCAGGTTAAGGGTGGATTGTTAATTGGTATGGCCTTCACTACGATTTTGGCTATGGTGTTAGGTTTGACTAAGGTTCCTATATCTAGTTCGGATATCTTTAACTTGGTACCACCATTTCCAGTAGACACATTTGGTCAACTTGATGTAATGAGTGCTATTGGGTATGGCTTTTTCTCCATTATCTTCTCCATTACTATTGTGGATATGTTCGATAATATCGGTACATTGATTGGTGTAACGAGAAAAGCAAACTTAGTAAATGAAGAAGGGAAATTTGAAGGTTTGAATCGTGCCTTGCTATGTACGTCTATTGGTGCCGCAGCAGGTGCCGTTGTAGGTACCTCTACAGTTACTTCTTATATTGAAAGTGCGGCAGCCGTTGCTGATGGTGGTCGCACAGGTCTTACGGCAGTAGTAACTGGCCTTTTATACTTGGTATCTTTATTCTTTGCACCATTGTTCTTATTGGTACCGGTACAAGCGACTGCACCTGTACTGATTACTATTGGCGTATTTATGATGAGTGAGGTAACGCATATTGATTTTACTGATTTCACGGAAGCATTGCCTGCGTTCTTAACAATTCTTCTTATGCCATTAACATTTAGTATTGCTCAAGGTTTATCCTTTGGTTTTATTTCTTATACATTAATTAAATTGGCAACAGGTCGTCATCATGAAATTCATCCTATTATGTACATCATGACTGTGGCGTTCATCATTCACTTTGCTATTTAAATAGCATATACTATGAATCATATAGCATAGTCTTTAAACGAAAATCTAGCGTAGTATATGGGCGCAGTACTTTAGGGCTCTAATCACGCGAGGAGGTTATATGAATTCAACGATTATTTTAAAAGGAAATATATTATATACACCGAATCCATCAGCACTTGTATCTATTCAACAGGGTTATGTTATTGCTGTAGATGGGGTGGTTGTTCATTGTGGTGAAAGTATTCCTACAGTTTATACAGAGTATGATGTTGTTGATTACGGTGATAATCTCATTATTCCTGGTTTTGTGGATACCCATGCGCATGCACCACAATATTGTAATCGTGGACTTGGTATGGATAAGGAACTGTTACCATGGCTTGAAACTTATACATTTCCTGAAGAGGCAAAATTTATTGATCCTGACTATGCTCGTCTAGTATATGGTGCCTTTGTTCACGATTTATGGCGCAATGGTACGACGAGAAGTATTTTGTTTGGCACAATCCATAAAGACAGCACATTGGTGTTGATGGAGCTTTTACAAAAAGCAGGATTGTCAGCTTATGTGGGTAAGGTAAACATGGACCGTAATAGTCCGGAATTTTTGATTGAAGAAACGAATCAATCATTAGCTGATACTAAAGTATGGTTAGATACATCAGCTCAATTTGGACCTTTAGTTAAACCTATTATTACACCGCGCTTTGTACCATCTTGTACGAGTGAACTCATGACAGGACTTGCTAAATTAGCGAAAGAATACGATGTTCCTGTTCAATCTCATTTGTCGGAAAATCACGGCGAAATTGATTGGGTCGCATCATTACATCCTGAGTCGTCAAACTATACAGATGTGTACTATGAACATCATTTGATGGGTACCGTGCCAACTGTAATGGCCCATTGCATTCATTTGAGTGACGTAGAAATGGATCGCATGGCTGAAACGCAGACCATGGTATCTCATTGTCCATATTCGAATGTAAATCTTTCTAGCGGAATTGCACCGATTCGTAAGCTGATTGAGCGGAATATACCAATTGGTTTAGGCTCCGATATTTCTGGTGGACATATTGTATCGATGGCAAAGGTCCTTACTGAAGCTATTGGTCTATCGAAAATGAAATGGGCTGAAGTAGACCCAAACTATGCACCTCTTACCTTGAGTGAAGCCTTCTATATGGCTACCAAGGGTGGTGGACAATTTTTTGGCCACGTTGGAAGCTTTGAAAAAGGCTATGAGTTAGATGCCCTTATTATCGATGATACGTCCTTATTTGACCCAAATGAACGTTCTTTGGAAGAGCGTTTAGAGCGCTGGCTATATGTAGGGGATGATCGTCATATTATTGAACGCTATGTAGCTGGTCGCGTAGTTCCGAGTCCAAAAGGGTAAAGTTTATATCTTACAGAAAAAAATACTGATATATTTAAAGCAGCTAGTTTGTATACCCTTCAAACTAGCTGCTTTTCGGTGCTTCTTTTAGAACCTGACCGAGGTGTTAGATAAACTTTGGATTATGATTTATAGTAGGTTTTATAGCTTTTCTGTTTATATTACTGAACAGGGCGATTTTGCTCATCAATTCACTTGGTGTATAATAAAAAAATGTACAAATTAAGAAAGTGGGGGGCTTAATGGATATATTAGGAGCAAGACGCTCTATTGAACAAAAGCTATTAATGCAATCTGTTGCTTTGATGGCGCTAGTTGCGGTGAGCGGCACTGTGATGGGGATTGTAACGGGATCTAGTGCAGTGTTGTTAGATGGGGTATTCTCCTTCGTTGATGTTGTTATTAAGATTATGATGCTTATGACAGCTAAGTTAGTTGCTAGAGAAACGAGTAAGCGATTCCAATTCGGTTTTTGGCAATTTGAACCTCTGGTGCTCGCCGTGGAGGGCTTTTTTATTCTTCTCATAGTAATTTATGCCTTATCTAGTGGGATTACAGATCTTTTGTCTGGTGGACGTCACGTAGACTTCGGGCCAGCTATTTTCTATGCTATATTCTTTACTGTTGCGGATACTGCTTACTATCTTTATGTACGTCGTATTAATAAAAGTTTGCAGTCTAACTTGATTAAATTTGATAATGTAAGCTGGTATGTCGATGCTTTGTTAGAAGCGGCTATCTTGATTAGTTTCGTTGTAGCTACTATGCTAGAAAGTACTGAATATGCTAGATGGGCTACTTATATTGACCCTATTGTATTAATTATTTTAGCGGTACAGATGATACCCTCTGCATTTCGTATCATTGTGCCATCCATGAAACAAATATTAGGATGGGCACCAACTTCATTGCATAATGAAGTGCAAGAAATTATGGATCGATTTATGGAAAAGTATAATTTTAAAGATTATGTGACGAGCGTGCAAGTATATGGCAATACTCGAATCATTGAAATTGATATTTTAGTTCCTAAAAGTTTTCCATATCAAACCATTGCTGAAATTGATGCTATTCGCAATGAAATTGACCAAGAAATCGGCGGTAACCCAACGGAAAAATGGGTGACCATTTCTTTTACAGGCACGCGTAAATGGATGGCAAAAGATTATTTGCTAGATGAAGAAGAGGATGAATAATATAAAATATTGGTGAGAAGTCTAGTATATAGCACATAATTTAATGATAAATACACCAATATATGGTATACTTAAACGTATTGAATATATTGTGCGTAACATAGTTGGAAAATGAGGTTTATAGTATGTTAGATTTAAAATTTGTCCGTGAAAATATTGATTTAGTGCAACAAAATTTAGATAATCGTCATACAAAAGGCGATCTGAAAACCTTTGTATCCGCTTATGATGAACGTCGTCAATTGATCGGTCGAGTAGAAGAATTAAAAGCGCTTCGCAATTCTGTAACAGAAGAAATTAGCAAATTAAAACGCAACAAAGAAAATGCTGATGAAAAAATCGCAGAAATGAAAAAAGTAGGCGATGAGATTGCTGAGTTTGATAACCGTATTCGCGAAGTGGAAACAAAATTGCGCGATGCGGCATTGATGTTGCCAAATATGTGTGATGCATCTGTTCCTGTAGGGGCCGATGAAGATGAAAATGTGGAGCAACGCAAATGGGGCGAACCACGTCAATTTAATTTTGATGTACAGGCTCATTGGGATTTAGGTGAAAGCCTCGATATCCTTGATTTCAATCGTGCAGGCAAAATGAGTGGAGCTCGCTTTACTGTGTATAAGGGGTTAGGGGCTCGTTTGGAACGCGCTCTTATCAACTTCATGGTGGATCTTCATGTAGATAAACATGGCTATACTGAAATGATGACTCCATATATGGTAACACGTGAAACTTTGACGGGCACTGGGCAATTGCCTAAATTTGCTGAAGATATGTACCATGTAGAGGGAACGGAATATTTCTTGATTCCAACTGCTGAGGTTACATTGACTAATTATCACGGTGGTGAAATTTTGAGCGAAGAGGAATTGCCTAAATACTATACTGCATTCACCGCATGTTTCCGTGCTGAAGCGGGTTCCGCGGGGCGTGATACTCGTGGCCTTATTCGACAACATCAATTTAACAAAGTTGAAATGGTTAAATTAGCTAAACCAGAAGATTCTTTCAAAGAATTAGAAACATTAACAGATAATGCAGAAGAAGTATTGCGCTTATTAGAATTACCGTTCCGTGTTATCACTCTGTGCACAGGTGATATGGGCTTTGGTTCTGCTAAAACCTATGATGTAGAGGTGTGGATGCCTGCACAAGGCAAGTATAGAGAAATTTCCTCTTGCTCTAATATGACTGATTTCCAAGCTCGTCGTGCTAATATTAAATTCCGTCGTGGACCTAAGGGTAAACCGGAATTTGTTCATACATTAAATGGATCTGGCCTTGCAGTAGGGCGTACAGTAGCTGCTATCTTGGAAAACTATCAACAAGCCGATGGGTCCGTTGTAATTCCAAAAGTTCTCGTGCCATACATGGGTGGCGTTGAAGTGATTTCACCGGCTAAATAAGAGGGGGCATTTTATGAGATTCTTTATTGATACAGCAGAATTTGATGAGATTAAAGAGGCCTATGACTTTGGTTTTATTGATGGCGTAACTACAAATCCATCGCTTATCGTGAAAGCTAAACGCGATTTGAAACAAGTTATTTCTGAAATTGCAAACCTTGTTGATGGACCTGTTAGCGCAGAGGTTATTTCCTCTGATGCTGAAGGCATGGTGGCGGAAGCACATGACCTTGTGAAATTAGGCTCTAATGTGGTTATTAAAGTTCCTATGACTCCAGAAGGCCTTAAAGCCGTTGCTATTTTGAGCAAAGAAGGCATTAAAACGAATGTGACTTTGATTTTTTCCGCAAACCAAGCCTTATTAGCTGCTCGTGCAGGTGCAAGTTATGTGAGTCCATTTGTGGGTCGTATTGATGATATCAGCATGGATGGTCTTACATTAATTCAAGATATTGCAGATATTTTCGCTATTCATGAAATTGAAACTGAAATTATTGCTGCAAGTGTGAGAACTCCGCTGCATATTATTCAATGTGCTAAAGCAGGTGCTCATATTGCAACTGTTCCATTTAAAGTACTCATGCAAGCTATGAAACATCCGTTGACTGATGCAGGACTTGCAAAATTTATGGAAGATTGGAAACAAGCTAATCAATAAGTTAGAGACTCTAGGTAAGAGTCATATCAATACATAGAGGACTTATAAGGAGGCCCATTATGGATCGTACATTATCTTTGGAATTTGCTCGTGTCGTTGAAGCCGCAGCTTTGCGTAGCGGTCGTTTGCTTGGCCGTGGGCAAAAGGATGCAGCCGATGGTCTTGCTGTAGATGCTATGCGTCAAGCGTTTGATTCTGTTCGCATTTCTGGTACTGTGGTTATCGGAGAAGGCGAAATTGATGAAGCTCCTATGCTTTATATCGGAGAACACGTAGGTGCTGGCGGACCAGAAGTAGATATCGCTGTTGATCCTATTGAAGGGACAAACTTGATTGCTAAAGGTCAAAATGGTGCTATTGCAGTTATGGCGATTGCAGAAAAAGGTGGTTTGTTACATGCACCGGATATGTACATGGAGAAACTTTGTGTTGGTCCTCGAGGTGCAGGTGCTATCGATATTACGAAATCTTTGACCGAAAATATCAAAAATGTAGCGGCTAAAATGGAACGTAATGTAGATGAAATCACGTTGGTTATGCTTGATCGTGAGCGTCATCAAGGCTTGATGAAAGAGGCTCGTGAAGTAGGGGCTCGTATTATGCTCATTTCTGATGGTGATGTTAATCCAGCTATGGAATGTTGTATCGAAGGTTCTGGGGTGCACATGGTTGTAGGTACTGGTGGTGCACCTGAAGGTGTATTAGCGGCTGCAGCCTTAAAATGTGTAGGCGGCGATATGCAAGCTCGCTTAAAACCAGAAACGGAAGAAGAAATTCGTCGTTGCCATGAAATGGGCATTGCCGATGTAAACCAAGTGCTCACATTAAATGATTTAGTTCGTACTGATGATGTTATTTTTGCGGCTACTGCCATTACACGTGGTAACTTATTAAATCCAATTCAATATTTCCCAGGTGGTGCGCGTACACATACTATTGTGATGCGGTCTAAAACTGGTACGGTTCGTTTCCTTGATACAGTGCATATGGATCATAAACTTAAAACATTAAAAGCTAAATAAGAATAAAGCCCTGAAATATACTCAAAAATTTGGCACAAATTTTTGAGATATATTCAGGGCTTTTTTTTCTTTGTATTTTCTCTCATTCTCTTGATGAGATATATCGAAAAATAGTATAATAACATTTAGTATATGACGTTATAAATACAAGGTCTTGTAGCTTATACAAGATGAACGATATAAAGTGTAGGAGGAATTCTGTTGGAAAAGTTAATCATTCAAGGTGGCAATCGATTGGAAGGACGTGTACGTGTTAGTAGTGCTAAAAATGCAGTACTCCCTATTATTGCCGGTACTTTGCTAGCATCAACGCCTAGTAAATTGCTTGAAATTCCAAATTTAGAAGATGTAGGCACGATTTGCCAAGTTATCGAGTCTTTGGGGGTTAAAATCACTCGTAATAATGCAGATGGTGAAATTGTTTTCGATGCTTCTACATTGACTGCTACGGAAGCTCCTTATGAACTTGTGCGTAAAATGCGTGCATCCTTTCTTGTCATGGGTCCACTTTTGGCTCGTAAAGGGGAGGCTAAAATCTCAATGCCTGGTGGATGTGCTATCGGTGCACGTCCCATTGATCTTCATTTAAAAGCATTTGAAGCATTAGGTGCAAAAATTGAAATTACTGAAGATTATGTATATGCTCATGCTCCGGAAGGACTTAAAGGGACTCAAATTTATTTGGATTTCCCAAGTGTGGGGGCTACAGAGAATGTAATTATGGCTGCTTCTATGGCGGAAGGTAAAACCGTTATCGAAAATGCTGCAGAAGAGCCTGAAATTGTTGATTTAGCTACATTCTTAAATGCTATGGGTGCTAATATTCGCGGAGCTGGTACAAATGTGATTCGTATTGAAGGTGTACCTCAATTACACGGTGCTATTCATACAGTTATTCCTGATCGCATTGAAGCTGGTACATATTTAATCGCTGCTGCTATGGCAGGTGGTGATGTATTCGTAGAAAATGCATTGCCAGAACATCTAAAACCAGTAGTGGCTAAATTAAAGGAAGCTGGTGTAACAGTAGAGGAAGAAATCGACGGCATTCGCGTTATCAGTAGTGGTAAAGGCATTAAAGCTGTCGATATTAAAACTTTGCCATACCCTGGATTCCCAACAGATATGCAAGCTCAATTCATGGCTCTTACCACGATTGCGGAAGGCACTAGTACAGTAACAGAAACTGTATTTGAAAATCGTTTTATGCATGTTGCTGAACTTCGTAAAATGGGGGCGCATATTGACATCGATAATCGTCAAGCTATTGTCGAAGGTATGCCAAGCTTACACGGGGCTATAGTGAATGCTACTGACCTGCGTGCTGGAGCGGCGCTGGTATGCGCTGCATTGACTGCGGAAGGTAGAACAGAAGTCGGTCGTTTACATCATATTGACCGAGGTTATGATGATTTTGTAGGTAAATTGCAAAGGTTAGGTGCTGATATTGTTCGGGTTGACGAATAAGAGTACACAGCCAAAACAAAATAAAAAGAAAAGAAGCCGGCGCTCTAAAGGGCCGGCTTTATACAACGAGCAACAGAACTTAGGTGCTGCAAAGGTTGAGAATTCGAAAGCGAGTACTACACGTAAACCATTGAGAAGGACAAAACGTAAGTCTACTAAGCTTTCAAATGGCGTGGCAAAGCAAGCTAATCATTTGGCCTCCAATATGCGCGAGACCATGATTAAAGTTACAAAAATGCGCCGTGCTGAACGACGTAGTCGTGAGACTGTAGCGATTGCTAAAACAACGCCAGCCATGACATTAAAACGTTTAGTTCGACCTGAGCAAGTTGGAGATTTTATGAGTCGTTTGAATCGATCCTTAAACTTCGATTTGGGAATTGATTTAGGGACTGCAAATATCCTCATTTTTGCGAAGGGTAAAGGCTTGGTATTAGATGAACCTGCGTATATTGCACGGGATGATAAAACCGGTGATATTCTTGCTTTAGGTGAGGCTGCACGTTCTATGGTAGGCCGTACTCCAAAAGGGATTTCCGTCATCCGTCCAGTTCAAGCGGGCGTTATTGCAGATTATGATATGACAGAATTCATGTTGAAGTACTTTATTCGCTCCGTTGTACCTGCTTCTAGATTGATGAAGACGCGTATTATCGTATGTGTGCCATCAGGCATTACACCTGTAGAGAAACGCGCCATTTTAGAGGCCTTACTCAGAACCGGTGCAAAAAAGACAGTCCTTATTGAAGAGCCATTGGCTGCTGCTATGGGGACTGGTCTCAATGATGCTAAGCACGTAGGGGCGATGGTTGTCGATGTTGGCGGTGGCACTACGGATATTGCCGTTCTTTGTGATACGGGTGTGGTTGTAAGTGAATCACTTCGCATCGGTGGAGATTCTTTTAACGAATCTATTATCCGTTATATCCGCCGTAAGAAGCGCCTCGTTATTGGTCCGCTAACGGCAGAGAAAATTAAAATTTCTGTAGGGACTGTGGATCGTCGTGCAAAGGAGCGTACGATTGAGGTACGAGGACGAGATGCAAGTTCTGGATTACCAAAGATGGTTGCGGTGAATTCTTTAGAGATTCAACGTGCTCTAGAAGCACAAGTGATGAATGTTTTGGAAGGCGTTAAGTCCATTTTAGAAAAAACTCCACCGGAACTTGTGGCCGCTATCAATGATCATGGTATCATTCTTACTGGTGGTGGCGCGCTCATCGATGGATTAGACCGTGTTATTACACGTTCTATTGGAATCGCGGCATACCTTGTAGAATCTCCAAGATATGCAGTAATTAAAGGTGTTGCAAAGGCTTTAGATGAAATGTCACAGCTTCGTGATACATTAGATGAGTTACAATAATATAGTTACAATAATATACCATGATGATGTAAGCTTAAATTGACGAGGTTATGGTCTACAGTTATTCTATTTTATGTATGGAGTATCTTTAGACTGTAACCTCGTTTTTCGTTTATTTTTTGAATTTTTCATCTTTATGCTGTATACTATAGTAAAAGTATATTGCGTAAAATTGATGTAATGATATAAGGCCATTATTATGGTTTATAGCTATAGAGGAATTAAAGATGAAACGATATCTGTATATGACTTTTGCTGTTTTAGGTCTACTGGGTAGTACCGTTCCTCATGCTGAGGCCGGTAATTTAACAGGGGTGCGCGTATCTAATCATGAAGGTACAAGCCGAATTGTTTTAGATGTATCTGAAATGCCTGTATCTTGGACTCAATCCTATAATGAAGAAACACATGCTCTTACATTGAACTTAGGGGGTACTACAAATGGTTTAACTGGCCCCATATCACAAAATGATAAAAAAACGGGAGTTCTTAAAGGCATTGGCTTACAACCGGTTAATGGGGCCTTACGAGTAACATTAACAGCGAATAAGGATGTACAACATCATGAGTTTGCATTAGAAAAGCCTTCGCGTATAGTAGTGGATTTATTTTCTGGCTATGCGCAACAGACTACAAAAGATGTAAATAAATCTGTAACGTATAGCAAAATTAATAACACCGTAGCTGAAGGGAAAATTCAAGCCTTTGCATTGACCGTAGATAATGATTCACCTATGGTGGTGGCGCATGTTCCAGAAGGTAAACCATTATCTTCTGTTACTCAAGCTCATACAGCTATCATTGGAGCAAAGGTAAAAGGGGGCAGTTTTGAACGACCTTACTCAGTGGCAAGTGATGGAGCCATTGATTTAGAGCGTATTTCTAATCGTGGTACGTTACGATATACGCCTAATAGAGGATACTTTATAGAAGAGAAAAAACCTTTACTTCAAGCTAAAACGAAGAATGAGAGTTTTGTAATCACCTCCGTTGATACGGTTCGTAAAGAGAATGCCTTGACCCTTTATACGTCAACTTATGGTCCTTCTACAAAGACCAATGAATATGGTTATGAAGTGACTGTAGCTAATGGCAAGGTTATTAGTAAACAAAAGGGAAATTCTAAAATTGGGGAAAACCAATATGTATTGTCTGGTCATGGCGAATCTGGAAATGCTTTACGTAAAATAAAAGTTGGAACACCTATTACGATTCAAAATAGAGAAGAACTTGCTCAAGTTAGTACTACCGGTGGGGCTAGTTTAGAAGTGGGCACTATGGTGATGAAAGGCGGTCGCTATGTAGGAGCTGATGAATCTAATAACAAAGGTCGTAGTTTCATTGGAACCACAAAGGAACATGATTTAGTTGTGCTAACAGTTGATAAATCCGAACTTCAATCTGTAGGTGTGACTCAAAAAGAAGGAGCTCAGTTATTGTCTAAATTAGGTGTTGTTGATGGCGCTGAATTATCAAATCAAGGTAGCATTGATATAGTTATCAATGATGATTATGTACACAAATCTTCTGCACCTATGAGTTATGAGGATATAGTAATCATAAAATAGATTCGTTGCATACAATTTTGTTTGAAATATTACTAATAATTTAGTATACTATAAATACATAACTAATTTTGTAAAAGGAGGGATCGTTATGAAAAGAGTAGTGTTAGCTTTAGCTGCATTAGGTATTTTAAGTGTTAGCTCTGTAATGGCGGCCCCTGTATCATACCAAAGTGTATTAACAGGTAAAGTTGCTTCTACAGTTTCTGTTGGTACTTCTGTAACAGAAGGCCAAACATTGGTGACTGTAGAGACATTGGCTGGTCCTATGGCTGCTGCTAAATCTACTGTAACTGGTACTGTAACGGCGGTTAATGTTACAGTGGGTTCAGACGTTTCTCGTGATCAAATCGTTGTCACTGTAGAAAGTAAATAAAGGAGAGAAGGAATGAAGTTTTCTCATTCTTGGCGTCGGTATAGAAAAGCGATACTGGCGCTTTTCTTCTGTACTTCACTTACAACTGCACAGGCTATTGATTTTATGCCTGTCAATGATGTAACAACAGGTATGGAAGGTATTGCAAAAACTGTAATCGTAGGGGATACTATTTCCACCTTTGATGTAAAGGTACTGGGTGTCATGAAGGATAAGGGACCATCTGGTCATCTTATTTTAGCCAAGTTTTCCGGCCCCGTTATGGATCAAACTGGTGGCATTGCGCATGGTATGAGTGGTAGCCCTGTATATATAAATGGTAAACTCGTTGGGGCTGTTGCTTATGGCTGGGGGTTTGCGGATGGTACGATAGGTATGATTACTCCTATTGAGGATATGGTCAAACTATGGAATATACCATATGAGAAAAACTTATCTAAACCTTGGGATGATACACAATTGATTCCTTTAGGTACTCCACTTATGGCATATGGCTTCGATGCGGCATCAATGGAATACTTTAAATCGAAGTTACCACAATATAAATATGAAACATATGACACCGCAAGTGCTAGTGGTGATGAAATTGCAAAACCTTTAGAAGCTGGTGGCTCGGTAGCGGCTTTGCTAGTTGATGGTGACCTTAAATTGGGCGCTATTGGTACTGTTACTCATGTAGATGGTGAAAAGGTTGTTGCCTTTGGTCATCCATTCTTAAAACATGGTTCTTCTAACTATTTTATGCACAATGCAAGTATCTTTACCGTTGTAAAAAGCTATAATGCTGCCTTTAAGCTTGGCTCTATGGGTAAAGAGATTGGCTCTGTTACCGAAGATAGAGGTGCCGGTATTGCAGGTGTATCAGGCGTGATTTCGCCAGGTATTCCATTGCGATTCCATTTAAAGGATATTGATATGGGCCGTGATAGAACTAGTTCCGTCAAGGTTATTGAAGATGGTGAAATGACACCAACTTTAGCAGCTACAGCCTTATACAATATGTTGAATAAAACATTGGATCGCAGTGGCTCTGGTACGGCTACAATTTCTTATACTATTACGCCAAAAGGGAAAGAACATAAGCCATTAACGCGGACAAATATGTTCTACAGCTCTGATTCTATTAGTGAAAAAGCAGTTGATGAATTTTATAATGTCATTGATGTTCTTATGAACAATCGATTCATCAACTATGAAATTTCGGATATTTCGGTTGAAACAAACGTAACGCAAGATAAGAAAACAGCAAAGCTTATCGATGCTTCTGCTTCGTCTACTGTAGTTTCTCCTGGGGATACTATCGTAGTAGATGTAACATTAGAGCCGTTCCGCGGTGAAAAGGTTATTAAACAAATTTTCTTTAAGGTACCTGAAGATCAAGCTATTGGTAAGTATACCTTAGAGGTGCGTGGCGGTGGCGAGATTCCATTACCATACGTATTGGAAAAACAGAAATATAATTTAACAGATGAAATTTTACGCCGTTTGAAAGTTCATAAAGATTTTGATGAGCTTTATGATGAAATTCAAAAGACAGATACAAATAATCAAATCGTTGTAGAATTTTTGGAAGATGGTATCAGCTTAGTTGATGAAGATGGCTCTCAATCTGTTAAAAAGGCTAAGCTTAAAGATGTGGAATCAAAACCTATGCCAGGGGATGTAAAGAAAAAAACAGGTCAAGAAGATTTGAGTTCTAGTAAGGATGATGAAAAGAAACCTGAAAAGACTGCTGTTGATACTGAGTACATTGTGCAAGGTGATGGTCAATTTACGATTCATGTAATGAAGCCTGCTGATCGGGATAAAGAATTAGCAAAACGTGTCAAAGAAGCGAAACATCAGATTAAGATGGAACGCAAGTTAGAATTGGAAGATCAATCTAAAAAAGATAAAACGGATAAAGCTGAGTCTAAAAAGGATTCTAAAAAAGAGTCGAAAGAAACCAATAAAAAAGATGAGGCTAATGCTGGTGGAACAAATACAGCTGAATAAGTTGAAACTGTAAGGGAAAGGGATAGACTGTTGAGTTGGCTAGAATCGATAGGTCGAGTCGTCATAAACGGCTTATCGCAGATGGGTAGTGCTACATTATTAGTGTGGCAAACAATAAAACAATTAAAAATGATTAATCTGTGGCATGTATTTCAACAGATGGCTCACTTAGGGGTAGACTCCTTGCCTATTATTAGCTTAACTCTACTCTTTGCTGGTGCCGTTATGACCTTACAGATTACAGATGTACTCATTACCTATGGTGCTCAAAGTACAGTAGGTGGCCTTATGGCTGTAGCTATGGGCCGTGAATTGGGTCCTATCTTAGTTGGTGTAGTATTAGCCGGCCGTGTTGGCGCAGCTATCACGGCTGAAATTGGTACAATGAAGGTAACAGAACAAATTGATGCCCTACGTGTTATGGCTGTTGATCCTGTTGGTTACCTCGTGGTACCACGTGTAGTAGCGTGTATGATTATGGTGCCAATTTTGGCATTTTATGGTGTTGTTATCGGTATTGCCGGTGGTTACTTTGTAGCCACTGTTATCAAGGGTTTGGCGCCTAGTACATATTTAGACTCTATTCAAATGTTTTCTACCATTTCAGATTTCACCTTAGGACTTATAAAGTCTAGTGTGTTTGGTGCTGTCATTGCATTGGTAGGTGCTTATAAGGGCATGGAAACTAAAATGGGCGCAGAAGCTGTTGGTTTTTCCACTACTAGTTCTGTAGTAACTAGTATTATTCTAGTATTTGTATTAAATTACTTTTTATCTACATTGTTATTTTAGTGGATATTTTTAGAGGGATTTATGATTGAACTACGCAATGTTGTAGTTGCCTACGAGTCACGTGTGATTTTAGACTCTGTTAATCTCACTATTAATGATGGGGAGACGTTAGTTATATTAGGCGGCAGTGGTAGTGGTAAAAGTACATTACTTCGCTTATTAATAGGTTTACAACGTCCTACATCAGGGCAGATTATCGTAGATGGCACGGATATAACTACATTATCTGAAGATGAATTTAATACGGTACGAAGAAAAATGGGGATGGTATTCCAATATTCAGCTTTGTTTGATTCTATGTCGGTAGGTGAGAACGTAGCTTTTGGTTTGCGTCAACATACGAAGTTAAAGGATGACGAAATCAAACGCATTGTGGCAGAAAGACTTGATTGGGTTGGTTTAAAGGGATATGAGTCCTATATGCCTAATGAGTTATCTGGTGGTATGAAAAAGCGGGTTAGCTTAGCTCGTGCTATAGCACTAGATCCGAGTTTAATTCTTTATGATGAACCTTCATCAGGGTTAGATCCTATTACATCAGGTACGATTAGTATGCTAATTAAGGGGATGCAGAATCGGCTTGGTTGTACTTCTATCGTGGTAACACATGATATGCAGTCAGCATTTTATGTTGCTGACCGCATAGCTTTACTCGATCAGGGGCATTTTGTAGAAATTTCTGATACAATAGAATTTAAGAATTCTACAAATAAGAAGGTACAACAATTTATTCATGGTGAAGCAGAGCCGATTAACGAATCTGCGATGGGAGAAATATAATGAAGTGGACGACGGAGGCCAAGGTAGGGGCTTTTACAATAATAGGTATAGTTCTATTCATTGCAGGCATACTATTTGTAGGCCGTATCGATATTTGGGCTAAACCGCAAATGACAATTACAGGTGATTTCACTCAAGTAAATGGCTACTGAGAAGATGCTACAGTCTATTAATAGTATTATTGGTGATCCTGCAACTCAAAGTGCACTTAAATATTCTTTGCAATCTACAGCTGTGATGGCTGATAATGCGGTAGCTATTACACAAAATATGGCGGATGTAACGGCTCAGCTAAATCAAGCAGCACAACAGTTTAATGCTGATGGTAATGCAGGCAATGATATGCGTGCTATTTTAACTAATTTAAAACAAACTACTGATCGTGTAGATAATATGGCTCGTACCATGGAATCAACTGTAACAGATCCTAAAGCACAAGAAAATATTAAGGAGACTTTACATAATACGGCACAGATTTCAGCTCGCATCAATAAACTGATGGGCGGAAAGGCGTACCAAACGGATGTAAATGGAAATAGTGTAGAGGTTGGTATGACTGAAAAAAAGTCATCTACCAAGATTGAACCATCTGTAGATTTGTTGTATAACACAACGGATAATGAATTCCGTGTCAATGGTAGAGTACGTGCCTTTAACAATAAAGGAATGGCTGAAATTGGCCTTTCTAATATAGATGATGATACTACTTTTGATCTGAATGCAGGTCGATTTATCAGTTCTAAATGGTTGGTGCGTGGTGGTATTTTTGAAAGTGAATTGGGTCTTGGGGTGGATTATAACCTCCGTGGTCCAGTGTCCTTATCAGCCGCGCTATATGACCTTAATCATCGTAAATATCGTATTCGTAGTGATATACGTTTGCATAAAGATACCTATGGCGTTATTCAAATGACCAGACCGTTCAGTTCTACGAATGGAGGTACCTATTTCGGTATTAAACAAGTATTCTAATGACTAACACATTTACTCTATATGAGTATGGAGGTACATATTATGAATAAAAAGGTTCTTTCCTTAGGTGTAATGCTTTCTTTAGTTACTACTGGTGCATTCGCTGCTGATGTAGTAACTACATCCGTTAACAACGGAGACCAATTAAGCAAATATCAAAAAGAAGCTATTCAATTAACACAAAAGCAATTAGCAGAAAAATCTGTTTTAGACAGTAAAACCTATGAACGTACATTAGCTTTAAACGAAGCCCGTACGGTTGATTTAGCATTAGCTAATAATCGTACAGCTAAGCAAACTAAATGGGGTTATGAAGCTGCTAAATCTGCAGTAAGCCAAGTAGCAGCTGGTAAGAATCCAAGTGTTAGTTATGGTTGGAGTGCTCAAAAAACGGGCGGTGACACAGGTAGTGGCAAATCTGGTAGTCATAACTTCTCCATTAGTGCGCCTGTATTTAATCCACAACTCGATGCAAGCATTGATTCTGCACGTTATACTCGTGAAGGTACTGGTGCTAGCTATGAAGAGGCTTTACAACAAGCAAAATATGATGCTCTTAACGGTTATTATACATTGATTATGAGCCGTAATATGGTAGATGTAGCACAACAAGCTGTTAAAGATTATCAAGGTCATGTAACCAATGTAGAGGCACAGTATAATGTTGGTTTAGTGGCGAGCTCCGATGTATTGGCAGCTAAAACAAATCTTGATGATTCTCAAACATCTCTTGTAAAAGCGCAAAATGCTGCAAATTTAGCAGAGGCGAACTTAAATCAAGTTATTGCATACCCTGCACAAACAGCTATTACTACAGCAGAGCATGATTTACAATATAAACCATATAATGTAACCTTGGAGCAAGCGAAAGCATATGCTATGCTTCATCGTTCCGCTCTTGTTAAATCAGCTCTTGATGTAAAATCTGCGGAAGAAGCTGTAAAATCTGCTAAGGCGGGTTATTTGCCTACGGTTGCTGTAAAAGCTGGTCGTGGCTATGGTGATCCAGATGGTTACTTTGGTACAAGTACAAAGTCCTGGAGTGTTGGTGCTAGTGCTACTTGGAACTTATGGGATGGTGGTGCAACACAAAATGCTATTAAAAAAGCAAATGCACAACTTGAACAAGCAAAAGAAGCTAACTTGGCAACTGTTGATGCTGTATTGTTAGCTGTACAAAAAGCATACTTGAATTTACGAGCTGCTGAACAAACAATCCAAAGTACACAAACTGCAGTCGCACAAGGTCAAGAAAGTTTCCGTATTGCTACGCTTCGTTACCGTGCAGGTGTTGGTACGAACCTTGATGTACTTGATGCAGAAACTAAGTTGACAACAGCTCGTAATAACTATGTAGAAGCTCTTTACAATTACAATATTAGCATTGCGGCTCTTGAACAATTAACAGGCGTTCCATTGTCTACACCTGTAGGTCAAGGTGCTGAAGTTATCGCTAATAGTGGTGCTGTTGAACAATTGTCAAAACTAGGCGGCAATCAATAATATGATCTTTAAAAAGACGACTTCGGTCGTCTTTTTTCTTGTAATGGACATTATAGACAATGAGTGTTCTTGATAGGTTTTATAAAATTCACTCTGAAAATACTATAGTTATTACTGTGTCTGTGGTAAGATTAGTATATATATTTATATTATTCATAATGTGTATGGGAGTATCATTATGACCCGTAAAAAGTGGCTCCTTATCGGTGCAGCGATTTTAGGTTTGTCTGGTATTGTTGGTGCCAGCATTAATCCTATGGCTCAAACTTACATTGCACCTATGGTTAAAGAACAAGTAAATAATGTCATAAACGGTTCTATAGACTATGATTCTCTCCGAATTAATTGGAATGGTGATGTTGTTCTAACAGATGTGATTATCAAAGATAGAGATGGACATTTAGTTGGAACTGCTCAAGAGGTAGCTGTAGGAGTTAAATTATCTTCTTTACCGAAGATTATTGGTGGCAACACATCAGGGGCTACGGCTATTTCTAGTGTAATCGTCGAGGCGCCAGATTTTCATATATGGCAACTAGCTGATGGGTCGTGGAGTATAACTAAATTAGTAAAACCATCCGATCCAAATAAGTCGGGTACTTTTGATGGCGCTGTGACTATTAATGATGGTCGCGTAGCGCTACGTACTAAAGATGGAATAAAGAGGAATGTAGAAAATCTTGATGGGACCATGGCGCTTGATATGAGTGGCATGTCTAAAGGTGCCTTTACTGCTGATGTAGATGGTTCCGCAATTACCTTGAATGGCAAAATTGATATGAACAATGTATCTAATTTTGATCTCTTTGTACAAGCTGATGAAATTGATACTGCTGGTATTATGAGTTTTGTTCCACTTCGTAAGGATCTATCTGTAACGAGTGGTAAGTTACAAGATTTACATTTAAATCTTAAAAGTGAAGATGGCAAATACATTATGAGTGGTAATGTAGGCTTTAAAGGTTTAACAGGCACTTATAAACGGGGTAATACAATTTATAATATTACCGATGGCACGGGTCGCATTATGCTTAATAATGATCAAATCGTTATTAGTCGTAGTTCTTGGAGGGTAAATGATCAAGTAACAAAGATCAATGGCTTAGTTACACTAGGCAAAGATGAAGAGTATTTAAATCTTAATGTTGTGGCCGATAAAGTAGATTTAGAGGCGATAACAGACGTCGGTGTTTCTGGTATTGTAGGTGGGCGTGCACATATTGGTGGTACGACAGTAGCTCCTCGTGTAGATGCAACGATTGCTAGTGATGGTATTTCTTATAATGGTTACTATATTGATCGTTTACAAGGTGATATTGTATATGATAACGGTTTAGTTCGTACGGATGATGTGCGCCTATCAGTAGGCGAAGGTAGTGCAAAGGTTAAGGGCCAATATGTGGTTGATACAGGGGATTTTGATACTACTATAAAGATTCAAAATTTACCTTTAGGCACTTTCACAAAAGATATGACCTCACCGGTTACAGGTAATATCGATGGTGAGATGCGTATCTTAGGAAAAAATAATCAAGTTACAGATGTTGTAGGCGCTGTTGAAGGTCGCCAAATAGGCATTCGCGGTGTTGTAGTTGATACTGCAAAAGCTAACTTTACGCACGCTGATAATAGTACAAATATGACCGTTGTAGGCACTATAGGAGATGGGGCGCTAAGCGGATATGGCTATATCCAAAATGGTAATATAGATGCCACTATTTCCGGTAATGCATTGCCATTGACCGCACTAAGTCCTATTATTGGTCAAGATGTTGATGGCACCTTGAATACCTCTTTTGCGATACAAGGTACATTGGATAATCCAAATGTAATGGGCACTGTATGGGGTCAAGAGGTACATTATAAAGGGGCTCGATTCAATAATATCCATGGAGATATTAAGCTAGATAACCATATTCTCACTATCACCAATGGACATATTGGTGATGGCGATGGGGGCTATGATGTTAATGGTTGGTATAATCTTAATACAGATGTGTTAGATCTAAATGCCAAGGCTCGGGCTGCTCGTATTGAAAATGTGATTCGTACTGTTACAGATGTTCCTATTACAGGTTGGTTTGAAACAGACAATCATATTACAGGGACGGCTGCAAATCCGATTATAGAAGGTCGTGCTCATTTGTGGGATGGTTCTGCTTATGGCAAACTCGTGACCAATGCGTTTGCAAAATATAACTATCAGAATGATACATTAGAGCTTTATAGATTTGATATTGAAGGTTATGGTGCAACTATCACAGGTGGCGGTACAGTATCTAAAGAAGCAATTAATATTGATTTTGAAGGCAAAAAAATTGATATGGGCAGATTGCTCATTAATACGGATTACAAAGTTGATGGTTTGCTATCTGGTCGAGGACAAATTACTGGATCTGTGGATAACCCTCAATTTAATGGCTATATTTCATCCGATGCCTTATCAGTTAATGGGGAATTATTGAACGATATTCATGGTCGTGTTTATGCAGATAAATCGGTTGTAAATGTGCAAGATTTCACCTTTGCTGAAGCCGATGGTGGTCGCTACACTGCTAAAGGTGGTATGAAGTTTGATGATAGTAGACAACTATTTGGTGTATTAGATGTTACTAATGGTAGCGTAAAGAATTTGCTAACCTTGCTAGACCGGTCCAATGAACACATTGATGGCAAATTAAATGGTTCTGTTGAAATCGGAGGTACACGCGACAATCCAAGCGTTAATGTAACAGGCAAGATTAATGATGTAAGTATTGATGAAAAGATTGTTGGTGATGCAACTATCGATGCAAGTCTTGCTAATCGTAAATTCAAAGTTACAACTTTGAAACTGCCTGTTGATGAAGGTCTCATTGCAATAGGCGGTACGATGGATCTTGATGGTCAAGCGGACTTACAGGTTGCATTAAAGGATGTTGATATAGTACCGTTCTTGCCACTTATGGGTAAGGATATTCAAGCTACTGGTTGGGTGACTGGCGTTGTAAATATCACTGGGGAAACTAAGAATCCTAAAGTAGAATTATCCGGTGCTGTAGAGTCGGGGTCCTTTAATGGTGTTGGTATTGATGAAGGTTTTGTATTGGCTACAATGCAAGATCAAGTTATTCAGATTCAACGAATTCAAGGTGCCAAAAGTGGGTATAAGCTAAGTGTCTATGGTAAGATTCCATTAGCGGCAATCTTTACGTCTGGGTATATTCCAGCAAATGATAGCAAATCTATGGATGTAACTATTGATTTTAACGAAGCAGATATGGCTGTTATTCCTCTTCTTACAACTAGTGTTAAGGAGGCAACAGGTCCGTTAAAAGGCACGGTTCACATTACAGGCACTATTGATCAGCCTGAAGCATATGGTACTGTATCGGTACGTAATGGTACGATGAAATTGGCAAGTGTAGAAAATCAAATTACTGGTATTGATGGTGACTTAATTTTCTCTGGTCAACAAGGTGATTTCCAATCCCGTATTAATATGGGCAAAGGCTCAGCTGGTTTGGCTGCTAAAGTAAATTGGTCTGGACATACTCTTACTAATTACAAGGCGGCAGTTCAGCTAGAAGACTTAGAGGTTCGCAGTGAATATGTAAGAGGACCTTTGAATGGTGAACTTTATATTGCTGACCGAGATGGATTGCCGACCCTTATTGGTACTTTAAATCTTGAAAAGATTCAATTCAAAATTCCTCTTTCCTTACAATCTAGTGAAAGTACCAAAGATATGGGGGTGGATGTTACTGTTCATGCGGGTAAAGGTGTACGTTTATATGATCGCACCTTATACAACATGTTTATCAGTGGCGATGTTCATTTTGGTGGATCCTTACAAAATCCAACTGCTAGTGGTCAATTCGATGTTAGAAATGGCACGTTTAAGTATTTGAGCCATGTATTTAATATTACAAAAGGGAATGCTCATTTCGTAGGTGGCTCTTATTTACCAAACTTACAATTAGAGGCTGAAACAAATGTAAGTAATTACACTATTATGCTTGGCGTAAAAGGGACAGTGGATCATATGGACTTATCATTGTCCTCTAATCCTACATTGTCTAGAAAGCAAATCATTTCCATGTTGACCTTCGGCCGCGGTGCAGATTCAAATAGTAGTACTTTGACAAATGAAGATGTGAATGCTGTGGCTACAGCAGGGCTTCAAATGTTTGCTTTTGGCTATGTACAAGATGCATTACAAAATACACTTGGGTTAGACCGCATCAATATTACAACAGGGTCAATTGATCCCGATGAGCCAACTAATAGGGATACGGCAAGTAATTATAATATTGAAATCGGTAAATATGTATTACCGAGAGTCATGTTGACTTATTCTCAAGGTATTAATAACAAACAAAATAAATATGGTATAGAATATTCTGTTAAACGAAACCTTAAGTTCACGGGATGGCATACATCAAAAGGGAACAATTATATAGGTGGTCGTTGGACACGTAGCTTTTAAGAGTATGACTAGAATGTGTAAACCCCTTAGGTATGCACATTCTAGTCATATTAATTTCATAAAATTTGTTTAATATAGTACTCATTCCAAGCAATTTATGCTATAATGATAAAGATTTATTAGTCTTTATAAATAAGATGTAAACTCTTTATGGGGATGAGTTCTAGGAGGAATTTATGTTTAAACCAAAAGCTTATAAAAGTATGCTTGCAGCGTCCGTGTTGACCGCTGTCATGGGGACAGGCAGTGTATTTGCTGCTGAGGTACAAGCTGGCTATACTCCAGATTTAAATAGCACAACGACGACTAATGCTGCTACAACAAATGATGCAGCTACTACACAAGCTGTTTATAATGCTGATGCAACTACTACAACTATACAAGATGAAACTGATGCAGCTATCTTAGCTGCTCGTGGTGATACGACTATATCTAGTGACGGCACTGTAGTAAAAGGTTCTGATGGAACTGTTACAGTCAATAATGCTGCTTTAAAAACTGATGATAAACAAGTAAAAATGGTATCTAAAACTACTGGTGGTACTGATCTTGATAAGGCTGCTGAAAATGGCCAAACTCAAGCTGTTACAACAGTAGAAGCACAATATGTTACATCTGCTAGTGCAGAATCTGTTAATCCTTACGTAGGTAAATTGATTACCGGTTTATCTATATCTGGCGTTACAGCTGAACAGCAAGCAAATTTGTTGCCAATTTTAACTGAAAAAGTTGGCGATGCCGTATCTGTTGATGGCGTATTTAAAGATGTAACTAATCTTGGTAATACTGGTTACTTCTCCGAAGTAAATCCTGTATTCACTTCCGTGCCTGAAGGCGTAAAATTGGACTTTGCCGTAACAGTAAATCCAGTTACTACTGGCGTTTCCTTTGAAGGTAATACTGTATATTCCTCCGAAGTATTGACTAAGTTCATGGACATTCAACCAGGTCAAGTTCTTAACTCTGTATCCGTAGGGCAAAAAGTTCAAGGCATTAATGCTGCATATGCTCGCGATGGCTATATGTTAGCACATGTTGATGGTGTCCGTGTAGATGACCAAGGCGTACTTCATATACACATTGTTGAAGGTATCGTAGAAGATATCATTCCAGCAGGTAACAAGAAAACCCGCAATAAAGTTATTACTCGTGAATTTGTTCAAAAGAAAGGAAAACCTTTTAATAAATTCTTGGTACGTCGTTCTGTAGAACGCGTATATAACTTAGGTTTCTTTGATGACGTAAACGTTCGTATGTTGCCAGGTGAACAAGATCCAAATAATGTAATTATTGAAATCGATGTATTGGAACATAAGACTGGTACCATCACATTAGGTGCTGGTTACTCTAAATCTGATGGGTTGATGGGTATTGTTGAATTCGGTGAAGATAACTTCCGTGGTACTGGCGATAAATTTAAAGTTCACTGGGAAATCGGTGGTAAGAAAAAATATAAGAACTACCAAATCTCCTACTTGAAACCTTGGATCGATAGCAAAGGTACATCCCTTGGCTTCTCCTTCTTCAACCGCGAAGATGAATACACAGATTACAATGAAGATGGTAATGAAGTAGCAGAATACAATAAGAAATCTCGTGGTTTCAATATTTCCTTCGGTCGTCAAACTGGGGAATATACTCGTGATTACTTGACATTAGAATCCCGTAAAGATTCTTATAAATGGGATGATGATGATAGCTCTGGTTTCCGTTATGATAAAAATGCGGGTAAAGGTACAAACTGGGATAATGGTTCCTATAACTTCGCATCTGACAACTATGTAAAAAATAACTTCGGTCGCATTAACTCTGTAACATGGCAAAAAGTATACGATTCTCGCGATAATATCTATGAACCAACTCGTGGTCGTCGTATTTCCTATACTACACAATGGGCTGGTCATGGTTTGGGCGGTGACTTCGACTTCTACAAATTCACAGCTGAAACTCGTATGTACAAGAAATTGGGTGCTAAAAATGTATTGGCATTCCGTGCACGTGCTGGTTTCATCCAAGGTGATGCTCCTTATAGCCAATTGTTCACATTGGGCGGTGCTGATTCCTTACGTGGTTATGAAGATGATCAATTCCGTGGTAAAAAGATGTACAATGCTACATTGGAATTCCGTTTCCCAATTGTTAAGAAAGTTAGTGGTGTGTTATTCGGTGATATTGGTGATGCATGGGATGCACCAAATGTTACATGGTATAACAGCAAAAAATCCTTTAACTATGGCGTTGGTGCTGGTGTTCGTATTACAACTCCAATTGGTCCTGTTAAACTTGACTATGGCGTGGGTAAACACAAAAATAAATTCCACTTCAGCTTCGGTACACAATTCTAATATAGTAAATGTATATGGTGAAGGCCTCTTTTTAAAGAGGCTTTCACCAATATCTCTATATGGCATCCTTTGATGCAGTGATTTAAAGAAATGAGGGCACTCTATTATGATGCGAATGATGAACAACAAGGCGAATGTAAAGATTTTTTCCATCGTCATTGCTGCAATTTTTATTGTTGGTATTGGTGCGTTAGCTTATACGCAAATGGCTTCGCCTAGTAGTAATAGTGGGACTAGTACTATTGGGGTTATCGATACATCTCGTATGTTGTCTCAAGATAATCCAATTTATATCTCTGCAGCTCAAGAGTATATGAGCTATCAAAGCCAATTACAACAAGAAACGCAAGCTAAAATTGATGCAGCACAAGATGATGCTACTAAACAAAAAATCGCTGAAGAAGCGCGTCAAAACCTAGCTAAAAAAGATCAAGAAATTGCTAAATCCGTTCAAGATAAAGCTATGGAGGCTGCAAAAGCGGTTGGTGATGCTAAGGGTCTTAGCGTTGTTATGACTAAAGATACTGTACTATATGGCGGTGTTGACATTACAGATCAAGTATTGAAAAAACTAGCTACTGATGCAAAAAAATAAACTGTAGTTCTATGTAAGGGAGAACGACAATGAACGGGAAACAACGATATATAGGACTAGTCATATTTCTCGTTGCTGCAATAAGTGCTATGGTTTGGGCCTATGGTTTTGTAACAAATCGCCAACAGGGTCCTGATGGCATGTCAATAGGTGTTGTACGCATTGATGATGTACTAGAGTTTAATCCATCCTATGCGGATTATAAACAAGCCAAGAATGAACTGGAACTTTTACAACGTCAATATGAACTTGAACAACAAGCCTTAAATGCCAAGTCAGAGACACAAGATGAACAGTTGAAAACACTTGCACTGGATTCAACCTTGTCAGATGCTCTTACGGTAGAATTGCAAACTCGTATTGCAACAAAAGAAAATGAACTAAATCAGCAATTAAATTCGAAGCGCAATGAATTGACTCAAAAGTATTTAGCTGAGTTAAAGGTTAGTACTAATGAATATGATCTGGAAATCGTAAACCTTCAATTAGACTTATATGCCTATGATGCACGTGTATATATAGATGATGCACAAAGAGCAGCGGCTATGGCTGAAAAAGCTAAAAAAGAAGAAAGATTAAAGGACTTATTAGCTAAGAGAAAACCATCGGATTTCGATGTAGATTCAATTAAAGCAAAGGTACAGGCTGAGCTTGCTCCAATGCAACAAAAAGGGCAGGAAGAGCTCAATCAATACGCTGCATCCCTACAGAAGGAATTAGCTGAGAAACGAGACTCCATGGTACAACAACAAGCACAATCCATCATTGCTAATAATAACCTGCCTGTGGCGCAAGAGTGGAATGATACATGGGCAAAAAAACTTTCAGATAAAGAAGCTGAAGTGAGTGCACTTCATGAGGCTATTTTAGAAGATGTTCGTATGCGTGTAGCAATTATTGCTGAGGAACAACATTTGGATTTAGTCATCATCGATGATGGTGGTAATATTAAAGGGCTTGATATTACTGATGCAGTGAAGGCGTCCTATCGAGTTCAATAAGGAGTTATATTATGAATAAACGTATTAAATCTTTAGTATTAGGTGCATCTTTAGTAGCTTCTATGGCTATCTTAGGTGGCTGTGGTTCTAATAATGTTGGTTATGTTGATAGCGTAAAAGTAGCAAACAGCACTGAAAAAGGAATTGAAATTACTAAAGAAATTAACGCTAAAAAAGCCGAATTAGATGCTAAAATTGCTGCTGCCGATGAAGCATCTAAACAAAATGTATTTAATCAAGCGAATCAAGAATTAAATGCCTTTGCAAATGCAAAAGCGCAAGAATATCGTCAATATCAAGAACAAAAAATCAATGAACTTGTGAAAGAGAAAAAGCTTGATGTTATTATTGAAAAAGGCGCTGTTGTTGGTGGTGGCTCTGATGTAACTGATGATTTGATTACAAAAATGGGTAAAGCTTCTGACGACCAAATCAAAGAAGTTGAAAATGCAGCTAAAGCCCAAGAGCAACAAGATGCTCAGCAAAATGCACAACAAGCAGATCAAGCTGCAACAAGTACAACTGAAGCTGCACAATAATTGAGGATTACCACGGGGGAGGAGTTTGCCTTGGAAAAAACTTTACAGGAACTCGCAAATTTAGTAGGCGGTCAACTTATAGGGGATGAGTCTATTGTCATTACTGAGACACGTAGCTTTGAGCAAGCAGTAAAACAATCCATAACTTTTGCAATAGGTGAATATGTTGAACATATTGCATTATGCCAAGCGGGTGCTGTTATCGTTGAATCGGAAGTAAAAAATGCACCGATGGCGCAAATCGTAGTTGATAATGCAAAAGCTGCATTCGCCCAAGTGCTAGAAGTATTCCATCCACCTGTTGTAGTTCCCCGTGAAGTGCATAGTACAGCTATTATTGGCAAGAATGTTACACTTGGTAAAAATATAGCTATTGGTGCCTATTGTGTTATTAATGATAATGCTGTTATCGGTGATAATGTAACGATTCGACCTTATGTATATATTGGTCATAATGTACGAATTGGGGAAGATTCTGATATCTATGCAGGTGCTATCGTACATGAGAACTGTATTTTGGGTAAACGCGTTGTATTGCGTGCTAAAGCAGTTATCGGCGGTGAAGGTTTTGGTTTTGCCACAGAAAATGGTATTCATACGCATATTCCTCAAGTAGGCAATGTTATTCTTGAAGATGATGTAGAAATTGGCTCTTGCACTACTATCGACAATGCTACAATGGGATCTACCTTGGTACGCCGCGGTACCAAAATTGACAATCTTGTTCACCTTGGCCACAATGTTGAGATTGGAGAAGATTGTTTCTTAATCGCACAGGTTGGGATTGCAGGTAGTACAAAATGTGGTAACCATGTAATCTTTGCAGGACAAACAGGCTGTACAGGTCATATTACAATTGGAGATAATGTACAATTTGCAGGTAAAACAGGAATTACTGGCAATGTGCCTTCTAATTCTGTTATGGCTGGGTATCCAATGAGACCTCATAAAGAGTGGCTAAAATTGGCTGCTTACGAGAATCGTTTGCCAGAAATGGTGAAAACTGTAAAACAATTACAAAAAGAAATTGACGCTTTGAAAGCACAGCTTAAGGAGAGCTAATAATCCATGTATAGGTTTATGAAAATCTTTAGTGCCTTTATTTGCTTATTACCTAAAGGTTTGCAATTGCGAAAGCTAGTACTACACGCTTTGGCCGTATGATTATTGATGTATTGCGCTATCCTGAAATTAAAGATGGCGCATACAAAGATATGGTGGAGTTTATTAATCGAGAGTACTTAGATGATGCCTTAGAAAATGGTCGAGGTGCAATTTTAGCTGCTGTTCATAGTGGTAACTGGGAACTTTTAGGTGGCGTTCTTGCTTCTGAAGGATATCCGCTGATTTCTGTGGCTATGAAACAGAATGGTGATGCCGATAAGTTTATCAATGAATATCGTCGGATTATGCATCAACATGTGACCTATAAAACAGGTGTTCGTGAAATGATTAATGAACTAAAAAAAGGTGCGTTTTTAGGCCTTATTATGGATCAGGACCCTGGTGATGATGGCGTTCTTGCACCATTCTTTGGCTATGAAACATTGACGGCTGCGGGACCAGCTGTACTGGCTCGTATGCAAGATGTGCCTATTATTTTTGTAACCATACATTATAGTCCGTTTTCTGAGAAACATGAGATTGAAGCACATCCACCAATTTATGTGGAACGTACAGATGATAAAAAGCGTGATATAGCGGTAACAACAACTCGTTTAAATGAGTTTATTGAAGATTATATTCGGCGATACCCTGAAGATTGGTTCTGGCTTCATAACCGTTGGAAATGGACTCGTCGCTTTTATGGTGAACAAATAGATACACCACCTGATGTTTTTCAATAGTTAATAATTTTAAAGAGATTTTGTTTATGCGATTGTGGAATCTTCAAGATGAAACTGATTCCTACTAGCATGGATGAAATCTCTTTTTATTTTATACTTATAATTTAGTGTTTAAAAATAATCTATTAAAATTTTAAAGACTAAGAATAGTCTTTCCAATTAGCGTAATATATGGTAAATTTCTTGTAACACCTATGCAAATAGGGTATAATACATATTGGTGTATAGTAAACGTGAATTCGGATTATGAAAGGACATTCTTATGAGTAAGCCACAACAAACAATAAAAAAGGCTGTTTCATATCAAGGGATTGGCCTTCATAGCGGTGAACCAGTACATATGGTTTTTAAGCCTGCACCTGAAGATACAGGAATTGTGTTTGTCCGCACGGACATTGAAGGGCATCCTTCTGTGCGAGCACACATTGATAATGTGACGAACACTATGCGCGCTACCACGCTGGAAAATGGTGAAGCAAAGGTATTTACTGTTGAACATGTGATGGCAGCGTTCAGTGCTATGAATATTGATAACTGTTATATTGAAATGGATTCTCCAGAACCTCCTGTAGGTGATGGTAGTAGTGCTATTTTTGTCAATCTTATTGAAGAGGCTGGCATTGAAGAACAAATAGCATCACGTCATATATACAAAGTGACTCGATCTCATGCTGTTTATGATGGGGATCGTTTTATTGTGATTTTGCCATATGATGGCTATCGCATGACTTTTACATCAATTAACAGCCATCCGTTGCTTGGTACGCAACAATGTGATTTTGAAGTATCGCCTGAGTATTTCAAAGCACACATTGGATCGGCTAGGACTATCGGATTTATGAAGGAATTGGAACAATTACAGGCCATGGGGCTTGCAAAAGGCGGTAGCCTAGATAATGCATTAGTCTATGATGATGAGAAATGTCTATCTATACCACGCTTTGAGGATGAATTAGTTCGCCATAAAGCATTAGATGTTATAGGGGATTTATTCTTGTTAGGACCGATTGAAGGCCATGTAATTGCTTTGAAATCGAGTCATGAATTAAATTCAAGATTGGCTCGCAGTATAATGGAAGAAATAAGGGAGACACAGCCATGATTCTTAATCACGAAGATATTTTAGAAATTTTACCTCATCGTTACCCAATGCTTTTGGTTGATCGCATTGTTGAGTTAGAACCTATGAAACGTGCTGTGGGTATTAAAAATGCTACATTCAACGAATTGTTCTTCCAAGGTCACTTTCCAGGGAACCCCGTTATGCCAGGTGTATTATTGACTGAAGCTATTGCTCAAGTCGGTGGTATTGCATTATTGTACCCTGAGGAAAATCGTGGTCTTACTCCTATGTTTACAGGTATTGATAAAGTGCGTTTCCGCCATCCTGTAAAACCTGGCGATCAAGTTCGCATGGAGGTAGATATTGTTAAAATTAAAGGTAAAATGGGCAAGGTTGAAGGCCGTGCCTATGTTGGCGACAAATTGTGCGCTAGCGGTGAATACATGTTTGCCCTTGTATAATAGAATGAGGAGTGATTGTAGTGATAGTTGTAGGCATGGAAAATGCGAAATCCAACATCCATAGTACAGCCATAGTCCATCCAAATGCTAAATTGGGCAAAGATGTAATCGTAGGTCCTGGCGCTGTTATCGGCGAACATGTCGAGATTGGCGATGGCACACAAATCGGTGCACATGTTGTAATTGGTGGTTGGACAACCATTGGTAAGCGTTGTGAAATTTATCCTAACGCATCTATTGGGTTGGAACCGCAAGATTTAAAATTTAAAGGCGAAAAAAGCTATTGTAATATTGGCGATGAAACGGTTATTCGTGAATTCGTAACTATTAGCCGCGCTACTGGTGAAGGTGAAGAAACACGTGTAGGCAATAATTGTTTACTTCAAGCCTGTACACATGTGGCTCATAACTGTATCGTTGGTAATAATGTAATAATGAGTAATTGTGCTGGTCTTGCAGGGCACGCTATCGTTGAAGATCGCGTTGTTATTGGTGGCCTTGCAGGTATTCATCAATTTGTTAAAATCGGTCGTAATGCAATGGTTGGCGGGATGGCTAAGGTGGTACAAGATATCCCACCTTACGTAATTGCTGATGGTCAACCGGCACGTGTTATCGGTCTAAACTCTGTAGGCCTATCTCGTGCAGGGATTTCCGAAGATGTACGACGTGATTTGAAACAGGCATTCCGTATTATTTATCGTTCTGGATTCAGCTTATCTAAGGCGATTGAAGAAATGGAATTACAATTGGATTCTTCCGTAGAAATTGAAAATTTATTACGCTTCCTACGCAATGCGGATAGGGGAATTATGCGTACTCGTCGCGACTAATTATGAGGACCTCGTACAATGTACGAGGTCTTTTTGTGTGCATTATTACTAGTTGAGTTTTATATCAATGATAATTTACATTATATTTTTATATTTATAGAAAAGTTTTGATAGATATAATCGTAGATTTTTTAGTGCTTAAAAGGAATAAGGGAATTATAATAAAATGATGAAGAAAAGGGCATAAACCATGGCTTTTTAATGGTAAAAAGTAGCTATTTATAGTACAATATATTGTATATGATTATGTCTATTTTTAGGCCTTTTCATAGGGAACTTGAAATTACTAATTGATATATAGGCCGTGAGGCCATCTAGGAGGTATAGTCTTGGCAAAGGTAGGATTAATTGCGGGCATAGGTGTTTTGCCTGTAGAATTCATGCGTGCCGCTCATGTATTGGGCCACGAGGTGGTTGTTATCGGTGTGGTACCTGATATAGACCCGGCTCTAAAGGCTGAGGCTGATGCTTTCTACGATATTGGTGTTGCTAAACTAGGTAAAATCTTCAAAACCTTGAAAAAAGAAGAGGTTGAAGAGTTAACCATGCTTGGGAAAGTTACTAAAGAGATTCTTTTTAAAGGTCTTACGTTTCCTGATTTAAAAACATTAGGTGTTTTAAAGCGTCTTAAAAATCGTAAAGATGATACGATTATGCTTGCTATCGTTGATGAAATAGAACGAGAAGGATTTAAAGTATTAGATCAAACCGTATACTTAAAACCATTTATGCCAAAGGTTGGAGTGCTTTCAAAAGCACAACCTACAGATGAGCAATGGGCTGATATTTGTTTTGGTTTTGAACTAGCTAAACAAATGGGTGCCCTTGATATAGGTCAAACTGTTGTTGTTAAGCATAAGGCGGCCATGGCTATTGAAGCTATTGAAGGTACTGATAAGTGTATTTTACGAGGTGGTGAGCTCGGCCGTGGGGATGCGGTTGTTGTTAAAACCGAAAAACCAAATCAAGATGTACGCTTTGATGTGCCGGCAGTAGGCATAAAAACGCTCATGTCTATGATTGATAGTGGTTGTAAGGTACTAGCTGTAGAAGCGGAAAAGACTATTTTTGTACAACAACAAGATGTGCTTGATATGGCAGATCGTCATGGTATTGTTATCTGTGCTGTTGACCAAGAATTTGTAAATTCCAGAAAGGATGCATAATGAAAGTCATGTTTTCCGCCGGTGAAGCTTCCGGCGATACTCATGCGGCAAGTGTAGCCAATGCATTGAGAGAAATAGATCCTTCTGTAGAAATGTTTGGTATGGGTGGCACCTTGATGGAGCGTGCTGGTGTTCGTATCGTGTATGATATTAAGAATCTTGGTGTCATTGGTATTGTAGAGATTGTGAAATCATTGCCAAAATTCTTTAAGTTGCGCACGTATTTGAAACGCGTCATGATGAAGGAGAAACCAGATATTCTCGTTTGTGTAGATTACCCAGGTTTTAATATGAAATTAGCTGCGGTGGCTCATGAACTGGGGATTCCTGTTTTGTATTATATTGCTCCAACGATTTGGGCATGGCATAGTAGTCGAGGTAATACAATCCGTAAGTATGTAACTAAGGTAGCATCTATCTTTCCATTTGAAGCTGAAGCATATCGCAAGTATAAATGTAATGTAGATTTTGTAGGGCATCCTTTACTCGACATCGTACATCCTACGATGACTAAGGATGCGGCCGAAGCATACTTCGGGGCTCGCAAAGAGGCTAAAAAGGTATTGCTCATGCCAGGCAGTCGTAAACAAGAGGTTTTATCCTTACTTGATACGATGTTAAAAAGTGGTGAGCAATTGATGGCGAAGCATGAAGATATTCAATTCTTCTTGCCTCGAGCACATACAATTGATCGAAGTGAGTTAGAAGAATTTATCGATGCTCATAAGGTGCCTGTTACGATTACGGAAGACCATACATATGACTTGATGCAGATTTGTGATGTGTGCCTTGCTGCATCAGGAACGGCTACATTAGAAACGGCGATGATGGAATTGCCAACGGTATTATTGTATCGTGTATCTCCAATTACGTATGGTATTGGTAAGATGGTTGTGAATGTAACACATGTGGGCTTGCCTAATATTGTAGCGGGTAAAGAAGTCATTCCCGAATTATTACAAGATGCTGTCACTCCAGACGCAATTGTGTCTTTGGTAGAACCATTGCTCAGCGATGTAGACAAAAATGAAGCTATGCGCAGTGAATTGCGTGAAGTACGTCATAAATTAGGTGAGCCGGGTGCAGTAAAACGGGTAGCACATCTTGTATATAATCTCGGTAAGGAGAAATGTAATGAATAGTTATTCTAGGCTCTTATACTTTGTAAAGCCTTATTATAAGCGAATGCTTTTTGCAGTATTCTGCATGATTGTCGCTGCTGCTGCCTATTTGGTAGTACCTTGGCTAATTAAGAATGTAGTAGACCAAGTATTAGATGAAAAGAATATGTTTATGTTGAACCTTATTGTAGGTGCTATTATACTCATTTTCCTAATTCGTGGCTTTGCTACCTATGGTCAAACTTATAACATGTCCTACATCGGACAGCGCGTGATTATCGATGTACGTGAGGCTATTTTTAATCATCTACAAAAATTAAGCTTATCCTATTTCGATCGTCGTAAGACGGGCGTTATCATGAGTAATCTTACAAATGACGTAGCTGCATTGCAAACGGCCGTGGTAGATAATTTGATTTCTTTTATCACTGAATCTGTAACACTTATCGGTTCCTTGGTGTCCATGCTTCTCATTGACTGGAAATTGACGTTAGTTACTTTTATTACGGTTCCCGTAGTTTTAGTGATTATCAATGTTTTTGGTAAGAAGCTTCGCGTGGCGGGGCATGATGTCCAAGGGCGTGTAGCTGATATTACGGCACTTTTACAAGAGGTAATTAGTGCAGTTCGCGTTGTAAAATCCTTTGCTCGTGAAGATTTTGAGCGTAAGCGCTTTGAAGACGAAAATGATCGCAATTTTAAAGCAGTTATCAAAGCTACTAAATTGACTAGCTTGTTAAGTCCAATGGTTGAGTTTTCTGCGGCAATCGCTGTAGCGGTCATCCTTTGGTACGGTGGTTACTCCGTAGTAACAGGTGCCATCACTGCTGGTTCTTTGATTGCTTTCTTGATTTATGCTATTAACTTGTCCAATCCTGTAAAACGTTTGAGCCAAGTGTATGGTAATATTCAAAAGGCGTTGGCTGCTGCTGATCGTGTATTTGAAATTTTAGATACTAAAACAGATGTTGTGGAGAAACCTGATGCTATTACATTGCCTGCTATTACCGGCAATGTGGAGTTTAATGATGTTTCTTTCTCCTATGATGGAGAAAAGGCTGCCTTAGAAAATTTTACCTTGTCAGTTAAGGCTGGCGAAAGTGTAGCCCTTGTTGGTCCATCTGGTGCAGGTAAGACAACTCTCGCTAACCTACTACCTCGTTTCTATGATGTAACAGGTGGCTCTATTACAATAGATGGTTATAACGTGAAAGATGTTACTTTTAAATCTTTGCGTGAACAAATTGGTCTTGTACCACAGGAAACCGTATTGTTCAATGCTACAATTAAAGAGAATATCTTGTATGGTCGTTTAGATGCTACTGATGAAGACGTGTATGAAGCGGCTAAAGCGGCTAATGTACTTGAGTTCGTTGAGAAAATGCCTGATGGTCTCGATACGATTGTAGGTGAACGAGGCAGTTCGCTATCTGGTGGACAACGTCAACGGGTTGCTATCGCACGTGCTATTTTAAAAGATCCTCGAATTCTAATTTTAGATGAAGCCACATCTGCTTTAGATACGGAGAGCGAAAAGCTTGTACAAGAGGCGTTAGATCGTCTCATGAAAGGGCGTACGGCATTTGTCATTGCCCATCGATTGAGCACCGTTCAAAATGCTCATCAAATTGTTGTACTTAATCAAGGTCGCTTGGTAGAGCAGGGGACTCACCAAGAGCTATTAGCTGTTGACGGCGGATTGTACAATCATCTTTATTCCGTTCAATTCTCCAATAAAGGATAACCATGTACTGGATATATAACGTATTGCTCATATTTTATTGGATAGGCTTGATTCCGGTTATTTTATACCGACTTGCCTTTGAAGATGGCTTTTATGAGCGTATCAAACAAAGTGCAGGCTATATGCCCGCTTCGCTATTAAAGAAAATTGAAGGGCGTCGTGCTATTTGGATTCACGCCGCTTCCGTAGGGGAAATTGTGGCTACCAGTCCATTGGTAAAAGAGGTTAAAAAGGAATTTCCTGAAGCTGTTGTGGTTGTGTCAGTAGTTACTGCTACTGGTCATGCTATGGCTCATCGTATCATTCCTGAAGCAGAAGGAATTATATTCTTTCCCCTTGATTTGCCGTATTTAACTCGTAAAATTTTACATATTATTAAGCCGATTACTATTTTACTCGTAGAAACTGAAATTTGGCCAAACTTCTTGCGTATCGCCGAATCGGAAAACATTCCAGTTATGATGGTTAATGGACGCATTTCAGATCGCAGTATGAAACGTTATAAGTATATCAGTGCTTTTACGCGTGAAATGTTACGCTCTATTGAACGTTTCTGCATGCAGTCCAAATTTGATGCGGCGTATATTGAAAGTTTAGGTGCTCATACACCTGATATTACCGTAACAGGTAATATGAAATACGATCAAACATATGCCACCGTATCATATGAAGAAAAACAAGCTCTTCTCGATGAATTTGGCTTTGGAAATAATCATCCTATCATTATTGCAGGTAGTACTCACAAAGGTGAAGAAGAGGCTATTTTTGAAACCTTCAAGCAAGTATTGAAAGAGTATCCACAAGCTCGTTTATTGATTGCGCCTCGTGAGATTTATCGCGGTCATGATGTGCAAAATATTGCAAAGCGTTATGAATTGAGTGCTATTTGTCGTAGCGATATGAAGGAGCCTGTTCATGAAGGTATTCCCGTTGTCGTTTTAGATACCATTGGTGAACTTGGCCGACTGTATAGCTTAGGCGATATTATCTTTGTTGGTGGTTCCCTTGTTAAAACTGGAGGCCATAATATTTTGGAACCAGCTGCACATGGTAAGCCAATTTTGGTTGGGCCTCATATGTTTAACTTTAAAGAAATTTTCGCCTTATTAAACTCTCGAAATGCTTGTGAGCAAGTGAAGAATGGAAAAGAGTTAACCGCTATGGTCTTGCGTTTATGTAAGGATAGAGACTTGGCTAAAAAGATGGGGCAAAACTGCCTGGATATCATTAAAGAAAATCGTGGTGCTACGCGGCGTAATACACAAGAGTTACGTTTGCTATTTGAGAAACATCAAATTATTCCGTAGTAAGACTAAATTTGTAGATTAGTTTACTGTATTACATAATAGGAGGCGTCACCTATGAGTGGGGAAGCATTATTCAAATCCATCGTTAGTGGTGAAGATCAATCCGTATTAGGTGATATAGCTCGCTCCAGTTTAGGCCTTTTGAGTAAAGGTTATGAGAAAGCTGTATCAATACGCAATGCTCGATTTGATGAGGGTAAAGGCGTTACGAAAGTTACAGTGCCTGTAATCAGCGTTGGCAACATTACGGCTGGTGGTACTGGAAAAACACCGATGGTGCGATTTATTTGTGATGTGCTTACTCAGAAGGGCCTTCATCCTACTGTTCTTAGTCGTGGATACCGTGCAGAAGATAATAACAAAAATATTATTATTTCTAAAGACGGAACAATGCTTGTAGAGCCATCTATCAGTGGTGATGAGGCTTGGTTACTGGCTAAGGTTTTACAAAAATCTAATGTAATTATTGGACGTGAACGTTCTAAATCTGCAGAAATCGCTATTAATGAGCTAGGTGCCGATTGTCTTATTATGGATGATGGATTTCAACATCGTGCACTAGCAAGAGATATTGATATTGTACTAATTGATGCATCCAATCCGTTTGGCTATGAACATGTGTTGCCACGGGGACTATTACGTGAACCCCTTAGTGGTTTACAGCGTGCGGATATTATCGTTCTTACTAAGGTTGATCAAGTAGCACCAGGTATTGTATCCGGCATTCGAAAGCGATTAACTCAGATGATTCCCAATATACCTGTCTATGAAACAACACATAAACCGCAATTTATGTACACCTTAGATGAGTGGGCTAATGGTTCTGTTGGGGCTTCTGTAGATGCTTATAAGGAACAACGCATTATGGCTGTGAGTGGAATTGGAAACCCTCAATCCTTTACACAAACGTTAACTGATGTAGGGTATAACGTTGTTCATACCTTGCCATTTGGAGATCATCATGACTTTTCAAATGATGATGTAGTTGAGATTTGGAAACAAGCATTTGCTCATCAAGCTGATGCTATTTGCATTACAGAAAAGGATGCAGTTAAGTTAAGTCAGTTGCATGCAATTGAAGACTTGAAAATACCGATTCTGGTGCTATCTATAGGGATTGAATTTGTTTCTGAAAAACAAGAATTCATAGAAAATTTAGAGATTTAGTGTATAATAATAAGATACACGAATAACAGAAATGGGGTTTTATCGTGAAGTTTGGATGTGTTATTCCTGCGCGTTATGGTTCTACAAGATTACCGGGCAAACCATTAGCTGATATTGCAGGTAAACCTATGATTGAACGGGTTTATGCAAGGGTATCACAAGCTACAAAGACAGTATGTACAATTGTAGCCACTGATGATAACCGCGTATATTCTGCAGTACAACAGTTTGGGGGAACTGTTATGATGACAGATCCTAATCACCCTACAGGGACGGATCGATTAGCAGAGGTTGCGAGTCATTATACAGACTTAGATGTTGTTATCAATGTCCAAGGTGATGAACCGATGATTGATCCAAATCTTATTGATGACTTGGCACGTCTATTTGAGGAAGATCCAAACTTGCAGATGGCCACAGTAGCTACTCCTTTATTAGAGGAAGAGTACGAGGAGCTATCAGCGGTAAAGGTCATTTTAAATAATCGTAATGATGCGATGTATTTTTCTAGATCTTTAATCCCATATCCTCGCCATGATTTTGTGCGTCCGCCACTAAAACATATTGGCATCTATGCATATCGTAGAGAGTTTTTATTAAACTACGCTAAGATGGAGCCAACTCCGGCGGAGCAAACAGAATCTCTAGAACAATTACGTGCTCTAGAGAACGGTTATACAATTCGTGTTATTTTGACAAATAAACGATTTATCGGTGTTGATACACCTGAAGACTTAGCTCGTGTTAATGCAATTTACGAGCAAGAGGAGAAATAAATGAAAACAGTTCAAATTAAAGATATTACTGTGGGTGGCGGCAAGGGTTTATTTGTCCTTGCAGGTCCATGTGTTATTGAGGACTATGACCGCACATTAGCTATCGGTAAACGAGCAAAAGAGATATGCGAACGTTTAGGTGTTCCCTATATCTTTAAAGCTTCCTTTGATAAAGCTAATCGCTCTAGCTTTAGTTCCTTCCGTGGACCAGGTCTTGAGGAAGGGTTAAAAATGCTTGCTTCTATTAAGAAGGAACTCAATGTGCCCGTTGTCAGTGACATTCACTCTATCGAGCAAATTGAACCTGCAGCTGAAGTATTAGATATTCTACAAATTCCAGCTTTTTTATGCCGTCAAACTGATCTTGTTTACGGCGCTGCTAAAACTGGTAAATGCGTAAATGTTAAAAAAGGTCAATTCATGGCTCCTAAGGACATGGAAAATGTTCTTAATAAAATGAAAGAAACAGGTAATGAAAATCTTATGCTTACCGAACGTGGTTTTAGCTTTGGTTATAATAATCTCGTAGTTGACATGAGATCGTTTCCAATTATGCGTTCTTTCGACTATCCAGTAATTTTTGATGCTACTCATAGCGTTCAATTACCAGGTGGTGCAGGGACTAAATCTAGTGGTAACCGTGAATTTGTACCAAATTTGGCACGTGCGGCTGTGGCTAGTGGTGTAGATGGGCTATTCTTTGAAGTGCACGATAATCCTGAGGAAGCATTGTCTGATGGTCCTAATATGTTGTATTTAGATCAATTCGAAGATGTGCTTCGTGATTTAGTAGCTATTGATAAAATCGTAAAAGGTTAGGGGCGGTATTTGTGACTATTTTAGAACAAGCGGCACAGGTGCTTCATGAGGAAGCTCGTGCTATTGAAGAGTTAAGTTCTCGTTTGGATCACAATTTTGTAAATGCTGTAAATATGATTTTGGCTTGTAAGGGCCGTGTAGTATGTACAGGAATGGGAAAATCTGGTCATATTGGTCGTAAAATTGCGGCTACCTTGGCTAGTACAGGGACACCGGCACTTTTTATGCATCCTGGTGAAGGCGTGCATGGTGATCTTGGTATGATTACTGAAGATGATGTAGTGTTAGCCTTTTCTAATAGTGGTGAAACAGGAGAAATTATTAGTATTTTACCGTCTCTGCGCCGCATAGGGGCTAAATTAATCTGTGTTGTAGGGAAACCAGAGTCTACATTAGCAAAAAATTCTGATATCGTATTGTTGGCAGAGGTAGAACGAGAAGCTTGCCCATTAGGTTTAGCACCTACTACAAGTACTACCGTTGCACTAGCACTAGGTGATGCGTTAGCAGTATGTTTATTGGAACGCCATCATTTTACTCCAGAAAACTTTGCTGTATTCCATCCAGGTGGTTCCTTAGGTCGCAAATTATTGTTGACTGTAGAAAATATCATGCATGGTGGCGAGGATAATCCAACAGTATTTAGAGGGGCTACCGTTCGTGATGCACTCTTTGTAATGACAGAAAAAGGGTTAGGTGCTACAAATGTTATTGATGAAGAAGGACATTTGTTAGGTCTAGTGACTGATGGTGATGTTCGACGTGGACTTGATTCTGGCAGTAATTTTTTAGAATGGCCCGTAGAGGATATGATGACGTCTATGCCGCGTACGATTACAAAGGATAAATTGGCCGCAGAAGCGCTTCATTTGATGGAGAAAAATCAACCTCGCCCTATCACCGTATTACCTGTGGTTGATACTAATAATGTATGTCTTGGCATTGTTCACATTACGGATTTATTGCGTAGAGGCATTGTATAATGAATATTCAATGGATTGTTCTCGATGTTGATGGAGTTTTATCAGATGGCACTCTAATTTATACATCGACTGGAGAAGAGCTCAAAGCCTTTTCTGTAAAAGATGGTTTAGGCTTGACTGCGGCTCGTAAATCAGGGATAAAGTTAGCAATTATTACGGCTCGTGTATCTCCTATGGTAGAGCGCCGTGCAAAGGAATTGCATTTTGATGAACTTCTTATGGGGCATGCTAATAAAACTGAAGCATTAAGAGCTCTTTGTAAAAAACATCAAATCGACTTAGCTTCGGTTGCTTACATGGGTGATGATCTTAATGATTTAGGAGCTCTTCAACTCGTAGGTTTGCCGATGGCACCAAATAATGCGGTATTAGAGGTTAAATCAATAGCTAAATTTATTTCTACCGTCAATGGTGGACATGGTGCCGTTAGAGAGGCTGTAGAATATATCCTGAAGAATCAAGGTTTATGGGATTCTGTTGTTGCAGATTATGCGCGAGAGGCCCATGCTCATGGACAATAAAGGAGGTGGGCAGAATGAATAACGAATGGCAATACCATTTAGTTAAAGGCATTAGTTGGCTTGTTTGTCGACTACCATACAAGCTCATTTTGCTCATAGGCGCTTGTTTAGGTCCTGTATATGGGCTAATAGCGAAGAAGCAAAAGCTTAGAGGCATAAATAATATTAAAATTGGCATGAATATGAACGATCAAGAGGCGGAACAATTAATTAATAAGTTGTTCAAAAATCTTGGTCGCAGTGTTATGGAAGTATTATACATGCCAAACCTGACGAAATCCTTTATCAATAAACACATAGAGATGCGTGGTGTTGAACATTTAGAAAAGGCCATTGCTGAAGATAAGGGAGTTATCGTTCTTACCGGCCATGTAGGCAACTGGGAATGGATGGGGGCTGCTATGGCGGCTCATGGATATCCTTCCACTACAATTGTTAAGAAACAACCTAATGCTCAATTCACACGCCTTATGAATGAATATCGTGAGATGGTGGGGCTTGACGTATTTGCTAGTGGTGGCAACGAAATCGTTTCTGCTGCTAAGGCTTTAAAAAAGAAAAAACTTCTTGGATTCTTAGCTGACCAAGATGGATATATAAATGGTTTACCAGTTCCGTTTTTGGGACAAGATTCATCAGCTGTTATGGGACCAGCAACATTTGCAAAGAAATTTGGCTCTCCTGTAGTACCTATTTTTGCATCTCGTAAGCCTGAAGGAGGACATATCGTTCATATCTTGCCGGCATTACATTATGAGGAAACTGGCGATGAAGATGTTGATATGTATCGTCTAACTGAAGCCTGTGTACGTGTTACGGAAGTATTTATTCGTGAACATCCAGATGAGTGGCTTTGGTTCCAACATCGTTGGATGACTAAGATGGATCAAATTATTGATTACGATAAGAAGATAGCTATACGGGAGAGAGCGCATGAAAAACAATAAAAAGTTAATTGCCATTGTGGTCGCTATAGTATTAGCTCTAATCGGTCTTATTGTATTTATTATGAAAGACTCTAATGAGGCTAATTCCACTCAAAATCAAAGTGGACAACTCGTTAATTTCCAAGGTGCGGACTTGCAAGAGGAAAAGGATGGCAAGTTAGTATGGGCATTATCGGCTGAGAAGATTGAATATGACCCGCGTACAAAAGCTATCGTTCTGACCAATTTGAAAGGTCTGTTCTATCAAGATGATGTGACTACTACGATTACAGCTCCTCATGCTGTACTGACGGGTGATCGAAACTCTCTTGATATTGATCAAGGCGTTACTGCTACCAATACGGAAGGTGCAGAATTTAAAACTGAGGCCCTTCATTTTGATAACAAAACGAAAACATTGACATCTAAAACGGCTTTCACTTATAACAGTAAGGATGTAACCCTCACAGGTGACAAGCTTGAGGGCAATATGTCTTTAAAAATTATTAAAGCCATTGGACATGCGAAATTAACAAAGAAGTAATTGAGAGGAAATATGATGAATAAGAAAAAACAGATTGGTATGGCTATATTAGCTGTACTCATGACCGCATCTGTTACAGTTTGGGCTGCAAATGATCCGTTGACTATCAGCGCTGATACATTGTCTTATGATGGCAATTCAGGTCGTGCAGATGCAACAGGTAATGTTGTTATTACCCAAGCGGATAAAACTATGACTGGTGCCAAGGGTTGGTACAATACAAAAACTCAAGAAGCAAATCTTGATGGTGGTGTATCTATGATTGGTTCTGATATGGCCATGTCTGCTCAAGCGGTTCACAGTTACAATAATAATAAATTCACTGCTAATGGTAGCGTTCATTTACAACGTGCTGATCGCCAAATCTTTGGCGACAGTGTTGAGTATAGTACTGACTCTGAATACGGTCTTGTTACAGGCAATGCCCGTTTGATTGCTGAAGGGACAACCTTAACCGGTGATAAGGTAGAAGGATGGATGAAGGAAGTTCGTGCTGTAGCGCAAGGTAATGTTACCTTCTCTGATCCTGAACGAAACGTGTCTGGTTCTGCTGACCGAGCTACATATACACAAACGCCAAACCAAAATGATGGAGTGGTACTCTTATCGGGTTCTGCGCATGCCGTTCAAAATGGTAATGTACTGAATGCACCGGAACTGAAAATTCGTTTAGCTGATGATTCTGCTGAAACATTAGGTGGACGTAGTACACTCGTCATTGTTCCGAATAAATAAGGATAATATATGTATATAGAAACCAAAAACTTAGTTAAAACCTTTAGCGGACGCAATGTGGTAGATGGTGTAAGTCTACGCGTTGATAAAGGCCAAGTTGTAGGTCTATTAGGGCCTAATGGGGCCGGTAAAACTACGTCATTTTATATGATTGTAGGCATTGAAAGACCAAGTTCTGGTATCATTACCGTTGATGGCAAGGATATAACAAATATTCCTATGTATAAGCGGGCGGCTGAAGGGATTGGATACTTACCGCAAGAGGCATCAATCTTTCGTTCCATGTCTGTAGAGGACAATATTCGTGCCATGCTACAGATTACGGCAAAAAAATCTGATGAGATTGAAGCTATCGTGGAATCATTGATTGAAGAATTTCATATTGGACATGTCCGTGACCGTATGGGGATGCAATTATCTGGTGGTGAACGACGTCGTGTAGAAATTGCACGTTGTCTCGCCTTAGAACCTAATTTCATCCTTCTTGATGAACCTTTTGCAGGTGTCGATCCAATTGCAGTTGCTGACATTCAACAAATTATCTTACATGTTAAGAACCGAGGTATTGGTATCTTGATTACAGACCATAATGTTCGTGAAACATTGGGGATTGTAGATAAGGCTTATATTTTGAGTAGTGGTAAAATCCTCCTAGAGGGTACCCCTGATGAAATTGCGAATGATCCAATCGCTCGTGAACATTATTTAGGGGATAACTTTAAATTATAGGAGGGGCTATGAGATTATTAGATAAATATATTTTAAAAGCCTTTGTAGGCCCATTCCTATTTGGGGTTTTTGCTTTTACTAGTATTTTTATTGGTACAGGCACATTGTTTAGGATTGCTCAATATATTACTGAATATGGAGCACCATTGTTGCTTGTTATGCAAGCATTTGTCTTGGCTTTACCAAGTATTGTTATTTTAACATTCCCAATGTCAGTACTATTGGCTTCTCTTATGACTTTTAGTCGTTTGAGTAGCACTAGTGAAATCGTTGTTATGCGTGCTGGTGGTCTAAGCTTTTTACGCTTGGCCATGCCTGTATATATTATTGCCCTCATCATTTCCATTGGGGCAGTAGCATTTAATGAATTTGTTGTACCTCGTACAAATCATATGTATCAAACGATTGTGCGCGAACAAATTATGAAAAATGCATCACCTCAAACACAAAATCATATTGTGTTAAAAACGATGAATGGTGATGAGCTAGGCACATTGATGTATGCTAAGAGCTATGATGCTGAAACCAAACAGTTGTCCATGATTACGGTTCAACAATTTGGGGAGGGCGGCAAGTTACAACAAGTTGAAAATGCTGATACAGCTATCTGGAATGGTCAATATTGGGTGATGCAGAATGGTATCATCTATGATTTATCAGCTGGTAATGGTGTTGAACGTACCATGAAATTTAAGGAGCAATCATTACCGATTAAGTCTGCCCCAAAAGATATTCAACAAGATCAACGTAAACCTGAGGAATTAACGATTAAGGAGTTACGTCATCAAATCAGAGCTTATAAGGCTGCTTATACTAATGCTAATAAACTTGAAATGGAAATGTACCAACGTTTTACAATTCCGTTGGCAAGTTTTGTATTTGCTCTTGTAGGTGCACCTTTAGGCCTTCAAAAACAACGTTCTAGTTCATCTATCGGCTTTGGTATTAGTATTCTTATCATCTTTATTTATTATGGGGTGATGACCTTTGCTGGTGCCTTAGGGAAAGGTGGAGCATTGCCAACCGTATTAGCTGCATTAATACCGGATACATTAGGTATTATTGCAGGGTTGTATTTGAATTGGCGCGTATCGAAATAACAGATTGTATTCTTAGGAGAAAGGAGGGACATGATGTTAGTAGGTGTCAAAATCTTAATAATTATCGCTCTTATGGGTGGTCTCATTGCTTACATGGGGGATAAGCTAGGCACTAAAATTGGTAAACGTCGTATGTCCCTCTTTGGATTACGACCTAAGCACACATCTATTATAGTTACTATTGTGACAGGCCTTTTGGTTGCAGCAGCTACAGTTGGGGTATTAACCTTTACGTCTCAAAGTGTGCGAACCGCATTGTTCGGTATGGATCAGTTGCGAGCTGATATGAAGCAGCTGAATAATGAGGTTGCTGCAAAGACGCAAGAACTGATTCGTGGGCAGGCTTTGTTAGAACAAAATAAACAAGAGCTTGAAGAACGGATGGCTGAGATCGAACAAATTCGCCGTGAAGTAGAGGCTACAAAAGCTGAATTGGCGAGTGCACAAGCTGCTAAAGACGCAACAGAAGCCGAATTGGCATCTTTACAAGCCTCTTATGCAGAGGTGTCTCAAAAGGTAGCTGAGCTTGAAGCAACACGTGCTAAGATGGAAGCGCATATTAAGAATCTACAAAATACACAAGAACAATTGCAGAATGGCATCATTCATTTACGGGAAGGAACCATTCTCTTCCAAGTAGATCAGCTATTAGCACAAGCTGTTGTACGACCTGGTTTAAGTGAAGAAGATAGTAATAATGCTATTAAACATATTATCGATGATACAAATAAACTTGTTTTACGTCGCTTAGGTATAGAAGATAATGGTCAATCCGTTGTGTATGTAGATCGACAAAATGTTGAAGTAGCTACTCAAAAGCTAATCAATTCCAAGACTCCTATGGTGGTTCAAGTTGTGGCAGCCGGAAATATTATTTCAGGTGAACCTGCAGTTGCAGTTATTCAAGTATATCCACAACAATTTATCTATAAAAATGGAGAGGTAATTCACTCTACAGTAATTGATGGGGGTACTAATGCTCAATCGTCTATGCTTCAATTCTTGAAACAAGTAAACGAGCGTGCTAAGGCAAAGGGGATTATTCCTGATTCCTTATCAGGTGATATTGGAACGATACCTGGTGATGATTTGTTTACAGCAATTAAGAGAATAAGCACTATGCGTGGTAAGGTTCATGTGGAAGCTTATAGTGATGGCGACACATATTCATCTGGTCCTGTTCACCTCAAGTTGCGTATTACTCAAATGCCAGATTTCAATGATAAGGCAAAAATGCAAACTAATTAATATGATGAAGGTATGCTGTTTTCATACATTATAAAAGAAGGTCTTATGTAATTTTCAACATAAGACCTTCTTTTTATGTTAAAATATAACTACTGTATTTACAAAGGGGATAATTAAATGATTGAAAATACATATATTTTAGCAGTGGATCCAGGAAATGAGAAGACCGGTATAGCCATAGTAAGACCTTCTGGCGATATGGTGTGCCGTAAAATTATTTCCTCAAAGACCTTCAATGATGATATTGAACGTGTTTTAACTGAATATTATGGTATCGTTCATATTGTTTGTGGCAATGGCACGAATCATAAGCATTTGTATCCTTCTCTTCAACAAATTGGACGCAATCACAAAATTACAACTAGTTTAATAGACGAATCTCACAGTACGGAGGAGGCTCGTAAATTATATTGGCAATATAATCCTCCTACAGGGTGGCGAAAGATTATTCCTACATCTATGCAATTTCCACCAGAACCTGTAGATGATTTGACGGCTCTCGTTATTGGTTTGCGTTATACGAAGCAATTAGCTCAAAATGAACTAGCTGCTAAAGAAGATACTGTGGACGCAAACGAGTTAGAAGAAAAGCGATTACATGCTATGGAACAGTTATACGGAAAAGGAGAAGCTCATGACAAGTGAAACTTCAACGCGTAACTGGTCAAACCTTATTATGCGTTGTGTAATGATGATTCTAGGCGCCCTGATATATACGATGGGCTTAGATTTATTTTTAGTACCAAATAGCATCATCGACGGTGGTATAGTTGGTATCTCTTTGATGGCTGCGGAACTATCAGGTATTTCTTTTAGCATTTTCGTAGTACTTTTCAACTTACCTTTTTTATATTTAGGCTATAAAGTAATTGGTAAAGGATTTACCTTGTCTACTTTGTTCTCTATTATATGGATGGCAATATTTTCTAACATTGCACACCGCTTTACACCTATTACAACTGACCCATTTTTAGGGGCAATCTTTGGTGGTATAATCTTAGGTATTGGGGTAGGGCTAATTATTCGTAATGGTGGCTCATTAGATGGATCTGAAATTGTAGCTATTATCTTTGATAAACGGTCCACCTTTTCTGTAGGCGAAATTGTAATGGCCATGAATTTAGTTATTCTTGGAGCAGCGGGCTTTGTATATAGTTGGAATAGTGCCATGTATTCCTTAATTGCTTATTTTATTGCTTATAAGATGATTGATGTGACCATCACTGGACTTGAAGAATCTAAAGGGGTTATGATTATTACCGATGCAGATAATTCCAAGATTATTGCTGATGCATTAAATGCTAATCTTAATCGTGGTGTTACTATTATGTACGGAGAAGGTGGGTATTTAAAACAACCGAAACATGTATTATATTCTGTAGTAACGCGGCTAGAAATTACAAGATTAAAGGATACCGTTTATGAAGTAGATCCTACAGCATTTATTACGATCCAAGACGTACATGATGTCTTTGGTGGGAGATTTACGAAAGGTGGTCATTAAGAGGAAACTATGAGTAATAAGTTAGGTAATACAATAGTAAAAGAAATATTAGATTGGATTTATGCTATTGCATTGGCATTAATCATTGCTATGGTAATTCATATTTTCTTGATTCAACCTACTAGAGTGTCTGGGGAATCAATGGATGATACATTACACAATGGACAATATTTGATTGTTACCAAATGGCATCATATTATGAATGATATGCCCGAATATGGACAAATCGTTATTATTGATAGTCGTGTTAATCGTGTTCGTACATGGGTGGATGATGTAAAAGAACCACTGATGAACTATGCATCTGTTTTTAATAAATCCGCTCAAACAAATGATGTATGGGTAAAACGTGTAATAGGTAGATCTGGTGATGTACTAGAGTTTAAAGATGGTTATGTATGGCGTAATGGAGAGAAATTACAAGAGCCATATACAAAAGATACAAAAATGAATTATACTCGTTCTACACCTGTAACAGTTCCTGAAGGTCATGTATTTGTGATGGGAGATAATCGCAACCATTCTAGTGATAGTCGGTTTATCGGCCCAGTTCCTGTTGACCATATTTTAGGATTTGTTTCTTACGCAATTTAATAATCGTGAAAGCCTATCTACGATGTATTTCATCGTAGATAGGCTTTTTTATAAGTTAAGAAGGATTAAGTTACGTCGTATCTTGTGAAATGTATACTAAATAAATATAGCAAGACGGCTAGGGCGAATCTAAATATATTACTTATCAATCTTATAGAAAATAATCAATTCAAACAAATAAATTATTATAAATTATAAGATATGTTAAATTTAATAAGTGATAATTATTAAATTTATGGCTGTAGATAATAAAATTATCTATTTTTTTAGACTATAAAATGAAATTTTGTAAAATTAAATTTTTAAAAATACAGTAATAATCTATGTTTTTGGTATATTTTTTATTCATGAAAGAAATTTCATAAAATTTAGTTGTGTAAAATGCTTTACAAAGTTTTGGGGTGGTGGTATATTCACATCAACAGAAAGGCTACGCTACAAAGAAGTGGAGCTAAGATAGATAATTTAGTTGAGGAAACATGGACACTCCTAATACATCTTTCATAGTGATACTACTTATGTAGTGAACGTCTTCTGCAAATATAAATTCTTATTTATAAGAAAGAAGGAATTCATTATGAAAAAACAATTCGCAACAATGTTAGCAGCAACAGCAGTGTTAGGTGTAACAACAGCATTTGCTGCAAATCCATTCTCCGATGTAACTCCAGATAGTTGGGCATACCAAGCAGTATCCCAATTAGCACAATCTGGTATCGTTAATGGTTATCCAGATGGCACTTTCAAAGGCCAAAACAATATCACTCGTTATGAAATGGCTCAAATGGTAGCTAAAGCTATGGCTAACCAAGATCGTGCTAACGCTGAACAACAAGCTATGATTAACCGCTTGGCAGATGAGTTCTCTAACGAGTTGAACAACCTCGGCGTTCGAGTATCTCGCTTAGAAGACCGTGTAGGTAATGTAAAGGTAACTGGTGATGCCCGTATCCGTTACCAAGGTTCTGAAGACAAAGGTGTTTACAAAGCTAATAGTAAATCTTTAACTGACGGCCGTGCACGTGTACAATTCAATGCTAATGTAAATGATAAAACACAAGCAGTTGTTCGTGTAAAAGGTAATTACGAATTTGGTGACTCTACTAAAGGTTCTCAAGCAACAATCGATCGTGCTTACGTAGATCACAAATTTGGTAGCAACGTATCTGCTAAAGCTGGTCGTTTCCAACAAACAATTGGTGGCGGTTTGATGTACGATGATACATTTGATGGTGCACAATTGAACGTAGGTAATGATAAAGTTCAAGTACAAGGTGCATATGGTTATATGATTGATGGTGCTGCTGATGGCAACTCCAAATCTGATAACCCATCTGTATCCTATGTAGGCTTAAAAGGTAAAGTTGGTAAAGAATCCTCCGTTGGTGGTTTCTATTCCAGATTATCTAGCGGCAACTTGAACCACAATGGTGTAACAGTTAATTCCGATAAACAAGATGTTTACGGTTTCAATGCGGACTTCCGTAAAAATAAATTGTGGGCTGGCGGTGAATGGTTGAAAGCTTCCAATGTAGATAATTCTCAAGCTTGGACAGCAGGTCTTGGCTATGGTAACTACGACATCGCTAAAAAAGGTACATGGGATGTGAAAGGTCAATACTTCAACCAAAAAGCTAATGCACCAATCGTAAGTTCCACTTGGGATCAAGCATATGATTTAACAAATACATCTAATGGTTACAAAGGTTACATGGCTAGCGTAGACTACGCAGTACAAGATAACGTAGGTTTATCCGCAGGTTATGGTTTCAACTCTAAAGACCAAAGCGGTAATGATCTTTCCGATTTCTATCGTGCAGAATTAAATTACAAATTCTAATTCCCTCACAAACAAAAAAAGACTTCTTCGGAAGTCTTTTTTTGTTGCATAAAAGTATTATGAATTATTTTATATATAATAGTATATATATAGTAAAATGTTTTATAAATACATAATATTAAAAGTAATCGAATGATTTAGTGGTTATCAAGAATTATATCCATTATATTGTAGGATATATTTATAAAAACTTTCTGTATAGAAAGATATATTTCTTATTAATTATATATTCATTAATAAGTTTAACTTAATAAAAAAATATAATAAAAATTCTCAATTAATAGAAAGAGATATAAAATTAAATTTTTTTATGAAAAAAGTTATACCCTATAAAACTAGATACAATCTAATCTTGAAGATATTTTAAGTTATAAAAATAAGATGTTGAGAATACAATTGAGAAAAAAGGGTTTACATGAAAAAATGGTTGTGCTAATATCACCGTACAAGAAGTAGCAAACACATGAAACGAAGAACTTCGATGCAGAATGTGGCGAGGAAACGTGGACACTCCCAAAGATTCTTAATCTGAAGAACCGAGTAGAATGTGAATGTTATGACTTGTAACATTTTATTTTCTATTTTTTTTCAGAAAGAAGGAATTCAACTATGAAAAAACAATTCGCAGCAATCTTTGCAGCAACAGCAGTTTTGGGTGTAACTACAGCTTTCGCAGCTAACCCATTCTCCGATGTAACTCCAGATTCTTGGGCATACCAAGCAGTTTCTCAATTGGCTAACGCTGGTGTTATCAATGGTTACCCAGATGGTACTTTCAAAGGCCAAAACAACATCACTCGTTACGAAATGGCTCAAATGGTAGCTAAAGCTATGGCTAACCAAGACCGCGCTAACGCAGAACAACAAGCTATGATCAACCGTTTGGCTGATGAATTCTCCAACGAATTGAACAACTTGGGCGTTCGTGTAGCTCGTTTGGAAGACCGCGTTGGTAACGTAAAAGTTACTGGTGATGCTCGTCTTCGTTATAAAGATGCTGAACACAAAGATTCTAAATTTGATGCTCGTGCACGTGTACAATTCAACGCAAAAGTAAACGATCGCACTGATGCAGTTGTTCGTTTGACTTCCGGTAGCTTCGAATTGGGCAATTCTGAAAATGAAGATAAAGCAGATGCTACAATTGATCGCGCTTATGTAAACCATAAATTTGGTGAACGTGTATCTGTGAAAGCAGGTCGTTTCGGCCAAGCATTTGGTGGTGGCTTAATGTTTGATGGTACTTTTGATGGTGCTCAATTCAATGCTGGTAATGATAAAGTAAACTTCCAAGCAGCTTATGGTTACATGGTTTCTGGTGAAAATGGTAGCATTATCTCTGGCAATACTCATGGTAATGATTTAACAAAAGAACAAAATGTATCTCATACATATGTTGGTTTAAATGGTAAAGTTGGTAAACATGTAAACTTGGGCGGTTTCTATGATCGTGTTAACCAAGATAAAACTGCAGCTAACCAATATAAAAACATCTATGGTTTCAATACTGATGCTAACTTCGATAAAGTTTGGGTTGGTGGCGAATGGTTGAAAGCTTCTGGTGTTGAAAAGTCTCAAGCTTGGACTGCAGGCGTTGGTTATGGTAACTACGACATCAAAAAATCTGGTACATGGGATGTAAAAGGTCAATACTTCAACCAAAAAGCCAATGCGCCTATCGTTGATACTACTTGGAATCATGGTTACGATAAAACTTATACTAAAGATGCTAAAGGTTGGATGGCAACTGTTGACTATGCATTGCAAAATAATGTTGGCCTGTCTGCTTACTACGGTTTCGACTGGAAAACTCAAAATGGTACTGACAAAGGTGACTTCTACCGTGCAGACCTTAACTACAAATTCTAATTTGATAGTTAACTATAAAAAAAAGAGACTCCTTCGGGAGTCTTTTTTTTGTACTTCATAGATTGATATTAAACTGAATAATTCATGATATTATTATGAAACCTACTAAAAGTAGCAATTTGTTTAGTAAATAATAATATAAATATCATTAATTAGTATTGTTAATAAAAATAGTTTTTTAGAGTTTTAGTAGATCTTTTTTACAAATTCATAAGAATGAAAAAAGCTCATGAAGATAAAATATTATTTTATTCATGAAATTTTTGTAATGAAAAATATTAAATGAAAAAAATAACTCTTAAAGCTTTTACATGAAAAGTTGTGATACTATCAGCGTATTTGTGATGATCAATACATGAAGTCATAATTTTGGACATATCTACACTACAGATGCTAAAGGTTGGATGGCTACTGTTGACTATGCATTGCAAAACAACGTTGGCTTGTCCGCTTACTACGGTTTTGATTGGAAAGATCAAAACGGTAATGATAAAGCTGATTTCTACCGTGCAGACCTTAACTACAAATTCTAATTTGATAGTTACTCATATGAAAGAGACTCCTTCGGGGGTCTCTTTTTTGTGTTTAATATAAAATTATATGAGGCTTTTTATTATAGTGTTTCATTAATGCTGTCTACTCAATTAATATAGAATAATTTGCCGATAATAGAGGATTTTGCATTTAATGAAATTTCCATGAGTAAACTTTCTTATCATTATTAAGGTTATTACCGCTTATTTCTATCTATAGTGCCACTATTAATGGTATAATAAAGAGTATTTAAAATTTCTATAAAGGCGGCGAATATGAATCCTTCTTTTTCTCATATCAAAATGGTTGCCATCGATTGTGATGAAACTTTGGTGCGTAGCGATAATTCTATATCTGACTATACAGTAGATGTATTACATCGGTTGCAGCAAAAGGGTGTTGCTATTACGATTGCTACGGGGCGTATGTACCAAACGGCTAAGCCCATTGGTCAGGCGTTAAAGCTTGGTAATGTGCCGCTGATTTTATTTTCTGGTGGCCTCATTCAAGAATTAGAAACAGGATATAAGCTATTTGAACAGACTGTTCCTATTGTAGCCGTACGTCGTATTTATGAATTAGCAAAACAATATGATTGGCATATACAATCTTATGTGGATGATCATTTACTATGCCATCATAAGACGTGGCAGTCCGCTCTTTATGAAAAACAGACTGGTGCTACGGCAGAATTTTTAGGTGATACGTTATATAGTTTAAACTCTGAACCGAATAAGCTAATTGCCATAGATACAGTAGAAGGAATTAACAGAATTATTGAAATTTTAACTCCTAGAGTTGGTGATATGGTGACTCTAGTTCGTAGCCAAAAAGACTTTTTAGAAATCGTTGCTCTTAATGTGTCAAAGGGGCGTGCTTTGACACAACTAGCTTTAGATAATCATATTAGTTTAGAACATATCGTTTCCTTTGGTAATGCAGAAAATGATATTTCTATGCTACGTAAAACAGGTTACTCTGTAGCTGTTGAAAACGCTACAGATCATGTAAAATCTGTGGCTCATACAATTTGTGGCCATCATAATGACGATGGAGTAGCCCATTGGATTGAAGATAATCTTTTGTAATGGAGTAAAACTATGGAAGCATTTCGTTTGTTAATAGTTACAGGTATGTCAGGTGCCGGCAAAACTCAAGTATTGCAAGCTTTAGAAGATATGGGGTATTTATGTATTGATAATATTCCTCCTGTGCTGATCCCTAAATTAAGTGAAATTTGCCGACAAGGTGGAGAACGGACTAATCGTGTTGCTCTTGTTGTAGATATTCGGGGGGGCGAATTTTTTGAAGCTCTTTCTTCATCTTTAGATACATTAAAAGATATGAAGGTAGATTTTGAAATTGTATTTATGGATGCTACAGATGAGACTTTGATTCGTCGATATAAGGAAAGTCGACGGAGTCATCCATTGGCTCCTAATGGGCTGATTACAACAGGGCTAAAGAAGGAACGCCAAATTCTTAACTCTGTGCGCCATAAAGCAGATTTTATTATTGATACCACTAATATGAAAACAGCCAGCTTGAAAGAGTATTTAAAAACGCGCTTTGCTCAAGTTGATGAAGCTCATGGTATGGCGATTACTGTAGTGAGCTTTGGTTTTAAGTATGGTATTCCTCTCGATGCAGATATGGTATGGGATGTTCGTTTTCTACCTAATCCATTTTATATTCCTGAGTTTCGTCATAAAACAGGTCGTGTGAAAGCAGTGAATGAATATATCCATTCCTTTGAAGTAACCGAGGAATTTAAAAAACGTTACTTTGATACCATGGACTTCCTTGTGCCAAATTATGAACAAGAAGGGAAATCTCAGTTTATTGTGGCAGTAGGTTGCACAGGTGGTATGCATAGATCTGTAGCTATGGCAGAGGCTCTATACTCCCACTTGTTAGAAAAAGGATATCGTGTAACTGTTGAACATAGAGATATGATGAAAAATAATGTAGAAGAAGATTATAATCCTCATGAAATTATAACACTTGATAACTAGATAGGGGGGATTATGTTGCGAAAAGGATGGTTCCGGTGGCTAATTCCGGGTCTAAATATAAAACGTTGGCTTGCCCTATTTAGTTGTGGTGTAGGTCTTTTAATTATTGGTATTTCTTTGATTTTTAACTATCAATGGCTTGCGGTTCTTGAAGATATTGTGCTTGCCTTTTCCTATAATATGACGGGCTTTTACAATTATAATGTACTCATTGCTGTAGGGGTTGTAGTATTATCGATTGGTGCTGTATTAATGCTCATCGGTACGAGTAAAGTTATTAAAACGATTATTCGTGCGGTACTACCTAATCCTGACAGCAAGGTATCGGATATTATTTTTCAAAATATCCGACTCGATAAGGGCCCAAAAATTGTAGTAATCGGTGGTGGTACGGGCTTATCAAATTTATTGCGTGGTTTGAAATCACATACATCAAACCTATCTGCGATTGTAACTGTCGCTGATGATGGAGGTTCTTCTGGTCGCTTGCGAAAAGACTTTCAAATGATAGCTCCTGGTGATTTGCGAAACTGTTTAGTATCATTAGCTGAACAAGAAGGAGTAATGGAGAACTTATTCCGTTATCGTTTCGATGGTGAGAATGAGCTTTCTGGGCACAGTTTTGGTAATCTATTTATCACTGCGCTTGCTCAAGTTTATGATGGAGATATTGAAGAAGCTCTTGAAGCGGCTAGTAAATTGTTGCGTGTCCGTGGTCGTGTAATTCCTTCCTCTACAGAGTTTATTAAATTGCGTGCAGAGATGACAGATGGCACTATTGTAGAAGGTGAAAGTAATATACCACACTCGGGTAAACGAATTCGCCATATCTATAGTGATCCAGCATTGCCTAAGCCAGAGGGGGCTGCATTACGTGCCATTGATGAAGCGGATGTAATTATTTTAGGTCCTGGTAGTTTATATACAAGTATTATCCCAAATTTACTAACTGATAAGTTGGCCTCTCATGTACGTGCCAGTAAGGCTAATAAAATCTATATTGCTAATGTTATGACACAACCGGGTGAAACCACAGGCTACACATTAAATGACCATGTAGAGGCTTTAATTGCTCATGGCGGAGAAGGAATTATAGATACTGTTCTTGCCAATGATGGGCCGTTGCCAATTCAAATGGTTGAACAATATAGTGCTGTAGGATCTGAACCATTGGTATTAGATACTAAAAAGTTACAAGACAAAGGAATCCGCACTATACGAGCTACCTTAATTAACCCTCAAAAACCAGCTGTTCACGATCCTGAACGGTTAGGTAAAGTTATTATGGATATCATTCATGCTATGCAATCTAACACTGAACCGCATATCTTAGAATATTATCTTCAACGAGATGATCATTAATGAGAAGGGATGTCCATGTCATTTGCAGAAGATGTAAAAAATGAATTATGCCAATATGAAGCCTCTAGTGATGCGGATGTGGCCATGAAAATTGAAGCGTCTTGCTTATTGCGTATGAGCGGATCTATCATTTTGGGGATGAAAGGTGCAGTTGGCATTCGTTTGGCTACGGCTAATAATGCAGTAGCTCGTCGGTTGCTTGGTATTTTGAAAAAGCAATACGAATTACCTACAAATGTATTAGTACGACAAGGTTTAAACCTGCGTAAAAAAAATATGTATACGCTCTCTGTGGAACCTTCTATAGAGGGGAGACAGGCTTTAGAGGATCTCGCTTTATGGCCTGTAACCGAACAAATTCCTCGCAGTTGGCTCAAATCAATGGAAGCACGACGTGCCTTTTTAAGGGGAGCTTTTTTAGGGGGAGGCTCTGTTAATAAACCACAAAGTGATTACCATCTTGAGTTTATGACGGGAAACGAGATTTTTGCGAGGGAAATTATCCATGTATTACGGCTTTTTCACATTCATGCAGGCTTAACGGAGCGGAAGGAAGAGTATGTAGTATATCTTAAAGAAGGGGATGCAGTAACAAATTGTTTGCAAATCATGGGTGCTCAATCGGCGCTTATGGAATTTGAAAACGTGCGAATTATGAAAACCGTACGGAATCAAATAAATCGTCAAGTCAACTGTGAGACGGCAAATTTACAGAAGGTTGTGGATGCAGCAGTTCGTCAGGTAAAAGCAATCCGTATTATTGATAGAGAAATCGGTATTGAAGAATTACCTGAAAAGTTGCGCGTCGTTGCAAGACTTCGGTGGGAGAATCCTGAAGCGAGTTTAAAAGAGCTTGAAGAGTTGATGGAGGGGGAACTATCTAAATCTGGAATTGGCCATCGACTAAAGAAGATTGAAGCATTAGCACTTACGTATGACCCGTTGGGGCTCGAAGAAATATAGAGGTAATAATATATGTTTTCCTATAAATCAAGATATTGTGTAGCTGCGGCTATGGCTGCCATGGCTGCCCTTACAGGCCATGTAGAAGCTCGTGATATAGATTTACAATCAATTGGATATTTTCAGTTTTCTCCGTTGCCACCATCGTTGGTGTCTCAAACGGATACATTGCTCCTATCGGATAGTCCTGAATATGTAGGACCTGTCGGAGGTACGTTAAGTGCAGGTACAATTAATGGCAATGGTCGTATCTATTTCTATCATGTAAATGAAATGGATTTACCTCACAAGATTGCTATCGTCTTAGAAAACCAAACGGCTTATCCAACTTCAGTACATGTCATGAGACAATTAAAATCTGTAGCTACACCTGATTATTTTGCAGCAGGTCGTGATTTGTCTCGAAAGGATTTGGAGCAACCTCTTAATGAAAGCCCAGATGCAAGACCATTATATACTCTTAGCATCCCACCACAAGGGCGCCAATTAATCTTTAGTGACTTAGAAAATACACCGGTAAATCGAGATGCATTATTTACGGGTATTGTAGATATTAAAACAGAAGGGCCTATATTTGCGCGTGTCATGATGTTGCCTATGGGGATGGACCCTGTAGATGCATCACATTGGGTGAAAAACCTTCCTATTGATGAAATACAATTACGCGGTACTTATACTGGTGCTAAGCGTAATATGGAGGTTACTACACCATTCGATACCTCTTTAGGTGGTGCCTTTGTAGAAATTGGTAATGACCGAGAAGATACGTTTATTAATGGTGTAGACGAAATGCAAAATAAAGCATTTGTTCGAGATCGTGGTAACTATGGCGTATCGTATACGTTAAAAATTCCTACAAAGGGGAATGAACCGTTTAGACTGTATTTTAACCCTCTTGGGGGACCTTATTCTGGTTCCTTTACGGTAAAAACATTGCATCAACAAGGTGCTAGAAGGGGGCAGACAGATACACGGACTTACCACATTGGTGGTGCAGATGGTATTTCCGCATTAGGGGAAGGTACTATATTAGATAGCCGTCTTTTAGGGAACTATAATGCGGGCGATTTATTAACATTAAACTTTATGCCAGCCGGTGCATCGAATTTGCCAATTCGTTTCTTGTTAATTCCTGAATCTCTTGCAAATCCACAAAAACATCAAACTATTGCTGTTAATGTACCAAAAGATGTTAAAGATATTTTAGGGAACCCAACTCAAGGGGGAACACAAATACCTGTAGGACCTGTAGGTGGTAAAGATGGAGATAAAGGGTCCGTAGATACTAAAAAATCTACTGTTGAAAGTCCAGCTAAACGGGCAGAAATAATTGCTCATGAAGAAACTAAAAAATTAAGCGATAAAGCTGTAGCAGATGTAAAAAAAGAAGCACAACTTAAAAAGGCAAAAGATGAGAAAGAAGCATTAGCTCGTAAAAAAGCTGAAGAGGCTCGACTAGCTGCAGAAAAAGCCGAAATGTTGCGAAAGGCTGCAGAAGCCAAGCATGCTGAAATTGAGCGCAAGATGGCTGAAAAAGCCGAAGCAGAGCGTAAAGCAGAGGAAGCTCGCAAGGCGGAAGCGGCTCGTAAAGCTGAAATGGCACGTATCGAGGCAGCGAGAAAAGCGGAAGCAGATCGGCTAGAGGCGGCTCGTAAAGCAGAAGAAGCTCGACTAGCAGCGGAAGCAAAACGTCTTGAAGAAGAACGTAGAATTGAAGCTGCTCGTATTGAGGCCGCACGCAAAGCGGAGGAAGAAAGAAAAGCGGCCGAAGCTAAGGCACGCTTTGAAGCGCAAAGAGCAGCAGAAAAAGCTGCTTTAGAGGCCAAAAAGGCCGAAGAGGAACGCTTGGCTGCTGAGAATAGAGCTCGTTTAGAAGCACAACGTAAAGCCGAGCAGGAAGCATTGGAAGCAAGACGTGCCGAAGAAGCTCGTAAAGCAGCAGAAGCGAAAGCTGCTTTAGAAGCACAACGTGCTGCTGAGCAAGCCGCTCTTGAAGCGAAGCGTCAAGAAGATGCTCGTAGAGCGGCAGAGGCTAAGGCCGCTTTGGAAGCACAACAAATGGAAGCCGCAAGAAAAGCAGAAGAGGCTCGTCGTGCGGAGGAAGCGCGTAGAGTAGAAGAAGCTCGAATTGAAGCGGAACGTAAAGCTGAGGCCGCTCGCGTAGCAGCAGAAGCAAAACGAGCTGAGGAAGCACGCAAAGCTGAAGCTGCGAGAATTGAAGCAGCGCGTAAAGCTGAACAAGCTCGTTTAGCAGCAGAAGCACGTAGAGCAGAAGAAGCTCGGAAAGCAGAAGCAGCTAGACTTGAGGCACAACGTAGAGCTGAACAGGAACGACTCGAAGCAGCGCGCCGTGCTGAAGAAGCTCGCATTGCTGCAGAGGCTAAACGTGCCGAAGAAGTGCGTAGAGCCGAAGAAGCTCGTCGCATAGAAGAAGCAAGACGTGCCGAAGAGGCTCGTAAAGCAGAGGCGGCTCGCATAGCGGCGGAAGCTCGTAAGGCAGAGCAAGAGCGACTTGCTGCAGAACGAGCTGAAGCAGAACGTCAAGCAGCCGAGGCACGACGCCTTGCTGAGGAACGATATAAAGCGCAACTAGAGGCAGAACGTAAAGCTGAAGCTGCCCGTCAACAAGCGTTGGCTCAAGCTGAAATAGAGCGTAAAGCAAAAGAGCGTGCTGAAGCGATTCAACGTGTTCGAGATCAACAAGAAAGCGCTCGTCGTCGTGCAGAACTTGCCCGTCAACAACTTGAAGCCGAACGTAAGGCTGCTCAAGCATCTAAGAGGACTCCTTCCTTCAGTGAACTTGATGATATTCATGGGGATACATCAAATGTAACTATTCCAAATGCTGTATCCATTGATGAGTTGACAAAACCTAGACCGACTGCATCTCAAAATACACGTCGTCGTGAGCAACGTCAACCTCAATTGTCGCCAAATCAGCAATATGTGCAGATAAATCCTGTAGCGAATGAGCCGCAACAAGATCAAATGCCATATACTCCACAAAATGAACAGCAAAATGATGAAGAAAACCCACCAAGATTATATCCATTAGGTTAAGACCCTTAATTTCTAAAAAAGAAATTTTAGATTAAAGTTTAAGATATAGGAGTGAATTAATAGCTGTTTAAATATAGAGAGGACAAGCAATTTTATATGCTTGTCCTCTTTTTAAAATCCATATGAATTTTGTGTTTTACATTGACTTTCAAAGGTGGATTCAGTACAATAAATAAAGAAAATGCATATATGGTACGAGAGACCATTGCATAATACAATACCTTTTAATTTAGTCCAGAGAGGCTGAGAAAGGAATATAGTTGAAGTGCCCATAGGGGCTTCTTTGTGCAAACTATTTGACCTTTTGCCCTGGGCAAAAGGTCTTTTTTGTTACGTGAGTTAGGAGGAAATCATAGAAGGTTCCACTATTAAAGGGGAAATCCATTATTAACCTTTTTATGGAACCAAGTACTCGTACTCGTAGTTCCTTTGAGTTAGCCGGAAAATATTTAGGGGCTGACGTAATCAATCTTTCTCCTAGTGGATCTTCCATGGGTAAAGGTGAAAGCTTCCGCGATACATTATTAACTATGTCCTACATGGGTACAGATGCTATCGTAATGCGCCACAGCGCAGAAGGTGCACCTTTATATGCTACGAAAGCCGTAGATCCGATTATCATTAATGCAGGTGATGGCGCTCATGAGCATCCAACACAAGCATTACTAGACATGTATTCTATCTTAGAGAAAAAGGAATCTATTGAAGGATTAAAGGTGGTTATCCTTGGCGATATAATGCATAGTCGCGTAGCACGCTCCAACATTTATGGACTTACAAAAATGGGGGCTGATGTACATCTGGCTGGTCCTCGTACAATGGTATATCCAGAACTTGAAAAATTAGGTGTTACCGTACACCACGATATTCGTGAAGCCGTTGTTGATGCAGATGTGGTAAACGTACTTCGCATTCAATTAGAACGCATTCACTCTGCACTATATCCTACAAACAGAGAATATGCACGTATCTTTGGTATTAATAACGATGTATTGAAATTAGCTAAAGACGATGTAATGGTCATGCATCCAGGTCCAATGAACCGTGGTCTAGAAATCGCACCAGATGTGGCGTATTCTGATCAATCAGTAATTCAAGAACAAGTGCGTAATGGCGTAGCTATACGTATGGCTGTATTGTACTTAACTATTATCGGAGGTGACGGTAGTGAGCTTGCTTATTAAAAATGGTACGGTAGTAAATCCGGCGAAAAAACAAAACGAAGTAGCAGACATTCTCGTAAAAGATGGTAAAATTGCAGCCATCGGTCAAAACTTAAATGCTGAAGGTGCTGAGATATATGATGCAACAGGTCTTATTGTAGCACCAGGCCTTATCGATATTCACACACATTTGCGTGAGCCAGGTCAAGAAGCGAAAGAAGATTTCCACTCCGGTACACAAGCCGCTGCTGCAGGTGGTTTCACACGTGTTGTAACTATGGCTAATACAAATCCTGTGGTAGATAATGCTGCGCTCGTAAGAGGGTTGCAAAAGCAAGCCGAACTTACTGGTGTTGTTAAGGTAGAATTTATTGGTGCTGTATCAAAAGGTCTTGAAGGTAAGGAACTTGCTGAAATGGGGGATATGGCAGAAGCTGGTGTAGTAGCTTTCTCCGATGATGGCCACTATGTAGAAAATGCTGCATTTATGCGTCGTGCTTTAGAATACTCGTCCATGTTTAATAAGATGGTTATCGACCATGCAGAAGATATTACATTGACTAAAAATGGCCATATGCATGAAGGTATTGTTTCTTATGAATTAGGTGTTATTGGTCGTCCTGCAGTAGCTGAAGATTTGGCTGTTGCTCGTGATATCTTGTTATCTGAAATGACAGGTGGTCATATCCATATTGCTCACGTAAGTAGTAAAAATACTGTAGATATGGTGCGCCGTGCGAAGGCTAAAGGCCTTAATGTAACCTGTGAAGTTACAAGCCAACATTTGTCTTTCACAGATGAATACCTACGCGAATATAACCCAGCATTCAAAATGGCTCCTCCAATTCGCTCAGAAGATCATCGCCAAGCATTATTAGAAGGCTTGAAAGATGGCACAATCGATGCGATTATTACAGACCATGCACCACATGCATACGAAGAAAAAGACCATGAATTCTGCTGTGCACCAAATGGTTTCAGTGGCCTCGAAACATCTTTGGCAGCGGTTATTACAAATGCATATGGTCTTGATAAACTTAGCATTGATCAAGTTGTGTACTATATGAGTACTCGACCAGCTGAGTTGATGCACCTTGATGCAGGTGTTATTGAAGTTGGTAAGCCAGCGGATATTACTGTATTCTCTACAACTGAAAAGTGGACAGTAGATAGAAATAAATTTTATACAAAAGGTAAAGTTAGCCCATTTGATGGTATGACTGTTACAGGTAAAGCTAAACTCACAGTAGTTGATGGCAAAATTGTTATGAAGGAGGGCGTAGTCTTATAATGAAAGGCAAGTTAGTTCTTGAAGATGGTTCCGTGTTTGAAGGTTCCTTATTAGGTGGCGCTCCTACGGTAGGTGAAGTTGTATTTAACACAGGTATGACCGGGTATCAAGAAATCTTGACTGACCCATCCTATGCGGATCAAATTATTACATTAACCTATCCTTTAATTGGTAATTATGGTACTTTAAATTCTATCACTCAAGGTCCTAAACCATATTGTAAAGGTTTTATTGTAGGTGAACTGTGTGACTTTCCATCTAACTGGCAAAATGAGGGGTTATTTAGTGAGTATCTTCGTTTGCACGGCATCCCTTGCCTTTATGATGTAGATACACGTGCGATTACACGTGTTCTTCGTAACCATGGTGTAATGAAGGGCGTACTCGTACGCTCTGATTACCCTATGGAGGATATTCAAAAATTGTTTAAACAAGACTTGCCAACAGATCAAGTTATGCGTGTAACTACAAAATGGCAAGGTATGCGTGGCGATAAAAATGCTGAAAGAAACCAATCTTTGGCATCTGTATGGGGCATCAAGTATTGGCACAAGCTTATGGTGGTACCACATTCAAATTGAAATTTGGTCACCGTGGTTCTAACCATCCTGTACAAGATTTACGTACTGGTCGGGTATATATTACATCTCAAAACCATGGCTATGCGGTAGATGATACTTCTTTGCCAGATTTCGTAGAAATTACACATCGTAGTGTAAATGATGGTACCGTAGAAGGTATGCGTCATAAAGAATTGCCAATCTTCTCCGTACAATACCATCCAGAAGCATCCCCAGGACCTACTGATAACCTATATTTATTTGACGAATTTGAAGACTTAATGAGAAAGGGAAAATAATATGACCTCAGAAGCAAAAAAAGTACTTGTAATTGGTTCTGGTCCAATTATTATCGGTCAAGCTGCAGAGTTTGATTATGCTGGTACACAAGCATGCCGTTCCCTTCGAGAAGAGGGTTATAAAGTAGTATTAGTTAACTCCAACCCTGCTACTATTATGACTGATACAGATATTGCAGACCGCGTATATGTAGAACCGATTAGTCTTGAATTCGTAACAGAAGTTATAAAAAAAGAACGCCCTTGGGGCTTGTTGGCTACATTAGGTGGTCAAGTAGGTCTTAATATGGCGGTACAATTGTCTGAAGCTGGCGTATTAGAAGAATATGGTGTAAAACTTCTTGGTACAACTCTTGAAGCCATTAAACAAGCGGAAGACCGTGAACTCTTCAAAGAAGCGATGAAGGAAATCAAGCGCGATAGTGCAGATAACTGCATCATCGTATGTAATATGGAAAATATTGACCCTGTTGGTGTGCATACTGGGGATTCTATCGTTGTGGCACCAAGCCAAACCTTGAACGATATTCAATACCAAATGTTGCGTACCGCATCTGTAGAGATTATCCGTTATTTAAAAATCGAAGGCGGTTGTAACGTACAATACGCTTTGAATTCAAATAGCAACGAATATATTGTTATCGAAGTAAACCCTCGCGTATCTCGTTCCTCTGCATTGGCATCTAAGGCAACTGGGTACCCAATTGCGAAAGTAGCAGCAAAAATTGCAGTAGGCATGACATTGGATCAAATTACAAATGCTGTAACCGGTGAAACTAAAGCATGCTTTGAGCCGACTCTTGACTATGTAGTAACTAAGTTTCCACGCTGGCCATTTGAAAAATTCAACTTGGCAGATCGTACCTTGGGCACACAAATGAAAGCCACTGGCGAAGTTATGGCCATCGACCGTTCTTTGGAAGGCTCCTTACTTAAAGCAATTCGTTCCTTGGAAATTGGTTTAGACCATATTGAGCTTAAGAAAATCGCTCATGAGTCTATGGAACAATTGATCGAACGTTTACATTTAGTAGATGATGAACGTATCTATGTTGTAGCAGAAGCACTTCGCAAGGGAATTAGTGTAGAAAAAATCCACTATATTACAAAAATTGATACATTCTTTATTGAAAAAATTAAAAACATTGTTACTGTGGAAAAAGCATTGGCTGAGCAAGGTTTAACAGAGGATGTATTGCGCAAAGCAAAACGTTATTCCTTCACTGATTCTGTTATCGCTCGTTATGCTAATACAACTGTAGAAGATGTTCGTGCAAAACGTAAAGAATGGAATATTCTTCCAACATATAAATACGTAGATACATGTGCTGCAGAATTCGAATCTAAAACACCGTACTATTACAGTGCTTATGCACAAGAAGACGAAGTTAAACCACTAGGCGAAAAATCCGTAGTGGTACTTGGTTCTGGCCCGATTCGTATTGGTCAAGGCGTAGAGTTTGACTACTGCTCCGTACATTCCTCATGGGCCCTTCGTAAAGCGGGTTATCAATCTATTATGATTAATAACAACCCAGAAACAGTGTCTACTGACTTTGATATTTCTGACTCTTTATACTTTGAGCCATTGACTGTGGACGATGTAATGGAAATCATCAATAAAGAACAGCCAGCTGGCGTCATTGCTCAATTTGGTGGTCAAACGGCTATCAATTTGGCAGGCCCATTGGCAGAACGTGGTGTCAAAATCCTCGGTACATCCGTAGATAGCATCGATATGGCGGAAGACCGTGAACGCTTTGATGAATTGTTGGCGAAACTTGGTATCCCTCGCCCAGTAGGTGCTCTGGTAACCTCTGATGAAGAAGCACAAGAAGCGGCTAAAAAGTTGAAATACCCATTAATCGTTCGCCCTTCTTATGTATTGGGCGGTCGTGCGATGGAAATCGTATACAACGATAAAGAGCTTGATGTATACATGAAGGAAGCTCAACATTTGAGCCAAGAATTGATTGATCAAATTGTTGATTATACACGTCGTATTGCGGTAGGTCTCAATGTTAAAGGTGTTCTAAATATCCAGTATATCGTGGCTGATGGTGAGCTTAATGTTATCGAAGTAAACCCTCGCTCTAGTCGTACTGTACCGTTCATTTCCAAGGTTACAGGCATCAATATGGTTGAATGTGCAACTCGTATTGCCCTAGGTGAAAGTCTAAGTGATTTAGGTTTACCATTAGGTCTTGTACCTAATAAACCATATGTAGCTGTAAAAGCACCTGTATTCTCCTTCTCTAAAATGGGCCTTGTAGAAATCGCTCTTGGACCTGAAATGAAGTCTACTGGTGAGGTTATGGGGATTGGTCGCACATATTCTGAAGCTTTATTCAAAGCTATCAATGGTGCCAACATGCGTATCCCAGAGGATGGTACAATCCTTATGACTGTTGCAGACCGCGATAAAGAGGAAGCTAGTCAATTAGCAAAAGGCTTTATTGATTTGGGTTATCACATTGAAGCAACTGGTGGTACTGGTAAATACTTCAAGGAACATGGCGTTGACTGCAAGGTAGTTAACAAAATCTCTGAAGGCGATGATAACTGTGCTGACCACATTCGTCAAGACAAAGTCGATCTTGTACTTAATACATTGACTGCAGGTAAACGACCTGAACGCGAAGGCTTCCAATTGCGTCGTCTTGCTGTAGAAATGGGTACACCATGCTTAACAAGTCTCGATACAGCACGGGAAGTATTGCGTGTTGTGGCGAATCGTAAAGATGATGCGAACTACACTGTAGAAGCATTACAAGATTTTGAATTGGAGTAAAATCATGAGTGGCTATGTAGAACAGGGCGAAGTCGTTCGCAATGAGCAAATAGGCTCTGATGTGTGGATTATGGATGTTCACGCACCAAAACAAGCAGCAGAAGCAAAGGTAGGACAGTTTTGTAATGTTCGCGTAGCGGATTCTACGGCACCATTGTTGCGCCGCCCTATTAGCTATGCTGGATTTGATGCCCGAAAGGGTACGATTACCCTTTTGTATCGCGTCGTAGGCAAGGGGACTGAAATTATGACACGTCTCGTGCCTGGTGATACATTAGATTGTTTAGGTGTGGTCCTATGCCTATGATGAAAGGCGTAGCACAAGTGGCTAAAGAACTCAATGTGCCATGCCAAGTATCTTTAGAAGAGCGCATGGGATGTGGTACGGGCGGTTGCTTAGGTTGCGCTTGTGATGGTGCCGGTGGCAAACGTTATAAAGTTTGTAAAGATGGTCCTGTATTCCCAGCTGAGGAGGTGTTCTTTTAATGCGTGAACGCGATTTAAATAACACCGTTACGCCTAATCCAAAGCTCGCCATCGATTACTGCGGGATTAAGATGAAAAATCCTATTATCGCTGCATCTGGTACCTTTGGTAATGGCCCTGAGTATGCTGGTTATTTAGACCTTAGTAATGAAGTAGGTGCTATTTCTGTAAAAGGATTAACACCTAAAGGTCGTCATGGCAATCCTGGTACTCGCATTGCAGAAACACCATCTGGCGTATTGAACTGTATTGGCCTTGAAAATCCTGGGGCTGAACATTTTGTTAAAGAAATTCTGCCGGATATTAAGAAATATGATGTACCTTTATTAGCCAATATGTCTGCGGGCACAATTGATGAGTTTACTTGGATGGCAGAGACACTATCTGTAGATGGTATTGCAGGATTAGAAGTAAACGTATCTTGCCCAAATGTAGAATGTGAAGGCATGGCCTTTGGTGTAGATCCAAAGGTCGTTGAATCAGTAACTAAAGCGGTTCGTAAGGTAACGGATAAACCTGTTATCGTTAAGCTTTCACCAAATGTAACAGACATTGTAGAAATCGCAAAAGCCGTTGAAGCAGGCGGTGGCAATGGGGTAAGTCTAATTAATACCTTGTTGGGCATGGCTATAGATATTCACCGTCGTAAGCCTGTATTGGGTAATACTTACGGTGGATTATCAGGCCCAGCCGTAAAGCCTGTGGCTCTTCGCATGGTTCATCAAGTTTATAAAGGGGTAACTATTCCTATTATTGGTCTTGGTGGTATCATGACTGGCACAGATGCTATCGAATTTATGATGGCAGGGGCGCAAGCCGTTCAAGTTGGTACAGCTACGATGGTAGATCCAACAGCAATTTCACGTATTACCCGTGAAATGAGCGAATATGTAGAACAATATAATCTTAACAGCATCACTGATATTGTAGGTGCTGTTCATCAAGCTTAATAAAATCATATCTACGGTGAACTTAAGCAACCATAAGCATTGCCGTAATGTAAGATCTGATACAAAAAGACCTAGTACAAATTGTACTAGGTCTTTTCTTATGTATTGTATTGGCATCTATAATCAAATAGGTACCAATCATATGAGCTGTTAATGTCATAGTATGGTAATAGTATGTACAAATATGATTATACATAGGCTTTGTAAAAGTCAATAAATTGCTGTGCTACTGGGGAAAGTGCATGGCCTTTAAGTGTGATAAAAGCTTTTTTGAAATCCCCCGAGAATTCTGGCAATTTGATGCGGGCCATTTTGCGATGATTAATGAGTTCCTTAGCGTCCATTGGGACTAAAGAAACTGTACGACCAGAAGAGGCCCACTCAATAGCTGAGCTTTTTGTTGTAGTTATAGCTACCGCATTAAGTTGCTCCATATCTGTTAAGCTAGATTGCATAATCATTCGAACAGAGCCACCAGAAAGGGATAGAGGACATTTTTTTATGTCTTCCCACGTGATGGTATCATGCTCACGATCTGTCCAGAATACATCACGACGGAAAATAGCGTATAAATGCTCTTCTTGGGTAAGCAGGATATCGAATTTATCGATATCTACCATTTGAATATTGGCGATACCTAATTCGGCGCTACCGTTGATGAGTTGGGTCACTACATTTGTCATAAGTCCTTCATAAATTTCAAAATGGACAGATGGATATTTCATGGAAAAAGCTGGTAAATATTGCTGTACGATTGGCGTTGAACGAGATGCAGACGTCGCAATACGTAAAGTACCTTCAATGCGTGAATTCAATTGTTGTACAGCATTATATGTAGATTCTTCAATAGAGCAGAGTTGTTGTGCTTTTTCGTAGAAGATTTTACCAGCATCTGTTAATTGCAAGTTTGATCCTCGTTGGCCGCGTTTAATGTTGATTAATTGAGCCCCAAATTCAGCCTCTAAATATTTCAACTGCTTACTTAACGCTGGTTGTGTAATATGAAGAATCTCTGCGGCCTGTGTCATATTGCCCGTTTGAACAAGGGTAATAAAATTGTGGTAGTAAGATGTATCCATAGAATCTCCCTATTATACACATAATATGATAAATAAAAATTATAACGAACTAAGTAACGGTCATTTCACATTTAATAAAATGCTATATATACTAAATTCAACAAAGTAATAGAAAGTAAATTGAGTTTTAAAATATCTTTCTATACTTATCACAAATTTTGATATACAACAAGAGTTAAGAAAGTAGGTACTACTATGGGCGTGGTAAAAAGAACCTTAGGTCAAGCAATTCGTAATTGGGAAGCACGTAGATTAATGACGGCTCGTAATAAAATTAGCCGGAAAAAACAATTAGAACGAGTATGGCCTTATCCTATGACTAAGGAAAAACGTCGTGAACTCGGTCAAGGCATAGCCGGTTTAGTTAATAACGGCAATTAAAAGTTTGGAATCTACTAACTAGATTAGTTATCTAGTGGTAGTACCACCTCAATAGAATCTAATACAGTACAAGTAGCAGCTCCATGACTTATGTCTTGGAGCGCTTTTTGTATGCGCTCTACATCAGTAGGTGGTATTAGAATTGTAATGTCTACATATTCACCAAAGCTTGCTTCATAATGTAAATTTTCGTCCTGTAAATATCTTTCTACTGATCCATACAGCGAATAGTCAATCTTTGCTTGTACTCGGGTTCGTGTTGTATGTAGTTCTTTAGGGGCAAGACGTAAGGTTTCCGCAACAGAGTGTGAATAGGCCCGAATCAAGCCACCAGCGCCCAATTTAATACCTCCAAAATAACGCGTTACGACGACGGCTACATTGGTAATGCCAGTCTTTTTGAGTACTTCTAGCATTGGTTTACCTGCTGTACCTGATGGTTCTCCATTATCGGAAGATCGTTGTTGTTCTTGCTGTGGGCCTAATGCATAGGCTGTACAGTTATGGCGCGCATCCCAGAATTCTTTATTGATGCGGCTTATAAAGGTTTGGGCTTCCTCTTCAGTCTTGCAAGGATATACAGTTGTTATAAACCGTGATTTTTCAACAACATATTCATGGCGAAATTCTTTTGCTAGAGAAATAAATTCCACCGTAGGGCTTATTGATTCAGACATATATTCACCTCCTTTGGAATCAAAGTTTATGTTTATTCATCATCACTTTATTATAATCTATTTATGAAGGCTATGTATAGGTAAAAGAGGTTAATTCCCTTGTAAAAATGAAATAACCCTCTATATTTGGTAGGATATTGACGTAATGAGAATTTATGTTATTATTAAATATAGATATATGAGTAGTTACTCATGAAATATGTTCAATATTGAAGTTTTAGAGTATATTAAACATTCTTAGTGAACCTGTTTATGGCTATTTTATTTACAATAAGGTATATATCATTTTTATAGACCGATGTTTAGACGTATATTTAAGTATATAGATACAAAATATAGTACGGATTTGTAATAATATAGTAAGTTGTAAGATAAGATATATGTATCTACAGAGTAGAAAGGCCTGTGAATATGAGCGTAAAAAAACAAGAATTTGATATTACAGGTATGCACTGTGCAGCCTGTGTAAAACGTGTTGAAAATGTTGTTTCTAAACTTGATGGCGTAGAATCTGTTAAGGTTAACCTCTTAACTCGAAAGGGGAGCGTTGAATATAAAGACGGGGCTGCTGTAGATTCACAACAGATAATTGATGCCATTACGAATATCGGCTTTGGTGCTGCAGAAGCAGACGAAACAAAGCAAGAAATAGAAAAGGTTAACTTAAAACCTCATATTATACGACTTATTATTGCTGCTTGTATGGCGGTACCGATGATGATTAATATGACCTTACATCGATTTGGTATTCAGGCATTGCCTGTATGGGTAGAGTTTGTTCTTGCTACTATTGCTCAGTTTGGTCCTGGTCTCATGTTCTATAAGAGCGCCTGGAGTGCAGTGAAAAATGGGGCGCTTACGATGGATGTACTCGTAGTAATGGGCACGACGGTAGCTTATCTATTCAGTATCTATAACTGGCAATTTCACCCTGAATTAGGCCCTCATGGAATATATTTTGAAACCTCTGCGTGGCTCATTACCTTTATCCTTCTTGGTAAACTCTTAGAAGAGATTGCAAAAGGCCGTACCTCCGAAGCACTTCAAAAATTGATTGCCTTACAACCTGCAACGGCTCATGTGTTGCGTGATGGAGAATTTATTGATATCCCTACATCTAAGGTGGTAGCCGGTGATATTTTACAAGTTCGTGCAGGTGAAAAGATCCCCGTTGATGGCACGATTACTGAGGGATATTCCACAGTAGATGAGGCTATGCTGACCGGTGAAAGCTTACCGGTAGAAAAACAAGTTGGTTCTGAAGTTATTGGTGCTACTATAAACCTAAGTGGTGCTTTTACCATGGAAGCCAAGCGTATCGGTTCCGATACGATGTTGTCTCAAATTATCAAGGTTGTAGAAGAGGCACAAACCTCCAAGGCTAGTATTCAACGTATTGCAGATATCGTGGCTCAATATTTTGTACCGACCGTTATTGGCCTTGCTGTTTTGACAGGTCTTGTGTGGTACTTCATTATGGGAGATTCTATTAACGTTGCTCTCATTAATGCAACAGCGGTACTGGTTATCGCATGTCCTTGTGCGCTTGGCCTTGCTACACCAACATCTATCATGGTTGGGTCTGGCCTTGGTGCGGAACACGGTGTGCTCATCAAGAGTGCAGAATATCTTGAAAAAGCGGGTAAACTCGATGCCATTGTTATGGATAAAACCGGTACCCTTACACAGGGTGTATTGGATGTGACGGCTTTCAAAAATTATAATGGTGATGAAAGTACTAATATGTCTATTATGATGGCTCTTGAAAGTGGTACATCTCATCCGATTGCAAAGGCCATGGTTTACTATGGTGAAGATCATGGCTATAAAGGTAAAGCTGTTGAACTTGAAAGTTTTGCTGATGTACCAGGTAAAGGGTTACAAGGTGCATACCAAGGCGTATCCGTACAACTTGGGCACAGTCGTTGGATGAATGAACTAGGTTATGATTTAACAGCGGTTCAAGAAGATATTTTACAATTTGAAGAACAAGGTGCTTCCGTATCTGTTCTAGCTGTAGATGGCGTTGTTAGTGCTTTGTGGGCTGTAGAAGACGAATTACGTCCAGAAACTATTGAGGTTGTAAAAGAGTTACATGCTCAAGGTATTGATGTATGGATGCTTACAGGTGATAATCGTCGAACTGCTCAATATATTGCTAAGCAAGCAGGTATTACTCATGTTATAGCTGAAGTATTGCCTCAAGACAAGGCTAGTAAGGTAAAAGAATTACAAGATAAAGGTCTTGTAGTGGGGATGGTTGGTGACGGTATCAATGATGCTCCTGCTCTCGTTACGGCAGATATTGGTTTTGCTATTGGCAGTGGTACAGATATTGCGGTAGAAGCAGCCGACATCGTCCTTGTACGAAATGATTTACATACCTTGGTACAAGCAGTACGACTCAGCCGTAAGACAATGACCAATATTAAACAAAACCTATTTTGGGCATTGATCTTTAACTGTATTGGCATTCCTTTGGCCGCTATTGGTGCGTTAAATCCCATGATTGCTGGTACAGCGATGGCATTTAGCTCTGTTACAGTTGTAGGTAATTCACTTCGTTTGAAACGAGCTAAAATTTAAGATTATACATATAATTGAATACTATAAAGCACCTATACAGAGGTATAGGTGCTTTATTATATCTACAGACATATAGTTAAGTATATATTTATATCTTATATTGAGACGTGAAATGAATATTTAATTCCTACGATAATGGTGTTTTTAGACGGCTTATGATTTGTTATACTGAATATAGTAATTGATTTAAAAGAGAGGTTCATGATTATGAAATTAAGTACTCGAGACATTGTCTATATTGGTTTTATTGCCGCGTTATGTGCAGTGGCTACTACAATTCGCATTGAAATACCAGGTGGCGCTATGGTTCATTTAGGATCGGCTGCACTCTTTACAACATCTATACTTTTTGGTGGATTATATGGAGGCTTGGGTGCGGCAATTGGATCTGCACTATTTGATCTCTTTGGTGGTCATACACAGTACATCGTATTCTCTTTCTTTATTAAAGGAATTGCAGGACTTATCGTAGGTGGTATGACTGCAGGCTATTTGCCACCCTCTATTACAAAACCAACTGCATCCTTTGGTCGTATTTTAGTAGCCCTTATTATTGGTGCTGTTTGGACCGCTTTTGGCTACTTCCTTGCGTGGTGGTTCGTTCTTGAAAGTGCGGTCGTGGCGGCTAGTAAAATTCAATACTCTTTGATTACAAGTGCCGCAGGAATTGTGGTTGCTATTGTATTAACCCCTAAATTACAAACGATAGTGCGCAGATTGTTTACTAAAAATTAATTGCTACAATGTCTTAGCATGTTTTAGTTAGGCACTGCTAAAAAAGCTATAATAATCTGATACATTGATAAATAAACTATCATATCGATAAATACAAAAGCCTTTAGTTGCTAAATTAGTTTAGCGTCTAAAGGCTTTTTGGTTAGGTTATTATTTTATAATTAGTGATTGTATTAGCTATTAAATTATTAGAAATTACAAAGGTCGTTTAAGTTTTCTGCCATTGTAGGGTGTGTGAAGATTTGATTTTTGAAATATGTATATGGAATGTTATTATCCATAGCCATTTTAATTAAGTTAATCAATTCTTCTGCGCCTTGGGAATAGAGTGTAGCGCCCAGGATTAAGTCGTTATCCGCATCCACAACAATTTTAAAGGCGCCTTTTAAATAGTCGTTTACATGTGCTCTAGGCATGGTAGCTACGAGCATTTCTTTCGTTTTAACCGTATATCCTTGGTTGATTGCATCTTCTTCTGTAAGACCTACACGAGAAAGTGGAGGTGTTAAGAAGGTAGTATAAGGAATATTTTTACGATCTTTTAAGGTATACTGGCTGTTACCAGTAAGTGCGCCAAATACGATACGGAAGTCATCAAGAGATATATATGTGAATTGAGGACCACCGTTTACATCACCGACTGCGTATACACCAGGGACGGAGCTTTCACAAGTATCATTAACTACAATAGCACCGCGTTCGTTAGTAGCGATGTCCGTATGTTCTAAACCAATATTAGCCGTATTGGCTTTGCGACCTGTAGCGTATAGAACAGCATCAAAAGTGTAGTTTTGATTATTAGCGGTGATAACTGGTTTGTCTCCATCATTGGATACAGATTCTAATGTTACATTATTAAGAATGGTAATGCCTTGTTCAGTTAAGTACTCGTTAGCTAGTTCTTGAACGATAGGTTCTTCGCGTTTTAAGATGCTAGATTCGATGTTGAATACAGTTACCTTAGCACCAAGTTTTGCATATAGGCTGGCAAATTCAAGACCGATAGGACCAGCGCCGATAACACCTAATGTACTAGGTTGAGTAGGTAATTGTTGAATTTCTGTACTATTATAGAAGCCTATAGCCGTATCAATGCCAGAAATATTAGGTTTAATCGCTACAGCACCAGTGTTTATAACGATAGTGTCAGCAGATAATATAATCTTATCCTCGCCAGCGGTAACGGCGATTTCTTTATTGCTAATAAATGCACCATGCCCAGTATAGACATCGACATGTTCATTTGTATCTAACATACCGAAGTTTTTATTGCGTAAGCGAGATGTAACAACTTCACGTTGGTTTAATACTTGATCGTATGATAAGCCTTTTGATGCGGCAATGATCATCGTCTTAGTAGGGATACATGCGATATTAATACATGTACCACCGTACATTAGAGGATTTTCTTCAATCATGGCTACAGATTTGCCCATAGAGCCAAATTTTGCGGCTAAGGTTTTACCAGCTTTGCCGAAACCTAAGACGATAATGTCATATTGTTTGGTATTCATACAATACCTCCTATCTTTTATATTGAAAATATTAGATATTGATATTATAGCATATTATTATAAATATAAAAGTAGAAATTAGAATTAATTAGCATTGATTATGAATTAAATTTGTCTAGAATGATTATGTTAAGGTAGTCAATTAGTTTATTGGTTTTTTGTTAAAGGGGATGAGATAGCTTGTATATCTGTGATTATATCAATAAATTAAGTGTGTTAAGTATTTCTACTTGACACATTTCTTTATGTACGGTAGTATATGTAAAGTAATATGACTTGACAGTGATGGAGGTGGCGAAATGGAAGAACGAGTGCTCATAAGTTTGCTCTTAGATTTCTATGGGCCATTGTTGACGGACAAGCAACGCATGTCCTTACAACTTCACCACGAAGATGATATGTCCCTTGGCGAGATTGCTGAGGAATTAGGCGTATCACGACAGGCTGTACACGATAATTTACAGCGTGCTCGACACATTTTAAATGATTACGAATCAAAATTGCACTTGGTGGCACAATATGAACAACGGGAAGGCTTGCTTTCACAGTTGAAAGCAACATTGCCTAAAGAGGTGTTGTCCGAAACTAAGGTGCAACAAGTATTGGCGCAAATGGAGGGATATTATGGCATTTGATAGCTTGTCAGAAAAACTGCAAGAAGCCTTTCAATCCTTAAAAGGGAAGGGCAAAATTACAGAAGATGATGTCAATCTTGCGTTGCGTCAGGTACGTACAGCTTTATTAGAAGCTGACGTTAACTTTATGGTAGCAAAGGACTTTGTTAAGTCCATTAAGGAAAAGGCCCTTGGTGAAGAGGTGTTCGGATCCTTGAATCCAGCCCAAACGGTTATTAAAATCGTAAATGATGAGTTAACGGCTCTCTTGGGTGGTACGCAAAGTCGTATCATGATTTCTAGCAAGCCACCAACAATTATTATGCTCGTTGGTTTACAAGGCGCTGGTAAGACTACAACAGCTGGTAAACTAGCTGTATACCTACGTAAACAAGGTAAACGTCCGATGCTTGTCGCTGCCGACGTATATCGTCCAGCTGCGATTACTCAGTTGCAAGTTGTAGGTAAGCAAATTGATATTCCTGTATTTGCGGATGAAACACCTGGTGCGAATCCAGTAGATATTGCGCGTCGCGCTGTAGAGCAAAGCACGCATATGCTGAAAGATGTTGTTATCATCGATACAGCAGGTCGTTTGGCAATTGATGAAGTCCTCATGGATGAGTTGTCCAATATCAAGGCTGCTGTTCGACCTCATGAAATTCTACTCGTTGTAGATTCTATGATCGGTCAAGATGCGGTAACAACAGCGCAAACATTTAATGAAAAATTAGGTGTTGATGGTGTTATCCTTACTAAACTTGATGGTGATGCGCGCGGTGGTGCCGCATTATCTATCAAAGCTGTAACAGGCTTGCCAATCAAGTTCACTGGTGTGAGCGAAAAAATGGATGGCTTTGATGTATTCTATCCAGACCGCATGGCTTCTCGTATTCTCGATTTGGGCGACTTTAAAACATTGATTGAAAATGTACAAGGCGCCATCGATGAAGAAGAAGCTCGTGAAATGGCAAAGAAAATGGCTAAAAACAATTTCACTTTGGATGACTTCTTAAAACAGATGAACCAGGTGAGAAAGTTAGGGCCATTACAAAATATTATTGGCATGTTGCCAGGTATGGGGCAAATTAAGGACCAATTAAAGGACCTTGATTTGAATAGTAAAGAGGTGCGTCGTATTGAGGCTATCATTACATCCATGACGGCGGCAGAGCGAGAAAATCCAAGTATTCTTAATGGTTCTCGCCGCAAGCGTATTGCATTAGGTTCTGGTACACAGGTTCAAGATGTAAATCGCTTGTTGAAACAATTTGAAGAAGCGCGGAAGATGATGAAGCGCATGCAAGGTTTACGTGGCGGTAAGGGCGGTTTCCCTGGAATGCCTAAATTGCCGTTTATGTAATACATGGGCAGGGGCGCTGAACTTGTCCATCCACATCAGTATAAGGAGGTGAATTTCACAATGTTAAAAATTCGTTTGACTCGTTTAGGTGCTAAAAAAGCTCCTTTCTACCGTATCGTAGTTGCTGACGCACGTGCTCCACGTGAAGGTCGTCCTGTTGACACAATTGGTCAATATGATGCTACTAAACAACCAGCTATCGTTAATGTAGACGAAGAAAAAGCTTTGGCTTGGTTAGCTAAAGGTGCTCAGCCTACTGACACTGTTCGCTCCTTGTTCAAAAAACAAGGCGTTATGCAAAAATTTGCAGACGCTAAAAAGTAATTAATAGAGAGGCATACTGTGATGATAGAATTAATTTCATTAATTGCGAAATCATTAGTGAAGCAGCCTGATGCCGTTTCTGTTACCATGGTCCAAAAGGGGAATGTGGAAGTTTACGAACTTCATGTAGCCCCAGAGGATATGGGTAAAGTCATCGGAAAGCAAGGTAGAATTGCTAAAGCGATTCGCTCTGTGGTGAAAGCGGCGGCTATTAAAGAGAACAAAAAGATATCTGTTGATATTGTTTAAAAGGGAGTATTCCAATGGAAGAAATGACATTACGTGTCCCTGTAGCAGTAAAAGCAAAAGTAACAGACGACTTGAAAGCGAAAATTGTATCCGATCTTGAAACTCGCCTTGATATGGTAAATAAAGATTTGGAAGCAATTGAGTTTCAAGCCCAACGTATTTTGGCTGATGCAGCTAAAGTTGATGCTACAAGTCTTACTGCTATTCGTCAACAAATCGACGAAGAAAAAAATAAACGCTTGGCTTTCAAAGAAGAAGTAACAGCTAAATTGAAGGATGCTAAGGAGTTGTCTTTAGGAACTGAAATTCCTCAAGGTACATTAGAGCAAACAGTTACCGTTAAAATCGGGGATAATTTGGATGCCTTGATGGGCGCTGAAATCCTATTAGAAGACGGTAAGATCGTTGCGTTTCGTCAATAATGAAGCATAACGATTTCATCACAATAGGTGTTATCATCGCCCCGCACGGTGTGCGGGGTGATCTTCGTATTATGCCTCAAACCGATTTTCCAGAACGGTTTATGCATATGGATGCCTGTTACATCGATGGTAAAGAATACCACGTTGCATCCGCACGATTTCATATCTACATATAGGTATATTAGCGTAAAAGTTATATAATATAGCTATATATAGATAATACTAATGGGTTAATGTGAGTTAATAAGTACAGGGGACGGTTTATGCGTATTGATATTGTATCTTTATTTCCAGATTTTTTTGATGCGTTTTTTAATCATTCCATCATAAAACGAGCTATTGAGACAGAACGTCTATCTGTGGGTGTAACGAATCCTCGAGATTTTAGCCATAATAAGCATGGCCAAGTAGATGATACACCATATGGTGGTGGGGCTGGTATGCTTATGATGGCACCTCCTATTTTTGAAGCCGTAGAATCCGTTATTGCTCAATATGATAGTGATATTAATGATATTTATACCACAGATGAGATGTGTGATGAAATGAGTCTTATTGGTAATCCTAATGAAAGTATACGACGTCGTATTATCTTTATGGGACCTACAGGACAGCCTTTCACACAGGAGAAGGCTCGTGAATTGGCTAGCTATGATCAAGTGGTCCTTATTTGTGGTCATTATGAAGGTGTAGATTATCGCGTAGAGAAACATCTTGTAGATGAAACGATTTCTATTGGTGATTATGTATTGACCGGTGGTGAGTTGCCAGCTATGGTAGTTACTGATGCAGTGGCTCGCATGATTCCCGGTGTATTAGGCGCAGCTAGTGGGGCCCAAGAGGATTCCTTTTATGAGCCCCTTTTAGAATGCCCACAATATACAAAACCACCAGAATTTAGAGGTTGGACTGTACCAGATGTATTACGCAGTGGTCATCATAAAAATATTGCTGCATGGCGTCAAAAAGAAGCACTGAAACGAACCCGCTTGTTGAGACCTGACTTATTAGAACGACCATTAACAAAAGAGGAAGTTAAACTGTTAAAAGAAATTGTTGCAGAAGAGTCTAGGCTATGAAATTTAAGTGTTATGATGTTGTAGAGATTCAGGGAAAACGATATGTAGTCGGGGAGGTCATTTCTTATCAAGAGTTTATCGTTGATAAAACAATACGTTATGACCTTAATGATGAAAATTATAAAAAAGAACTGGGTGTTTCCAAAGGAGCTCAGTCTTGGACAGAATATGGTCTTATGCCCGTTAATGGAACGGATAAAAAATGGCTTACCATTGTAAACGGTGAAAAAGAATATTGCACTTTTTCTGAAACAGTTTTACGTTCAACCCCTCCTGCAGGATATAGACTACATGATAAAGGTATAGAACGTGTCGTAGCTGTGGAGGGACAATCGAAGGCTAGAAGTGGCGACGAAGCAGATTATAAAGAATATAGAGCGGTTCAAAAGGATAAGACCTTTGTATTTTTTATAGAGAACTGGCGTGGTGGTTTAACAGATCAGGCTCAAGGCGAACGGATTCGTTTGTCTGATATACATCGACGGAGAGATCAGGCTGCACAAGCGGCGAGTAAAAAAGTGCGAAATGCAGCGCGCAGAAAAGAATGGACTCAATTGGGTCTAAGTTGGGGAATTATTTTACTCTTTTTGGGGTATTTGTTTATAGGAGATTTGTCTTGGCACGAGCTTCGTGATGAAGTGGGTTTTCCCTATACTATGGAGGAGCGCATTAAGGATTCCTATTATTATGAATCACAAGGTACAAAAGACGGTTTAAAGGTGTATACGTCAAAACAAGATCCTAATGCAACGGCTATCGATCTTATCGATGCCGTGTATGGCAAGGTTTATACCATTAAACAAGATACTAAGTCCCCTGAGCAGTGGATTGTCATTTATACGACTAAAGATGTATCTGTTATTAGTGTGGTTAATGGCACTACGTATGTTGAAGTGGGGCAATTAAAAAACTTGTCAGATTCGGAGGATAGGCGTATAGCGACTATTAGAAATGACAGTGAAATATTGTTACGATATGCGTATATGGTGGAGTTAAAGAATAAGCAGGGTCGTAAGACGTTATCAAATATAATAAAAGATTGATATAGTATTGATTTCAGTTACGAAATCAAACGAAGGAATATTATATGTATGAACCAAGTAAGAATACTGTTTACATAGCCATAGCCTTTACATCTATAGCAGCTCTAGTAGGCGCTTATTCGTATTGGGACGATGTTAGCTATGCTCTATGTGATGTGGTCAAACCAGAATTAAATAATGGTGAAGTACGGCTCGTTGATGATGAAGGTAAAAGCTATACCTTGATTAATCACGGTGATGGAAAAGAAACTGCGCTCTATGATGATGCAGAAAAATCTGTTACCTTTCATCGTGATGAGAAAGGCAATATTATATGGGATGCAGGCTTAGCCAGTTTGATTCCAACTTTGGCGGTAGGTTACTATGCGTTCCATGGCTTTTCAGCTCCAACGGCATATATGGATGCACCCAGTATGACCTATCGTGCTACATCGCCACTTACATCTTTTGATGCAAATACAGGCGCTAGCAAATCTAATAGTGCAAGAGTGGCTAAGACTATTAATGAGATGACTAGAAATCGTTACAATACTAAAACGAGTAGTCGGGCACATAGAATTGGTGAAAAGTATGGCTTTGGTAGTGTAGGGGCTCGAACTTCGAGCGGTGCCTCTTAATGAAAGGATGAACAATGAAATCCTATATTGATGAGCTTGATAGAAATATATTTAATTTCGTGGAATATGAAGGCTATGATGACCGGTATCCTTCATTATCTATGCAGGCCTTTTCAGCTGATTTTTACGATGAAATTCGCCATGCGTCTCGTAGACTATTTCAAATTTTTTGTAAAGCCGCAAAAGTATTTCAAATGGCACCAGATGACTTTGCTCGAAATATGGATATGCCAGAAAATTTAATCCCATATCTACATAAGTCGAATGCCTTAGGGTTACCGACTTGGTTATCTCGCTTTGATTTTGTTCTTGATGTAAATAGCAATTTACGCATGGTAGAACTTAATGCTGATACGCCATGTTTTCTTATTGAAAGCTATTATGCCAATGAAATTGCAGCTAATTATGTAGGACGAAAGCATCCTAATAAAGCCTGTCGTGAAGAGTTGCGTATATTTTTAAAGCGTATGTACAATGCCGTATTATCTGCTAAGTATGGTAGAGATGTATATGAGTCTATGATAGCAAATGGAGGTTGCCCATCTAAAGAGGCTTTTGTATTCTCTTGTTTTCATGATTATTTTGAAGATTACGGTACAACACAATTCCTTATGAATGAATTAAAATCGGCTTGCCCTGAGGCTGACACGCGATTTCTATCCTTTTATGATATGAAGATTGATGATGAGGGCATTCCTTTAGCAGATGGTAGTCATGCCACTCTATTATATCGATTGCATCCCATGGAACTTTTGATTGATGAACAAACACCAGATAATGAACCTTTGGGTGAGATGTTTTTAGATCTTTACGAGGAGAATAGATTTGCTCTTTTTAATCCGCCAGAGGCAATTATTTTACAAAACAAATCCTTTATGTCCTTAGTATATGCATTGTATTTAACAGATCAATTTTTTACGAAACCTGATCGAGATATAATCGAGCGTTATTTGGCACCATCCTATTTTGAAAATGATTTTTCCTCTCTTGATGATGGCCTTTATATTCAAAAGGAGATTTGGGGCCGTGAAGGACGACATGTACAAGTTGTTCAAAAGCATGGTGATACATCTGAGCTTTACATGGAAAAGCTAGTTGATAACTATGACGATATCATTTGTCGTGATAGTAAAAAGGTTATGTATCAAGATTTTATACAGCAGAAACGTTTTACTCATACAGTGGATTGTGGAGTGAAAGATGGATTTTTAACCTTATCCTGTTTTATGCTTGGTGATCAAGCTTCCGCGGTAGGATGCCGTTTTTCTCCGGAAGAGATAGCTGGTACAGAAGCATACTTTGTACCATTATTAATAGAGTAAGCGAAATACTATGAAATTTGTGACCATATAGTATGGGCAAACGAATGATAATAGGTGTATTTAGTAGCAGTCGTGCTTATGTCTATTTTAGCGAGGGTGTGTATGGAATTTAATTGTTATGATGTCTTAGAGGTTCATGGCAGCCGCTATGTAATCACTGAGAAAATTAAATACATAGAGATTATTCCAAAAGCAGATAAGGAACAATCCTATAGGGGCCAGCCGTCTATGACAAAATCACCAGGTGATTATTGGCATGAATATGGACTGGAGGCTGTTGAGGGAATCGATAAAATATGGTTAACCATTGAGTACAATGATAATGAATGGTGTACCGTATCTAGAACATCCTTTCATACACGGCCGGGGAAAGATTTTACATTACATCAAATCGGCTTAGAAAAGGTTGTCGATGTGGATGGTGAAAGTGGTGCCTCCGTAGGGGACCGCGCAGGATATAGAGAATATCAGCTACCTTGTGAAGGTGGTGCTAGTGTATTCTTTGAAGAACAGTGGTTTGAAGGTGAAAAAATGTTTGCCGAAGGGTCACGAGTGCCTTTAGTGAATATTCGCCTTTGTAATGATGCAGCCGCTCAAGCCATTAAGCAAAAGATGCGTAACAAATTTATGAAAAAGAGGTTTGGATCTATTGCTGTTGGTGTGGGGTATACTGTACTATTTTTACTATTTCTGTTTTGGTCGGACAATGATTTGTCTTGGCATAGTATACGCGCTATGTTTGGAGTGCCTTATACGGCAAAAGAACATATGCATGACACATCTGCATATTATACAAAAACAGATTCGGATAGCGACTATGTATACACCTCTACACTAGATCCTGTTAGCACCGCATTAGACTTGATTGATTCTGTGAATGGTGATATTAAGAATGAGCGGGACAACTTAGAAGAGGGACATGAAGTTATTGTATTTTATTCTGGGGACTTAGTGTATATCATCACTAATACGGATGGACAAACTAGGGTTAAGGTATGTGAACAATCAAAATTGACACAAGAGGATTGGAAAATTATTGATCATACATTAATCAGCTCTCATATACTTGATAACTATGCGACCATGGTTCGCCTAGGGGATAATACGGGACGCGAACGATTGTATCCTACTACTAATTCTGGCAACACATCCAATACAAAGTTATAATATTAGGAGGCTCATTATGATTTATATACCTGATGTATTATTGACAATTTTTTATGCTTGCTTTGGCATTATATTGATGTTAACTGCGAATACGGTTATCGATTTCTTCGTGCCTGGAAAATTTAGTGAAGAAATTAAGCGTGGTAACTGTGCTGTGGCGTGGCTTTCAGCGGGATCATTTATCGGTATCGGTGAAATTTTGCGCGCTGTTATTATGTCACCAGCCGTGACTACAGCTGATACTTCCTTGTTACATGGTATCGTAGCCAGTGTTGTATATGCTGTGCTTGGTATTGTATTATTTGTTACTGGCTATATGTTTATCAATATTTGGCATCGTAAATATAAATTATCTGAAGAAATCATGAGAGGTAATACAGCGGCAGGCATTCTTGTGTTTGGCATCTTCGTAGGTCTTGCCCTTGTTATTAGCGGTGCTGTGCACTAAGGGAGTGTTCTATGTATAAGCCAAGTAAGAAAACCATATACCTTACAGGTGCTTTCGCTGCCGTTGCTGGTCTTGTAGGTGTATATTCCTACTGGAATGATATCTCCTATGCTGTGTGCGACAAGGTTTACCCAGAAGCCAATGAAGGAGAGGTTCGATTAAAGGATAATCAAGGAAACCGATATTCTTTATTAAATCATGGTGATGGTAAAGAAACAGCCTTATACGACGATAATCGATCCGTTACCTTTCACCGAGATAATAGTGGCAATTTGGTGTGGGATGCGGGGCTAGCAGGGCTCTTACCAAGTATTGCTGCAGGATATTATATATTTCACGGTTTTAATCCACCTACTGCGCGCATGGATGGACGAACCATGACATATCGCATAGCAGCACCATTACAAACGTATGAGGAGCCCTATGTATATACCGCATCAGGGTCGAATGTACATAGCACTATGGGGCGGAGCCTTTATAGAAGTTATGAACGCAATAGAAGCAAAAAGGCGTCTTCCATAGGACAGAAATCTGGATTTGGTAGTGCTGGTGCACGGTCTAGTGCTTCGTAATGGATATGATGGCAATGTATGTTAATGAAGATTAGTTTAGAATTTAGGAGATATAGTATTGGCTAATTTATATATCGGACTTGTTCATTATCCTATTATGAATAAACATAAAGAGGTCATTACGACGGCTATTACAAATTATGATATACATGATATTGCACGAGCATCTATTACCTATGATGTGTCTAAATATTTTGTCATTCATAATATTCCAGCTCAACGTGAGTTGGTAAGTACGATTATGGAACATTGGAAATCTGGATTTGGCTCTACTTATAATCCTGATCGCAAGGATGCTTTCACAGGTGTGGAATTGGTAAATTCAATTGCGGTAGCGGTGCGAACAATTGAAGATATAGAAGGTATAAAACCTATAGTAGCTACAACAGATGCTCGCACCTATGATAATACGATTTCCTATGCACGGATGCGTGAACATCTTGAAAATGAGGGGCGCCCTGTGTTAGTATTATTTGGTACCGGTTATGGTATGACAAAAGAAACGATGGAAAGCTTTGACTATATTTTAGAAC